>Ga0268266_10003821_pt1 | contig 14734 bp, 15 predicted proteins | sample KBSS13metaG_FD_190356 | JGI IMG/M metagenome (GOLD analysis project Ga0268266, IMG submission 190356) | Switchgrass rhizosphere microbial communities from Kellogg Biological Station, Michigan, USA - KBS S1-3 metaG (SPAdes) (version 2) | ecosystem: Host-associated > Plants > Roots > Rhizosphere...
GAAGCGCAGCACGGATCTTCGAGGCGGAGCAGGCGCTGTAACGCGGTAGGATGTCTTGTGCAGGTGGGGAGGTAAAGATGCGGGTGGCTGTTTGCGGAACTTTGCTTGCGGCGTTTTTCTGCTGCACTCTCACGGTGCGGGCCAAGACCGTAACGCTCGATGGCGCGGATAACAACACCTCGATATCGCTGAATCTTGGCGATACACTTGTCGTTCGTCTGCCATCGACGCTGCCGGGACAGTTTAAGTGGGTCTCGCATCTCGGCAAGAATGGTCCTCTCAGTCCGCAGGGCGAGGACCTGATCCCTTCTGCCGCGAAAGATGCAAAGGCAGGCGAGGGGATCCAACAGTTTCGCTATAACGCTGCTCAGGTGGGCAGGATCGCATTGAATCTCGCTTTCGAGACCATAAAGAAGGGTGCTGGAGATCCAAAGTCGTCTCGTTTTCAGGTGAATGTCGGGGTAGCGTCGGGCGCGCCGCCGACGAGCCAGGCCGTCCTGGTTGGCGTGTACAAGGGAACACTGCCGTGCGCCGATTGCAGCGGTCTGGATACGCAGTTGAAGCTCTATGCGAAAGGCAAGTTCGACACAACCTACGCTTTGTACATCGAGACGCGAACGTATCGTGGCACTCATAACGGCGATATAGCCTACAGCGATCGCGGAGAGTGGGCGGTGCTGAAGGGTAGCGCCTCTGACCCGAATGCGACTGTCTATCAGCTCAATCCGGATCGGCCCTCCGAGTCGCAGTTCTATCTCCTGCAGGAGAGTGGAGCTGTACTACGACAACTCGATCGAGAGCTGAAGCCGATCTCCAGCCAGATGAATATCACGCTCAGGAGGGTGCCGTGAGTGCGAGGCGCAGAATCGTGTGGCTGCGATCCATAGCAGCATCTCTGTTCGTGTGCACGCTTTCCGCGAGTGCTGGTCCCGTGTCTGAAGTGGGATCTCAATGGAAGCTGGTTTGGAGTGATGAATTCAACGGAGTGGACGGATCTCCGCCCGATCTGGCGAAGTGGACCTACGATACGGGCGGAGGTGGATGGGGCAACAAAGAGCTCGAGAGCTACACCTCGCGATTGGAAAATGTGCAGCAACGCGGTGGGAACCTTGTCATCACAGCGATGCGCGAAAAATATACGGGTCTGGATGGTGTGACCAGGCGGTATACGTCGGCTCGGCTTACAACCAAGGGACAGTTCTCTCAGAAATATGGGAGGTTTGAAGCAAGGCTGAAGCTCCCACTGGGCAAAGGCATCTGGCCTGCCTTCTGGATGTTGGGCGCGAACATCGATAAAGTGAGATGGCCCGATGCAGGCGAGATCGATGTGATGGAGAACATTGGGGAAGCGGGACGAATCTACAGCACGTTGCATGGGCCGGGATACAGCGGAGCGGCGAGCATCTCCGAGCCGTACGATCTTCCTTCAAGTGAGTCGGTCAACACAGGATTTCATGTGTATGCCGTTGAATGGAGCCCGGAACACATCCGGTTTTATCTGGACGACAAGCTGATCGTGGAACGAACCCCAAAGGATCTTCCACCTGGTACCAAGTGGGTCTACGACCATCCATTCTTCATGATTCTGAACGTTGCTGTAGGTGGAGAATGGCCCGGCTACCCTGACGATGCGACACAGTTTCCACAGAACATGCTTGTGGATTATGTGCGGGTGTACAAAGAAGAAAAATAACTACCGTAAACGTCGCGTTCTCTAGCCCTTGAGATCGACGCATCCGAGGGCTTGCCAGTTCCTCTCTTGCGGACAGCATAGCAATCGCTGATACTGACGGCAGTACCCCGTTTCCAATTTCAGCCACGAGAAGGAGCGTTCACCATGAGCCTCACTCGCCGTGCTTTTATCCAACGTATCGCGCAGCTTGGTGGATACTCAGCTGCGTACACGACCATGTACGCCCTCGGGCTTATCCCTGCTGCAGGCGCATCGCCGTTGCCAGAGCTGCCGGCGAGCTTTGGCAAAGGTAAAAACGTCGTGATTCTGGGCGCGGGAATCGCCGGCCTGGTCTCGGCCTATGAGCTGCGCAAAGCCGGATTCACGGTAACGATTCTTGAAGCGCGCAACCGCCCCGGTGGTCGCTCATGGTCGGTGAGGAAGGGAACTACGGTCGAGTTTACCGACGGGACGACGCAGGAATGTATGTGGGAAGAGGGCCACTACATGAACGCTGGTCCTGCGCGTATTCCTTCGCATCACACGCACCTTCTGGATTACTGCCAGGCGCTGAATGTGCCGCTGGAAGTAGAGATTAACTGTTCGCGTTCAGCACTGATGCAGGCCGATGTGCTGAATGGCGGCAAGGCTGTGGAGGAACGACGGGTCGTTCATGACACGCGCGGATACATTGCCGAGCTGCTGTCGAAGGCGGTAAGTCAGCATGCGCTCGATCAGGAGTTGTCGAAGGAAGACGCATCCAGAATGCTGGGCTTTCTGGAAGGCTTCGGCGATCTGGATAAGAATCGAAAATATAACGGGACCATGCGTGCCGGGTTTATCACTCCACGAGGCGCAGGACCAAGCAGCATGAAGTTACATGATCCGTTGAAGTTGACAGAGCTGTTGGCAGCGGACTTTTCGAAGGGCGAGTTCTACGAGGAAGAGATCGATTGGCAGGCGACGATGTTTCAGCCTGTCGGTGGCATGGATCGCATCGGCTACGGTTTTGCGAAAGTAGTTGGTGACGCGATCATTTACGACGCTCCGGTGATGGAGATCGTGACGGGTAACGATTCAGTCAGCGTCACCTACACGAAGGGCGGCAAGCCGGAGACGATTAAGGCCGACTGGTGTATCTGCACGATGCCGATCTCGGTGCTGGCGAAGACGAAGAACAACTTTACGGCGGAGACTCAGAAGGCCTTCACTGGCATGTCGATGATGGCGCTCTACAAGATTGCATGGGAGTCGCAGCGCTTCTGGGAGAAGGAGTGCCGCATCTACGGCGGCATCAGTTTCCCGAAGCAGATGGTCGATCTGGTCTGGTATCCGTCGGACAAGCTCTTCTCACCAACCGGCATTCTGATCGCTGGGTTCAACATGGAGCGAGACCTAGCGGGCGAGCCAACACCGTTCGGTGCGCTATCGCGCGAGGGGAAGCTCGACGCCTCACGACAGGCGGTCGATAAGCTGCATCCGGGAAAGTCTTCGTTGCTGACCAAGCCGATCTACATCAGTTGGGAGAAGATTCCTTATTCGCTGGGATGCTTTGCGATGAACTTTCTTCCCTCAAGCACCCCCGCTTATGAGCAACTGGACAAACCGGAGGGTCGCACACTGTTTGCCGGTGATTACCTGTCGCACCTGGTGGCGTGGCAGGAGGGCGCGGTGCTCTCGGCGCATCGCACAATTGAACGGATGGCGGCTACGATCCGGGGATAACTGCAGAAGGTATGAGTAAAGCGCTTAGTCGCAGTAGGCGGCTTCGGTCAGCAGGGTTTCATCGCTTTGCACGGGCTCGGTTTCGGACTCGGCGGGCAGGTTCTGCTGTGTCTCGAAGAACTGCTCGACGGCAGAGATGACTGAATTGCCGTTCTTCGATTCGAAGATCTGCTTGCGCAGTGCTCCTCCGCCGGGCACGCCGTGGGTGAACCACGCGGCGAACTGCTTCATCTTGCCGACGGCGTCGCGGTTGCGCTTCTCTCGCGCAACCTGTCCGGCGGCGATGATGGCTTCTGCGCGCGCGGCCTCGGCGGCTTCTTCAAGAGCGATCTCGTCGACCAGCATCTGGAAGTAGGTGCGGATCATATGGTAGCGATCTTCGTTGGTCGGGTGGTCGTAGATTCCCACCCCGGTTGCGTCCTTGGAGGCGGTGTACTGTGCGATCTGGCGGAAGATCCAAGGATTCGCAGGAGCGGTACGGCCGATCATGACGGCATCGCAGCCGGTCTTTTCGACCATCGCGGCGGCGTCTTCAGGGGTGCGGATGTCGCCGTTGCCGATGACGGGAATTTTGACGGCGTCTTTGACGGCGGCGATGTATTCCCAACGCGCCTGGCCGGTGTACCCGTCTTCGCGGGTGCGGGCGTGGAGGGCGCAGGCGTTTAGGCCGCAGTCTTCAGCCATCTTTGCCAGCTCGACGCAGACGATGTGAGCGTCGTTCCAGCCCATGCGGAACTTCACGGTGAAGGGAATAGTTACCGCGGAGCGGATGGCTTTGAAGATGCGCTCAATCTGGGGGAGATCCTTGAGCAGGCCTGAACCTCCGTTGCAGGCGACGACGCGCTTGGCCGGGCAGCCGAGGTTGAGGTCGACGATGTCGAAGCCTGCGTCTTCGACGATGCGCGCGGAGTCGGCGAGGGTTTCGGGATTGGAGCCGAAGAGCTGCGCTGAGATGGGATGTTCGTCGTCGTAGTAGGTAAGGTAGCGCTTGCGCTTGGTCTCGCGCATGCGGGAGAGGCCGTCAGCCGAGGTGAACTCGGTCATGATGAGACCGCAGCCGGATTGCTGGTTGGTGGTCTCCTGGTTGATGTCTGTGGCGTCCGAGACGAACCGCAGGTCCTTCGACTGCGCCCCTTCGGGGCTTCGCTCAGGATGACACTCATCCATCGGCGACGATCTGGTGAAAGCGGATGACGAGGCGGTGAACTGGCTGGCGTTTTTGATGAAGCGGCGGAAGACGGTGTCGGTGACTCCGGCCATGGGAGCGAGGACCGTCGCGGGTGCGATAGTGACGTTGCCGATGGTGACACTGGAGGGCACACGAGCTTCGGCGGGCATCGCGTGTTCGGCGGGCGAGTCCCACTTCTTCTGCTCGAGTGTGTAGCGCTTCTTCATCTCTTCTTTGCTGCTTTCTTTGTAGCTCTTGTGACTGCCTTCGCGGTGGTCTTCTTCGCTGCTTTTTTAGATTTCTTCGCGGGCCTGCGGCGCTCTTGCTTGGGGAGGGTGGCGACGTAGGCTTTGGCTTCGAAGAGCAGCGGCAGGTTTCCGGGTGCTGCTATATCGGGAACCACTACCCACTCTCGCATCGTGCGCTTTCCCATGGTCAGGTGACGAATCTCGCCATCGGTGACCAGCTCGGCGATGCGGGCCTCGGGCAGCTTCAGAGCACCGCTCTCGTCGGCTCGGGTGAATGCAAAGATTTTGTTATCGATCATGAGGCACCCGTGGCCCATATCGACCCCTAAGGTGCATCCGGAGATCCGTTTCGCGAGGTCTGCTGCGATCTGCTGACGAAGGTTCATGATCGAGGTTCTCCTGCTGCCGGGACAATAGAAAGGCCCCCGTTTTTTGCGGAGGCCTTTCCAGGTGTTTCTTTGCTCCGCTTACTTGGTAGCGGCTGCCTTGCCAGCGTCCGACTGGGCGAACTTGCGACGGAAGCGCTCGACGCGTCCGGCGGTGTCGACCAGCTTCTGCTTGCCGGTGAAGAAGGGGTGGCAGGCGGAGCAGATTTCGAGGACGATGTCGCCCTTGTGGGTGGAACGGGTTTCAAAGTGGGTCCCGCAGGCGCACTTTACGGTGATGGTGTCGTACTTCGGGTGAATTCCGTCTTTCGGCATGAAACTATCCTTCCGCCGGACGCTCTTTGCTCCGGCGCGTGAGATTGGCTTTTTCGGGTCGCGGATCGCTTGCAACGGTGGGGTCACGTCACATCGATGTGCCTGTCGCGATGCCGGGCCGCTCCGATTTGGGGCGGCAAGCACTTTCCTCATTTTAGCATGGAGCGTCGCTAGCCGGTATCCCGGCCACCCCTATCTCTTTTTGTGCAAAATATTTCAATGAAAGGAGTTAGCCCCGGACCTCAAGCGTAAGATCCTGCATCGAAATGACTTATTTTCAAATTATTGATTTTGAAGGGGATAGGTCTTTGGTTCGTTCTGCCTTACTTATGACTCTATTTTAGCGAATCGAGGGGAGTGAATCGGCGGAATTTGGCGGATTATTTTTACCTACAAGCTATTTATTTTGTGGTGACGCGGAGGGGTTGACAGGGTTGTGCGTACACAGGCAGGCTGGGTGCCTTTCAAGAGTGTTTTTTGGAGAGCCAAAGGATTTCGCCTGCGCGCGTAAGGACGAGAGAAGAGGCTTAAACAGAAAAGACCCGCCTCGTGATGACGACGGGCCTCTTCCGCTACTGCAAATACAACTACAACCTGCAAATACGACTACCAACTGCAACTTCGTATACAACCACTTCATACATTCGAGCGATAAACCTCAGACGCGGGAAACACACTCGCGTCGCATACCGGAAGATGACATCTTATCCCGGCAATCGCTGACGAAGAGGCCTCTCAAGCTCCTTCATGCGAGGACTATGTAAGACATAATCCCTGCCCTCGCGCGGGCTGCCGAGAGGCTTAGACCTTGCAGGGCGGACTGTGTCCGCTGCCGCGACTGTTGCTGATCCGATAGGCGATTTGGCGGCCCCTCACCAGCACATCATGAGAAGAGGCCGAGCTGTGGTTTTGGTTTTTTACCATAGCGTCTCCTAACATCCAGCACATGTGCATTTGCCCACATGCCGTGCGTTCAAAGTAAGACGCAAGAGGTTTGAAGAGGTTGTCTTCGCGATGTCTCTTTTTGAGGTCTCCATCGGTCCCGTAAGTGGCCACTCGCTCAAAGTTACGCGGGACGTAGTCTTGAAACCGACTCTTTGGGTAAATGACGAGGCGAGCCGCTCTCTCGCCTGAGGATTCCTCTACCAGAGCGTGTAGCCGCCGTCGATGACATAAGCAGCGCCGGTAACGTAGGCCGCCGCCGGGCTGGCGAGGTAGACCGCCAGTGGACCGATCTCAAGCGGATTGCCTGCCCGCTTCATCGGAACATTCACGACAAAGGCCTCGATGATGTCGGGGCGTTTCTGGTTCCATTCGCGATTCGCATCGGTCATGAACAGCCCAGGGCAGATCGCGTTTACGGTGATGCCGTGCGGAGCCCAGTCGACTGCGGCGCAACGTGTGAAGTGCAAGACAGCGGCCTTGCTGGTTTCGTAGTCGCGGCCGCCAATTCCGCGGTTCGCAATTAAGGCGCTGATAGAGGCGATGTTGATGATGCGGCCTCCACGACCCTGTGCCAACATCGACGCGCCGATAATCTTTGTGGAAAGAAAGCAGCTGGTCAGGTTGAGATCGATCGAGGCGCGCCAGGCTGCAAGAGATTCGTCTTGAATCGCGACGTTGACCTCGCGATTGCCAACGTTGTTCACCAAAATGTCGACCGAGCCGATCTCCTCAAGAATGCGTTTGCAGGATACCTGACACTCTTCCGGAATTGCCATATCGGTCCTGATGGTCCACGCCTGACGTCCTAGCGCCCGAATCTCTTCGGCGGTGTCGTCGAGTGTGGTCTGAGTGCGACCGGTGATGACGATATCTGCGCCCGCTTCGGCAAGGGCCAGCGCCATCTCGCGACCAAGGCCGCGGCTGGCGCCGGTGATGAGCGCCCGCTTGCCGGATAGTCCAAACCACTCCGCGAATCCCATTTCAGTCTCCCATCACAATCTGCGCTTGTGGAACACCTCAAGAGATTCGAGGCTCCAACATTCTCTTTCACGTTACAAGAGATACAGAGATCGATTGGGTCTTTTCGATGACGAGAAGAGCGTTTATCAAGACTGAACGCGACTGGATCGTCGGTCTCGGCAGCGTTCGAGGAAGCCCTGTCCTTTCAATGGCATTGTCGCCATTGACAGGGAATGGGCGCTCTCGTTCCATGTCTGAAATCGCTGTATTCCTGTCATGGCGCGTGCCCTACAAAAAAACTAGGATTGTGCGAGGAGGAACAATGTCAAACCTATCCTCAACCCTCATCGTTCCTGATTCCTTGCTTGCGAAAGAAGCCACTGATCTCCTGCGTGAGCATTCCACCGATCTGCTCTTCAACCATTCCATCCGCGTCTATTTGTTCGCGGCTGAGCAGGGCCGCCAACGAAAGCTTCGCTTCGATCCTGAACTTCTGTACGTCGCGGCCGCATTTCACGACTTCGGTCTCCTTAAGAAATTCTCGAGCCCAGACGAGCGCTTCGAAGTCGATGGCGCAAACGCAGTCCGTCAGTTCCTCACCGGACATAGGGTCTCTGAAGAGCAGGTAGAAACTGCATGGCAAGCCATTGCTCTGCACACTACTCCCGGCGTCACTCAGCACATGCGCCCCGAAGTCGCTCTACTCTATTCGGGAGTGGGTCTCGATGTGCTTGGAAGAGGCTTCGATCAGTTTCCCGCGGAGCTGCGCGAGAAGATCGTAGCCGAATATCCCCGAAAGCACTTCAAAGAAAACTTCATCAAGGAGTACTTTGCCGGCTTCGCACATAAGCCCGGCACGACCTATGGCACCGTGAACTCGAGCATCTGTGAGCGTCTCATCCCTGGTTACACCTCCCCGAATGCCATCGACATGATAGCTGCGTCTCCCTTTCCCAATTCCAACTGATACAACGAGTTTCCACGCAGTAAAACAATGGCAGAGATGAAGGCAATGGAGTTCACAGACGACCTGCACCTTAAGCCGGTAAGACGTCCAGTTCCCGAGCTGCAGGCCGACGAGATTTTGTGTTGTCAGCGATTCGGGGACGAGTACAGGTCCGCGAGTTCGATGACCAACGTTCACTCATTCTGAACCCGGCTCTGAGTTCGATCGGAAGGCGCTTCCAAAGGGATTGTCTCTGGCTGGCCCACACTCTTTTGTCGAGCTGATATTGAAAAGAGTGTGGGCGCAGCCATCCGCTATTGGTTAGTTACAGCAGCTGCTGGCATCGCAGCAGGCGGGCTGATCACAGCAGTTGAAGGCGGTCGCAGCCTGGGCTGACAACGAAAGAAACAGAACTGCGACGACTGCGAATACTTTAAAGTTCAACATGACGATCTCCTATTTGAGCTAGGTGTTGAGGGATATCGCATGCCTGGATGTTTTCGGCATGCTGCTCACGAGAGAAGGGAGATCCTCTCTAGACGCGAAGATCGTCTTTGAGAGCGAATACAGTGCGTTGATACCTGAGGCCCGGAGTCAGTTCGCGAACGGATGCGGCGACCGGCAGACCTGTGCGAAGGCCTGGTGTGTGGTTTGCGTGTGGAACCGATCGTGATGCCTCATGCTCACTTTTGTCGTTTGCCGCAATCGGCGCTGACAGACTGCAAGCCGGGCAGGATATGTTCGTCGTGTTTGCCGATGGCGGACAGCACGGCGATCTTTCAGGCTGACATAACGGAAATTCCGCGGAGGCATGTTCAGCAAAGGCCGCTGTCGCGATCCACAGGCAGGCCAGGAGCAAGGGCAGCAGACCGCGACGATGGATCCAACACTTCACGCTTCGACTGTACTGCTTCCTGCGAATGCGGAGCAAATCGCACTTCAAGAGGGCAGAGAGATTGTCCGGGTTTGGACGGTGGGGGCCGTTTCCGGACAGGAAGCAACGGATGGGTACAGGGCGAGACACTGAAAAGGCTGAGGTTAGGTTTGCGAGGCGCTGGCATGGGAAATGCACGTCTGGTCTTGAAGATTCAACCAACATCAGCCGTCAGCGAGGTTTTGCGATGACCACACTTTTCCAGGATCTGCGGTTTGCGTCGCGTCAGCTTCTGAAGACTCCTGCTTTTACCGTCACGGTGTTGTTGACGCTGGCATTGGGGATTGGAGCCAATGCGGCGATCTTCACGCTGGTGAACAGCGTTCTGCTGCGGAGCTTGCCGGTGGTGGATCCGGCGATGCTGGTGCGGGTGGGTGATGATCCGGAGGCGTGTTGTGTGGGATCGGGCTGGGCGAAGGATGGCAACTACTCTCTGTTTCCGACTGAAGCCTATGAGCAGATGAAGCGGAACGCGCCGGAGTTCGAGGAGGTGGCGGCGATTCAGGCGGGGTTCACCTTCCGGCCGGTGACGGTGCGCAGGGATGGGCCGGATACGCTGCCGAAGTCGGTGATGGGGGAGTATGTGTCGGGGAACTACTTCCGGACATTTGGGCTGAGGCCGTATGAGGGGCGCTTGTTCACGGATGCCGACGATACGAAGGGCGCTCCGATGACTGCAGTGATCAGTTACGCGACGTGGCAGAGGGACTTCGCTGGAGATCCGAAGGTGGTGGGGAGCACGTTCTGGGTGAATACGAAGCCGGTGACGGTGATCGGGGTGGCCCCGAAGGGATTCTACGGGGACCGGTTGGTTTCGACACCGCCGGATTACTATCTGCCGGTCGAGACGATGCCGGAGATCATGGGCGCGTCGTATGTACACGATCCGGATACGAACTGGCTTTACATCGTGGGAAGAATGAAGCACGGAACAGCGATGGCGCCACTGCAGGAGAAGTTGAGTGCTGCGCTGCGACAAGCACTGCTGAAGACGAAGCTGAATTTCACTACAGGAGAGGGAAAGTCGAGGTTTGCGAGGACGCACGTGACGCTGACTCCGGCGGGTGCGGGGATTCAATGGATGCAGTCGGCGTATGGAGACCAGCTTCGTCTGCTGACGTGGATTGCAGGGCTGGTGTTATTGGTAGCGTGTGCAAACATTGCGAATCTGCTGCTGGTACGTGGTATGGCGCGCAAGGTAGAGATGTCGGTACGGGCTGCGATGGGCGCAGGGCGAGGGAGGATCATCCGGCAACTGCTTACGGAGAGTGTGCTGCTCTCGGGGCTGGGTGGGCTGCTGGGATTAGCAGTGGCTTATGGCGGGACACGGATGCTGTTAAAGCTCGCGTTTCCACGAGAGCAGGGTGTGCCGATCGAGGCGAGTCCGTCGTGGGAGGTGATCGGGTTTGCGCTTGGGCTGAGCGTAGTGACTGGTGTGCTGTTTGGCGTGGCTCCGGCGTGGTTAGCTTCGCGGGCACAGCCGGCGGATGTGCTGCGCAGTGGAGCGAGGACGACGGTGAGTGGTGCAACAAAGCTGCAGAAGGTGCTGGTGGTGTTGCAGGCGGGACTGTCGTTTGTGCTGCTGGTGGGTGCGGGGTTGTTTGCGCAGAGCCTGCGAAAGCTGGAGTCGATCGATATGAAGCTGGACTCGCGGAACCGGTACATCGTGCACATCAATCCGCAGGCCGCTGGGTATAAGCCGCAGCAGCTGGAGGCGCTGGTGCGTGAGATCGAGGAACGGTTTCATGCGGTTCCGGGAGTGGTGAAGGTGGGGACCACGAGCTACACGCCGATGGAGGACAACAATAACGGCTGGGGATGGAAGGTGCAGGGGATACCGAATGTAATCCACCAGGCGTCGACTCTGAGGGTGAGCCCGGAGTACTTCGATTCGGTGGGGACGAAGGTGCTGATGGGGCGCGGCGTTGGGATTGGAGATACGTCGACGGCACCTCCGGTGGCAGTGGTCAATCAGGCCTTTGCGAAGAAGTTCTTTGGGAACAATAATCCGATCGGACGACGGATTGGTTCGGATAATCCTAACGACTACGAGATTGTAGGTGTGGTGGATGACACGGTTTATACAAGTGTGCGCTGGACAGATCACCTGATGGTCTTTGTTCCGACGATGCAGCGACCGACCAGTGCGGTGCCGATTGAAACGGATGGCAGTCTCTATATCGGCGCGGTTGTGATCGAGACAGACCGACCGATGAGCGAGATGGAGACGATTGCACGGAGGACGCTGGCCGGGATCAACCCTAACCTGACGGTGGTGAAGTTCCAGACGTTCGATGAGCAGATCGCAGACCGGTTTACACAGGAGAGGATGCTGTCGCGACTGACGATGATGTTCGGAGTTTTGGCCCTGCTATTAGCTGCGATCGGCCTATACGGCGTGACGGCTTACACGGTTGTAAGGCGGACGCAGGAGATCGGGATACGGATGGCGCTGGGCGCGGACCGCAGCGGCGTAGTTGGGCTGATTCTGCGCGCGGCGATGGTGCAGGCATTTGTGGGGCTGGCGATTGGAGTTCCGGTGGCGCTGCTCTGTGTGCGGTTTGTGAAGTCGCAGCTTTACCAGGTGACGAAGGTGGATGCCGGAGTGCTTCTGGGCGCGCTGGCGGTGCTTGGGGTAGCTGCGGCGGTGGCCGGGCTGATTCCGGCGAGGCGTGCTGCCTCGATTGAGCCGATGGAGGCTTTGCGGATGGAGTAGTGGCTCTGGGTTCCGTGGGAATCTTCGGACCTCGGGCGAACCGCAGGTCCTTCGACTCGCTTTGCTCGCTCAGGATGACACTTTTTAGGATGGGTGGGCTGTGCGGATGATGCTGGGTCAGAGAAGCAGATTCCTCCGCTTCGGTTGGAGTGACAACTTTGGGACGGGTGTTTCTACCTTGGACATCTTTGGCGGTTCGGAGGAAATGCGGGTTCCTCGGCTGCGCTTCGCTTCGCTCGGAATGACACTTCTGTGGGGCGGGGTGCTGTGACCCGGATGATGAGGGGTTGAGAAGCAGATTCCTCCACTTCGGTCGGAATGACATATTTTTGCGGGGATGACAGATCTATCTGTGGATGAACACACTTTTCTATCGCCGGCGAGTTTTCCGTGTTTGCGGGTGGGATTCGCACAGGGGCGGGGAAGCGCCTGGTGCTGCGATACTGATAGTACCGATGGCTGAGATCTGTTCGATATGCGGGGGAGCGGGGCTGCGCGTGGTGGAACGCGATGGCCGGAGGTTTGCCGAGGAGTGCGAGTGCAGGGTGGCGGAGCGCGCTTCGCGCAGGCTGAAGCGGGCGGGGATTCCGCGAAGATATGAGCACTGCATCCTGGAGAGCTACGAGACGAACCTGCCTTACTCTCACCGGGCGCAGGCGGCCGCGTTGCTGCGGGCGAAGCGGTTTGTGGAGGGATTCCCCTTAGAGACGGATGGAATGGGGTTGCTGCTGACGGGATCGATCGGGGTAGGAAAGACGCATCTGGCGGTCGGGATTCTGCAGTCTCTGGTGATCGAACGGGGAGCTACCGGGTTGTTCTACGACTATCGGGATCTTCTGAAGCAGGTGCAGAACAGTTACAACTCGCAGGTAAGAGAGACGGAGCTGGAGATTCTGCGACCGGTGTTTGAGGCAGATGTCCTGGTGCTGGATGAGTTGGGTGCGGCGAAGCCTACGGACTGGGTGTGGGATATGGTGGCCCACGTTCTGAACACACGGTATAACGACCGGCGCACGACCATCATCACGACCAACTATGCGAACCAGGGGCCGCTGGGTTCTGTAGGGGGAGATGTTACAGGAAGACTGCGCGAGGAGACGCTTGGAGATCGGATTGGAGAACGCATGCGATCGCGTCTGCAGGAGATGTGTGTGGTGGTGGAGATCCAGGGTGAGGATTTTCGTCAGAGGGCGAAGCGAGCGAGCTTTGCTTAGGGCGTTGCTCTAGAAGATCTGGTCAATCCAGAAACAACCGCGGATCCCATTCCGATTCCCGAAACAAACCGCAGATCCCATTTGACTTCGCTCAGGGCAGGCTCTTCGACTTCGCGGCTTTGCCGCTTCGCTCAGGATGACACTTCTATCCTGTATTCCGAGTACGAGAATTATCTTCCGGAAGCATTTCCGTCGTTCGGAAAATTTTTATTTGGAAGATTTAGATGGGGCTTCGAGAATAACCGCTTACATCGAGGTCGCGAGAAGGACCAGACCCGCTGCCAGAGCGGCGATGCGATAGGCATAATCAGCAGCGCGGGAGGGAGTTTCGGAAGCAGCACTTATCCCCGCCGTTTGGGGCGGGACTTCGACGAGGGAACCGTCTACTTTTCTTCCTGTCCGAAATCCGATTAGGGGAGTCATGGGCTCGGTCTCCTGCTCTATGAAGCAGTAGATGTTTGGGACTAACCCGATGATGCATCAGAAAGTTGTTCTGGCCGATGAAAATTCGCTAACTTTTGCCCAGCTTAGCGTTGCTGCTCGAGCGTGTGGTCAGTATGCCACAGTTCTCAGGATGGAACGGTATAGAATTTCGCCCATATGAGCGATCAACAACGTGAGCCACAAAGCGCGGGAAGGCCGGATGAATCGGCGAGGATTCAGAGTGGGAGTGCGGCAACCAGGTCAACATCCTCAGGTTCCGATCTCTTTGCTCCCCCTTCGAGCCGGTCGGCGGGAATGCCGCTGTCGGCGTGGCTGATTGCGGGGGCTGTGGTTCTGGCGGTGGTGGCCGCACTGGTGCTGATCGGGCACCGCAAGGCTCCGACCGTGACCGGCGTTCAGCAATTGGATCCTTATGCCGCGAGCCTTCCACTTTCGGGATTGCAGATGAGCGAATCGACGAGTCTCGCCGGGGGCAAGTCGACCTTCATCGATGGCCGGATTCGAAATGCCGGCTCATCTACGGTGACGGGAGTTACGGTGCAGGTACTCTTCCACAACGAGGAACGGATGCCACCGCAGGTCGAGACTCTTCCGTTGTCCCTCATCAGGACGCGAGAGCCCTATGTGGATACGCAGCCGGTGAGCTCGGATCCGCTGAAGCTGGGGGATGAGAAGGAGTTTCGATTGATCTTCGAATCGATTCCAGCGAACTGGAATATGCAGATGCCGGAGATACGAATGATCAGGGTGGAAACGAAGTAACAGATGCCGGTATGACCAGCCCAGAAATACTTACCGGCTTTCTGGAAGAAATTGCAGGAGATAGACCGAGGTAAGCAAAATTTTGCGGGAGGTCTATTTCCTTGTAAATAGCTGATAATAAATTGGTTGATTCCTAATTAAGGTTTGGCATGGCAACTGCTCTATCTGCAATCGTACGGACGTCTGAATCGGCAGCCGTTGGTGCATTTGTGCATGAGGAGCGAAAACATGAAAACCGGAACTAGATTTGGTCTCTCAGTTGTAGTACTCGGCACCGCGATGGGCATGAGCGCGTTGGC
>Ga0268266_10003825_pt1 | contig 14721 bp, 18 predicted proteins | sample KBSS13metaG_FD_190356 | JGI IMG/M metagenome (GOLD analysis project Ga0268266, IMG submission 190356) | Switchgrass rhizosphere microbial communities from Kellogg Biological Station, Michigan, USA - KBS S1-3 metaG (SPAdes) (version 2) | ecosystem: Host-associated > Plants > Roots > Rhizosphere...
TCGGTCAGGCCGAGACGCACGTGAGGCAGGTGAGGTAGAGCCGGTAGGGCTCCTCGGCGTTGAGCCGGCGGTAGCGCGGCTCGACCTCGGGCAGCCGTGGCAGCTGCTCGCCGAGCCGTTCGCGCAGGGCGTCGGAGACCGCCCCGACCCGGTTGCTCACCGAGAGGTCGCGCCGGAGGCGGTCGACCAGCGTGCGGAGGAGCCGGATCCCGTGGACGGCTTGCAACGTGAGGACCGCACGGGTCGTGGCCGGCGTGACGTGCGGGTTGCCGTCGCGGTCGCCGCCGACCCAGCTGCCGAACCGCAACGGCCGGACGTCGGGCGGGAGGTCGACACCGATCGCCTCCAGCCGGTCGCGGAGCTCCTCGAGGACGTCGGTGAGCGCGCCGCCCGAGAGACCCTCCAGGTAGTAGACGACGTTGCGCGCCTCGTCGGTCGGTGTCGGAGGCTCGACCCGGATCTCGTCGGTGAGCCAGAGCAGCTCGACGGCCTCCTCGAGGCGACGCGTCCGGCGCGAGGTGTCCGGCTCCTCGAGGAGTGCGGCGACCCGGCGCAGCTTGTCGATCGTGGAACGCCGGGCGACCTCGGTCGGGTGCGCGGTGAACACCGGCCGGAGTCCGACGTGGCTCATGATCTCGGCGATCTCGCCCGGGTCGACGCCGGCGTCCGCGATCCGCCCGACGGCCTGCTCGATCCAGCCGCCCTCCTGCTCACGCAGCCGGGTCAACGTGCGCCCGCGGTGGACCTGCTCGGTGATGTTGGCCAGGTGGAAGTACGCCGTGAACGCGCGCACCAGCCGGGTGACGGTCGCCAGGTCGAAGTCGGGCAGCTCGTCGAGCCGGTCCTCCTTGGCGTGGGCGCGGACGTGCTCGACCAGCTCGAGCAGCTCCGGACCCTCGGTCCGCGCCAGGGTCTCGCCGAGGATCGAGGTGACGCGTCGGATGTCGCGGCGCAGCGCGCGGTCCGGCGTACCTGTGTCCTCGGCCATGGCCCCATCGTCGACGACGTGGGACTCGCCTGGGCACGGCGCTCACGGGCCGAACGCCGAGATACCCCACCCGGGTACACTGTGTGACATGGACGACCCCGGCTACCTCAACAACAAGGACGATGTCCTCAAGCGGCTGCGCCGCATCGAGGGACAGGCCCGCGGGCTGCAGCGGATGGTGGAGCAGGACCAGTACTGCATCGACATCCTGACCCAGGTCTCCGCGATGACCAAGGCGCTCCAGGCCGTCGCCCTGAACCTGCTCGACGACCATCTCGCGCACTGCGTCAAGGACGCCGTCGCCACCGGCGAGGGCGGCGACGAGAAGCTGACCGAGGCCTCGGCCGCGATCGCCCGGCTCGTGCGTTCCTGAGCCGACGCGGGTCGACGGACGAGCACGTCAGCCGGCTTCGACGTACTCCTTGACCTGGTCGAGCATCGTCTGCCAGTTGGTCGAGAACTGCTCGGCCTGCTCGGCGGAGTCGTTGCCGTCCTGGTCGAGGGTGAGCTTCGTGGTCTCGCCCTGGCCCTCGAGCCGGTAGTCGAGCGTGTGGTAGTTCTCCTGGACGTCGTCCTCGCCGGAGAGCGGGCTGAAGTGGGTCATCCGGAGTCGCTGCCCCTCGACGACCTCGAGGATCTCGCCCTTGTCCTGGTACGGCTGTCCGTCGTACTCCCCGCTCCAGGTGATCGGGCTGCCTTCCTCCCAGTCGGTGTCCACCGTCGAGCCGAACATGAACGTCGAGATCGCCTCCGGGTCGGTCAGCGCGTCCCACACCTGCTGCGGCGAGGCCGAGATCTCGGTCTCGGCATGGGCGACGTGGTCGGTCATCTGCTCCCCCTCCGTCGGGTGTCACAGGTCCCGTACCCCCGCTGCACCACCATCCAAACGTCAGGCACCGAGGTGACGCACCAGGTTGCTGGAGAACCGGCTCCCCATCGCCGCGACCACCCCGCGCATCGCCGTCCGCACCGCGGGTCCGGCGGCCCGCGGGAACGGCAGGTCGACGGTGATCCCGAGGTCGATCCTCAGGTCGGTGGCGAACGACGCCTCCGCGAGCCGGTAGCGCCCGCTCACGCCGGCCTTCTCGTCGGTCCGCTCCGGGTCGTGCTCGAAGACGATCGTGCCGGGCTCGTCGAAGGTCATCACCTCGGTGAAGGAGGGGGCGACGACCGCGCCGAGCAGCGGGATCCGGGTCAGGTGCCAGGTCCAACGGTCGCCGTCGGCGTCGATGCGCCGTAGGTACGGCGTCAGGTGCGGCAGCAGGTCGGGATCGGTGAGGGCGCGCCAGACGTCGGCGCGGTCGGCGGCGACCCGGGCGGCCGAGGTGTTGCGAACGGTGAACTCGGCCATCGGGCGAGTGTGCCAGGGGCCCGATCGCCCACGTCGGGGTGAGGTCAGGGATCCGCCCGGTTGGGTGGGGCCTGCCGGAGGGGCAGGATGGGACCCTCAGACACCTGGAGGTGCCATGACCGAGAACCCGCAGGACCGACCGTCCGAGAAGCCGCCGCTGGCGGACACGATCAAGGCCAAGATGGAGGAGTACGAGGTCGACCGTCACCTCAACGACCTCGCCACCACGCTGGAGGGCGCCGTACGACAGGGCGTGGCCAAGGCCGGCGAGCTGGCCCACGAGCACAAGGGCGACATCGAGCGGCTGCTCGACAAGGCCGCGGACGCCGTCGACCGGCGAACCGACGGCAAGCACGCCGAGCGGATCAGCCAGGTCCGCGGGTCGCTGGAGCGCGGCGTCGAGAAGATCGCCGACCAGCGCAGCGGCGGTACGCCGGACGAGCCGGATGCCGACGTACCCCCGAGCAACGGGTGACCGCGACGTGTCGCTGAGACCGGCCGACGACCGCGTGCCGGCGACGGTGGCACGCGCCGACGAGGGAGTCGTGGGGCGCCTGGTGCAGGTGCTGCTCGACGCCGGCATCGACGGGCTGGGCCCGTTGAAGTCGGCGCGCGAGCTGGCCGACCTGGCGCGCCGCGACACCCGCACGCCCGAGGGCGCGGAGAAGAAGATCGTCCGGTCGCACGTCGTGAAGGGCGGCGTGGGGGGCTTCGTCACCAGCGTCGGCGGCTTCGTGACGATGCCGCTCGCGTTGCCGGCCAACGTCATGGAGTTCTACGTCGGGGCCACCCGCATGGTCGCCGCCATCGCCACCCTCCGGGGGTACGACGTGAACGACCCGCGGGTGCGCACGGCCGTGCTGCTGACCCTGATCGGCTCCGACGCCGACGAGGTCCTGGCCAAGGCCGGGCTCACCGGCGGGACCGGGAAGATGGTCGGCCTGGTCGGCCAGCAGCTGCCCCCTGCCGCGTTGCTGATCCTGAACAAGGCCATCGGCTTCCGGCTGCTGCGGGGCTTCGGGGAGAAGGCGTTCGCCCGGCTCGGCCGCGGCATCCCCTTGGCCGGTGGCGTCGTCGGCGGCGGCATCGACATCTGGATGATGAAGCGGATCGCCGACCACGCCCTCGAGGAGTTCCCCCGAGCTGACCCGGCAGAAGGGCACGTCGTACGGCGCTGACCCGGCAGAAGCGCACCGTTGCACGTCGACTCGGCTGGACAGGACCGTGCACTTCTGCCGGGTCAGCGCATCTGGGCGTGCACTTCTGCCGGGTCAGCGCGTTCAGGCGCCGGCTTGGGCGATCTCCATCGGTTCGCTGACGGGGTCGTCGGAGAGCAGCACCCGGCGGGCGATGGTGCGCAGGTCGGCGCGGCCCTGCTCGTCGAGGGGCGCGCCGTTCGCCTCCTCGACCTGCGAGGTGAGCCACTCCCACAGCTCGCGGACGAACGCCGTGAAGCGCTCACGCCCGCGTTCGCTGAGCTGCACCCGACCACCCGCCTCGTCGACCAGGCCGTGCCGGACGGCGTCGTCGACGGCCGGCCGGATCAGCGCCATCGGCACCCGGTGGGCCGCCGCGATGGTGATCGGGTCGGCCGGACCGTGCTCGCGCAGCTGCTGGATCGCGACCTGCCGCAGCGTCCACACCTGGACCGCATCGAGACCCGCCCGGGACGAGTCGAGCAGCGCCGCCGCGGCTTCGGGCAGCCGGGTCCGCAGGATCCGCACGACCTGACCCTCGAGCTGCTCCTGCGACGTGCGCTGGTCGGGCATCGCGAAGCCGTGCCCCAGATCGGTCGCGCCCGGCTGGGTCAGCCCGCGCATCGGCACCTGCTTGAGCACCAGCGCGACGACGAGGGCCAGCAGCGCGACGGGGACCGCCGAGGCGAAGACGTGCTGCAGCGACTCGGCGTACGCATGGACGACGGTGGCGTGCTGCTCGGCCGGCAGGGTCTTGACGGCCTCGGGCGTAGTGACCAGCCGAGGGTCGGCGCCGCTCGCGACGACGGCGTCGGCCAGCTTGGGCTTGAGCTGGTGGGCGTAGATCGTGCCGAAGACCGCGGCGCCGAACGCGCTGCCGATGGTCCGGAAGAAGGTGACCCCGGAGGTGGCGACGCCGAGGTCGCGGTAGTCCACGGTGTTCTGGACGATGATCGTGAGCACCTGCATCGCCAGGCCGATGCCGACGCCGAGCACCAGCATCGCGAGCGACGACGTCAGCGTCGACGAGTGCTCGTCGAGGCGGGCGAGCAGCACCATCCCGCCCGCCATCACGACCGCACCGGCGATCGGGAAGAGCCGGTAGCGGCCGGTCCTGCTGACCAGGGTGCCCGCCCCCACCGAGGCCACGATCAGCCCCAGCACCATCGGCAGGGTGCGCAGGCCGGAGACGGTCGCGCTGACGCCGTCGCAGTACTGCAGCCACGTCGGCAGGAACGTCATCGTGCCGAGCAGGGCGAAGCCGACGATGAAGCTGAGGACCGAGCTGACGGTGAAGACGTTCCCCCGGAAGAGCCGGAGCGGCAGGATCGGCTCGGCTGCCCGGTGCTCGGCGTACACGAAGACTCCGAGACAGAGCACCGCCCCGACGATCAGGCCGATGATGGTCGCGGACGCCCAGGCGTACTGGATGCCGCCCCAGCTCGTCGCCAGGATCAGGCCGGCGGACCCCAGTGAGATGAACACGATCCCGAGCGCGTCGAACACAGGCTTCGCGGGCGCCGGGACCGACGGCAGGAGCCGGACCGCCAGCGGCAGGATCACGAACGCGACCGGCACGTTGACGTAGAAGACCCACTGCCACGACAGGTTGTCGGTGAAGTAGCCGCCGATCAGCGGGCCGAGGACGGTCGTCCCGCCGAAGACGGCGCCGACCGCGCCCTGGTACTTCCCGCGATCTCGCAGCGGGATGATGTCGGCGATCATCGCCGTCGCCGTGACCGTGAGCCCGCCACCGCCGATGCCCTGGATCGCCCGCGAGCCGATCAGCCAGGTCATGTTCTGCGACAGCCCGGCCAGCGCGGACGCCGCCGTGAAGATCACGATGCTGCCGACGAAGATCCACTTCCGGCCCAGCAGGTCGCCGAACTTGCCGCCCAGGATGGTCGCGATCGTCTGCGTGAGGAGGTACGCCGTCACCACCCAGCTCATGTGCTCGGCGCCGCCGAGATCGCCGACGATCGTGGGCAGGGCCGTCGACACGATCGTGGAGTCGAGAGCCGACAGCAACATCCCGCCGAGGATCACCGCGAACGCGACGTTGCGGGCAGTCGGCCCGAGAACGGGAGGCTCGTCGGCGGCGTCGAGGTCGTCGACCACCTCGGCCTGACTCATGGGCTCACCCTAGGACTGCGTGAGTACGTCGCGCACCGCCTGCGCGACGGCGTCCGCGCCGCGCCGGCTGAGCACGATCGTGTAGTGGTTGACGTCCGGCACGAGGCGGGCGTCGAGGTCGGGCCACCGCGCGGCGTACGTGTCGACGGTCGCCTGCGGGTAGAGCCCCGGCGGGTCGTCGGCGAAGCCCCGCGACGCGTGCAGGAACACCCGCGGTGGCATCGGCTCGTCGACCGCTTCGAGGAACGTCGTCCCCTGCACCATGTCGATCTGGTCCACCTCGACCGCCTCGGGATCGGCCGAGGGTCGGCCCGGCGCCTCGGGGAGGTCGTAGTCGGCGTACTCCTCCGCCTCCGGCGTCCAGTCCCGGGCGAACGCCGGATGGCTGCGGAACCAGTCGCGGTAGCCCTCCCTGGTGTACGTCGACAGCAGGCGCTGCTTGATCGGCTGGAGCCCGGCCAGGGTCGCCGCCTCGTCGGCCGCCGGGAACGGCAGCCCGCCGTCGACCAGGACGAGCCCGCGCACGAGGTCGGGCCGGCGAGCCGCGAGCACGACCGCCACGAATCCGCCCATCGAGTGCCCGGCCACGACGACGGGAGCCCCACCCATCGCCTCGACCACGGCGGCGCAGTCCTCTGCGTGCTGGGCGAGCCCGACCGGTCCGGGGAGGTCGCGGGACCGCCCGCGGCCGCGCAGGTCGGGCGCGAAGACCGGGTTGCCGAGCGTCTCGGCGAGGAAGGGCCAGGACCGAGACGAGGACGTGATGCCGTGGATGGCGAGGACCGCGGCACCCGCGCCGGACCACGCCGCGACCCGCAGGGAGCCGCCGGAGACCGGGACGTCGAGAGCGTCAGGCATCGGGAGTCCTCCGCGCGATCTCGGCCATGCCTCCAGGTCTATCACCGGTCACGGGAACCCGGTCGACAGCGCGGGCGTGCGTCGGGTGGGGTGGTGGGCATGGTGCAGATGCACGACGACGAGATCGACCTCGACGAGGCGCTCGTCGGCCGCCTTCTCGCGACGTTGTCACCGGCGTACGACGGGCTGCCGCTGCGCCGCCTGGCCGCGTCGGGCTCGACCAACGCGCTGTTCCGGCTGGGTGAGGACCTGCTCGTCCGCGTGCCGCGTCAGCCCGGCGGGACCGAGACCATCGAGAAGGAGCAGCGCTGGCTGCCCTACGTCGCGCCGCGGATGCCGGTCGCCGTGCCCGAGATCTTGGCGGTCGGCGCACCGGGGCACGGTTACCCGGAGAAGTGGTCGGTGGTGCGCTACCTCGAGGGCGACCAGCCGGTCCTGCCGCAGGCGGGCGAGGCCCCGCGACACGGGCTGGCCGGTGGCCTCGCCGGTGTGGTGCGCGCACTGCGTGACCTCCCCGTGCCCGAGGAGGCGCGGCGCGACCAGGCGTTGGAGTGGTACCGCGGACGACCGCTGGCGGCGATGGACGACGACATGCGGGGGTTCCTGCGAGACTGCCGCGACCTCCCCGACCTCGACCTCGACCTCGACGCCGTGGAGCGGGCGTGGGCCGAGACGATGCGGATGCCCGAGGTCGGCCGCCTGGTCGAGCCACAGTGGTACCACGGCGACCTCAACGCGGAGAACCTCCTGGTCCGCGGCGAGCGGCTGGTCGCGGTGCTCGACTTCGGCGGCCTCTCGGTCGGCGACCCCACCAACGACATGGCGGTCGCCTGGCAGCTCCTCGATCCTCCGGCTCGGGAGACCTTCCGTCGCGAGGTCGATGCCGACGACGTCAGCTGGCGTCTCGCCCGCGGGTGGGCACTGGTGCTGGCGATGATGGGGCCGCCGTACTACTGGGACACCATGCGCGAGCGGTGCCTGCGTGGTGTCCACACCGTACGGGCCGTCCTCGACGACCTGACCCGGACCTGAGCGGCTCCGGCTCGACGTGCCTCAGCGGGAGTTGGACCAGACCAGCAGCATGAGGACCACGATCACCAACCCGCACCCGAGCAGGGCAAACCGGTAGAGCCGGAAACCGTGGGCGCGCAGCTCCTCCTCGCGGGCGCGGTCTCCCCTCCGATGCGCACGCCGGATCGCGAGCCACAGGTTGACCCGGTAGGCCACGAAGCCCAGCGCCCCGAGCACGGCGACGATCCGGTAGAGCATGCCGGGAGCATCGCACGCACCAGGCGGTCCGGACGCGTCACCTCCTCGACGTCGTACGCCGGGTGGCCGGACGCGTGCGTCCCGTCGCGGGCAGCAGTCGGTCGACCGCCCGGTCGACCAGGCGCAGCCATCGGTCACCGCCGGGGTCGTTGCTCACCTGCTCGGAGGCGAGTCCGGTCAGGAGTGCGGTCCAGAGGTCGATGTCGGACGGGTCGCGTACGCCGGCGTCGCGCAGCACGCCGACCAAGGCATCGAGTGCGGCGCCGGCCAGCTCCATCGACTCCGCCGACGGCTCGAACCCCGGGGCGGTGAACTGGAACAACAGCTGGAAGCGGGACGCGTCCTCGGCCGCGAACGCCACGAACGTCCGCGCCGCCACGCGCACCACCTCGAGCGGGTCGTCGGGTCGTGCGGTGGTCTCGATCCCGGCGAGGAGGGCGCGGTAGCCGTCGGCGAACATCAGGTCCCACAGCGCGTTCTTGGACCCGGCGTACACGTACAACGAGGGTGCGCGCATCCCGACAGCGGCACCGAGGTCGCGCAGCGTCCACCCGGTCAGCCCGTGGTCACGAGAGAGCTCCCAGGCGGAGTCGAGGATCCGGCGCACCGTCTCCTCGCGCCGCTGTGCCCGCGTGGTCGCCGGCATCGCACCCCATTTCCTAACAATGTTAGGAAAGTATCGACGACGTCGGGCTGCTGACGCAAACTCCTAACAACGTTAGGAGAACGGAGTCTGATCTTGACCACCACTCACGACCACCCCACCGGCGCTCCCCTGGTCTCACCCGGCTCCGGCCGCGTCCTGATGGACGGCCCGCTCGGCGCCGTCCTGCTCGCCGGCACGGCGGACACCCACGGGGCCGTCTCGTTGGTCGTCCACCCGATCGCACCACGCACCCTCGGCTCGCCCGTGCACACCCACACCCACGAGGACGAGTGGACCTACGTGCTCGAGTCGCGCGGCGTCGCCCACGCGTTCTGGAACGCCACCGACGGGCCGGCCCGCCTGCTCGAGGTGATCACACGCGGAGGGTTCGAGACCTACTTCGAGGGTCTCGGGCGGATCCTCGCCGACCCCGAGCCGGATCTCGCGGCGCTGGCCGCGGCTGAGTGCTCCAGCGCCGCGGAGGTCAGGGGAGCAGCGCGAGCTTGCCGCCGGGGTGCTTCCCCTGCAGCACCCGGGCGGCGGTCAGCGCCTCGTCCAGCGGGTAGGTCGCCGCGACCGGCACCTTCAGACGTCCGGCACCGGCCAGCGCGATGATGTCGGCACGCACGGAGTCGCGATAGGCCCTGCTGGCCGGCTTCCACCCGGCGGTCCGGTGGTAGCCGTAGGCGACGGCATGGGCTTCCGGACCGGCGATGGACACCACGCGCGATCGGTTGGGCACCAGGGCCAAGGAGACCGCCAGCGCCTCGTCGGTGCCGATGCAGTCGAGGGCCGCATCCACGCCTCTCGGAGCCGCGGATCCGACCCGTCCCTCGAGCCCGGCTCCGTACTGGATCGGCTCGCCGCCGTACCGTCGTACGACGTCGGCGCGGGCGGCGCTGGCCGTCCCGACGACCCTGGCACCCAGCGCCGCAGACAGCTGGAGCAGCATCACGCCGACCGCACCCGAGGCACCGTGGACGAGCACCGTCTCGCCCCGCTCCACGCCGGTCACGTGCAGCATCTCGGCAGCGGTCGTGCCGGCGAGCAACAGGTTCGCTGCCTGCTCGAACGACACGTCAGAGGGTTTGGCGAAGACGTCACGTGCAGGGGTGGTCAGCTCCGTGGTCCAGCCTCCGCGCACGCGGAAGGCCAGCACCTCGTCGCCGACGGCACCGCCTCCCGAGGCGAGCTCGGTATCCGGGCCGATCGCGGTGACCACACCCGCGACCTCGTAACCCACGGGTCGGGGGAAGTCCTCCGGTCGTACGCCTTCGGCCACGTGCTTGGCGTCCGCGGGGTTCATCCCGGCGGCATGTACCCGCACGGTCACCTCACCCGGACCGGGTGGCGGCGGCCGGGTCTCCACGAGCTCGAAGACGTCGAGGCCTCCGGGACGCGTCGCGAACCACTGTCGGGCCATGCCGGAGCAACGGGGGGTGGCCGGGCCACATTCCCTCACGAACGCGCGCGGCTCCGGAGCGGTGCCAGTCGCAGCACGTACGCCGGCGGGCCGTCGTCGCGCGCGACGAACCCGAGCCCGCGGAACAGCCGGTGCGACGCCTCGTTGCCCGGGTACACCTCCCGGACCCGCAGCTCGTCCCAACCGAGGACGCGCGCCCGGTCGACGAGCCGGAGCACCACGCGCCGGCCGATCCCCTGGCCGCGAAGCCCGGGCGCGACCACGATCGGGAGCGTGTCGGGCGCCAACGTCACGTCGCCGAGCGCCTCCCACCGGCCCGTGTCGGTCCGGCGCTCGATCAGGTACACCTCGCCCTGCGCGACCAGCGCGTCGTACATCGCCGCCACGCGGTCGCGGGCGTACGTCGGACTGCCGGGTCCGTCGACCAGGGCGACCGTCTCGGCGTCCTGGTACCACGGCCAGGCCAGGTCGACGTCCGCGTCGCCGACGAAGGGCCGGAGTCGCAGCCCGTCGTCGACCGGGAGGATCTGGGGGGTCATGTCGTGAGAAACGGTGTCACACGACGTTTCCGGGCGTGGGCGATCGGGCGAGATGACCCGTCGCCCGAGACTCAGCCGGTCGTGAGCTCGTCGAGCATCCGGTCGGTGGCGCCGACCCCGATCGAGAGGTGACCTTCGCCCTGCTCCAGGTGGGCGACGACGCCGGGGATGCGGGCGGCCAGCCACTGGCCGTGGGCGAACGGCACCATCAGGTCCTCCGAGCCCTGCCACAGGTACGTCGGCACCGCGATGTCGGCCAGTGCGAAACCCCACGGCCGGGTGAACGCCAGGTCGTCGTCGAGCCAGCCGTCGACCGAGGTGGCGAGTCCGCGACGGAACTCGTCGGCCAGGCACTGGGCCAGCTCGCCGGTCAGCGACGCCGCGTCGACCGGCGGCACCAGGCCGCCGAGCGACTCGGCGACGTCCTCGGGTGAGATCGCGGCGAGCACCGGCTGCTGCTCCTCGAGGACCGGCCGGAGCGCTGCCTCGCCGGCCAGGGCGGCGCCGAACTCCACGACGTTCTCCGGTCCCATCCCGGCGAGGAAGTCCAGGCCGTCTGCGTCGTACGGCGCGACCCCGGCGATCACCAGCACCCCGCGGACCCGCTCGGGCAGGAGCGCGGGGTGCTCCAGCGCGTGCGGACCTCCGCCGGACCAGCCCATGGTCAGGCAGGTGTCGACGCCGAGGTGGTCGAGCACGGCCGAGGTGTCGGCCGCCACGTCGGCGACGGAACGACCCGGCTGACGGGTGGACGCGCCGTACCCCGGACGGCTCGTCATGGCCAGGCGGTACCCGCGGTGGGCCGCTCCCCGGGCGTGCGCGGGCAGCGGGATGCACGCGCCCGGCGTGCCGTGGTGGAAGACGATGACCGGACCACCGTCCGGGCCGGTGACCTCGATCTCGAGGTCGCGGCCGTCGGGCAGGGTGAAGGTGGGCATGGGGAACCTTTCGCGTGGGGTCAGAAGTCCTGTCGGCCCCGGAGCGAGGCCCCGCGGTCGGCGTGGCTCCGCTCGTAGACGGCGACCCGTTGGGGTCCGGGGTTGGTCAGCTCGGCGCCCTCGCCGAACGGGAACTCGAAGGTCTCCCCGACCTCGACGCCGCGAGCCCGCAGCACGGCGACCGCGGACGCCAGGTCGTCGACCCGGTAGAGCAGCACCGGGCGGTCGCCCGCGAGGTGCTCGGCGAACAGGACGGCCGGGCCGTCACCCGGCGTCACGCACGCGACCCGGGTCCCGAAGCGCTCGACGGCGAACACCGCCTCGGCTCCGAGGCGCTCGGTCCAGTGCACCAGATCGGCGGCGGCATCGGTGCTCGGGCAGTACACGAAGTCCAGCGATCCGAGGACGCCGTCGGGCACGGTCACCCCGCCGGTCCGGCGACGTTGTAGGTCGGCTCGCCGGTGCCACAGCGCACGACCACGGCACGGCCGGGCTCGTCGGACGGGTTCGACTCACGGTGGACCGCGCCGGCCGGGACCCGCAGGAAGTCGCCGGGACCCGCCTCGACCACGTCGCGGCCGCCGGGTCCGGACTCCATCCGCATCCGGCCACTGACGATGTAGAGCGTCGTCTCGAAGTCGCCGTGGTGGTGCCAGCCGGAGGTGGCGTGGGGCTCGGTGTCGACGGTCCCGGTCCACATCCCGTCGCGGTGCATCGCGAGCCGACGGGACATCCCCGGAGTCGGGTCGGACGCCGAGAGCTCGGCGGCCGCTACGTGCGAGCAGGGCTGGGCTGGATCGCGGGTCACCCGGTCAGGCTAGAGCAGCACGAGTGCTGTCGAGCCGCTTCGGGCGCGGCCTACTCTGGCTGGATGCACGAAGACGCTGACCGCCTGCTCGCCGAGCGCGAGGAGGAGCTCGTGGAGCAGCTCGCCGAGCTGACCCGGCCGCCGAGCGAGCTCGGGACGATCTCGTTCGGCAAGCGCATCGGCGAAGGCACGTCGATGGCGGTCGACCGGCTCGCCGCGGTCTCGACCCAGGAGCACCTGCTCGCGATGCTCGACGACGTACGTCGTGCGCAGCAGAACGTCACCGACGGCACGTACGGCATCTGCGAGGTCTGCGGAGAGCCGATCCCCGAGGAGCGGCTCGAGGCCCGGCCGTGGGTCACCCGCTGCGTCGCGCATTCCTGAGCCCACCCCGGAACCGCCCCACGGGGGCTAGCCTGACTCCTCAGGTGTGCCGGGAAGTCTGGTCGGCGTTCGTCCGCCGACCCCCGGAGGCCCCATGCACGACGTGATCCCCTTCGCGCTCGTCGTCGTCGTGGGCTCGGTCGCCCTGCTGCTCGCCGTCGGCTCGAGCCGGCTCACGGCGCTGACCCAGATCCCCAGTCCGGCCCTGTTCCTGGTGGCGGCGTCGGTGGCCGCCGACGTCTTCCCCGACCTCGGCTCGCTGGGGATCGAGGTGGATCAGCGGATCGTCACCATCGCCCTGGTCGTGATCCTGTTCGACGGGGGCATGCACATCGGTCTGTCCCGGTTCCGTCCGGTGGCGGTTCCGGTGCTCTGGCTCGGCGTGGCCGGGACGTTCGTGACGGCCGCCGGGCTCGCCGCCGCGGCGCACTTCTGGTTCGGCTTCGACTGGCGACCGGCCCTGCTCCTCGGGACCGCGCTGGCGCCGACCGATCCGGCGACCGTCTTCTCGGTGCTCGGTCGGCGCGAGGTGACCGGACGCTCGGGCACCCTGCTGGAGGGTGAGGCAGGCGCCAACGACCCGGTCGGCATCGCCCTGATGATCGCGATCCTCGGGTCCACCGGCGGGGGGTTCGGGGCCGTGGCCCACGGGGCGGCCGAGTTCCTCCTGCAGATGGCGGTCGGGATCGTGTTCGGCGTGGCCGGCGGCCGCGCGATGCGGTGGCTGCTCCGGCACCTGCCGATGCCCAACGAGGCCCTCTACCCGCTTCGGGCGATCGCCTTCGCCCTGCTGGTGTACGGCGTCACCACCGTGGCCCACGGCTCCGGCTTCCTGGCGGTGCTGCTGACGGGGATCCTCGTCGGCGACACGCGCGCGCCGTACAAGCGCGAGGTCGAGCACTTCGCCTCGGGGTTGGCCAGCCTCGCCGAGATCGTCGCCTTCACCCTGCTCGGCCTTTCGATCCCGCTCTCGACCGCGCTCCACGACGGGCACGGAGCCCTGGCGCTGGGCATCGGGGCGGTCCTGATCCTGCTGGTGCGGCCGCTCCTCGTCGGACTCGTCCTCCTGCCGGTTCGGCTACGGCGCGGCGAGCGGGCGTTCGTGCTCTGGTCGGGCCTCAAGGGCGTCGTCCCGATCCTGCTCGGCACCTACGTGGTGGTCGAGGGAGCGCCTGACGCCGATCGGATCTACGCCGTCGTCTTCGTCGTCGTCCTGCTGTCCGTGGTCGTCCAGGGTGGCCTGGTGCCCACGCTGGCGCGCGCGTGGCACGTGCCGATGCGGGTGGTGGAACCCGAACCCTGGGCGATGGGCATGCGGTTCCGCGATCAGCCCGAGGGCCTGCACCGGTACGTCGTGGAGACCGGCTCGCCGGCCGACGGGGCGACCCTGCGCGACCTCCCCCTGGGCGAGGACGTCTGGATCAGCATCGTCAGCCGGGCCGGCCGGATGGTGCAGGTGCGCGGCGGCACCGCGCTCGAGGCCGGTGACGAGGTGCTGGCCCTCGCCTCCGACGGTGACATGGCAGAGGCACTGTTCCGCGGCTCCGACTGAGAGTCAGGTCCGGGCCTCGGCCTCGAGGATGACGCGCACGGTGTCGTCGACCCGGCTGAACTGGGGCCAGTGCCCCGAGTGCAGGTCGACCCACTCGACGTTGCGGAGTGCGGCGATCTCCTCGGTGCCGGACTCGCCCGCGTCGGTCCACTCCTTCAGCTGGGCCGAGTCGTACTCGGCGGTGACCATCGTGACCGGCAGGTCGTAGCGCGCCTCGTGGCCGAAGTCGAGGCCGTCGGTGACGGCGTGCAGGGGCGACGGAACCGACTCCTCGCGGATGCGGGCGCGGAGGTCGTCGTCGAGGTCGACGACCATCTCGACGTCGAAGAAGTCCCAGGCGGGCAGGGGCACGTCGTCACCCTCGACGGGGAACATCGACTTCGACTGCTCGGGGACGGCGGGCTCGCTGGCCAGGAACACCACGCCGGCAACTCGGTCGAGACGGGCGTCGGCGGCCGCCCAGGCGATGACCCCTCCCATCGAGTGACCCACGAGCAGCACCTTCGCGTCGCCCTCGACCGCGTCGACGGCGGCGACCGCGGCGTCGACGTGGTGCTGCCGGGTGACCGCCGATCTGTCGGCCTCGACCGACTCCATGCCCGGAGGCGTCAGCGCGTGGGGGGTGTGGCCGGCCTC
>Ga0268266_10003828_pt1:2500-14710 | contig 14710 bp, 12 predicted proteins | sample KBSS13metaG_FD_190356 | JGI IMG/M metagenome (GOLD analysis project Ga0268266, IMG submission 190356) | Switchgrass rhizosphere microbial communities from Kellogg Biological Station, Michigan, USA - KBS S1-3 metaG (SPAdes) (version 2) | ecosystem: Host-associated > Plants > Roots >...
GCCGACCAGCAGGTTGAACTTCTGGTCGGTTCCGCCCAACTCGACGTCGCTCTTCAGTGCCACCGAGTCGTAGCCCTGAACGAGTGGATAGAGGAATTCGTGGATGGCGATCGGCTGGTTGCCCTTGTAGCGCTTCGAAAAGTCATCGCGTTCGAGCATGCGCGCCACCGTGTGGCGCGCGGCGATCTCGATCAACCCGGCGGCGTTCATCGCGCCGAACCAGCGCGAATTGAAATCCACCGTGGTGCGTTCGCGGTCCAGGATCTTGAAGATCTGTTCCTGGTACGTCACCGCATTGGCCGCGACCTGCTCGCGCGTGAGCGGCGGCCGCGTGGCATTCCTGCCGGTGGGATCGCCGATCATCCCGGTGAAGTCGCCGATCAGGAATGTGACCTCATGCCCAAACGTCTGGAATTGCCGCATCTTGTTGATGAGCACGGTGTGGCCGAGATGCAGGTCGGGCGCCGTGGGATCGAACCCCGCCTTGATGCGCAGTGGCTTGCCACGCGCGAGCTTCTTCTTGAGCTCGCTTTCGACCAGCACTTCCTGCGTGCCGCGCATCAGTTCCGCAATCTGATCCTGCATTTCCGAATTCATCTCCCGTGGACGGTGGCTACCCTTGCGGGCGTCACATTCTGGCGTCGGACGCCGTTGACCCTTTGTTGATCCGTGGGTTACGTTGTATAGATCGTGCCGATCTTCATCAAGTCCGCGGTGCCGGGGCTCTCCAAACGCACTGCTTCAATTCTTCAAGTCGCCCTGTTCGCGGTGGTAGCCGGCCTCGCCACCCTGCCCCGCGCGGGTGAGTCCGAGGCGACGGTAGTCGCGGCCCAACCTCAGCCGGCTGCAACACCGCCGGCGGTCGCACCGCAGGAAGCGAGCATCGCGTTCTCAACCATCGAGGTTGTCGTCAACCGCAACGACACCATGGACCGCCTGTTCCGCCGCTTCGAGCTCAACCTCGCGGATCTCGCCACGCTGCGCGGCCTGCCTGAGCTGCGCACGCAGCTGGACAAGCTGCAGCCCGGTGAGCTGCTGAGACTCATGCATCGTGGCAACGAACTGATTGGCCTCGAACGCAAGCTCTCCGACAGCGAGACACTCAAGATCACGCGCGACGCCAATGGCTTCAGCAGCGACGTGCTCGAGAACCCGCTCGAAATCCACACGCGCACGGCGAGCGCGACCATCCAGAGCTCATTGTTCCAGGCGGCCGCGGACGCGCAGCTCGACGATCGCGTCGCCTTCGATCTCGCGGAAATCTTCCAGTACGACATCGACTTCGTGCTCGACATCCAGTCTGGCGATCGATTCACCGTGGTGTACGAGGAGATCTTCCAGGACGGCCAACCGTTGCGCACCGGGAAAATCCTCGCCGCGAAGTTCACCAACGAAGGACGCGAGTACCGCGCGGTGCGCTACGTCGACGCGCAGGGCAATGCCGACTACTTCACGCCGGATGGGCGCAGCCTGCGCAAGGCATTCATCCGCGCGCCCGTTCAATTCTCGCGCATCAGCTCGCGCTTCAATCCTTCGCGCCGCCACCCGGTGTTGAACACGATTCGCGCCCACAAGGGCGTCGACTACGCCGCGCCGGTGGGCACACCGGTGCGTGCCGCTGGCGATGGACGCGTCCGTTTCATCGGACGCCAGGGCGGTTACGGCAATGTCATCGAGCTGGAGCATGGCTCCGGCGTGGTCACCGTCTACGGTCACCTCTCGCGATTCGCATCCAAGTTGCGCCGTGGGCAACACGTCGATCTCGGTCAGGTCATCGCTTATGTCGGAATGACCGGCCTCGCTACCGGCCCGCACCTGCACTACGAATACCGCGTCCGCGGGGTTCACAAAAACCCTCAGACCGTGCCTCTTCCGGATGCCGAACCCATCGGCGCGGCCGAGCAGGAGCGGTTCATGGCGTCCACGGCAGAATTGGTCAACACCCTCGACTTGCCGGCTGGACGCATTCTCGTAGCTCGCTGACCAGGGCCCAAAGTTTCACATTCCGTCGGGCCGGCCTGTGCTCTCATAAGGCCAATTGCGAGCCCCGCCATGGATCAGCCCGACCTCCGCTCCGCCGAAAACTACATCAATCGCGAGCTGTCGCTGCTCGAATTCAACGAGCGCGTGCTCGCCCAGGCGCTGGACGAGAAGGTCCCGCTGCTCGAACGCCTCAAGTTCCTGTGCATCTCCTCTAACAACCTCGACGAGTTCTTCGAGATTCGCGTGGCCGGCCTGAAGCAGCGCATCGAGCTGGGCTCCGACCAGCCCGGGCCGGATGGGCTCGCCATCACCGAACAACTGCCCGCCATCCACGAGCGGACGCGCCGGCTGGTCGACGCGCAGTACGCGTGCCTCAATGACATCCTGTTGCCGGCGTTGCGGCAGCAAGGCATCGAACTCGTGGCGCGCGGGTCGTGGGACGCGGCCACCTCGCAATGGCTCGAACAATATTTCGAGCGCGAGGTCGAGCCGGTGCTCTCACCACTGGGCCTCGATCCCGCGCGCCCCTTTCCCCGCATCCAGAACAAGAGCCTGAATTTCATCGTGCGGCTCGCCGGCAAGGACGCCTTCGGGCGCGACACCGGCCTGGCCGTCGTGCAGGCGCCGCGCTCGCTGCCGCGCGTGGTCGCGCTCCCGGAGGAAGAAGGACGCAAACGATTCGTGCTGCTCACGGGCATCGTCCAGCAGTTCGTCTCCAAGCTGTTTTCCGGCATGGACGTGCTCGGTTGCTACCAGTTCCGCGTGACGCGCAACAGCGACCTGTTCGTCGACGACGAAGAAGTCGACGACCTGCGGCGCGCGCTCGAGGGCGAACTCGCGCACCGTCGCTATGGCGCGGCCGTGCGCCTCGAGGTGTCGCACGATTGCCCGGCGGATCTCGACTCCTTCCTCATGCGGCAATTCACGCTGAGCGAGGTCGACTTCTACGAAGTCTCCGGGCCGGTCAATCTCAATCGCCTGGCGGCCGTCTACGACCTGGTGCAACGCCCGGATCTCAAGTACCCGATCTTCACGCCGGGCCTGCCGCGTCGCGTGGCGGGATCTACCGACCTGCTCGCGGTCATTCGCCAGAAAGACGTCTTGTTGCATCACCCGTTCCACAGCTTCGGACCGGTGCTCGATTTCCTGCGCGGCGCGGCCACCGACCCGCGCGTGCTGGCCATCAAGCAGACGCTCTATCGCACCGGTAACGAATCGCCCATCGTCGACGCGTTGGTCACCGCCGCGCAGTCGGGCAAGGACGTCACGGTGATCGTCGAGCTGCGGGCGCGATTCGACGAAGAGGCCAACATCGAGCTCTCGAACCGCCTGCAGGAAGCGGGCGCGCACGTCATGTACGGCGTGGTGGGTTTCAAGACGCATTGCAAGATGTCGATGGTCGTGCGGCGCGAGACCGACGGCCTGCGCCGCTACTGCCATCTCGGTACCGGCAACTACCACCCGCGCACAGCGCGCGGTTACACCGACTACAGCCTGTTCACTTGCAATCCAGAGATCGGCCAGGACGTGCACGAGCTGTTCCTGCAGCTGACCAGCCTGACGCAGACGCCGCGCCTGACCAAGCTGCTGCAGTCGCCGTTCGGCCTGCATGCCGCCATGGTGCAGAAGATCGAACGCGAGGCGCAGATCGCAGCCGCCGGACGCCCCGGGCGGATCATCGCCAAGATGAACGCGCTGGTGGATCCGCAAATCATCGAGGCGCTGTACCGCGCGTCGCGCGCCGGCGTGCAGATCGACCTGATCATCCGCGGCCTGTGCTCGCTGCGGCCCGGAATTCCCGGTGTTTCCGAGAACATCCGCGTCCGCTCGGTCGTCGGTCGCTTCCTCGAGCACTCGCGCGTTTTCTATTTCGGCAATGACGCCGACAGTGACCTGTACCTCGCCAGCGCCGACTGGATGGAGCGCAATTTCTTCCGGCGCGTCGAGATCGCCTTCCCGGTGCGCGAACAGACGCACCGCGACCGCATTCTGCGGGATCTCAACTACTACCTGGCCGACAACGTGCAGGCCTGGACGCTGGGACGCGACGGCAGTTACACGCATTGCCCGCGCGGCGAGGCGCCGGTGCGCGATGCGCAGAATTCGCTGCTGGGTCGCTACGCGGCGGGCAGCGCGCCCGTCACCGTGCCGTAGCCTCGGCCGCTCACTTGGCGGTGAATACCCGCAGCCGGAATCCCACGCTCTTCAGTTGTTCGATTTCGCTCTGCAGGTCGGCCACCGTCAACGGGTGATCGTCCAGCCAGTCCGGCGGGAACCTCAACTCCAGCGAATCCGGGCGCGCCGTGAGCTTGATGTCCGGCAACGGTACGGAGCTGCGTCCGCGATGCAGCAGCACGGCCAGCCGCAGCAGCAGCGCCATCGGCGCGACACGCTTGTCCCACGGCGGCGCCAGGTCGTCGGCCTCCTCGATCGCCGGCTTCTTGCGATGGCCGCCCACCATGATCGCCAGCAGCTTCTGTTCCTCGCGCGGGAACCCGGCCATGTCGGCGTTCGCGAGTAGATAGGCCCCGTGGCGGTGGTAGCCGCTGTGCGCCACGTCGAGCCCGATCTCGTGCAGGCGCGCCGCCCAGCGCAGCGGCTGTTCGATCGCCGGATCGGAGACCTGCTGCCAGGTCTCCGCCACCTGGTTGAGGAAATTGACCGCGGTGTTCTCCACGCGCTCTGCCTGCGCCGCGTCGACGTGGTACCGCTGCTGCATGCTGCGCACGGTGCGATCGCGCGCGTCTTCCTCGGTATAGCGGCCCAGCAGGTCGTACAGCAGCCCCTCGCGCATCGCGCCCTCGGCCACGCGCATCGACTCGATGCCGAGCTGTTCGAAGACTTCTGCGAGGATGGCCACGCCGCCGGCGAAGGACAGCTTGCGATCGTCGGTCAGCGCGCTGAGCTTGACGTCGCGGATGTGCTCGACCGCCGAGAGCTCGTGGATGATGCGCTCCAGGCCGTCGGCGCCGATGTCCACCGCGGACGGGTCCAGCTCGCGGATGCAATCGCCGATGGCGCGCACCGTACCCGAGCTGCCCACCGACTCGTCCCAGCCGCGGCGGCGGAACGACGCCTGGTAGGGCTCGATGGCCTGGCGCGCCGCGACGCGCGCGCGTTGCATGCGCTTCTGCGACAGCCGGCCATCGGTGAAGAACTCCTCGCTGACGCGCACGCAGCCGGTCTGCAGGCTCTCCATTTCCAGCGGCTCGAGGCCTTCGCCGATGATGATCTCGGTGCTGCCACCGCCGATGTCGCACACCAGGCGACGGCCGGGCCCGGCGGGCATGGTGTGCGAGACACCCGAATAAATGAGGCGCGCTTCCTCGATGCCCGAGACGATTTCGATGGGATGTCCAAGCGCTTCGCGCGCACGCTCGACGAAAGCCTCCTTGCGGCGCGCGCGCCGGAAGACATTGGTGCCGACTACGCGCACGCTGTCGGGCCGCATGTCGCGCAGCCGCTGGCCGAATCTTTCCAGGCAGGCGAGCGCCCGCGCCGAGACGTCCTTGTTCAGGCGGCCGTCGGCTTCGAGTCCCGCGCCGAGGCGGACCATTTCGCGCAGCCGATCGAGAATGACGAGCTGGCCGTGCGTGTAGCGCGCGACCACCATGTGGAAGCTGTTGGAACCGAGATCTACCGCGGCAAGAACGTCCGGAACGGACTTCGGTGCGCGCCGCGTCAAGGAGCGTGCGTCAGGCGGTGAACGAAGAGCCGCATCCGCAGGTGGTCTGCGCGTTCGGATTGCGGATCACGAACTGCGCGCCGTCCAGGCCTTCGCGGTAATCGATCTCCGCGCCGGTCAGGTACTGGATGCTCATCGGGTCGACCAGCAGCTTCACGCCCTGGTTTTCCACGCAGGTATCGCCATCCTGTTCGGTCTCGTCGAACTCGAAACCGTACTGCATACCCGAGCAACCGCCACCCTGGATGAACACCCGCAGCTTGAGGTTCGGATTGCCTTCGCCACGGATCAGGTCGCCGACCTTGCGGGCGGCGGCATCGGTAAAAACGAGTGTTTCGGCTACGGTTTCAGTCATGGGCTGCACACTACGCGCCGGGCTTGGCCGCCGCAACCGCGGGGCCGGCTTCGGCCTGCGTTTCCGGGGACTTGGCGGCGCCGTTCGCCAGCGGGATGAGTTTTCCCGTTATGACGGCGCCCGGGGCCATTTCAATGACTCCGTAGTAGACATTTCCATTCACGCGGGCCTTGCCACCGAGCACCAGCCGCTCGCGCGCGCACATGTCACCGTTCACGGTGCCGTTCATGACGATGTTGGTGACCTCGACCCGGCCCTCGATGAAGCCGCTTTCACTCACGGAAAGCGCCCCTCCATCTTCGGCATTGCTGCGCACATTGCCGTTCACGCGGCCGTCGAGATGCAGGCCACCCGAGAACTCCAGATCACCATTGAGATTCGCGGTCTTGCCCAGCAACGTGTCGATGCGCGTGGATGTCTGCTTGCGTCGCCCGAACATGTCCTACTCCCACGCTCCGCTCACTGCGGATCGACGCTCCACACGTACGACTGCTGAACCGGCGCCGAACCACGCTTGTTGGACCTGACTTCGACGAGAAGCTGTTCGGGTCTCATGCCCGGTGGCATGGTGATTTCCTCTTCGATGTTTTCGAGATATCGAAAGGTAAAGGGTATCTCACGCCGCTTGCCGCCCGAGAGTGTCGCGAAATCCGCACGCCCTGGTTTGCCATCGATTTCGCCATCGACTGACAAAACGACGACACCGCTGACCACCGTGTCCGGCTTCATGGGCTGGACCAGGGTCACGCGGATGCGAAATTTGTTTGCCGCGGCCGTAGCCACCATACGCGCCTGCTGGATTTTTACCTCGGCCGAGTTCGCATTTTGGGTGACGATCCCCCGGAAAAAGGCCAATTCCTGGTTGGCGCGGGCCACCTGGGCCTGCAAATCGCCGATCGTGCGTTGCACCTCCTCGCGCTCCCGGGTCTGTCCTACGGTGGAGGATTCCAGCTGCGCCACCTTGGCGCGCAGCTCGGAAATCGTGCCCTCGCCGTCTTCGATCTGCTCCTGCAAGGCGCGGCGTTCCTTGAACGCCGCGATCGCATCGAACTTCGCGCTGTAGCGGCCGAACTCGAACATGCCGTAGACACCGCCGGCCACCAGCAGCACCAGCAGCACGATGGTGACGATGCGCCGCTTGGGTGCGTAGGTCGTGACGACGAGTTTCGGCGGCAGTCCAGGCATCAGCGGCTCAGGCTTCGGCCGCCGCCGCGAGCTCCGACTGCCACCAGTCGGGCAGCGCGGGCGCGCCTTGGGGAAAAGCCTTCGGCGCGAGCTCGGTCAACATGCGCAGGTACACCGGCCGCTTGAAGTAGATCACCTCGCGCACCGGTTCCCAGTAGTTTGACCAGCGCCAGCCGTCGAATTCCGGCTCATCTGTGCCCTTGAAATTGAACTGCAGCCCGCTCTCGGGCACGGCGACGCGCAGCAGGAACCAGCGCTGTTTCTGGCCGATGCAGGTGGGGCCGCGGCCCCGACGCACGTACCGCTTCGGCAGCCGGTAACGCAGCCAGTCGGACGTGGAGCCCGCGACCTCGACGTGTTCACGCGTCAACCCGATTTCCTCGTGCAGCTCGCGGTACAGGGCCTGCTCGATTTCCTCGCCCTGGCGCACCCCGCCTTGCGGAAATTGCCAGCCGCGCGCGCCGGTACGCTGGCCGAGGAAAACCTCACCGGTGTCGCGCATCAGCACGATGCCGACGTTGGCTCGATACCCCTCTGTGTCGATCCAATCGCTCATGCGCACGTTTTACCGGGAGCCACGCGGCCGAACAAGGCGCATGGCTACAATGCGCGGTGCTTTCACACTCCGCGACCACCATGCGATTCGCCGCGCTTCTGCTGCTGGCCGGCATCGTCGTCGGCTCGAGCCTGGTCGCGGGCTCGACCGAAATCGGCATGAATGATGCGCTGGCGGCGGTTCTCGGCAATCCAGCCGAACCGGCGCACACCGTGGTCATGGAGCTGCGCGTGCCGCGCGTGTTGTCCGCACTGGCCATTGGCGCCCTGCTGGCGGTCGCCGGGACCTTGCTGCAGGCACTGTTCCGCAATCCGCTGGCCGACTCCTACGTGCTCGGCGTCTCGGGTGGTTCGTCGCTGGGGGCATTGCTGGCGTTGCTGGTCGGCGGTTCCTTGTGGCTGGTGCAGGCCTCGGCCGCCGCGGGCGCCGTGCTGGCGACACTGCTGGTACTGGCGCTGGCGCGCGGTGGCGGCACGGTTCGCGTGCTGCTCACCGGGGTCGTGCTCGCCAGTGCCTGCGGAGCGCTGGTGACGCTGGTGCTGGTCCTGGCTGACAACGGCCAGCTGCGCGGCATGATGTTCTGGCTGGCGGGCGACCTCGGTTGGGCCGCGCGCCCCTGGACCATGGCCGGGGGCGCCTTGTTAGCCACCGCAGCGGTGAGCCTGGTCGCCAGGCCCCTCGACGTGCTCGCCACGGGCGAGACCACCGCGCAGAGCCTGGGACTCGACCTGCCGCGCTGGCGCATGATCATCGTGATCCTCGCCGGCAGCCTGACGGCCGGCGCGGTGATCCAGGGCGGCACCATCGGCTTCGTGGGCATGGTGGTACCGCACCTGGTGCGCCTGGCCTTCGGCACCGCGGTACACCGCGTGGTGGTGCCGGCGGCAGCGCTGGCGGGCGGCATCTTGTTAGCCGCCGCGGATCTCGTGGCGCGGACCGTGGCGGCGCCCCGGCAATTGCCGGTGGGTGCCATCATGGCGCTGCTGGGCGTGCCGATCTTCCTCGCGTTGTTACGCCGCTGGGGAGTGGCCCCGATCGGGCAATAAGTGCCGAACTTCGCCGGGGTCGTCGAATCGAGTACGTGGTAGAGAGGTTCGGCACTTATTGCCCGATCGGGGCCACTCCCCAACTTCCGGCCTCAGCCGATCACGTGGGTGGAGACTTCCACGCGGTTGCGGCCGGCGCTCTTGGCACGGTACAGCGCCGCGTCCGCCTCGGCGATGAGACGCTCGGCCAGCGCCTTGTAGTCATGTGATCGCGGCTGCGGTTTCGCGGTGGCGAGGCCGATCGACAAGGTCACCGTGACGTGCGCACCGCCGTGTACGCGCACGGGGCCGGACCCCACGCCCTGGTGAATACGTTCCGCGAGCTTCAGCGCCTGCGGCGACTCGGCGCCGGCCAGCAGGATGGCGAACTCGTCGCCGCCGAAACGCGCACCGGTGTCGCCGGCGCGGATTTCCGCCTCGGCACGACGCGCGACTTCCTTGAGCGCCTCGTCGCCGGCCAGGTGGCCGAAGCGGTCGTTGATCTCCTTGAAGTGGTCCACGTCGATCATCAGGCAGGCCAGCGCCTTGCCGGTGCGTTCGGCGCGCGCCAGTTCTTCGCGCAGGCGGTTGTGGAAATAGCGCCGGTTGTGCCAGCCGGTGAGGAAATCGGTGACACCGGAGCGCAGCAACCGCGCGCGATTCACCGCGTTTTCGAGGCTGATGGCCACGATCACGCCCAGGTGCGCGAGGAAATCCGCGGCCAGGTCGTGCGTGAAACGCTGCGGATCACGGCTGCCGAAGGCGATCACGCCGATGGCGCGGTTGTCGCGTGGCAACGGGATCAGCGCGAGGCTGCCGCGGCTCAGCGTCGGCGACACCAGCAGTTCGTGATCGGCCGCGTCGAACGGCCCGAGCCAGGGCCGGTCGAACTGCGCCAGGCGCGGCGCCAGCGGCGAGACCGCATCGACGAAACGCACCTCTTCGATCACAGCGCTGCTGAGCTGCTCGTTGCCCGACAGATGCCGCAGCTCGTGCTGGGGGTCGAACAAGGTCAGCGTCACCACGTCGAGACCGTAGGCATCGCGCAAACCCGACACGATGCGATCGAACAACTCTCCGAGGGAATGCGCGCGCAACAGCTCGATCTCGCGCGCCTGGGTCTTGCGCAGCAGCAGCTCGTTGCGCTGGACCTCGTCGGTCAGCGCCCGCAGCCGCTCGCGCAACTCATCAGCCGTTCCCGCGTATGGATCGCGCGTGGCGCGATTCACGCACGCCGCTCCGTCACCGAGCGGCGGTCTTCCAGGTACTCGCGGCCGCGCCGCATGAGGTTTTCGAAGGCCGCGAAGTCCTGCGACAGCACCGCGGCGCGCAGCCGCTCGATGGCCTGCGACAGTGCCTCGAGCGATTCGGTGCCGTAGTCGTTCAGGCTCTGGATCTCGAAGTACAGCTCCGGGCTCTCCTGCGCCACCTTCGTGGCCACGTCGAGCTGCGAGTCGAACGTGGTCGAGGACAACTTCGCGAGCTTCGGCGCCGCCTCGCCGCTTTCCGCGAGCGCGGTGAAGAACGCGATGTTGAGCGCGTGCGACAGGCCCAGCACGTAGGCGATCAGCCGGTCGTGATCGTCCAGCGACATGACCACCTGCTCCACCATCGTGGAGGCGAACAATTCGCGCGCCGCGGCCGTGGCCTCGGCCGAGCCGGCCTCGACGAAGATCACGTGCCGCCCCGAGAGCAGCTCCGTGTCGGGACCGAACATCGGGTGCAGCGAGGTCACGCGGCAGCCGTGCGACTTGAGCGCGTTGAGGCCGGCGCGCAGCGGCGACTTCAGCGAGCCCACGTCGAAGATCACGCCCTTCGGCCGGCGCATCGCGAGCTCGCGCAGGATCTTGTCGGTCAGGCCGAGCGGCGTAGCGATGACGATGAAATCGTGCTTCAGCGCGCTGTCGCGCCAGTCGGGCAGGTGCGTGAAACCGGCCGGCGCTCCCGCCGGGTCCGCGACCTCGACGGCGAAACCCTGCGAGGCCATGAACTCGGCGAACCAGCGGCCCATCTTGCCCGCACCGCCGATCACCAGCGCGCTGCGCCCGGAACCCGCGCCCTGTGCCGCGACGCTGGCCTGCTCCTGGGTAGTTAGGGAGGAACGGATCAGCAGGCGCAGGATGTTCTCCGCCACCTGTGGCGAGACGCCGTATTGCCGGCCGGCCTCACGTGCCGCCAGCAGCACTTCCTTCTCGCGGTTGTAGTCGCGCGTCGCCTGGCCGGTGGCGCGCTTGGCGCGCGCCACTTCGCGGCTGGTTTCCTGCCGTTTGCCGACCAGTTCGAGGATCTGCCGGTCGAGTTCGTTGATCCGGCGGCGCAGATCGTCGAGCGAGCTCATTTAACACCTGAAAATGTCATACGCGGTCCTAGCTTTTACGGGCTGCGACGCATGACTGCAAGGTAGTCCATCCACGGATAACATATCGGCCATGGAGATCTACAACGACCTGCTGCCGGATCCGCTGCCCACCGAACCCATGGCGCTGGCCGGCGCCTGGCTCGCCACCGCGCTCGCGGCGCGCCAGCAGCCGAATCCCGACGCCATGGTGCTCGCCACCGCCACCGCCGACGGCCAGCCGTCGGCGCGCATCGTGTTGTGCAAGGAGCTGGACGCCGAGCTCGGCCGGGTTTCCTTCGTGACCAACTACGACTCGCGCAAGGGCCGCGAGCTCGAGCAGAACGCGCGCGCGGCGCTGGTCCTCCACTGGGATCACGCGCATCGGCAGGTGCGCATCGAGGGCGTGGTGGTCAAGGCCCCGACCGCGGAGAGCGACGCGTACTTCGCGACGCGCAACTGGCAGCGTCGCCTGGGCGCCTGGGCCAGCGCGCAGAGCCAGCCGCTGCGTTCGCGCGAACAGCTCAATGCCGCCGTGCGCGCCGCGGCCGACCGCTTCGGTACGCCGCAGCCCACCGCCGAGAACATCAACGACACGCCGAACGCGCAAATCCCGCGGCCACCCTTCTGGGGCGGCTACTACGTGTGGGCGGACGCGGTGGAGCTGTGGATCGAGGGCGCGGCACGCATCCACGAACGCGCGCGCTGGACCAGGTCGCTAACTACCGCGGGCGCCGGCTTCCGCACGGGCCCGTGGTCCGCCACGCGCCTGCAGCCCTGAGCCCGGGGCCGAGTACCGTGTGGCGCAAGCTGCGCATCGCGATCCTGCTGGTGATCCTGGCGATCGCGGTGTATTCGAACTGGTACGACAAGCTCAGCACCACCGACTGGGACGAGACCCTGTGGATCGGCGTGTTTCCCGTCAACGCCGACGACGGTGACGCCGGCGAGCGCTACATCGCCTCGCTGGCCCCGCAGGACGTGGCCGACATCGAGCGCTTCATCAACGAGGAAGCGCATCGCTACGGCATCGCGCTCGACCGCCCGGTGCGTGTCGACCTGTACCCGCAAGTCAACGAGAAGCCG
>Ga0268266_10003829_pt1 | contig 14710 bp, 16 predicted proteins | sample KBSS13metaG_FD_190356 | JGI IMG/M metagenome (GOLD analysis project Ga0268266, IMG submission 190356) | Switchgrass rhizosphere microbial communities from Kellogg Biological Station, Michigan, USA - KBS S1-3 metaG (SPAdes) (version 2) | ecosystem: Host-associated > Plants > Roots > Rhizosphere...
GACGATTTTGACCAAGCGGTCGCGGCAAGGGCTTCTGCTGAGCGAGAAAATGGCTTCACCGGCAGGGCTTGAAGTGCAACTTCAAACTATTGCGTAAGTAAAAATGTGTGCCTCGCGCCGCCGAAGCGGTTTTACAGCGCTATATCTTTTGATCTCCGCTAGGTAGGACCCGCGTTTTTCTTCCGCGTTACTGAGTTTATCCTCTTGCGTATTGCGAATGACGCGCATATCTGTAGCGCATCGGGATTGCTCGACCCGAACGAGACGCAGAGCAAGCCAGGGACTGCCCGCCCCTATTGGAACGCAGGGCATAGGAATGGAAAGGCGGGGCGGGGTGGCGATGGTGCCACCCCATAACCGGCACGGTAACCGATGATCTCTTTCGCCTGCGACTTGGCAATCTATCTATCCGCCGCCCTACCGCTTGCCAGCTTGGCGCATGATGCGCGGCGCTTCCCTTCCATCATGGCGCTACTTGCTGACGCGCGCGCCTTTGGAGTCATCGGCTAATGACCGCACCATTCGACACGCTGGCGCTTGCCAAGGCGCTGGAATTAACGCCGCTAGGTAAAGATGGCGCGGAAGCGCTGGCCCGTGCTATGGCAGACGTTGCCATGGCAGATCTTGCAACGAAGTCAGACCTTGAAAAGGCAGTGCATCAATTGACGGTGCGAGGCTTTTCCGCGCTTGTCGCACTGGCCGGCTTGCTAGTCGGCGCTTTCGCCCTTTTCCGTTAAGCCGAAACGCGCCCTAGGTGGCGCGTAGCGGGGGGATGTCCGTCCCCCGCCTGATGATGGCAGGACAATGGAAGGGAACGACATGGCACAGACCGGCGCGATCGGCACGCCCTATAGCCCCAGCTTCCTCGCATACCGTGCGGCGCGCGACGCGCTGGAGCATTGCGCAAGGCGAGCAAGCGCGCGGCTTAACGCCATACCGGGCACAGGAAGCGGGCCTAATGGGCTTACCCCTGATTCGGTGAAGGCGACGCCCGAATGGCGCGAAGCGTACTTTGCCTATCAGCAGGCGCACAACTCACTGCGGGAATTGAACGGGCGTTGCGTGCGACTGTTCAAGCGGGAGCTTGCGAGGGAGCGGCAAGAGGCGCGGGAGGCGCGCCTAGCGGCCTAGCCCCTACCGCCGCACAGTAGCGGCGCCCCTACCTAATGCGTGCCGGAGCAATTCGGCCGCCTTCACCGTAAACCGGGCAGGTGAGAGTCTGCCCCTATCGAGAGAATATGACATGGGCAGAGAAATCCGCAGAGTTCCAGCCAACTGGCAGCACCCTACCTATCGAACCATGCGCTTGCGAGGGGAAATTGAGACGTGGCAGCCGATGCTAAATGGGGACTTCGCTAAAGAAGCCGCCGATTGGGATGAGCAAAAGGCGGCTTGGGATCGTGGTGAGCGTCCAGACCTCTTCGATGCGGATCGGTATGGCGACATTTCATTCGAGGAGTGGCACGGCGAACGCCCACAATCTGAATGGTATGTCCCATACGATGTGAACGGGGATCTACCGTGGTGGCAGATGTATGAAACCGTGAGCGAGGGAACGCCCGTTACGCCAGCATTTCCCAGCGCTGAAGAACTTATCGAGCATTTGGCCACGGTCGGGCAGACATATGAAGCGGGCGAAACAGATGGCCCATGGGGACACGAGCGGGCGCGTAAATTCGTACTGCATGAGCGATGGTTCCCATCCTGCATAATCCGAGACGGGCAGGTTTACGAAGCCAAGAGCGGTTTGCCCTAGCGGTGAAGCCGGGGGTGCGGCGCTGATCGTGCCCCCTTCCGGGGAAGTCGAACGTGCGGTATGATGTGGGTGCGCGGCCTTGGCGGAACGGTAGACGCTGAAAGTCGAAAGGCGAAGCTGGGCGGTCTGGATAACGTCGCGAACCTCACGCGATGCCGACCGAAGGACCAGCGTAATCCGAGGTTCGAATCCCGGAGGCCGCGCAAAGTATCGGGGTTGCTCGCCCGGTCGATTCTCAAGAGCACAGGAAAGGAATGGATCATGGCAAATAGCCTATGCCAATTGGCCCAAGACTGGCGCGGCGACATTCCAGCCGGCGGCGTCATGGTCGAAGAAAAGCGGGATGGCTGGCGCGGCCTATGGCTCACGGGGATAGACGGCATAGCCCGCCTGTTCACCCGCAACGGCCACCTGATCGAAGGCGCTGGGCATATCGCCTACCGCTTGGGCCTGATGGAGCGTGCGGCCGGGGAAGCCCTGTTCATTGATGGAGAGTATCAGGTCGATGGATCGTTGGTCGCCACAAAGGCATGGTGCGAAGGCGGATGGCGTCGGGGAGGGGAGGCGGGCACGTTCCATCTTTTCGACTGTCTCACGATGGCCGAATGGCGGGCAGGGGGCACCGATACCCCGCTCTACGTGCGCAAGGCCCGCTTGGCGGCATTGGCGAAGGCCGTGGACGAGGATGAGGGGCTAGCATGGGAATGGCGTGCCGGAAGCCGTGGCGATGAGGCGTGGCGCACGTCCTGCCCGATCCTACCGGACCAATGGGCGTTCACCGCTGGTGACGTGATCGAAGAGGCGCGGCGCGTGTGGGCGGCCGGCGGCGAAGGGATTGTCCTGAAATCAGCGGAGGCACCCTATCGGCGGAATCGGAATGCGGCCTGGCTGAAGGTGAAGCGGGCCAACTATCAGTATTGGAGGAAAGCAGCATGACCGAAATGGAAATTGAGAAGGCACCCGGTTGGGATTGGGTGGCCATCTATCAGGATGGCGATGAACCTGTCGAAACCATGAGCATTTTTGGCTGCATGACGATCGAGAAGGCTACGGAGGAAGCGCACTATTCGCTGGATACCTCGCACTTCACCGGGATCGACGCTGATTATCAGATCTTCGCGGTTATCCGCTCTGATCATTATGACCGAATGGGAGGAAAAGCAGCGTGAGCGTGGCCTTCCAGAAAATGGCCGCGTCGCTCGGCCTATCCTACGAACAGATGTCGGCAGAATACGAGGAATTGAACATGAAATCGAACCTGAAGCAGCCCGAAACGGTCGACGTGTCCGTGATCCTGGCTGATGGCGTGCTTGACCGGCTCGACCAGTCGACGCGCGGCGCCATCACTTCGGCCATTGCAGACGCCCAACGCGCGGTGAAGCGCATCTTGAAGCGGGCAGAGGAATTGCCGGCGGAATGGGAGCGGGTGGAGTTCGCGCAGGACAAGGGACCGACGATCGAGGCGACCGCGCGCCTGCTGGCGGAAACCACGTTTGAAACGCAGCGCGGGCAGCCGCTGGAGATCGTTCTGGAGATCTGGGAAACCCAAGGCGGTGCGCTCATTGCCGTCTCTGCCAGCACCCTACCGGGGGGAACCGGGCGCGAGGATCTGCGCGCAACGGTGGTGCCCCCTATCGCGGATGTGCAGGCGATGCGGATTGCTGTGATGGATGCGCTTAATTGGCATGTCCGCGCCCGGTCGATGGTGCGCAAGCTGGGCTGGAGTCTGCGGGTCGAGGTGGACTGATGGGAACCGACAACACACGGGACGCGCTGCGGCGCGGGATTGAAGTCCTTCGGAATACAAAGGCTCCCGACCGCCGGTTGGTAGTCACTGCCGAACAAGCAAAGCGCTTTCGGGAGGCGGGTATTCCGGAAAGCGCCATGATAGTTTTGGATGTGAAGTGATGCCCCGCCAGACTGGCGCAGACTGAAACGAACTGCAACAAATTACACCCCTCCCGCAGGTGTTTCGGCATATCGTTTTCCGCAGTTTTCCGAGCATCACAGGTCGGCAAGACTGTAACTTTCAGTCTGCCCGGTTTGGCCCGGCCTACAGCCGCCTTCCGGGTGGGCTGCATCCCCGATCTGGTGGGTATCGGGGAGGTTTGCAACGGCCGGGCCGCTGCCCGAATAGCACAAGGGGGCTATCGGTGAAATCGGGACGGCGACGTGCCCACCGCCGCCCCGATCCTTCGCCGTGAACGGCGGCCGGCGAAGTCAGATCATCGAGACGATGGAATAGTCCTGCGTGAAGGTGCGGGGCTTGCGGATGCCCTTGGCGAACGGAGGCTTGTCGAACACGCCCATGTAGGTTCGCGCCTGCCGGTAGATCGTCGGCTCGGGATCGAATGCGACGAATACGATGCCACGCTTGCCCAGCTTCTCGATCATGGGCCGGAAGCTAATTTCGAACTCATCCTCGCTCTGCCAGCCAAGGGTAAAATCCACGGTGCGGAACACGACTCCGGGGTCTTCGTCGAGCACGCCGTACTTCGTGAAGTCCATGCCGCCGAGATCGCGGGTGCCGTATTCGAAATCGAGGTTGTAGAAGTGCGATGGCTCGACCCGCTTGCCGAGTACCAGGCTGGACGCCTGAAATCCGCCGGTGTGCCCGCCGATGTCGATGCGCCACCACAGCGCCGTCACGGGCGCCGGAAGTTCATGGTGCGAATGGTACAGGCCGTCCTCGCGCGTGATCGCGGGGTTGATGAAGGGGAGGGCGGTGCTGTCATAGGGCGCGCTGGTGCCATCCACCTGCACCTGCGTTGTGCCTAGCCTCAGGCGGTACGTGGTGCCAGCCTGCGCGTTGGCGGAGATGATGGCGGCGAAGTCGACCACCTGCGCCGTGCTGAACTTGCCGCGCGCCCACAGGCCGCCGGTGGCGCTGGCTTTCCACGTCAGGCCAATGGCCTTGTGCCGATTGAGGCTGAACACCGGATAGCCAGCGTCGGCTGCGCTCGCGACCACAAACCCAAGATCCAGCGGTACGACAAAGAACGGCTTGCGAATGGTCGCCACTGCTACCCCCAGATGGTCACGGTTGAAGTCTGCCGGCCAAAGTCCATCACGATTTCGCTTACCAGCATCAGGCGATCCGCAGCGCGGTCAGTGTCGACGTAATAGGAAACCGGAATGCGACCGCTGATGTCGAGATCGGCCACATCCTCAACCCCCTGCACCGTCACCCGGAAGCGGCGGCGCTCGGCCGAGAGCAGTGCCTGGCGCTCATCCGCAATTGCCTGTGCATCAGCCACGTTGTCGAAATAGGTCTGCACCGGATCGGCAGACTCCCGCGCGGCGCTGCCGAAGCGGTCTTTCGCCGTCTGCGTGGTCGATACCGCGCGGCGAAATTCCGACATGATGAACCCGATGCGGGCAGGGGTGGCGGCCATTACTGCGTTTCCTCACCCTTAATTTCATCCGCTGCTTGCTGCGCGGCATCTACGGTCGCCTGCGCAGCATCCCCGGCAACGTCTGTTGCCCCCGTCGCCTTCAGCGCCGTGGTGACGGCCTCAGCCATTTTCCCGGTATTATCGGCGCGGCGAGCGTCCAACGCATCCTGCCCGACCTTGTTCACGAAATAGAAGCCCAGCGCCATTAACGCCATGCCTGAAAGCTGCCCCACCATGTAGGTCACGATGTCCTTGTTCCCGGCGGGGATAGCCTTGAAGCAGAACACGGGCAGGCAGGAGATGAAAGCGCCAACCAGCAGAAACGCAAGCAGGTTGCGAGTCCACTCGATCTGGTCGACCGGATTGCGTCGATCGTTCATTTCATGGCCCTCGCCAGCTTGCCGTGATAATCGAACCGGACATAGTTCGGCCCATTGTAGGCCTTGGCGAAGGCCCGGCAGTCATCGGGATCATCGGACAGCGCCGTCATCTGAACGCGAAGCCCATTCCGCTCGATGTAGCGGCAGAGCAGGTCGTAATGCGCCGCTTCGCTGGCCACCGTGGAAACGGCGAGCGCGAAGGCCGATGTGTAGCCGAGATCGTGCCACCACTTTCCCAGCACTTGGAACTTGCCCCAAGAGCACGATGAGAACGCAGCATCCGGAACCTTGCCCGCCGCCAGCAGAAGTTTGTTCCAGCTATCGTCACCATAGCCGCCACCCTCGGGGTTGCTGAAGGACGATGGCGAATAGCGGCCGTTCGTCATGCCGTGAAAGATATGGCGTTCGAACAGGATCTTTGGCCTGCCCACAGCATCAAATCCGGCACCGGAGCTTTCCACCTTGGCCACGGCCTGCAACTGGCGCAGCGTCACGCCCAACCGGTCAGCGAAAGCCTGCTGTTGGCCCGGCGTTGCTGCCGGCGCGGCCTTGTTCGTGAACTTGTCGCGCAGTGCGGCGCGAGACGCAGGCCCCCATTTGCCATCAGCGGTGGTGCCGATGGCAGTCTGCAGTTCAGCGATGTTCATGGCTTGCCTTCCGTCTTGGCCATCGCACCCTTCTCGACGGCGATTTCGTGCGCGCGCTGCGCCCGCATTTCCTTGATCCGCACGATGTTTTCGCCGACCTTTTCTGGCGCGGCTTCCAAGAGCATCAGCAGGGCGTCAAAGGTCATCGTCTCATTGTTCAGGCGATGGCGCATCAGTTGCACTTCAGCATTGCGGGCCGCCCGTTCCGCCGCCATTTCGACAGCATGGGCTTCGCGCTCCTTGTGCATCTGCATTTCAAGATCTGCGACATGCTGTTCCAGTTTGGCGATTCGATTGAGCAAGTCGGCCCTCAATGATCCATCGGCTTCCAATTGGGATTTGCGCAGCATGGGCCAAGCCTTGATGACCATTCCAAATGCCAGCAGCACGAGTAGCCAAATGCCATAAGCACCGGGCGTGAAGCCTGATGCGAGGGCGGTTTGCGCCAGGTCCATCATTTGATTGACTCCATCATGCGAACACGTCCGGCACGTCGGCCAGCGCCTGCTGCATCGCGCGCGTCTGTCCCGCCGCCGTCATGTGCACCGTGTCGGCCTGCACATAGGCTGCGTTCCACGTCAGGCGATCGTTGTTGTTCGACAGCGCACCAAGGAGATCGATGTAGCGATAGCGCCCGAAAAACCCGCTGGTGACGTCGTTCGCGATGGCTGTAATCATCGCCTGCGTGCTGGCGCGCGGCGGCGGCGTGCAGAGGATGGGCTCGGCCCCGATCATTACCGCCGTGTCGATCAAGGTGCGGGTGCTGAGCCGGTAGGCAGCCTGCGAAGCGTCGTTCGTTGCAAGCGCCAGAATGACACGCGCTGGGCGGAAATCGGTGATGTCCGAAATCCGCGTGACCGCTCCGGCCGACGTGTCACCGTGGAATGCCGCCTGCACCACGCCGCCATAGGTGGCATCGAGTTGCGCGATCCAGCTACTGCCGCCGGTCAGGACCGTGCCTTCGCCATTGCTATCGGCCATGACGACAGCGCGCGCCATCCGGGGCTGCGTGTGCATCGGGTGCAGCCAATCCCACTTTACATCGCCGGCAACGTGCATTGCGCCAGCCTGCCCTTGCAGGCGGCCAACCGTGCCAGAGTTGGCGGTAGTTGTGGTCGCCGTGGTGGTGGTTCCGGTGACGGTATCGGTCAGGACCGCCGTGATGGTCCACAGGTCGCGGGTCACGCTCAGGTTGTAGTATCGGCCCGCTACCAGCGCGGCGGTAAAGGCAGTCTCCACCTGCAGGGCCAGCGTGGTCGATCCATTCCACGAATAGAGCCGCAGTTTGCCGGCCACGCAGTCGATCAGCGCCGCGCTTCCCCCGCTGGTCAGTGTCGGCTTGGTGCAGATGCCATGGATCGTCGTCGTGACATCGTTGAGCAGGATGCGGCCCATGATCTTGCGCTTGGAAACCGCGCTGCAACCCTTCCACAAGGCAACCTTATCAGCCGCGCCAGTGCCACTCGCCGCCAGCCCGTCATTGACAGAGAACGGGGTGGCAACCGTCCAGCCCGTTGGTGCCGTGGTGCCGGGGAAGGTCTGATAATCCTGCGTGACCGGCCCGTTGATCGTGGCGCGGGTGGCCCGATAGGACCGGCGCTTGGGAAGGCGCACGTTCACCCGGAAATTGGGCATGATGGGCGAGAATGTCGCTGGCGTCAGCGTATCCCCGAAATCGTAGGCAGCCGGATTGTCCACCCGCAGCATCGAGCCGGTGCTGTTGTATGTCGGGCCTGTGCCCGTGACTGCATGATAGCTTACCGCGCCGCCGGCATTGATGTTCCAATCCTTGATCGCCACGGCAAGGTTGTCGCCTGCGGCCAGCGTAACGAACCTGCGATAGGCCATGACAAGCGCGCCAGCGACGAGACGCCAGCCCTCGATCATGCCAGAGCCGGCGGCATTCATATTCAGGTCGATCGACGTGACCGTGCAATCGCCGGCAATGGAGATGAACGCCACGCTGGTTGCCGAGACGTCACCGTTGCGCGAAAGCCCGAAGGAACCGAGTGAATAGGTAGTCGTGTCCTGCACTTCGCCCAAAGAGGGCATCTGCTTGACAATATCGGCCGTTTCGAGCGCTTTGATGCGCGAGGTGTGGGCATCGGAAACCGTCGAATAGACAAGCTGCGCATTCAAGGTCCACGTTGCGGTGTCCGCAACGAACGTCAGCGCGTTACCCACCACAAACGCTGCGTCAGTGGCGTGGAACATCGATCCCGAGCCGGCGGTGGTGTATTTGCAGCGCCCGGTGCCAGACGTGACCCGGTGGGCGAAATAGGTCGCTTCCCCGGTGATGATGGCACCGAATGGGACGGCCATGTTGTTTGCGCCAGATGCCATCGTAAGGCCCGTGGCAACGCGCAGGATTTTCTTGGTCGCGGCGCTGATGAGGCATACGTCAACGGTCGCCGCCGCCGTGAAGTCCGGCTTCCATGCGCTGATGAGGGACTGCTCAGGAATTACGTCGCCCATGATCCAGATCGACGAGCCGGTGGCTGTCGAGCCGGTGAGATACCCCAGCGTCGTGGTGGCGGCATCGGCCGTCGCGCCAATACTGGCGGGCACGCCTGCCACCCCGGTCGCTACGCTGGCAGCAGCACCCGCCGCGCTCGCGGCAGCGTTGGTTTCACTTACCCCCGCCGCCGTTGCGTGCTCCTTGGCGCTCTTGGTGCCGGCCCCACCGGGCAACGTGCCTTCTGCCCAAAGCGCGGAACGATCTGCGGCGGCCTCGCTCAGCGTACGCTGGCGCGCCGCCTCCATCGTGTTCTCGCCTTGGATGATATATGCGGGGCCAGGCCCATTCACGACGATACCCATTAGTCGCCAACTCCAGGCTTGATGGTGAACGTGCCGCTGCAGAGGACGAATTGCGTCCCGCCGCTGGGCGTGATGAGAAAGTCGAAGTGCAAAACGAGCGGCGCGGAGGCATCGCCGCCCCAAGTCAGTGCCTCCAGCGTCGCTTCGGTGATGAAGGGCCGGATGGTGGTGCCACCCACGACTGCCCCGGTTTCGGGGTTTACGACCGCAGCGTCATAGGTGGCCGAAACCCCCTGCGAACCCGCCGCCGCATTCGTGAGCGTGATGACCGGAGAGCCACCCTCGGTAGCTGCGAAAGCCATCACGAAGGCGGCGGCCGAGTAATCAAGGCCAAGATACAGAATGTCGCCATCGGTGGTCGTGCCAGCCCAAGGGACGTGTTTGCTTTCGTGGGTAATGTTCCACTCAAACGCCATTTTGCGCTCCATCGGATGCAGTGATGTTGGTCCAGTCGAGCGCCGCCGCGGCTTTGATGGCGGGCAGCGTTTCGGCTTCGGAGATTTGCTTCTTCGCGCCACGCCGCGCCGCCTCGATCGCGGCGTTCTTCGCCGTCCATGCGGCGACTGCGGCCAGAACTTCCTGCGCCAGATCTGCGACCGGCACACCCATCGCGGCGGCTTCCGCGCGCAGGATGATGGCTGGCGCATCCGGGTCGGCAGCAAGGCTCTCCGCCTCCATCTGCTTTGCGAAATAAGTGAGGGCCTGACCTTCGCCCGGCGTCAGGAACTGCGCGCGCGCCACTTCGGCATCTGCGTCGATCCGCTGGCACAGGAAGTCCCGCACAGCGGCGAGATCTGTAGGCAGGGACGCTACGGCCGCCGCCGGCACAACCAGCAGGTCCGCACCCTCAGGCAATTCCTGCTGCGCTACTGCGGTGGGCGCAGTACCTCGCCAGAGTTCCGCACCATCGGAACTCCGAAACACGATCCAATATTCCATGGGGCTACTTCTTTTCCTCGCGAATGGAGAAGGCGCTCTGAGCCATCGCGCGGACCCAATCGGCGCCGCCGGTGCGATGGAACTTGAACTTGTAGGTATTGCTGCCGGCCGGGATGCCGCTGAAGGCCCCGAACATCGTCAGGGGCAGGCGCATGTCGCCGTCGACGCCGATCAACTGGATATTATAGACCTGCGAGACGTACCCGCCGGTGTCGTAGATCGTGAAGTAGCCTTTGATGTCGTCGGCTGACTCCGTGATGACGCAGGCCTCGATCCGCATCAGCGACCCGGCAATGTCCTTGGTCACCGTCAGTGAAAAGATGTCGGTATCAGTGGCATCGACCAACGTAACCGCCGACGAAAGCGTGGCGTAGCTGGTCTTCGTGACCGCCACGTCCTGAATGGCTGGCGTCGCCACCTGGTTGTTGGCGACCCCGCCGCCGGAGTTGATCGTTCCCGATACGTCGGCCGCCGTGATGGTGCCCACCGGAGTCCCGATCGGAGCGCCGCTGGTTGCGTTCACTTCCGCCGGCTTCAGCCCTTCGACGTTCTGGCCGTCGTTGAACGTGATGTCCTGCGCCTTGGTGGGCGGCGACTTGTTCACCCACCATGCGTTCGATGTGGTGGGCCAAGTCGGCGGCGCATTGCCGGCCGCTGCCGTGGTGGCGATGTAGAGCCATTCCGAACCGTCCGCGAGATTGACATAATTGCCCTCGCGATATGTCGTGCCGGCGGCGTAGCGGCCCCGGTCGATGATCGGAGCGTTGAACGCGATCTCATCGGCGGTCTGGACGCGCCAGTTGCGGTTCGCCCCGATCGTCGTTTTCCAATACGGGACGCTGACATTCGCCTCTTCCGAGGTGGTGACCTGCGGCCACGTCTGGCCCTTTGCGTCGAGAGCGATGTCGACCACGCTGCCGAACGCGATGCGCGTCACCATGAAGGTGCCGTCGAAGTCGATGCCAGACTGCGCGTTGCAGCACAGCGCCAGCGATTGCGCGATGTCGATGAACGCTGTCTGGTCGGTCAGGTTGATGTTGATGGGGTAGGGCGCGGCACGGTCCAGCGCGTCGAGCGAATCCTTGTTGAGCAGGGCAGCGTCTACCCCGGCGATCGATGCCAGCGCCGAAATGACCGCCCCGGTCAGGCGCGGCGTCGTCGCTCCAATCCGGTGCCCGCGGATGTCGCCGGTGATGACGCCATAGGCGGGAGCGCCCAGCCGGATCATTCCTTCGGCGAGGCAACTGGCCCACTTGCCGGGTGCGATCGTCGCGGCGACCAGCGCGGCATAGGTCGCATAGTCGGCCACCGCCGCACCGAAGCTCGATCCGCGTTCGAACAGATCCATGACCGATTCCATCGGACCATAGGCGGTGAACTGGTACACCGAATTGTCCGTGTCGATCAGCACCGGCTCGACGTTGAGCGCCCAGCCGATGACCAGCGGCTTTACCCGTTCCTTCAGCCCGGTCGGCCCTTCTGCGCCTCCGGTGCCGGCATAGGTCTTGCCGAGCACCTTGGCCTTGAACGGCTCGCCATCTACCTCGATCGTAAGCGAGAGCGTGTTCGCCTTGCGCGTCAGGCCGGAAACCTTGCCGCTCAGCCGCAGCGGCCAAGGCCATGCTGCTCCCGGTTCCGCGGCATAGATCTCCACCGGGGCGCCAGCCCATGCGCAGTCGTCGGCGAAGGGATAGGTCACCTTCAGCACGTTCATGTTGATGGGCAGCGTCGCGCCGCCCACCGAAACCGAGTCGGTAAAGTCCCCGTTCCATAGGCTGATACCCAGCGAAGGCGGGGTGACCATCGCGGGCTCCCACACCCGGCCGCCGAGCCCGGTGATACGCCGGTCATTCGCAGAAGCCGCGCACACCTCCACCCGCTCGCCGGTGGAAATATCCAGCGGGCGGATGAGCGCGAGACAGGCCAGCATTACCAGTTACCGTTGCCGGGTCGCCAGGAGGGAGTGCTGCCAGATCCTGTGCCGCCCTGAAGGATCAGCGCGCCAAGGTTCTGATTTACGGCGTCCAGTTTGATACCCAACCCGTCGATCAGGCGAATGCCGAGCCCGTCGAGCGCCGAGGTGATCGAGGCATTGTCATTGGCCGGTGCGGTGGCCGTTCCGGTCTTGGTGAACGGGCTGTCGCGGTTTGCCGAAGCATCTGCGGTCACCGTCGCTGAATCGATCTTGCCCTTGGTGAGCGTCTTGATCTCGTCGACGAGCGCGAAATAGTCGCCCTGCGAACCGCTCATCTGCCGTTCGATGTCGAGCAGTTGCCGTGCCGCCGTGGCGTAATCGTCATAGGCAGACGTGTCCCCGGCCTTCACCCGCGCTTCAAGCGGCTGATAGGTGGCCAGCGCCTGCGCCTTGCGGTCCCGCAGCGAGTAGGCGTCGTTGCCCACGGTGATTTCATCGTACAGGCTTTTCAGCGACGCGACGATTTGGGCATTGGCCTGCTTGACGGCATCCGCCCGCTCGATGCCATAAAGCCTTTCAAGGTCGGCATACTCGGCGGTCGATGCACCCGCTTCCTTGAAAATGCCTTGGAGCCGCTTGAACTTGGCGTCGAGTTCATCGAGCGCAGCGCCAACGGGATCGTCATGCTGCTTCAGGGTCTTGAAGACGCCCTCGAAATCCACCGCCTTCTGGATCTGCGCCTCGATGTCCTTGCCGGCCTTCAGCAGCACCTGTGTCGATGCGCGCACGCCTTGGATGGCACCGTCTGCGATGGCGTTCTTGATCGCCGCCCGCATGGCTTCTTCGGCATCGAGGCCGTCGTAAAGTGAAGTGCCGGGGTTATCACGCGAGTAGTGCGCCTTGCCGAGGTTCGGGTCACTGCCACTCGACGAAACCTGATAGTAATCTTTGTAGCGGCCAATTCCGACGCTGTAGTTTCCGATCTCAGCGCCCAACTTATCGGCGATGTTGGTGATCGCGCTCTGTACGGAGGTTCCGAACGAGTCGAGGGATGACTTCACCTCGTTATCGTTGGCCTGCACGCCAACGCTGCTGTTGGTCACCGAACCCGAGCCGTGCGGCTTCTTGCTGAACAGTGCGCCGAGAAGGCCACCAGCGATCGAGCCGATGATATCTCCGCCTGGAATGGGCAGCAATGAGCCCAGCGCGCCACCGGCTTGGGCTCCAATCGTCGACATCTTGATGCCAAGCGCATTCCCGATGCCTGAAACCGCGGCGCCGGTCTGCGCCCCCTTGAATGCCTTGCCGAGCGCATCTGACAGACCTTGCGGCAGGCCCTTCAAATCCTTCAGCCCGCCCAGCACTGCGCCAAAGCCGGTGCCGGTGGTCATAAAGCCTTCGAGCGCGCCGCCGATGGGGCCAGCAATTCCCTTCAGGAACTTGGTGCCGAAAATCTTGTCGAAACCGGACAACAACGGCTTTGCGAGGCTGGCATTCAACATCGCGGCGTAGCGCTCTGGCGTCATGCCCGCGATTGTGTTGGCTGAAGGAACCGCTGGCGCTGGCTTCTTGCCATTGACCACGATCTCAGCGTTATCGTTCGCTACGCCGGGGCCTGCCAAAAGCGGGGGCGTGGTGTAAGGGCCAGCCGGCCACGACACACCCGCGCCGATAGTCTGGCCGATGATGCCGGAGGCACCCGCCGTCACGCCCATGGTTGGCCCGCCTGCGATGCGGCTTGCCCCCGCCGTCATCACATCAGCCAGATTGCCGATGGCGGCGCTGGCGCGATCGACTTCCTTGCCCATCGCATCCACGCTGGAGCCGATGCCGGTCTTTTCCTTGACCCACTTGTCCATGTCGCGGAACACGTCGCCGAACAGTTGCTCAGCGAGGATCTTGCCGCGCAACTGCTGGAAGATCTGCTTGAAGTTCGAGATCTTGCCGTAGCCGCCTAGGATGGCCTCAACCTCGCTGCGCACTGACCGAGTGGCATCAAGGTAGGCGGACTGCACTTCCTGCGCGCGCTGAAGGGCTTCGACGTGGGCCTGCTCAGCTTTGGCAATACCGAGGACTTCATTCTTCCGCTCGGCGGTCAGCGGGCCAATCTGGCGCTCAAGCTGGTAGATTTGTTCCGTAGCGCGCGCTTCCGCATCGCGGCCCTGCGACAAAAGATTGTCGACCGCAGCGCGTCGCTCAGCCTCTTCGCGCATTTGCCTGAACGGACGAACCAGCGCGTCCTGAATGACGCTCTTGGCATCTAGCGCACTCGCGATCAGCGCTTCGAAGTTTGGGGGCTTCTTGGTGCTGAGTTCGGCGATAGTTGCATCGAGGTCGCGAGTCGCGGCTGCAGCAGAATCGATCAGGCGGGGCTGCTCGTTGAACCGCTCATTGACGCGCTGGATCGACTCTCCCGCCCGTGCGCCGAACTGGTCAAGTGCCTGCTGGGCCTTCTGTGCAGCCGCCGCCACCTTGTCGGGATCTGGAGCACCACCCTGCCATGCGACATGGAAGTGGTTGCTGTGCCCCTTGTCGCCTGGGCCGAAGAACTGCTCGGTGCCGCGGTCGTTGCGGCGGATGTCGACGCCGGCATCCTTGAGCATCTGCTCGGCTTCGGCCTTGCTGTATTTCCCCATGCCACCCTGCGGCACGAAATCCAGGGCGCGCGGGTTCGGTCCATAGTGGTCGGAAATCTTGCCATCGACCGTGTATTTCGAATGCTTCGAATTGTCCCCGATGTACGTGCCAGCGCCGAACAACTGCTTCAGCAGCGCTTTCATCGTGCCGACATCGTTCGCCGTGCGATCAGGATCAGATGCCTTCTTCGCATCCTGCGCCGCCTTTATGGCTGCATTCTT
>Ga0268266_10003830_pt1 | contig 14709 bp, 16 predicted proteins | sample KBSS13metaG_FD_190356 | JGI IMG/M metagenome (GOLD analysis project Ga0268266, IMG submission 190356) | Switchgrass rhizosphere microbial communities from Kellogg Biological Station, Michigan, USA - KBS S1-3 metaG (SPAdes) (version 2) | ecosystem: Host-associated > Plants > Roots > Rhizosphere...
CGGACGTTCATGCCCTTCGTAGCCGGCATCGGGCACATGCCGTACGCGCGGTTCCAGGGGTACAACATCGCCGGCGGCTTCTGCTGGGTGCTGCTGTGCATCTGGAGCGGCTACCTGTTCGGCAACATCCCGCTCGTGAAGAACAACTTCGGTCTGGTGACGATCGGGATCGCCGTGGTCTCGGTCCTGCCCATGGTGATGGCCTTGATGCGACGACGCGCTTCTCCAATCGGCGCGCAGCGCCGCTAAATGTAGCGGGTCGCTTCGACTGGCCGGCATACCGGACGCAGGAAAGGTGGCCGAAGGCCTAGAGAGTGAGGACAGCGGCGCGGATAGCGCCGACGATCGCGCCTACGACCATGATCATGATCGGCGTGACCGACAACCCGTAGCCCATGCTGCGGGACTTGGGGTCTTTTACATAACTCGTGAAATAGATCAGCCGGCCGACGAGGTAGACGGCGCCGAGGGCCGCTGCCAGGTAGCCGCCCCAGTACTGGCCGAAGATGTACATGGCAGGCACGAACATGACGAGCAGCTCGAGCGTGTTCATCTGCACCCGGAAGTAGCGCTCGAAGACCTCGTTACCGGTGGTAGCCGGGGCGGCTACCTTGTAGGTGACCCGTGCCTTGCCGACCGCGAACAGAAAGAAGAAGAACTGCACCAGCGCGAGCCCGATCACCAGTTGAACCAGCGGCATGTGGACGTCTCCCCTCAAACGGGCGATTGCTCTTAACTTGGCGCGTAGAATAGTCGCTTGCGGACGCGCCCGCCCCACGGATGGCACAATGACAGGGTATGCCTGACAAGCTTAGAGGATATGCGCACCGGGTGGACGTCGCCTGCGACCCCCAGAAAGTGTGGAAGGCCCTGGTCGAGGTGGAGAACCTGAGGCGCTGGTGCTCCCCGAAGGCCGATATCCGCCCCAAAGCCGGCGGATTGTTCCGGGCGAGCGTCGACCGCGTCATCGAGCTCGAGGCGCACATCGATGTTTTCGAGCCCGCCCGGCGGCTACGGCTGATCTACCTTCCGTCCAAGGAGCTGCCGCCGAGCGATGATCCGCTCGTCGACGACTTCATCCTGGACCCGATGCCTCCCGGTACAATCGTGCGCCTGCTCGGCTCGGGGATCCCCGCCACCGTCGACTGGGATGCGCAGTACAAACGGCTGCGCATGGGGTGGCAGGCGGCCATGACCCGGCTGAAGGTGTTGGTCGAAAGACAACTGCGCGAACAGTGAGGGCACTATGACGGGTTTCGTGCTGCGGGCCCTGATCGCTGCGATCGGCCTTTGGATTGCCACCCGGTGGGTGTCCGGCATCCGCATCGACGACGCCACCACGTTGGTACTCGCCGGCCTCCTGTTGGGTGTCATCAACGCCATCGTGCGACCGATCGTCATTTTGCTGACACTGCCGATCACCGTTTTGACGCTAGGGTTGTTCCTGCTCGTCGTGAACGCCGGGATGGTCGCTCTCGTAGCCTGGCTCCTGCCCGGGTTTCACATCTTCGGCGGCTTCGGGTCTGCCTTCGGCACCGCGCTCATTGTCTGGATCACCGGTTGGATCGGCTCCACACTGATCGGCTCGCGCGGCAAGATCGACGTTTACGTGCGCAGGCCCTGATTATCGTCCGCCGGTGGCGCGACTCCTGACGGAAGCGTGTTCTCGAAAAACACCGACGTGCGATTCGGCGCCGTGAGACTCACTTTCATTGCGCGCAGGCGCTCGATGATGGCGAGATTGATAGTCTGCTGCGCGTCCGCGTACGTGTTGAAATCTGCCTTGGTGGCGTAAAACACCACCTCGAACTGTAGCGTGGTGGCGCCGTAGGCCAGGAAGTGGCACCGGTCGAAGCGGGTGTCCGCAGTGGACTCGATGATTTCCCGAACGAGGCCGGGAATGGCAGCCAGTGCCTTGGGATCCGTCTCGTAGGCCACGCCGAACTGAAAGACGGCGCGCCGTTCGCGCATGCGCCCGTAGTTGCGGACACGGGACTTCAGGATGTCAGTGTTACCCATGATGATCTGCTCGCCGGAGAGGCTGCGCAGGCGCGTGCTCTTCACTCCAATGTGCTCGACAGTTCCCTGACACTCGCCGACGGTGAGGAAATCCCCGATACCAAAAGGCTTGTCCAGCGCGATGGACATCGAAGCCAACAGATCACTGAGCACGGTCTGCACGGCAAGTGCGACGGCGATACCGCCGATGCCGAGGCCCGCGAGCAAGGGTTTTATCTGCACGCCGAGATTGTCGAGCGCGAGCAGCAACACCATGGCCCAGATGAGGAGCCCCGCAGCAAACAGGATGACGTCCATCGAGCTCGTCAACAGGGCGTCCAGGCCCGCGGATCTCTTCCGGCGCAAGTCGATGGCATAGCGCACGGCGGTCATGGCCCACAGGCCCACCTGCGCCCAGAACACCAGGACGATTCCGATGGTCAGGAAGCGTTCGATGCGGGGAGTGAAGACGAGATCGCGCGAAGCGAGATAGACCGCCACCGCCCACAGAAAGAACAGGCTCGTCCGTTCGACGAGCAGTGTGGCCAGACCAATGGCGTGATGGGCGTGAGCTGCGCTGCCATTGTGCTGCGGCTCCTTCTCAGTCCAATGACGCCGCCGCACGCTGATGAACCTTTTGACCAGCGGAAGGACAGTCAGAGTGATCAGGAAAGTCGCCAGGGCAAAAGCCCACGAGCGCAGGTCATTTCCTAAAAATTCCGCCTGCCAGAACTTCGCCAAGCTCGGCATAAGAGTCGCGCGCTCCGATCAACCTTTTGGAGCGCGCAAAGGTACCCGTTCGCGGGCGGCGCGACTATTCCATTGCGTCCATGCCGAGCTCTTTGAGCTTACGGGTCAAGGTGTTACGCCCCCAGCCCAGGAGCTTTGCGGCTTCCTGGCGGTGGCCTTGGGTACGCTTGAGCGCCGCGCGGATCAGCACCCGCTCGAACTCCGGCTGCGCCTCATCCAGCAGGGGCTTCTTGCCGTTCATGGCGTGCCGGTCCGCCCACCCCGCCAACGCCTTGGCCCAGTCCGCATCGACGGAGCCGGTCGTTGCCGCGGCGCCCAGCTCGGGCGGGAGGTCTTCGACGCTGATTTCGGTGCCAGGAGCGAGAACCGACAAGCGCCGGCAAAGGTTCACCAGCTCGCGCACGTTGCCGGGCCAACCGTAGCTGGCGAGCCGCGCTTCGGCGTCCTTGGAAAGCGACTTGGGCTCGACTCCCAGCTCGTGTGCCGCCACCGTCAGATAGTGCGCGAGCAGATCCGGGATATCCTCGGAGCGCGCCCGCAGCGGTGGCAACTCGATCCGAATGACGTTGAGGCGGTGATAGAGGTCCTCCCGGAACAACCCGCGAGTCACGCGATCCTGCAGGTTCTGGTGGGTCGCGGCAATCACACGGACATCGACACGGATCGGAGTCTGGCCGCCGACGCGATAAAACTCCCCTTCCGCCAGAACGCGCAGCAGTCGCGTCTGCAACGGTGTCGACATGTCACCGATCTCGTCGAGGAACAAGGTGCCGCCGTCGGACTGCTCGAAGCGACCGCGGCGCTGGGAATCGGCTCCCGTGAACGCGCCTTTCTCGTGACCGAACAACTCCGATTCCAACAGGTCGCCTGGAATCGCCGACGTGTTGAGTGCGATGAAGGGTTTGCCGGAACGCGGGCTGTGATCGTGCAAGGCGCGAGCGACCAGTTCCTTACCTGTACCGGACTCGCCGGTGATGAGCACCGTGACGCTGGAGCGCGCGAGGCGCCCGATTGCACGAAACACCTGCTGCATGGCAGGTGCGCGGCCCAACAGCTCGGGAATTCGCGGAGTACCGCCACTGTCGCTCCCTCCGACGATACTGGCGTTCGCCGCGCGCTTCACCAGCGCGACCGCCTGGTCTATGTCGAAAGGCTTCGGGAGGTATTCGAAGGCGCCGCCTTCGTAAGCGGAGACCGCGCTGCCCAGGTCGGAGTGCGCGGTCATGACAATCACCGGCAGTGCCGGGCGAGTATCGCGGATTTTTTTCAGCAGCTCGAGCCCGGATTGTCCGGGCATGCGGATATCGGTGATGAGGACGTCGGGTGACTCGCGGCGTAGGGCTTCCAACGCCGGCTCCGCGGCTTCGAAGGCACGCGGCGCCATGCCACCGTTGCGTAGGGCGCGTTCCAACACCCAGCGAATGGACGCATCGTCGTCGACGAGCCAGACTCGCAGACTCTGGCCGTTCATGTTGCTTCTCCGAGTGGCAGTAAGAGTGTGAAGACAGTGCGCCCGGGCTCACTTTCGAACTCGATCAGGCCGCCGTTGCGGGTCGCGAGCTCCTGCGCCACCGCCAGTCCGAGACCCGTGCCGTTCGCGCGCCCCGTGACGAGGGGATAGAAGATGCTCGAGCGTAGATCGTCCGACACGCCGGGACCATTGTCCTCGATCTGCAGGCTCGCGACCAGGCGATGCCGGGCGTTGCCGATGCTGACATTGGATAGCGCACGCGTCCGGAACAACACCTTGCCGCCGGACTCTACCTGGGCGAGGGCCTGCAAGGCGTTGCGTGCCACGTTCAACAATGCCTGGATCAACTGGTTGCGGTCGAGAATGGCATTCGGAAGGCTCGGATCGTAGTCGCGGTCGACCAGGATTCCCGGGCGCGCCTCGGCGCGCAGCAGGTGATAGACGTGCTCGCAGATCTCGTGCACGTTGATGTTGGCTTTTTGCGGGGCCCGGTGCGGTCCCGCCATGGAGTCGACGAGCGCGGTGAGGCGGTCGGCCTCGCCGATGATCACCTGCGTGTATTCCTTGAGCGATTCTCCCTGGAGCTCGCGTTCCAACAGCTGCGCGGCGCCACGCAGGCCGCCGAGTGGATTTTTGATCTCGTGCGCAAGCTGTTTGATCATGAGCCGGCTGCCATCCAACCGCGCGAGCAGGTCGTTCTCGCGCGAGATGCGCCTGCGCTGCGTGGTGTCCGCCAACTCCAGCAGCAGGTGATTGCCGGTAATCTGGCCTTCCAACGGGGTAATCGTGATATCGAGCGTTCGCATGTCGCGCGGCGCTCCAGCCGGACGCACAGTGAGCTCGCGGTCCGCGAATCCCTCACCATTGTCGAGAGCACGCCGCAGGAGAGCGATCAGGCCGTTCGCGTCATGTAGAAAATCTCCGAACGGACGCCCGCGCGCCTTGTTCAGACTGAAGGCGAGCAGGTCCTGCGCGGCTACGTTGGCGTAGATGGGGCACAGCTGCGCGTCCAGCATGATGATGCCGGTCGACAGCGCATCGAGCAGATCCGTCGGATCGAAGTGGGAGATCGCGGAAGGGAGCGGATATTCAATCGCCAAGGAGCACCTCGCGGTACGCCCTGGCGCATCGGCTCAGTGTTTGGAATTCGGATTCGTGGGGTTGAGCACCGAGGGCTGCAACACCGTGAAGGACACGTTCGCGGACTGGCAGAGCAGTTTGCCGTTCTGGTCCTGCACGACTGCCTGCAGCGTGTGCTGACCGCGATCGATATTGGGTATCGTGAACGAGCCGCCGGTCGTCGGAAAGTTCGGCACTCGCGCCCCGTCCAGAAGCAAGAAGACCTTGTCGCCGCCCTGCGGCGCCGGCTCCACCTGTACCGCGGTATTCAGGGAATAGGTATTGGGGAAGGTATCGTCGTTCCCCGGCGCAACAATCTGACACTGGTAGGTGTTGGATGCCTCGGGCGGCGCGCTCTGCGAGCCGGTCGACCGAGGTAGCGGTGCCGGCTTGTACGTCTGCGGTGCCGCCACTTGCACCTTCTCGGCCTTCTCGTGCGGCTGGTCGCTGTAGTGGGTCACGCCGTTCTCGTCCACCCACCGATAGACAGTGGCCGAGAACGCCACCATGCAGACGAGCGACATTAAGGTAAACAGGAGAACGCGCATAGTGACTCAGCATAGCCCTATGCGCGCCTCGGAACAAAACCGAGCGGTCGAGTTCGTGATGTACGACCGCTCGTTTCCCGATCTCCCCCGCTCGCGGCCTCTCCCCGCCGGCAGGCGGGGAGAGTTCGACGTCAAGGTTTCTGGAGGAGTGCTTCGGCGTCACGCTGTACCCATCAACAGCTGTAGTACAGCTCGAGCTCCACCGGGTGGGTCGACATACGGAACTTGGTGATCTCCTGCATTTTCAGGCCCATGTAGGCATCGATGACGTCGTTGGTGAACACGCCGCCGCGAGTGAGGAACTCGCGATCCTTGTCGAGGTGCTCGAGCGCCATGTCGAGTGAGTGGCACACCGTCGGAATGTGCTTCGCCTCCTCGGGCTCGAGGTCGTACAGGTCCTTGTCCGCCGGATCGCCGGGGTGGATCTTGTTCTGGATGCCGTCGAGGCCCGCCATCATCATCGCGGTGAACGCGAAGTAGGGGTTGGCGCTCGAGTCGGGGAAGCGAACTTCGATGCGCCGCGCCTTCGGGTTCGACACGAAGGGGATACGGATCGAGGCGGAGCGATTGCGCGCGGAGTACGCGAGCATCACCGGTGCTTCGAAGCCAGGTACCAGGCGCTTGTAGCTGTTGGTGCCGGCGTTGGTGAAGGCGTTGAGGGCCTTCGCGTGCTTGATGATGCCGCCGATGTAGTACAGCGCGGTGTCGGACAGGCCGCCGTACTTGTCACCCGCGAAGAGGGCTTTGCCTTCCTTCTGCAGGGACTGGTGAACGTGCATGCCGCTGCCGTTGTCGCCGACAAGCGGCTTGGGCATAAACGTAGCCGTCTTACCGTAGCCGGCGGCGACGTTCAAAACGGCGTACTTGAGGATCTGCACCTCGTCGGCCTTCTTCACGAGCGTACCCGCGCCGACGCCGATTTCGCACTGGCCGCCGGTGGCGACCTCGTGGTGATGCACTTCGACCTTCAGGCCCATCTCTTCCAACGCAAGGCACATGGCCGAGCGGATGTCCTGAAACGCATCGACCGGCGGCACGGGGAAGTACCCCCCCTTGATGCCCGGGCGGTGCCCCATGTTGCCGGTCTCGTATTGCTTGGAGGAGTTCCACGCGCCCTGCACCGAATCGATGTGGTAGGACGCGCCGTTCATGTCGTTGTTGTAAACGACGCTGTCGAAAATGAAGAACTCGTTCTCGGGCCCGAACAGCGCGTAATCGGCGATGCCGGTGGACTTCAGGTACGCCTCGGCGCGCTTGGCGAGCGAGCGCGGATCGCGCTCGTAACCTTGCATGGTGCTCGGCTCGATGACGTCGCAACGGATGTTGACCGTCGCTTCCTCGAAGAACGGATCGATGACGGCGGTGCTCGCATCGAGCGCCAGAATCATGTCCGACTCATTGATGCCCTTCCAGCCAGCGATGGAGGAGCCGTCGAACATTTTGCCGTCGCGGAACAGTTCTTCGTCGACGAGCCGCGCCGGGATGGTCACGTGCTGCTCTTTGCCGCGCGTGTCCGTGAAGCGCAAGTCCGCGAACTTGACCTCTTTTTCTTTGATTAGTTTGATGACATCGGTGGGTGACATATCGCTCTCCGGAAAAGGGTGGTCCCGCCTTGTAAGTCCTGAAGTCCGCTTGCGTGCAGCTTGACCCGTACTGTCCACGCGCGGCCTCGAGGCACGGCGGAGCGTGGTGGTAGTGCAGGCCTTATGCCAATCTGACGGGCTTGGAAAATCAATCGCTTAGCAGCACCAGTCAACTGCGGTGCACTTCTATGGTGCAAGCGGTGCAGGGATTGCACCATAAATGGGCCTATGTGAGGCGCGATTTTTGATTCCGGTCACGGCCTTAGGCGGGCCGCGCCTGTTCTTGGTGCAAGGTTGTCTATTTATGGACTTGTGGTAGAGTTAATCCATATATGGACTAGTTGAGAGGACCTGCTATGACGTCACTCCACTCAGTGCATCCGAGGAGGGAGCCCTCGAAGGAAGCAGCCGCGGCCGGCGGCGCCGGTTTACGGGCGTTCACCAAGATCGCCGAGCTGTGGCATCTCTCGATCCCGGAGCAGATGGCGTTACTGGGCATTACCTCGCGATCGACCTATTTCAAGTGGCGTAAGGAGCCCCATCCGCGGCTGCCGCCCGATACGCTCGAACGACTCTCTTATCTATTAGGCATCTACAAGGCGTTGCAACTCCTATTGCCTGACAGCCGTGCCGCGGATGAATGGGTTCGCCGTCCCAATGAAGCCCCGCTCTTCGGCGGGCGCTCCGCGCTCGATCGGATGCTTTCGGGGCACGTAGTCGACCTATACGTCGTCCGGCAATACCTCGACGCGCAGCGCGGCTAGCAGCCCGTCGGACCTTGCGACGCGTGAGGGGCAGCACTGGGCAGACGGCAAAAACCGCGCTTTTTGCCGGTGGCAGCGAAGCAGATGTCCGAAAAACGGCCGTAGGCCGGTTTTTCCAATGAACTAGGGAGTTTCATGGCGACGATCATCCGGCACCCGCCGTGGGCGAGGTGCGCTGGCAGCCCTGTTTTCGAGTGATCTCGAGTCGCTTTCCCCCGATCCACCTGTTCGAGCGTGTTGCGAGCGCTTCAGACTGGGATGCGCTCTATTGGCTCGAATCGCTGACGAATCCCCGGCTACGCGATGAAGTGGGCGCGATCGAGCTCGTGCCTCCCGAGGACCGGGTGTTCGGACCCGGGGCCACCGTGATCATGGCGGCCTTCACCCATCTCAACCCTGACGGTAGCCGGTTCGCCGACAGCACGTTCGGGGCTTTCTACGCGGCGGCCAGCCTGGACACTTCGATCGCCGAGACTCGCTACCACCGTGAAGTCTTTTTGCGGGCCACGCACGAACGTGCGACGGAGCTCGACATGCGGACTTATCTCTGCGACGTCGCCGCGGACTTCCACGACATCCGCGGCAGGCGTGAGGAGATGGCCGACATCTATGACCCTGACAGCTACGTTGCGTCGCAGAAATTCGCCAGCGCGCTGAGGCTTTCCGGGTCCAACGGTATCGCCTACGACAGCGTGCGGCATGCCACGGGTGAGTGCCTTGCGGTCTTTCGTCCGCGGCTCGTCCAGAACTGCCGGCAGGGGACTCACCTGCGCTACATCTGGGATGGGGAGCGTATCAGCCAGGTTTACGCATTACGGCTCATTGATCAGTGAGGCGGTCGGCGGCCCCGGCCCCGCCGGTGGAGCGGTGCCGGCGTCGGCGCACGACCCGCTATACTCGCGGGCCTTTGACCCTTCTATCACTATGAGTCTTTGCGCATGAAAACGGCTGGCCCATTGGGCAATGCGCCGCAAACGTTTCAGGAGCTGCTCTTTGCCCTGCAACGCTACTGGTCCGACCGCGGTTGTGTGATCCTCCAGCCTTACGACATGGAGGTCGGCGCCGGCACCTTCCACACGGCCACCTTTTTGCGGGCCATCGGTCCCGAGCCGTGGAGCGCCGCCTACGTGCAGCCCTCCCGACGGCCTACCGACGGCCGCTATGGCGAGAATCCATTCCGGCTGCAGCACTACTACCAGTACCAGGTGGTCATCAAGCCCTCACCGCTGGAGATCCTGGACCTGTATCTGGGGAGCCTGCGCGCGCTGGGGCTCGACCCTCTCGTGCACGACGTGCGGTTCGTCGAGGACAACTGGGAGTCACCCACGCTGGGTGCCTGGGGCTTGGGCTGGGAAGTGTGGCTGAACGGGATGGAGATCACCCAGTTCACGTACTTCCAGCAGGTTGGTGGGCGCGAGTGTCGGCCCGTGACCGGCGAGATCACGTATGGCCTCGAGCGGTTGGCTATGTACCTGCAGGGTGTCGAGAGCATCTATGACATCGTGTGGACTGACGGGCCGCTCGGCCGCGTGACCTATGGCGATGTCTTCCATCAGAACGAGGTGGAGCAGTCGACCTATAACTTCGAGCACGCCGACGTGCAGGTCTTGTTGCGGCACTTCGACGATCACGAGAAGGCGTGCAAGGAGTTGTTGGCGGCGAAGTTGGCACTGCCAGCCTATGAGCAGGTGCTCAAGGCGTCGCATACCTTCAACTTGTTGGATGCGCGGCGTGCGATCTCGGTGACTGAGAGGCAGCGTTACATCTTCCGCGTACGGACCCTGGCGAGTGGAGTGGCGCAGGTGTACTACGAGAGCCGTGAGGCGCGCGGATTTCCGATGTTGAAGCAGGCGAAGGCGGGCTCCGTCGCTTCGGTTCGCGCCGAGGACGTGGCATGAAGATCGAACGACACGACTTTCTCGTTGAGATCGGCACCGAGGAGTTGCCACCCAAGGCGCTTCATGGTCTCGAAGAGGCGTTTACTTCGGGTATCCGCGCCGGGCTCGTCAAAGCCGGCATCGAGCATGGTGATCTCGTTTCCTATGCGACGCCACGGCGGCTCGCCGTGTGGGTGAAAAGGCTTGCGGCACGTCAGCCGGACCAGGACATCAAGCGGAAGGGTCCTCCCGTGACGGCGGCGTTTGATGCCGCTGGCGCCCCGACACGTGCAGCTACCGCGTTTGCGGAAAGCTGCGGTACGACAGTTGAGAGCCTGCAGAGAATTGATGAAGGGAAAGGCACCTTCCTGTTTTTTGTGGGCACGAAGCCGGGTGCTTTGGCGACAGAGCTCATTCCTGGAATTGTGAAGGCGTCCTTGGACGCGTTGCCGATCCCACGGCGTATGCATTGGGGCTCGAGCGACGCGGAGTTCGTGCGACCGGTGCACTGGCTGGTCATGATGTATGGGAAGGATGTACTGCCCGTGACGTTGCTCGATACGGTCGCGGGAAACATGACTCGGGGACATCGCTTTCATGCGCCCAAGCCGCTTCGCATCAGCACGCCGGCAAGCTACGAAGGCACGCTCTTGCAGCGGGGCTACGTGCGTCCCTCTTTCATCGGGCGCCGGGAGTCGATCCTTGCGCAGGTCACCACCGCGGCCGGGGAGCTCGGCGGCCGGGCCCTGATCAGCAATGCGTTGCTGGATGAGGTCACGGCCCTCGTGGAGTGGCCGGTGCCGATCGCGGGCCGCTTCGAGGAGCGTTTCCTGGCTCTGCCGCGTGAGGTGTTGATTTCCACGCTGCAGGATCACCAGCGTTACTTCCCGATCGAGGACGACCAGGGAAAGCTGATGCCCTGCTTCATCACGATCAGCAACATCGAGAGTCGTGATCCTTCCAAGGTGCAGGAAGGCAACGAGCGCGTCGTTCGGCCTCGGCTGGCGGACGCGGCGTTTTTCTGGGAGCAGGACCGTAAGCGACCTTTGGGCTCGCTGCGTGAAGCTCTCGACAAGGTTACCTTTCACGTCAAGCTGGGGTCGCTCGGGGATAAGACCCGGCGGGTGCGGGCGTTGGCCGGTGAGATTGCAGCCATCGGCAATAAGGAGCGCGCGGAAACGGAGCGCGCTGCTGAGCTGTGTAAGTGTGATCTGCTGACGGCGATGGTCGGGGAGTTTCCCGAGCTGCAGGGGATCATGGGGACGTACTACGCGCTGGCCGATGGGGAGACTCCTGAGGTCGCCGTGGCGATCCGGGAACACTATCTCCCGCGGGGAGCGGGGGACGAGTTGCCTGAAACGCATCCGGGGTTGGCAGTTGCTATCGCGGACAAGCTCGACACGCTGGCGGGGATTTTCGCGGTGGGCGAGAAGCCAACCGGGACGAAGGATCCGTTGGGGTTGAGGCGAGCGGCGATTGGCGTGCTGCGCATTCTCATTGAGACGCGGCTCGATCTCGACTTGCGGCATTTCATTGCGCGGGCGCTCGAGTCGGCGCGCGTGGATATCGATCGGGTCGCGGCTGCCGCGGGTAAGCCTGCTCCGGCGCGCGGCACCGGCACGGGTGATGTCGTTGCCGACGAGATCTACGCGTACATCATGGAGCGGTTGCGTGCGTATTACCTCGAGGGCGGTGCGCCTGAGACGATCGGCGCGGCTGCCATGACTACCGAGATGTTCGATGCGGTGTTGGCGGGCTCGCCGGTATCGCCGTTGGATTTCGATGCGCGCTTGAAAGCCTTGCGCGCGTTCCTCGAGTTGCCCGAGTCGGCGAGTCTCACCGCTGCCAACAAGCGCATTGCCAACATCCTGCGTAAGTCTGCGGGGGGCGTAGCGCCGACGACTGCCGTGGAGGTCGAATCGCTGCGGGAGGCCGCCGAGGTACGGCTGTTCGATTCCATGCGTTCGCTGCGGGATGCGGTGTCGGTCGCCACGGCGCAGCGTGAGTATGCGAACGCTCTGGGTCGCCTGGCGCAGCTGCGCCCGGCCGTTGATGAATTTTTCGACCAGGTGATGGTGATGGACGAGGACCCGAAGCTGCGCGCGAACCGCCTGGCGTTGCTGGCGCAGTTGCACGGTCTGTTTGCCGGCGTGGCGGACCTGTCACGACTGCCAGGATGAGTTCATGCAATTCATCGGCTCGCTGATCTACACCGCGTTTCTGTTTCTGTGGACCTTTTTCTACGCGATCTTCTTTGTCATCGCGTGTTGCTTTCTGCCTTTCCGGCACCGGTTCCGGCTGGCACGGGTGTGGGGCGCGGTACTGCTCAAGGCTTTGAAGTGGACCTGTCGGCTCGACTACAGGATCGAGGGCACGGAAAACATCCCGGCGGATAACCACATTGCGTTGTGGAAGCACTCCTCTTCGTGGGAGACGATCGCCATGGCGGTGGTGTTTCCCCGGCAGGTCTGGGTGTTGAAGCGTGAGTTGTTGTGGATTCCGTTCGTGGGTTGGGGGATCCGGCAGTTGCACGCCATTGCCATCAATCGCAAGTCCGGGCATTCGGCCGTCGGGCAGGTGGTCGAGCAAGGTAAGCAGCGCATTGCAGAAGGGGACTGGATCATGATTTTTCCGGAGGGCACCCGGATGCTTCCCGGACAGACGCGCCGCTATGGGGTTAGCGGGACGTTGCTCGCCGCTGAGACCGGGCGCTTGATCATTCCGGTAGCGCATAACGCTGGCGACTATTGGCCGCGGCGGGGATTGCGGAAGAAGCCCGGGACGGTGCGCGTGGTCATCGGGCCGCCGATCGAGGCGGCGGGGCGGGATGTGCGGGAGATCAATCGGCAGGTGCAGGAGTGGATTGAAGGGACTGTCGCGCGCTTGCAGGGTGGCGGGCAGGCGCCGCCGGCGGCTAGTGAAGGGCTGACGCACCAATCGACATAACATCGCGGCGCCCGTCGGGCGGGCTCCCACGTTCCCGAGCTGCAGACAGTCTGCGGACAGGCATGTACGCCGTGTGAAGCTCGCCAAGATTGAGACGCGCGCCATTCTCGCCTTGGCGCGCCTAGGGAAAGATGGCGCCTGCGGGTTTTGGCGGCGGGCGCTCGATGTCTTTGGCGAGGATCGCATCGGCGGTGGGTCTAATGTGGATGCTGGCGCTGGTGAGCGCCTGTGGCACGCTGCCACCGGAGAATTTTGAGGCGGCCTCGCGTATCGCGGTTAGGCGGGTTTGCCTTGCGTCTCCAGGCGTACCCGATCGGCCCCAGGTCACCATCATGAATCCCATCGGCGCCGGGTTCGGCGTAGTGGGCAATCTCATCGAGGCGCATCGTGCTTCGGGCGCGCAACAGGAAATGCAGGCCGTACTGGCGAAGGCCAACTACGACTACGCGGCCGCCCTGACGGACTCTGTGTTCGCGGCCATGCGCAAGGCGGGTTTCACCATGGTGCGCTCGTCGCAGTCGAGGCCTGAGAAAGAGCGCTCGCATTTCATGAAGAGCTATCCGGACGTGAAGCGCGTGGATGCTTACCTCGACGTCTACGCGGATTACGTGGGGTTTCAGGCTTTGCAGTCCTCGGAGGACTATCGGCCGCATCTCGAGATCAGCGCCCGGCTGGTTGATGCCCGTAGCGGGAGGATCCTGTTTCAGGATCGCATCGTGTATGGGTTCTCGGTGGCCACCGATGAAGATGCGGTGCTGGTTCGGGCTGAGGAGAACTATCGGTTCAAGGATCGGGCGGCGTTGCAGGCCAATCCGGTGCAAACCGCTCGCGCACTGCAGGGGGCGATTGAGGCGGTGTCCTGGGAGTTGGCCAAGCAGTTTATGTAAAAAGCGCTTAGGCCGGCTCGACGTTGGCACGAATGAAGTCGCTGAAGCGAGCTTCATCAATCGTACCGGCGGCGAGCTCGAGCACAGCTTGTGCTGCGTCTTCCTCGCTCGCTGTAAAGCGGTAGCCGTTGAGCTCGAGGAAGAGCACGCCCACGACAAAGCCGGTGCGTTTGTTGCCATCGACAAAGGGGTGGTTTTGTACGATGCCCGCGGTGTACTTAGCGGCAAGCTCAATAACGTCCGCGCCCGTGTAGAGAAGGTGATTCAGGGGCCGTGCCAGCGCGGAGTGGAGCAAGGTCTCGTCACGCAGGCCCTCGGCACCGCCATGCTCCGCGAGCTGCCGGTCGTGGATCGCGAACACCAGTTCGTTCTCGATCCAGATCGGTTCGCTCATTTAGCTAGTTCACGAAGGGTGTTCCTGTATCGCCCCATGATCTCCTCAGCCTTCTCCATCTTTTCGCGGAAAGCCGGATCGAACGACGTGAGACGGTAGGAATTGTTCGGTCCCTCGATGAGAAAGAGATCTTCCCCCTCGCCGGCTCGCAGGTGTGCAAGGACTTCTTTGGGAAGGACGACCCCTAGCGAGTTTCCTACCTTACGGAGCTTCAGCACGACCATAAATCACCCGATCTGTTCGAAGGATTGCCGCGGCAGTCACAGCTCAATTCGAGTCTGGTGAGTAGCCGTACGTTACTACAATAGTAATAACATCCCTCGCAATCAAGGTTCGGTCTCTCATGGCTGCTCAGGAAGATCATCTCCGAGA
>Ga0268266_10003831_pt1 | contig 14703 bp, 12 predicted proteins | sample KBSS13metaG_FD_190356 | JGI IMG/M metagenome (GOLD analysis project Ga0268266, IMG submission 190356) | Switchgrass rhizosphere microbial communities from Kellogg Biological Station, Michigan, USA - KBS S1-3 metaG (SPAdes) (version 2) | ecosystem: Host-associated > Plants > Roots > Rhizosphere...
GCCCCGGCCGGGAGGGCACCGCGATCGCCCCGTCGACGATCGCGAACGGCTCCCGGGTGAGGCGCTGCCCGTCCTGCCAGATCCAGTGCGTGTCGATCGCGGTGATCTGTCCGGGTGCGGCCGCCGCCACGTGCGTGAACATCGCCAGCGACACGTCGAAGTGGTTGTTGGAATGAGATCCCCAGGTCAGGCCCCAGGCGTCGCACAGCTGCGCGACCCGCACGCTGCCGGCCATCGTCCAGAAGTGCGGGTCGGCGAGCGGGATGTCGACGGCGCCGAGCTGCACCGCGTGGGCCAGCTGACGCCAGTCGGTGGCGATCATGTTCGTCGCCACCGGCAGCCCGGTCGCGCGCCGGAACTCCGCCAGCACCTCCCGCCCGGAGTACCCGTCCTCGGCGCCGCACGGGTCCTCGGCGTACGCGAGGACGTGACGCAACGACCGGCCCAGCCGGACCGCCTCCGGCAACGACCAGGCGCCGTTCGGGTCGAGCGTGATCCGCGCGTCGGGGAAGCGCTCGGCCAGCGCGGTGACGGCGGCGGCCTCCTCGGTGCCGTCGAAGACGCCACCTTTGAGCTTGAAGTCGGTGAACACGATGTTGAGCACCTCAGGCGAATGCGTCAGGCACGCCCCGGCGACCGCGGTGATCAGGCCCTCGGACTTGCCGGCGCCGGTGGTCCCGATGAACAGCGAGTGCATGCCCATGCCGCCCTGAGAGCCCTCGCGCAGATTGAACTCCGCGACCTCCCCGGTGTCGCTGTACACGCCGACGGGAAAGCGCATCCACGCCGGGCCCTGCGACCGGGTGGCCGCCCACAGCCGGTCGGTGTCCAGCCGGCGCGGGTCACGAATCCCCAACACATCCAACAACGTTCGTTCCTCGGCCGACGACGAGGAGATCGTCACGCTGGCCGACCCCGGCGCCCGGTAGCGCGCCAAGCTGCGGGCGAAGCGTTCGGCGTCGTCGACGGTCATCGCATCGGCGGTGGCGTAGAACGCATCGTCGAGCTCGTCGCTGGCCGCGGCTCCCTCGTACAGGCTTTGTGCCACCCGCTGCCGCGGATCGGCGCTGATCTGCTTGCGCAGCACACCGTCGCGCAGCCGGTAGGTGGTGTCGGGGGTGAAACCCACCCAGAACCGGGCACCGCCGGGGGCGGCGATCGACGGGCGGGGCGGCACGTCGGTGGCCAGCCGGATGAAACACGTACTGGCGTAACCGGATGCGCCGGTCAGCCCGGCCCAGTCCTCGGGGCTGCCGCAGTGGTCGTCGATGATCACCCGCAGCGGCATCGCCGAGGAAAGCCCCGCGGTGACACCGCTGGACGGCGGCGACCAGGCGGGCCGGGCCTCGTCGACCTGTTCGTCGAAGAACGCCTCCAGCTCGGCGGGAGAGCCGAAGACCATCCGCCGCTCACCGCAGCCGTCGCGGCGGCTGTCGTGCTGCACATGCGGTAGCCACTTCACCCAGTCCCACTGCTCGACATCCGAACTGACGACGATCAGCTGCAGATCGGCGGGGCTGTGGAATGCGGCCAGCTGACACATCACCGCCCGGGCGAGACTGCGGGCCTCGTCGAGGTCGCCGACGAAGGACAGGCCCGGAAACCGTTGCAGCCAAATCACCTTGGGCATGTCGTCGACGTATTCCTGGGCGTTGAGGAACTTACGCAACGCGTGCCCGGTGGCGGGTTCGAGGTCGGCGGCCGGCGCGATCTCGGGCTTCTCCAGCGTCATGGCCAGCTTGACCTTGCCGACACCGACGCGCACGACTGCGAACATCGGCTCGCCGGGCTCGCGGTCCCACATCCGCTCCGAGCCCGCCACACCGAACAGATCGGTTGGGTCCCAATGGAAGTGGCGGCGATGGGCCCACTGGCGGTGGCGTTGCACGTCGACCTCGTCGCGGATCTCGTCGAGGCGGGAAAACCATTTGCGCCGGCGCCCGAGCAGTTCGCCGAAGGACATCTTGCGCCCGGCGCCGCGGTTGCGCACGAGTAGGCCGATGGCGCTGATACCGGCCATACCGCCGAACAGACCGAAACCGCCGGCGAGCTGGCGCTGTCCGGAGGCGTACATCACGACGATCAGGCCGACGATGCCGACGAGCAGGCCGATGGGCAGCACGATGCCCCAGATGCTGCGGGGGATGGGGATGGGCGCGACGATCGGCGCCTCGAGCTTGATCTTGCCGCCGCCGGTTTCCGGATCCGGAACACGCTCACCAGGGCGCACGAAGCTCTGCGTGGTCACGCAGACCACCCTAACGTGGTGCAGCGCACCGCCTTTGCGCCAATTTCGGCGGTATGCCTAAGCAAACACGGCACCGCCGCCGTCGGCTGATGTACGAGGGACGATGGCGGTTTCGACGAAATCTAGACAGGTGCGCGACCGGTTCCGGAGCTTCCGCCGGCGGCCCCGCCCGGGTCCAGTGGCACGTAGGGGGCGTGGAAGTGGCCGAACTCGTCTTCTTCCATGTCGGGCGTGATGCGGAACGACTCGCGGGGATCGTCCCAGCCGTCGCTGACCTCCATGACCCGGCCGGTGGCTCCCCCGGAGCCGAGTCGGTCGAGGCCGCCGCTACCAGGGACGGCGCGGTAGCGCTCGGCGTTCTGCTCGTCGGTGGCCTGGGTCTGGGCGACCCCGTTGGACGTGGTGGCTTGCAAGGCAGGCCCTTTCGAAGCGACCTGGGCGGCCATCTGGGTGACCTGGGTGCCCATCGCGGCGGCGACGCCCGCGGCCGCGGCGTCCATCGGTGATCCGGGTTTGGGGATGGGCGCTACACCGGGATTGGGGGTGGCGACCTGCTCGGCGGTCGCCGCAGCGGACGCCGCACCCTGCAACATCTGCGACGGGTTCACCTTGATCGGCTCGGCGGGCATCACGCACTCCTCCACATGTCTTCAGCCTAAGGCCGGCGGGACGTTGGTCCAGTCATGACTATTGCCCATGAGTATTTGGGTGTTGCTGAGCAGAACGGCGGTGATCAGACGCCGCGGGGCGTTCCTCAACCGACGCGATGGAATTTGAGGGGCTTGACGGCACTCCCCGGGGCTGTCCGCGAGCCTAATCAGGAACTCAACGCCATCGGAGGCAAGTGCAAACGTGACGTCTCTGCCCGACAACCTCCCTCAGGAAGTCGTCGCGCCGTCGTTTCAGTTTTATCCGAACCGCGCGTGAGGCGACGACTGAACGGGGGGCAAGAGTTAGTGGCTTGAAAGATTAATCGTTAGGATCTCAACTACAGGATGCGGATCGCCATCCTTGCTGGTCTTAAAAGCTTTGTGATACTGGTAATTCACGCGCGCCATCGACGAAACCTCGAAATGGATCGTGCGGGACCACCCAGGCCCTTGAGGGTATCCAGCCTTACCTCGCATGATGCAGGATGTTCCCACCGACGGCCACACATCCGGCGTTGTTGCTATGTGATCCCAAAATTGTTGTGCCTGCTGCAATCCGACGACCTCGGCCATCCGCTTGTAATGGTCAACATATTGACGATGCACCAGTACTCGAAAGAGCGGAGCCTTGTCCGGCTTCCCGCCTGGACGCTTAGCGGGCTGGAATGGTTTGTAGGCGCTGTCGGCCATCAGGGACGATCAGCAGGCACGAAATCAGCTTGTGAGCGCTCACCCGTCAGCACTGACCGGCGCAAGGGGTCATCCAGTTCCTTCGCGGTGACCTTCCACGCCCGTACAGCTTCGGCGAGTGCCTCTGAACTCTCATCTGAGATCGATGCGATCAGCACCTGGTGAAGTTCGTCGGCGAACTCTTTGAGGTCGTCTCGGTCGAACACTCGCAGCCATGCCATATCGCCGAGGTCAGCAAGACTTGGGTGGCCGTCCCTTGCCAGAAGATCCTGAAGCCGCAGTAGATGGCCAGACCACTCGGCGACAAGACGAAGCGCGACCACCTGTGACTCCGGCAGGGCCATCAAGCTCACCCCGTCTTTATCCCGTATCCGCGCCGAACTCTGGCGGGCCTGCTGCAGAAACTCGATTCTCTTCTTGCCGGCGAGATCACTGGGCAGGAAGATCGTCTCTTCGCTCATGTCTGACCTCTCAATGACTGTAGTAACATCGTACTTAAGATCTTATGTAAGATCATGCTAGCCTGTTTGCACAGATTCTGGGAGAGGGGGTGAGGAAGATTACTTCTCACGATGCTGCGGCCGATGCGCTAGAGGAAACACTGGAATCGGTCGTGCAACAGCTCCACGACGATCTGATCGGTCGCTCTCTTCGTGATGCGGATGCGAGAGACACCGCCTTGAAGCGCATCTTTTACCTGGTCAGCAAAGTAACCGAGGCTGGCATCGACGGTGAGGCACTAGTACGATTCGGGCTCACCTACGAGGCAGCCTTCGCCTTCCTGGTCGACTTGGCCGTCGGCCACTCGAAGGATCAGAAGTTTGACGATTGGCGGGAGACCCTCCAGCTTCAGAGCCCTCCCGATCCATCAGATAAACGAGCATTCAGCAAGGCAGTCGGCAAAGCGCTAAACATCTCCCTCCCGGCACTTCTCCGGTGGGTCCAAAATGCTCCATTCGAGGAAGTCGTGACGATGGCTCCCCCGTCGGCGGAGCTTTGGAAATACATCGCCGAGAGCCCAGAACCAGCACAGGAGATGTGTGACCAGTACCGGTGGATCGTCGACCGTCTAAGCGGACAACCGCTGAAAGACTGGTCTACCGCATCGTTGGAAGCTGAGTTTGAATGGCTCCGAGGCCGGCAGCCGGCACAGATCCCGACCGCTGCGTTGATCAAGCTGGACTACAAGCCAGAAGATTTCGCGATGCAGATCGCGGATCGGAATGCTTCCCGTAAGACCGACCCATACGATCCTCTGACGACCCACGTCGATGACAAGGCCAAAGCTCTATTGCGTGAAGGCCGATACTCTGATGCCGCTGCACTGTTTGAGTTCATGGGCGAACATGCGAAATATCGCAAGCCAGATTGTCTGAATAACCGCGGATTCTGCTGGATTCCACCAGATCCAAAGAAGGCGCTGTACTTCTTGGAGCAAGCGGCCTCGCGGAGCTACCGCCCTGCAGGTGTGAACGTATACAACCAGATGTGCTGTTTTTTAGCACTCGGAGACCATCCGTCGGTACGGTCGCTTTCGGAAAATTACTGGTCGGAGAAATTCGAAGAGGATCCAGTACCGGCGACCCTCTGGATACGTGACGGGGAGGTGTGGAGCCTGACCAACACGAAGGATGCTCGGGAAGAAGTTGCGAAACTGGCATTACGACAAGCCGAGGCCGAGGGTTGGCCAGACCGTGTTGAGCGTTGGACACTCCGACTGGAAGCTTTGTTGAAAGGCGAATACCTCGTTTGAGCGGCGAGGAAAAAACGCCGTGGAGAGTGCGGCGCAATGCCCGGGGCAGCGCCATGGTGACCCCCGAGGGGGTACCGCCCCGAGCGTCGCTCTTCAAAGTGCCTCCTGCGGCTTGAGGGTGCTGCGCGTGGCTTGGCTGGCGGTCCGTTCCATGTATTCGCCGAGGCTCGGGGAAGCTGTCGGCGGGAATTGAATCTCGGGCGACGCGATCACGATCGCCCAGCGCGCGCTGGACGGAGCCCCAGACGACGTCCCGTATAACTGGGCGCTAGAGGTCGGAGACAACGGAGTAGCCGTTGTGCGCAACGATTGGCGCATCGTGCCCTTTAAGCGGTAGTCGCACCGGGCATTTGGTCGGCGAGGTGGAGTACCGCGGGTTCCATGGTTCGCTCAGGCACCCAGCGTGGCAAGGGCTCCGTGGCGATGTAGCCGAGATCGCCGACGCCGCTATCCAAGGCTGAGTACTATCGCGCCATGCCGTTGACCGGCGGTGCCGAGTTCGCTGGTTTTATCATCGTGCGCTTGCTCGGATCGGGAGGCATGGGCGAGGTCTACTTGGCCAGACACCCACGGTTACCTCGCCACCAGGCGCTGAAGATACTTTCAGAGCAATTGACCGGTGACAGCGAATTCCGTCAGCGGTTTATTCGCGAAGCGGATTTGGCTGCAGCCCTTTTCCATCCACACATCGTCGGAGTTCAAGATCGGGGCGAATTCGACAGCCGGCTTTGGATCTCGATGGACTACATCGACGGAACCGATGCCGCCGAGCACATTCGGAGACACTACCCCTCCGGGATGCCTGTGGAAGACACCTCAACGATAGTTACAGCGCTGGCCAGCGCATTGGACTATGCCCATGAGCGCGGCCTGCTGCACCGCGATGTTAAGCCTGCCAACATCTTGCTAGGTCAGTCCGATGCGGATGGTCAGCGACGAATTCTTTTAGCAGACTTCGGGATAGCACGGCCACTGGCCGATCCAAGCGGCCTGACAGCGACAAACCTGACCGTCGGTACAGTCGCCTACGCGCCGCCTGAACAACTTATGGGCATGGATCTGGACGGACGCGCTGACCAATACGCGCTGGCCGCCACCACATATCACCTGCTAACCGGCATACCGCTCTACGAACATTCAAACCCTGTGGCGGTCATCAGTGCGCATCTCAACACGCCGCCTCCACCCCTTAGCGATCGACGGCCTGACCTTGCCCGTCTAAATGAAGTGTTCGCAACAGCTCTTGCGAAGAATCGCGCCGAGCGTTTTAACCGCTGCCGTGACTTCGCGTCAGCGTTTCAAGATCTAGTCAGATTGCGCGGAACACACAGCGCCACAGCAGCATCGACAGCCGAAACACAATTACGGATAGCGACACCCTCCGCTGAAGACTCGGGCTGGACTAGCGCCCCCTCCCAATCGGGCCAGACTGCTGAAAGCCCACGCAGATTGCGAAAGAACCAGACACTACGTCGTCGAATGCTTCTTGCTGCAGCGCTGGCGCTGTTCCTCTGCGCTGGTATCGGTGTGAGCACTTGGACCCTGCGCCATAAAGATGAAGAGCCGTCCACTCCCGAGACCAACCTAGCCCCGCCCCCCGCTGCACTCGACGGCACCTACCGCTTCGAATATCTGCTCAGCCAGGGAACAATCAACGGCTCGCCGAACCCGCCGCCCCAGTCGGAGCCACAAACCCAAATCGCACATTGGGCGATGCATTCATCCTGCACGCCAACCGGGTGCGTAGCCACAGGAACCGCACTCGACGAACAACAAAAAGGCGCCAGCACGCCGCCAGTATCGTCCATCTGGCGCTACCTCGATGGCCAGTGGCAACGCATGCCAGAAAGGCAACGCGTTCAGTATGAGCAGTGCTCGGTGGACGGCGATAAACAAGTTCCCGGCGGAGACACAGAACTGTTCGCAGCGTTCTTGAAGCCACAAGCGGACGGCAACCTCCGGGGGTTCAGAACAGACACGGTCATCACAAGTGAATGCAGCCTTCAAGGCGTAGTCAGGCGTGATCCGATCGTCGTGACGCGAGTGGGTGATGTGCCACCCGGCGTTGCCATCGCCGATCCCGCCAGTGCGCCTGACGCAGAGACCATGAGCTCGTCAAGTTCGGAAGTGGCGGGTCCCGTACTCGAAGGCACCTATCGCATCGACTACGACTACCTTGGAGCGACAACCAATAAGCCCTTGCCGAACCTTTCCACTTCGAACCAAAGTTATTGGGCGGCATTCAGTTCGGCGTGTAACGCATCAGGATGTGTGGCCACCGGCGCTGAGCTAGACGACGCCAACCATCAGGAAGCCAACGGTATTGCAACGGTTCTTCGTTTTGAGAGCGGTCGGTGGATCGACGTGCCCGTAACCACTCGAATCGAGTGCGGAACAAGCCGGGGACCTTCAATCGCTACAGTTAATCCGAAGGACCGATTCACCATCTCCATCAGTAAGTACTTAGAGCCGCAACCTGATGGCACACTGAAAGGTGCGGCGATTCAGCGCTTTGAATCAAACGAGTGTGGCCTACTCGGATACGTTACAACCATCCCGATAGTCGCGGCACGTACGGGCGATGTACCGCCCCATGTCCTCCTTGCCGATCCGAAGCTGTTCTTGCAGTAGTCTTTTCGACCAGTCGGTTCTTCCGCCGTCGAATTGCGTTGCCCCGGAACACTGCTGCGGACGGAACCGGCTCGCGCTGTCCTAACGCTCCATCTACTGAGTCGTCCCGACCGCTACATCCGGGCGAACCGCCTTTCAATGATTGAGCCCGGGCCACTGGGGACGGGGCCGCGCAGAGACAGCTATTTTCAGCCGGCAGTCGTCTGGGTCTTCCGCTTCAGCCTTTGGCCGCATTGTTCGCAGTTGAATGCCGGCTGATTAGCTGCGACCGTTTGCCTGTGCTCACATTTGAAGCACTTCACAGTGGTGGTTCGAGGCGCATTCGCCGACTGCGCCGCCGCTACCTGACGACTGACTGACGGCGACTGCAGCGGAATGACCGTCTTGCACTGCCAGCACTCGAATTGCGATTCTCCGAGGCGGACATTCTGGACTGCGTTGCATCGTGTGCACGTCACGGATCGGAACCCAGGTGGGGCTGGGGGCACTGGCGGCGGCCCCGGCCTCAGACAGATCGCGATGATGATGCCGATGATGCCGAGCAGCCCGCCGAGGGCGAGGCCAGTGCCAGCGCCGAGGTTCTTGTTACTGGTGATCATCGCGCCTACCGCTGCACAGAGCAGCCAAATCGCAAGGAAGAATTCAAAGCCCATTAATCGATCGTCTCCCTCCGCCGGCAGATTGCCATGAGCCCCATCGAAAGGTTCATGATCTGCGGAACCATCCCGCTAGGGCTCAACCGGATGTTAGCTGTGGACTTCAACGCCGCGACATAGTTTCGCCGAGATTTTGGTGGTCGCCGATTCGGTAGCGCCCGAAGGGCGCGTCTCCGTGGGCCACCACCGCCGGCAACAAATTACGCTAAGTCGCCAGATCAACGGAGAACCCGACGACCCAGCTTCTCGCCGAAGGGCTGACAGCCCTCGCTGAAGTCCTCCGAAAGGTTGCACCCGATGCTTGAGAAGGTTGACCACTAGATGAGGTCAAACGCGGCCGAGCCATTTGCGGGTTATCGCTCAGCGTCCACTGCAGGGCGCTTGAAAAGCCGTCCGGTAGTGCGGAATCTACATCGTCGTCTCGATATTGAAGCGCGATAACGGCAATATCGGCACGCCCGCAGTTTCCGGGGCGCGGGCGACTTCTGGGAACCAAATTCAGCGTCCGCTGCGATCGAAGCTCCGGCGCGCTCCACTTAGGTCGATCTTGTTCAGGTCGTCGAAGGCGTCGGTGCGCATACATGCGGGAAACCCGGGATACCGGTGATCGTGATATTGCCAAACGTCATGGGTTACTGTCCCCCTGAGCACGTTTAAGTTCGCCGCGTCGACTGTCGGGTTGGGCCTGTTGTTGCTCGCCGTGCTGATGGCTGCCGCGTTCGTGACACGCGGCGGTCCAGCGGTGCCGTGGTGGACGATGAGAGTCCCGGCGCTGTTGTTCGGTCTCACCGTGACCGTCGCGCTGGACAAGCCCCTCGGTTAGGCGATTCCTGCGGGGACTGCCATGGAAGGGCGGTTAGGAGTGCGACTGATTTGAGTTTGAGGCGGCCATTCTCGACCCAACCCCCTCAGAACAATTCCGCCCGCATCTGATCCACTCCGTCTTCCCCGGCGGCGATCAGGCGGTTGAGCCGGGCTTCGAGTTCGAGGTTGGTCATCACGTGCCCGATGGCGTCGGCGATCTTCAAGTCCAGCAGTCGCCCGTCGAACCCGAGGACGAACGAGATGTACCCATCGGGGTCCTCTACGGTGGCCCGTAACCCGTCCAGATCGGCGAGCAGCTTGTCGAGGCGCGCGAGGGTGGCCGCGGATTCTTCCTGGCTGAACTTGACCTTCTCGGCATCGTCCATGTCGTCGAAACCGGACGCGTCGAGATTCACGTCGGCTCCTCGGGAGGCCGGGTGACGATGCGCCGCCGCACCACCTGCTCCGCTTTGCCCGGCGGGTCGTCGTCGTCATCGGGGCCAGCAGAAGACCCTCCCCGAGTGGCGGCGGCCGCGGCCGCCAGTCGGTTGGTGTCGACGCGTCCGGTGACGTCCTCGGTGTGCGGAATATCTGGCCCCGCAATCTTTTTCGGCCGACCCGCCTCACCTTTAGCCCCGCTACTCTGACCGCCGACACCGCCGAGGCCGCCCATCCCTCCCATCGGCATGCCCATCGGCATCCCTGTGCGGCCGCCGACATCACCAGACCCGAGCGCCGCCGGCGGCCCGGAGGCTCCGGCGGGCTCCACCGCCGGTGTGGACGGTGCACCCGTGGTCGGGGCAACCGACAACGGCCCCGCTCCCCCGGCCGGGCTGACACCGGCCCCGCCGCCGGCGCCGCCTCCCGAACCACCTGCGCCATCACCCATTTCGGGCAGGTGCGGCAATTCGCCGGCCGCATCCAGTTTGGGCTCCCCCACGCCTTTCATCGCCTGCGTGGCCTGCTGGGCAGCCTGAGATGCCGCCTGCATCAACGCTTCTGGCGCCTTGGTCACCGCCCCCAGCAGGCCACCGGCCACGCCGCCGACCGCGCCGAGCACCGTGGGAATCATCTGCGCCATCTGCCCGGCCATCTGCCCGGACTGATCCGCCGACCCCGCCGCAGCCGGATCCTTCCCCGAGCCCCCGACCCCGGCACCCGCGCCCGCCGCGTCGCCGGCCTGCCCGCCACCGGGATCGCCGGGATCCGACGCGCTCGTGGCGGCGTCGGTGTTCGCGTGGTAGTCGCCGTAGCCGGTGACCGTCTGGTTGTTCAGCTGAGTCTTGGTGGCCACCGCCTGGGCAAGCGCGGCCGAGTGTCGGCCGCCGGAGGCGATGTTGTTGGCCTGCATGATCCGCACGTTCTGATCGGCGGTGGCCAGCTGCTGCGGCGACGGGATCGACTCACGCGCGGCCACCTGATTCTCGGCGTACACGCTCGCCTGCGTCACCAGGGTGCGCGCCCGCTCGGCGTAGGTGTCCAACCCGTCGGCGAAGGCCAGCAGGTGAGCGCTCACCGCTGGCGTGGACACCTCCGCGTCCAACGTGTCGGGTAGCTGACCGACCGTTGCGCGGATCGTCTCGGCGCCGTCATGCGCGGAGGCCGCCACCTGCGACCACGCCGAGGTGAAGATCTCCCCGGCCGAGGGGTCACCGGCGTGCGCGGCCGCCGAAATCGCTTCGGGCGGACCGGTCATCGGCGGCGGCATCGGCAACCGCACGTCGGGGGGCACCGGCGGCGCCGGTGGCGCCCACACCCCTGGCGAGGGTGGCCCCGACGCGCGGCCGCCCGTCAGCGCCAGCAGCGCCTTGTTGAATTCGTCCATCGCCACGAACGCCGCCGCCGTCCCCGTCATCGCCTCGACGGTGCCGATCAGCGCGGCCACGTGGGCGGCCAGCCCCGCGCCCAACTCCCCGCCCGCGGCGCTCAACCGCGCCGCGGCTCCCACCGAAGCCACATCCGCCGCCAACGGCGGGTGCGGAACCTCGGCGCCGCCGACGGCGATGACCGCGTCGAGCAGCCGCTGCGCGGCAGCCACCAGACCGGGCGCGTCGATCTTCACCGCAGGCTCCTCAACCTGGCCCGGGCTTCGTCGAGGTCGGCGGCCGTCGGCATCCAGCTGATCCCGTCGGCGGGTGCGCCTCGCTGCTCGAACTCGGCGCGCAGCGCGACCTGGCCCTCCAGGTAGGCGACGTCGGCGCAGGCCTGGATGGCGGCGGCGATCTCGCTGCCCGGCCGGCGCATCACCGGCGGCTCCAGCTGCACCCCCAGCACCCGGCCGCTGCCGAGCACCCGCACCCACACCATCTCATCGGGGGTGTGGGCGGAGTACTCCCGCTCCGCGGCGGGGAGGTCGGCCGGGTCGTCGGTCACAGGTTTCGCAGGGTCGCCGCGTTCTCGTCGTCCATGTTGATGAAGGTATGAACGGCGCGGTGTAGCTCGTCGCTGGCGGCGCGGTGGCGCGCACTGTGATCGGCCAGGGCGGTGTCGCGTTCGGCCAGCAGGTCACCGACGGCCGATTTCACCTGGTGCATGATCGGACCATAGCTGTCCACGGCGGCCGCGATGTCCGCGCCGGCCTCGCGTGCCTCATCGATGATGCGGGCCACGTCCTCGTGGTTGGCGGCGACCTCACGCAGCACAGCGGGGTCGATGCGGATCGGTTCGGTCATCTACAGGTTCCTTCCATTGCAACTAATTGTGCGCTTCTCGCTAACCGGCCGGGACCGCTGATGCGGCGTCGGCGAGCGCATCGGGGGCCGGAGTCGGCGGTGCCGTCGGCGGCGGGGCGGGATGGGGACGCCCCGCGGTGGCCGTCGGATCGATCCAGCCCAGGAAGTCGGGACTCGACGCCACCGAGCCCAGCGGCACGACCTGCCCGTTGGCCAGCGCCTTCACCGAGCTCAGCGCCACCACATAGTGGTCTTTGAAGATGCCGACGTCCCCGCACGCCAGCTGGCTGGGATCCACGGGGTCGGTCACCGGTGTTCCCGGCGGCGGCAGCGCCAGGTTGTTCTTGCTGTAGGCGGCGTCGATGGTGTCGCCGCCGAGATAGGCCGTCACGGCCTGCGCGGCCGCCGGGGTTCGGGCATCGGCGCTGGACCCGTCGGGCAGCCGCACCGTGTTGGTCGGCGGCGCGGGCGGTGCAGGAGCCGCGAGCGGGGCAGGCGGGCCAGCGGCCGGCGCGGCGTCCGTATTGCCGGCGGCCTTGTCCACCGGGTCGGTTTTCTCGGTGGTATCGCGAGCGTCGTTGTGGTCCTTGGGTTCTGGGGTGTCGTCGGTTTTCTCGACGGCGTCTGGGGAGCGGTCACTACCGTGGTCGCCGGCCTGGGAAGCCAGCCCGGCCAGCGGCGCGATCGCCCCCGCCAGGCCGCCGAGCCCGTCCAGCGGTGTGCCCGGTGTCCCGCCCAGGCCGCCGAGGGCACCGGGCAGTGCGCCCAGCGACGACAGCGGGTCGGCACCCAGCCCGGTGTCCAAGGGGAGGCCGCCGAGCACATCGGACAACGACGGGTCGGGCATCGGCTCCGCGGGGCCCAGTCCGGCATCCGTCGGCTCCGGCTCCGGATCCGGTGGCGCCGCCACAACGGGTGGGGTTGGCGCAGTTGAGGATTCAGCCGCACCGGTGCCGGTGTCGTCGACCGCGTAGAGCTTTGAGAGCGCTTGCGCGGTCTTGGCCTGGTCGTCGGCGGTCAGGCTGCCCGAGGTCACCAGGTCGTTGATCGCGCCCATCTGACTGTGCAGGAACGTCAGAAACGACCGCTCGCCGGCGGGGGTGTCGATCGACATCGCCGGGTTGTTGACCGCGTCGATGATCTTGGTTTGGATCTCGCCCAGTCGTCGCTGCCCGGCCGCACTGGCCGCGTGCGCGTTGAGCAGCACCTCCGACAGCTTCTCCTCGGCCTCGCTGATCGACGAATAGTTCTTCTTGAGCTCGTCGTGCAATTTGCCGACGGCGTCGGCGGCCTTGCCGGACTGCTGCTCGTCGGTGGCCAGACCCGGATCCGGCGCCGGCGAAGCGCTGCCCTTGGTGTACTGGTCCTCGGTGATCGGGCGGCCGTCCTTGTCGAAGAACGACTTCTTTCCGTCGGGCCCCAGCGTGTAGTAGGCGCCGTCGGCGTTCTTCGGGGTCAGCACCCCCGTCGCGGGATCGGTGTGAAAACCGTTGTCGCTGCTGGGAACTCCGCCCAGTTGTGGTGCGATCTGCTGGCCGTGGACGTCGATGGGGGCGTAGCCCGAGCCGACCTTGCGGTAGCCGGCCGGACTGATCGGCGGGCCCGGTGTGCCGTCCGGGCCGACGAGAGAGGCTGTGCCGTCGTCGTTTTGGGCCCAGTTCTGTTTGGTCGACGAGTCGTGGTAGACCACCGTGGCGTCTGAGGGCAGGGGGGTCTGATCGCCGAAGACGAGGTGGCGCTGCTGTCCGGCGTTGTCGGTGTCGTAGTGGATGTTGGGATCGCCGTAGGTGTGGCGCGCGTTGTACAGCACCGCGACCCAGTAGGGATCGTCCTGGCCGATGTAGCGGGTGGGGTCGGTGGGCATCGCCCACCCCGGTTGGGCCAAGCCCTGGGTGCCGCGGGCGGAATCCCAGACGTCCCAGCGGGTCTGGCCGTCGAAGTGTTTCGGTCTACTCATCGGGCGAAGTGGCCGCGGCCCAGATCGTCTTCGAGGTCGCGGCGGGGTGTGAACGCCGGTGGGTCAGCGGGTGGGGTGTCGCCGCCAAAGAGCTTGTGCGCACGAGTGACAACGTTGAGCACGCTGTCGATTTCGCGTTCGATTCTGGGGTTCACCACGGTCCTTTCCTGCGCTGGTTCTAGCCTAAGGCCGCCGCCGGACGGCTCGGTGCGTGAATTTCACGCCTCGACTGCCACCGGCACGGGCCGGCGGGCGATGAAGTGGCCCGGCATCGGGGCGATCCTGACCACGTCCCCGGTGGTCGGGGCGTGCACCACTTGCGTGCTGGAGATGGCGAGCTGCACGTGGCCGGGCCCCGAACGCCCACCTTCACCGAATGCGTCCAGCGGGAAGATCAGGTCCCCGGCGCGCACCTTGTCGGGCGCCACGGGCACGCCTTGGGCGATCTGGCTGTAGGTGTCGCCGCCGAGGTTCACCCCGGCCTGCCGCCACGCCCACTGGGTCAGTCCCGAGCAGTCAAATGTGCTGGGCCCCTTGGCGCCCCACACATAGGGCCGGCCGAGCCGGCTCAACGCCGCCTTGGCCGCGGCATCGCCCGGCCCGCCCGGGATGTCCGCGGTCCGGCGCTCGGCCCGCGACGCC
>Ga0268266_10003834_pt1 | contig 14695 bp, 14 predicted proteins | sample KBSS13metaG_FD_190356 | JGI IMG/M metagenome (GOLD analysis project Ga0268266, IMG submission 190356) | Switchgrass rhizosphere microbial communities from Kellogg Biological Station, Michigan, USA - KBS S1-3 metaG (SPAdes) (version 2) | ecosystem: Host-associated > Plants > Roots > Rhizosphere...
TGACCCTAAGCAGACGAGCGAGACGGTGATCGGGGCGGACGCTGTCCCCGAAAAGCAGTAGTCGGCGGTCTTTTAGGTGAACATTTTCCGTTTTAGACCTGACCGGATCCTTTGATCTATATCAAAAGGCAGACGATCATTGGTCGTTCAACTTCCCAAGGGTGGCGAACTACCACCCTTTCTAGCGAAGCCGTAAGCTCGTCTTATTCGAGCCATGGAACGTGTTGTTGCATGGCCCTTCGCGTCGATACTCTGAAAAGCGCCTTGCGTCCGCTCATTGCACAACCAACCCGAAAATCAATCGGAGAGATCACCATGAGTATGCGTAATCTTATTTTGTCAAGCGCAGTCGCACTGTCCATTTTGACGCTCGCAGATTTTCCCGCAGCAGCTCAGCAACAACAACGGCCGCCCAACATACTCGTCATCATGGGTGACGACGTCGGCTGGTTCAACATCGGCGCGTACCATCGTGGCATGATGTCTGGAAAGACGCCGAATCTCGACAAGCTGGCGTCTGAAGGCATGATGTTCACTGATTATTATGCCGAGGCGAGTTGCACGGCTGGCCGGGCGAACTTCATCACCGGTCAGTTGCCGATCCGCACCGGGCTAACGACCGTTGGCCAGGCCGGGGCCGATGTCGGCATTCCGGCGGAGGCGGTGACGCTCGCTACTGCGCTGAAGGCGCAGGGTTATGCTACCGGGCAGTTCGGAAAGAACCATCTCGGCGACTTGAACAAGTATCTCCCGACGCTGCACGGTTTCGACGAGTTTTTCGGATATCTCTACCATCTCGACGCGATGTCAGATCCTTACTGGTACTCATTCCCGGTCAATCAGGACTACTACAACAAATTCGGCCCGCGCAGCCTAATCCACAGCTATGCGACTGATACCGAAGACAAGACTGAGATGCCCCGCTGGGGCAAGATCGGCAAGCAGAGGATCGTCGATGAAGGTCCGCTGCCCCCGTTCCCCGATATGTCAAACGTGGCGAACATGCACGATTTGCCGTTTCTGAAGGCAAAGTACGACATGACCACTTTCGACGAGGTGCTTGTGAAGGCGTCCGGCGATTTCATGGACAAAGCCAAGCGGGAGGGCAAGCCGTTCTTCGTGTGGCACAATACCACGCGCATGCATGTGTGGACGTTCCTATCTAAAAAATACAGCGCGATGCAGAACAGCGAGACCAACTACGGTCTCGAGGAGGCCGGCATGGCGCAACTCGATGATAGCGTCGGCGCCCTAATGAAGAAACTCGACGACATGGGCGAGGCCAACAACACCATAGTCATCTTCACCACTGACAACGGCGCCGAGGTGTTCACTTGGCCGGATGGCGGCATGACGCCCTTCAAGAACACCAAGGGCACCGTCGGCGAGGGCGGCTTCCGCGTGCCTTGCATTATTCGCTGGCCCGGCACGGTCAGGCCCGCGACGGTCCAGAACGAGATCTTCTCCGGGCTGGACTGGCTGCCCACGCTGGTTGCGGCGGCAGGCAACCCCAATATCACCGAGCAGTTGCTAAAAGGCATGAAGCTGGGCGAACGCACCTACAAGAACCACCTTGACGGTTATAACCAAATCGATCTGCTCACCGGCAAGGGCCCGTCGAAACGACAGGAAGTGTTCTACTTCGGTGGCGCTACGCTGGGTGCCGTCCGCATCGACAACTTCAAATTCCAGTTCTACCAACAGCCTTGGGGCTGGCCGGGCGAGAAGACCACCACAGATATGCCGACGATGGTCAACATTCGCCAGGATCCGTTCGAGCGCACACCATCCATTCGCGGCGAGTCGTCTAACGCGAGCGCATTCGGCTACGGCAACGACTTCTTCGCCCGTGAGTTCTGGCGTTTCGTGCTGGTGCAACAATACGTCGGGAAGCTCGCAATGACCGCGATCGACTACCCGCCTATGCAGGACCCGGCCTCCTTCAATCTTGAAGCGGTGAAGAGGAAGGTCGAAGAGATGATCAAGAATCGTCCGGGCCAGTAGGGAGCGAGGGAGCGCATCTGACGGTGCGCTCCCGCGCTTCTGCTTTCTTACAGGATCGCAACTCGCCTCTGTTGCTTAGGCTTAATACAGGTGCTCCGGTTCGTAACGTGGAAGCACGTGAAATATACGAGCGAGCAAAAAAGGAATTTCCTGCTTTGTATGAAGCCTTTCCGTTCGATGATTGGGTTAAGTGGCCCAAGAATGCCGGACTGCTAACGCAGGCGGATGAAACGAACACCGGCTTGTTAGCTATTACGCCCGCAGCAAAGGACTTCCTTCATTATCTTGTCGATCATGGATTGACCGGCGACAAGTTCGGCTAACACACTACAGCGCTCCATCATATGAAGAGGTTGATTTCAACGGGCTACATTCGCGGAAGCACGATGCCGAAGTGCAGTTTTACGTCTTCGACATACTCGCCAGCGACGGCATACGATCTGTGCAAACTGCCCTTGAGCATGCGCAAGAGCAGTCTGGCACGGCTGCTGGCCCGCCGCGTCGATGGTATCCATACCGCGCCCCATGAGGCCGGCGAGATCGGTCCCGAGCTGTTTCGCCACGCCTTTCTGATGGGGCTGGAAGGGCTCGTCTCAAAGCATCGCGATAGCTGCTATCACGCTGGAAGGTGTGATCGCTGGATCAAGGTCAAGAACCGCAAGCATGCGGCGTTTGAACGGGTGATGGATCTGCGCTGACCGGATGGAGCCATTCAACGCCGCAGGTGTTTCCGTTTCGCCACACGACGCGGCAGCGCTTCGTGGTCCTAAAGCCATCCAGCGAAAGACAGAATTTGAACGCCGCCGTGTGGTACGTGTTTGAGCGCAGCATGGCCCCGCCATTGTGGAGATTTACCACCAGACAGGGATGGCAGCCGCGAATGCCATCTACGGACAGCAGTGCGAGCTGGTTGATTTTGGTGCGTTCGAGGGTACGACGTTCGTTCATCGGACTGTCCACAAAAGTATCGCAATAGTGGTAGTAGCGACGACGGCACAACCTAACAGTCTGGCTTCACCGCACTCCGAAAAGATTTCCAAATGGTTAACGGGATGCCCGAGATTTTACGGCAACGATCGCCGTAGCCGAGCGATCATCGACAACAGGTAGAGCCTCCCTCAAAATTAGGTCCAGCTCACCATACCCTTTCATCGTAAGCATCATGACGCAGCGGTCATCGTTGAGCGGACCGTTCTGAATCAAGTGATCCCGCACCAGTGCCCAGAGCGCAATGCTGCCAATTCCTGGGCTGGTCATAGCGGTGCTCCGATGCTGGAATCTGCGGACGACCTTGCCAGCCTTCACGGCAAGTAACGCGCGCTTTTGTGCCGCACTAAGACGAGATTGCTTGGCTGGCTTCCGTGGCATTCCAAATTCCACAACACATCAACCTGTGTTGAGCGGCCAGTGTGCAACTTCCTCTTGAGCACTGCTAGAGGTTTGGAGTTTTCGCTGGACGAAACGCGCTGGTCGGGGCGGCGGTCGGGATCGAGCGATCAGGCCGGCTCAGTTGCTCAATGGAGCTTTGGCATTTCTCGGCGCTCAATTCCTGACGTCGTTGCTCAAATCATGCCAAGCCGGCTTCGCCAGCCCGTGCCCATTCGCGCCCGCCTCATACCTCGGCCGCACGTCGGCGCCGCGCCGGCCCGCACGCCTGACGCGAGGTTCGATATCCGACAGCCGCACATCGTCGGGCCATTGGTCGGCGCTGATATCGACATGGTGTTGCAACGCGGTCGAGGCCGGAGTTTGGCCGATCGTAACGCCCACCTCTTGCGAGGTGGGCGCTTCGCTTCAACGATCAGTCTTTCTTGGGTGGAACGGGAGCTGCTGTCAGCATCCGGATCTTCCATTTGCCGTCTACGTTGACATAGAGCGCGGTCCAGGTACCGGATGCACTCAGCGCATCGCCTTTGTCGTTCTTGCCGGAGATTTGGAATTTGCCCATCGCGGCCGGAGTATCGTTATCGACCTGCCACGTCTCCTCGACCGTGGATTCGAGCTTGTTGAAACCTGCCTTGAAAGTACCGGCATAAGCGGTCGCAACATCGTGCTTCCCAGCCGGATTGATAAAAATGCCGTCCTTAGTGTAGAGCGCGGCGACGCATGCCGGGTCCTGCTTGGTGTAGCAATCTACGTAGGCCAATACGATCTTGCTGACTTCCTGCTTGAAGTCTTCGGCGAAAGCCGGTGTCGCAAACGCGAGTGGAATGCATGATAATAAAACTGAACGTTTCATTTCATTCCCTCCCTTGGTGGTGCGCAATTGCACCGTGACGCCCACCGCGATGGGCGCTGCGTTGCAATCAAGGTTTGTCGCGCGCGGAGCCGAATTCTCCACAGCTCTCTATTGCGGTCAATGTGTCTTCCGCCCGAGCCATCCACGGGAATCGCGACACAGATGTGGACACATCACCCGCGCGCCGTTGATTTAACTTAGCTTTTCGGTCCTCTTGACTTCCTTGCGCAGGGAATGCCGGAGTGCTCCGGCTGTACCTGTATGCTCGTGTGCGCATTTTCTCGCACTCTTTGCACACGAGACCGCGGGTGCAGCAAGCACCCGGCATTCCCTGCACCCTCCGATTACGGGGAGGGGACAAGTTCATGCAAACCTCGGGCGCAATTCGTGCCGCGAGATCGCGAAACTGTATCCACCGTCATCGCGAGCGAAGCGAAGCAATCCATTTCGCGACATGCGGTGGCGTGGATTGCGTCGCTGCTCTGGCAATGACGTGGAGAGGCCGCTGCGCAGCGGATACCCCCGGGTGTGGGATGTCGCGCTGTTTGGGCCGCACAGGATCCTTCAGCCGGAGCCCATTGGGATCTCGCAAATGCCAGTCACGCCCATGTGAAAACCCGTCCCTGGGTCCAGATTGACAATGACTGACTAGTCAGTCATATTATGATCATGACAAAAGAAGCCCCAAAAACTACTCGGAAATCCGCCTCGAAACCCGCCAATGGCCCGGCAGGCGAGACGATCGATCTGGCATTGCCCAAGCCCTTTTCGAGCCGCGCCGAACGCGCGGCCGAGCGGCGCGCGGCCATCATCGAGGCGGCGATGGACGAGTTCATCGCACGCGGATTTGCGGCGACGCGGCTCGACGACGTCGCCAAGCGCGCCGGCGTCGCCAAGGGCACGATCTATCTGCACTTCAAGGACAAGGAATCGATGTTCGAGGAGCTGATCCGGACAGCCATCGTGCCGCTGGTGAACCGACTTGCCGAGGGCCCGCCACCCGTCGGCGGATCGGTGCGTGACATGATCGAGGGCTTCATCCGGACTTTCATTCATGAGGTGACGACGACGCGGCGGGGCGACATCGTTCGCCTGATCGTCGCCGAGGGACCGCGCTTTCCGGAAATTGCAGACTTCTACTACCGCGAAGTGGTCTCGAAGGGGCTGGCCGGGATGCGAGCGGCCATCTCGCTGGGCATCGCCCGCGGCGAGATCAAGCACAAGGACCTGGCGGAGTTTCCGCAGATCCTGATCGCCCCCGCGATGGTCGCGGTGATCTGGCAGAGCCTTTTCAGCAGACATGCGCCACTGGACGCGCTCGAAATGTTTCGGGTGCATCTCGATCTGATTTTTGGCGAACGGAGGACGACATGACCTCGTCGCGAATGACGGCAATTCTGGCCGCGCTGGCGCTCGCCGCCGTGCTCGCCGGCTGCAAGGAGCGCAGGGACCCCGGCTTCCAGGGCTGGGTCGAGGCCGACATGATCTTCGTCAGCCCGGATGAAAGCGGGCGCGTGACCAAACTCTTCGTGCACGAGGGCGACGAGGTGAAGCCCGGCATGCAGCTCTACTCGGTCGACGATGATCTGCAGCAGGCGGATCACAACCAGAACAAGGCGACGCTTGCCAACGCGCAGCAGACCTTCGATCGCGCCGCGTCGCTGAGCAAGACCGGTTCCGGCACGCAGGCCAACCTGGATTCGGCGACCTCGGCGTTGCGCGTGGCGGAAGCCCGCGTCAACACCTCGCAGACAAGGCTGGCGCGGCGCAGCGGCTTTGCGCCGATCGCCGGCACAGTCCAGCAGATCTATTTCCGCGAAGGCGAGATGGTACAGGCGCAGCGGCCGGTGCTGTCGATCATGCCGCCCGGCAACATGAAGGTCCGTTTCTTCGTGCCGGAGACCGAGTTGCCGAAGCTTGCGATCGGCGACGAGGTGAGGGTGACTTGCGACAATTGCGCTGATGACCTCACGGCCAAGATCTATTTCATCGCGACCACGGCGGAATATACCCCGCCGGTCATCTACAGCCTCGATGAGCGTAACAAGCTCGTCTACCTGATCCAGGCGCGGCCGAGCCGGCCGGATGTGCTGCGTGTCGGCCAGCCGATCAGCGTGTTTCTCAATCCGCGAACGCCAGTGGCGGAAAAGCGATGAGTCCGGTTCCCGCATCAGGCCCCGACATCGCCATCAACGTCGAGGGCCTGTCGAAATCGTTTGGCGGCCGCGAGGTCGTGCATGACCTCTCGATGCAGGTGAAGCGCGGCTCCATCTACGGCTTCCTTGGGCCCAACGGCTCCGGCAAGACCACTACTATCCGGATGCTGTGCGGGTTGCTGACGCCGGATTCCGGCGAGGGCACCTGCCTCGGTTACGACATCCGCCGCGACGCCGACAAGATCAAGCGCCAGGTCGGCTACATGACGCAGCGCTTCAGCCTGTATCAGGATCTCTCGGTGCGCGAGAACCTCGAGTTCGTCGCACGGCTTTACGGCCTGCACGATGCGCCGGGCGCCGCGCGCGACATGATCCAGCGCATCGGCCTGAAGGGCCGCGAGGAGCAACTCGCCGGCGAGCTTTCAGGCGGCTGGAAGCAGCGGCTGGCACTCGGCGCCTGCACGCTGCCCAGCCCGCAATTGCTGCTGCTGGACGAGCCGACCGCCGGCGTCGACCCCAAGGCACGGCGCGATTTCTGGAACGAGATCCACGCGCTCGCGGCCGAAGGGCTGACGGTGCTGGTCTCGACCCACTACATGGACGAGGCCGAACGCTGTCACGAGATCGCCTATATCGCCTATGGGCACCTGCTGACGCACGGCACGGTGGACGAGGTGATCGCGGAATCGGCGCTGTCGACCTGGACGGTTTCTGGCGACGACCTCAACGGGCTGGCAGCTGAACTCACTGGCAAGCCCGGCGTCGACATGGTGGCGCCATTCGGTACCAGCCTGCACGTTTCGGGACGCGACAAATCGGCGCTCGAGGCGACCATCGCGCCTTATCGCGACACGAAGGGACGGCACTGGCAGGCCAGCGAGCCGTCGCTGGAAGACGTGTTCATCGATCTCATGACCCGCTCAAAGGACAATTTCCAATGAGTGCGACTGAAGCAGCCAACCACGATCGCGGCATCAGCGAGCCGGCCTTCGGCTTCTGGCGCCGCAGCTATGCGATGCTGGTCAAGGAATTCATCCAACTCCGCCGCGACCGCGTCTCGTTCGCGATGATCGTGATGATCCCGGTGATGCAATTGCTGCTGTTCGGCTATGCCATCAACACCACGCCGCGCCATCTGCCGACGGCGGTGCTGGTGCAGGAGGACAGCGATCTCGCGCGCTCGGTGCTGAAGGCAATGGAGAATACGAGCTACTTCCGTTTTACGCGGGAGGTGCATACCGTCGCTGAATTCGACGATCTGCTGCAGTCTGGCAAGGTATTGTTCGGGGTCGAGATTCCGCGCGGGTTCGAACGCGCCGTGCGGCGCGGCGACAAGCCGGCCCTCTTGGTCGCAGCTGACGCGACCGATCCGGTCGCGGCCGGCTCGGCGCTCGGCTCGCTCGGCGCCCTAGTGCAGACCGCGCTTGCCCACGATCTTCACATCGGCGATCCGCCCGAGATGCCGTTCGAGATCAGGGCGCATGCCCGCTACAACCCGGCCGCCGAATCGCGGCTCAACATCGTGCCGGGCCTGGTCGGCACCATCCTGACCATGACCATGCTGATCTTCACGGCGCTGTCGGTGACGCGCGAGATCGAACGCGGCACCATGGAGAGCCTGCTGTCGATGCCGATCAAGCCGGTGGAGGTGATGTTCGGCAAGATCATTCCCTATGTGATCGTCGGCTTCATCCAGGCGACACTGATCGTTGGAATCGGGACCCTGCTGTTCGGGGTGCCGATCCTCGGTAGCGTGACGCTGCTTGCTGTACTGACGACGCTGTTCATCACCACCAACCTGTCGATCGGCTACACCTTCTCCACCATCGTACAGAACCAGCTGCAGGCGATGCAGATGTCGATGATGTTCTTCCTGCCCAGCATTCTGCTGTCCGGATTCATGTTTCCGTTCGCCGGCATGCCGGTATGGGCGCAATATCTCGGCGAAGTGCTGCCGCTGACCCATTACATCCGCATCGTCCGCGCCATCATGCTGAAGGGCGCTGCGCCTTCGAACCTGCAGTACGATACGATTGCACTCATTGCACTGATGCTGATTGCGATGACGATCGCCGTCACCCGCTTCCGTCGCACGCTCGATTGAGGCTATAAATGCATCCGTCATTCCGGAGCGATGCGCAGCATCGAATCCGGAATCTCGGGATTCCGGGCTCACCTCTTCGTGGGGCTCCGGAATGACAAGGGGCTATGATGCCGGGATTCTGGGGCAAGAAAGCAAAAGACGAAGACACGGGAGTGTCGGCTGACTTCCAGCACGCGTTGATGCAGGAAGTGATGAAGACCGAACTCCTGCGCGTCAAGGCGCTGATTGCGACGACCCTTGCGTTGTCCGTCATTCTCTGGACCGTCTATTTCATCGCGCCCGAGAAGGTGAGCCAGGTCTGGCACGGTAATCTCAAGCCGCATTATCTCTATTCGATCATGCTGCCCTTCATCCTGTTCGAATGGTGGGTGCACGGCGCGATCACCCGGCATATGAACAGGGGCCGCGACCTGCCGCTCTACCGTCGCTATCTCGGCGCGCTGATCGAAACCTCGATGCCGACGGTGGCGCTTGCGCTCCACATCAACAGCATGGGATCGGTCGCAGCGCTCGGCTTCGTGGTCCCGATGACCTATTTCATCTTCATCATTCTCTCGACGCTGAGGCTGGATTTCTGGCTCTCCACCTTCACCGGTTTCGTCGCCGCCGCGCAGCTGTTTGCGATGGCGATCTTCTATCATCCGGATGCCAACCAGGAGCCCAACGTCTTCTATCACGCGGCGCGCAGCCTGATCCTGCTGATCGGCGGCGTGCTCGCAGGCGCGGTCGGGCACCAGTTGCGGCGGCAGTTCGAGGCCAGCATCAAGGCGGCCACCGCGCGTGACCGCATCACCAATCTGTTCGGCCAGCATGTCTCGCCGCAGGTGGTCGAGCGGCTGATGGCCGAGGGCACGAAAGCCGACAGCGACATTCGCCGCGTCGCCGTCATGTTCGTCGATTTTCGCAGCTTCACCGCTGGCGCGCGCACGCGCTCGCCGCAGGAAGTGGTCGACCGGCTGGACGGCGCCTTCGCCATTCTGGTCGATATTCTCGATCGTCACGGCGGCATCGTGAACAAGTTTCTCGGTGACGGATTCCTGGCGCTGTTCGGTGCGCCGCTGGAAGCGCCGGACCCGGCGCATCGGGCGGTCGCCGCGGCGCGCGAAATGCTGGAAGCAAACCGGCGGGTCAATGAGGCGACGAGCTGGCCGCTGCGCATCGGCATCGGCATCCACATCGGCGAAGTGGTCGCCGGCAGCATCGGCTCACCGCGGCGCAAGGAATATACCGTGATCGGCGACACCGTGAACTTTGCCTCGCGGTTGGAGGCGCTCAACAAGGACTTCAATTCGCAGTTCCTGATCTCGGAAGCGGTTCGTGACGCGCTCGGCGAAGCCTGCGGCGACGCCGTCTCGCTGGGCGAGGTCGTGGTCAGGGGCTATGAGCGGCCGATGGCCGTGTGGCGGTTGGGATAGGAGTATCGGAATGCAGCGACGTTACATCACTGTGGACGTTTTCACGGACCGCGCCTTCGGCGGCAATCCGCTCGCCGTCGTGCTCGACGCCGGCGGGATGTCGACCGAACAGATGCAGGCGGTCGCCACCGAATTCAATTATTCAGAGACGACCTTTGTGCTGCCGCCGGCCGATCCCGCCCATGACGCGCAGGTGCGTATTTTCACGGTGAACCGGGAACTGCCGTTCGCAGGCCATCCGAATGTCGGCACCGCCTTTGTGCTGGCGACGCTGGCGGCGAAACCGCCGGCGCGGCTGCTGTTCGAGGAAGGGGCGGGCCTCGTGCCGGTCGAGATCGTGACCGAGCAGGGCAGGGTCGTCAGCACCGAATTCACCGCGCCGCAGCCGCTGAAGCGGATGTCGCATGTTGGTGTCGACCAGGCGGCCGCGTGCCTGTCGCTGTCGGCGAGCGACATCAAGACCGATCGGCATGCACCGCAGATCATCTCGGTCGGGCTGTCGTTCCTCGCCGTCGAAGTCGCTTCCCGCGAGGCGCTGCGGCGGGCGAGGCCCGATGCTGCGGCGTTCGCAAAAACCTTCCCGTGCGACGGCAGCGACGCCGTCTACTTCTACACGCGCGACGTGCCATCAGGCGAAAAGCCCTGCGAGCTGCAGGCGCGGATGTTTCATCCCGGCGCCAGCGGGCTCTCCGAAGATCCGGCCACCGGCAGCGCGACGGCGGCCTGCGCGGCGTTGCTTGCCGACCTCGACGACACCAGGGACGGCGAACTCAAATTGAAAATCGGGCAGGGCGTCGACATGGGCCGGCCCAGCCTGCTGCTGACGCGCGTCCGCAAGCAGAACGGCGCGGTCGCATCCATTCATGTCGGCGGCGGTAGCGTGAAGATGATGGAGGGAACGTTTCGACTCGATGGCAAGGGATGAGGCGGGACTACAGCTGTGGCGCGGCCAGATTTTCCACCTTCACACCGTCGCGGTCCTCGATGATCTCCGCGATCCAGTGCCGGTGGCAATGGGTGTGGTCACGTTCATAGCAGAGAATGCACACGGGGCCCGATTGCTTCACGAGCGCCGATAACTCGTCGAGTTCCTCCTTCGCCTGCGCTGTCTTCAGGTGCGCCGAATAGATCTTGTGCAGCAGACCGAACTTGCCGCTGCGCGCGGCCTCCCTGCCGCTCTTCGGTGTCCCGAGTCCCCTCAGGTGGAGATAGGAAATGCCGCGTTCGTCGAGACCGGCCGCAAGCTGATTCTTGGAAAAGCCCGGACGTCGCGAGGACGCCACTGCGCGCACGTCGACCAGAAGCTTGACACCGGCGGCTTCCAGTTCGTCGAGCACTGCCTTCGCCGGCGTCTGCTCATAACCGATGGTGAAGAGGCGTTTGGATTTGCGGGCCATGTCGATACCAGGTGCGCTGATGTGTCATCAGGAAAGCTAGGCAGTCGCGCGCCGGATTTCCATATCCCGCGTTGCTGCCGGAGGCGGCATGCCGCATAGTCCCGCGAGAGAGCCTGTCCAGGGCCATAACTACAGGGGAGCACGATGAAATTGTCTTGCCGAGCGCTGGCTTGGATGTTCGCGGTGCTGGCCGTCGGCATTGCCGCAGCGCACGCACAGACCGGCTATCCCGACCGGCCGGTGAAGATCATCGTCCCGATCGGGCCAGGCGGCAGTTACGATCTGGTCGGGCGGCAGCTTGCGGATGCGCTGTCGAAGCGAATGGGGCAGACCTTCGTTGTCGAGAACAAGCCGGGGGCCGGCACTGTCGTCGGCACACAGGCGGCAAGCCAGAGCGAGCCGGATGGCTACACGCTTGTCGTCGGTGGACTCTCCAACATGGCGTTCAATTCGGCGCTGTACTCCAAGCTCGGCTACGATCCGCGCAAGGATTTCGTGCCGGTCGCGCTGATCTACAAGTTCGGCTACGTGATGGTCGGCCGCAGGGATCTGCCGCACGCCAAGCTGCAGGACATTGTCGCGGCGGCAAAGGCGAACCCGGGCTCGATCACCGTTGCAACGGCCGGTGTCGGCACCGGTCAGCATCTGGTGGCGGCCGCGTTCATGAAGGCCGCGGGCATCAAACTCCTCGAGGTGCCCTACAAGGGGTCGCCGCCAGCCTTCACCGATCTGCTGGCGGGCCGCATCGACCTGTTTTTCGATTCGAACTCTGCCGGGCTGCCTTATGTGCAGTCCGGGCAGGCGAGAGGCATCGCGGTGCTGTCATCGAAGCGCAGCCCGCTGGCGCCTGACGTGCCGACGATGTCGGAAGCCGGCGTGTCCGGACTCGATGTCGATTCTTGGCTCGGGATATTCGCACCCGCCAAGACGCCGCCGGACGCGATCGCAAAACTGCGCAAGGAAATCCGCGCCTCGCTGCCCGAACTCAAGGAACGTTTCGAGAAGAGTGGCGGAGAGGTCTGGGACCTGCCGGACGACAAGCTGGACGCCTTCGTCGCCTCCGAATACGAGAGCTGGACCAAGCTGATCCGCGAAGCCGGCATCAAGCTGGATTGAGCGCGTCGCTTACTTCACGCGCTCGATCAGCTCCATCGCGCCCGCCGGCGCGCGTATCTTGCCTTCGTGGATGACGTAGGCGAACACGTCGCGCGGCATCTTCTTCGGCTTGGCCTTGTCGACGCGCGGCAGATCGTCGGGTTCGCCGCCAGCGGCCCAGGCCTGGAAGCGTTCAGCCCAGGCGTCGAGCTGCTTCGGCGGGTAACAGGTCTTGAGCTCGTCATTGCCCTTCTGCAGCCGGGCATAGACGAAGTCGCTGACGACGTCGGCGATCGCGGGATATTTGCCGTGTTCGGCGAACACCACGGGCGTCTCGAACTTGCGCAGCAACGCGATGAAGTCGGGCACGCAGAAGCTGTCATGCCGCACCTCGACCACGTGCCGCAGCGCGCGGCCCTCAAGCTTGCGCGGCAGCAGTTCGAGGAACTTGCCGAAATCGGCCTCGTCGAATTTCTTGGTTGGCGCGAACTGCCACAGCACCGGCCCGAGCCGGTCGCCGAGCTCCAGCACGCCGGAATCGTAGAAGCGTTTTACGGAGTCGCCGGCCTCCGCCAGCACGCGACGGTTGGTCGCGAAGCGGGGTCCCTTCAATGAGAACACAAATCCGTCCGGCACCTCGCGCGCCCATTTGCGAAAGCTCTCCGGCTTCTGCGAGCCGTAATAGGTGCCGTTGATTTCGATCGAGGTCAGTTTCGATGCGGCGTAGGACAGCTCCTTCGCCTGTGTGAGCTTTTCGGGGTAGAACACGCCGCGCCACGGCTCGAAGGTCCAGCCGCCGATGCCGATATAGATGTTGCCGCCATTTTTAGCGGTCGATTTCGAGGGCTTGCTCACGGGAGGACTCGTCAGAAATTGGGGGGAGGGGCTCCGATGATGTTAGCCAAATCGGTCCGGATTTGCCAGTTTGCCGGAGTACGCGCGCCGACGCCTGGAAGCGCGGGACAGCGATAAGCGCAATCCCGCGACAAAAGCAAAGAGGCTCCGGAGAACCGGAGCCCCTTGCTTCCACCCAACTTTCCCCAAACGGTCCGCGTGAGGCTCTAGGGCTTGCGGCGCGTTTCCGGCGGTTTGCCCATCAAGCCCTGAAAGGGCTGGAGCGTCTGCTTGGCGAGCTTGTTGTGCAGTTCGCAGATCTTCTGCGACTCGGCGACCGAGGTTTCATAAGCCCGCTTCACGAATTCGCTTTGAACTGTCATCGCCTTGTCGAGCGAGCGAACGCCGCTGAGCTGTTCGACAAACGATCCGAACTCCTCGATCGATTTCCTGGTGTAGTCGCGATAGGCATTCGCGATGGTCTGCAGGCTCACCGGCGCAAGCTCGGGTGCGGGAGCGACTTGCGCGGGCTGGACCGGGACGGTGTCGGCTGGCACGGTCTCTGTTGTCGCGGCCTGGGTCGGCGCAGGCTCGGGCGGCGAGGGCGTTGCGGCCGGCTGCAACTCGGGCGAGGCAGCAACCGCATCGACCGGCTGCTCCACGACCGGCTGATCCACCTTCGGGCTCTCTGCGTGAACCGGCTCCGGCTGGAGTGGTTGATTCTGATCCGGGCTTTGCAGTTCGGCCGGTGCCGGGTTCACAGGCGAACCTTCTTGCACGACCGCTTTTTTTCGCGGCTCCCCTTTGCCCTTGCGCCGTCCGGATTTCCCGGCCGGTTTGGTACCTTCTGTCGTCGGCATTCTTTTCCCCTATTCCTCTATCAACCCGAAGGTCGAGACTCTGCCTTGTTTGCGATGGAATCGCGGTTCTTGCTTGTCCGTTGCACGGCGCTCGCGTGGTGAGATTTTGGACGGTGTGTCGGCGGCCGGTCTTGTCGCCGGGTACGCTGGAACTATTCCTTCACGCGCATTTTCCATGATATCAGTCCGCGGTCAGGCGTGAGGGGTAGTCGGGTATGAATTCGCAGTCAGTCGCCGGTCTTTTAGGCGCAATCATCGCATCGATCGTGATGGTGGTTGCAATCTACTATGGGCCGATCGGGCAATTCGGAAAGCCCGCCAGGCCGGCGAGCGTCCAACAACCCGCGCCGGCGCTTCAGCCGGCTCCTGCCGCGCCAGCTCCGCGCGGGCCGGTGATTCGCGAGGTGCCGAACTAAGGCGCGGGGGGAACCCCTTGCGGAATGCCGCGGGCGTTCCTATTTGGGGTTCAACGGCGACGTTGACGCTTCAAGAGCTCCGGCGCTGGGACGACCATGAATAGCTAGGCTGCGCCGGATGTACGCGCGCCATCTGTTCGTGGTCGTTGGCATTTTCAGAGCATTTTCAAGCGAA
>Ga0268266_10003837_pt1 | contig 14684 bp, 12 predicted proteins | sample KBSS13metaG_FD_190356 | JGI IMG/M metagenome (GOLD analysis project Ga0268266, IMG submission 190356) | Switchgrass rhizosphere microbial communities from Kellogg Biological Station, Michigan, USA - KBS S1-3 metaG (SPAdes) (version 2) | ecosystem: Host-associated > Plants > Roots > Rhizosphere...
CACCACGTCTCGTTCTTCGTCTTGGCGCGGACGATCAGGTCCTGGAAGGCGACGTGCGACGAGAGATAGAAACCCAGCGTCCGCTCGGAGGTCGCGCTGCCGTCCGCGGTCTCGGTCGAAACGAGGTCGGTGAACGGCCGCGACAGCAAGTCGGCGGGCTCGCGGCCGAGCGCCTGCGCGACGCTATCGCTGATGTAGGACAAATCGCCGTCGCGGGTGGTTTCCCAGAACCAGCCCTTCCCGCTGGCCTCGAATTCCTCGATCAGGCCGTCGGCGCGCGCGGACTGCGGGCGCGACTCACCCTGGCCCGACTGGCCCCCTGAGCGAAGTAACCTGCCAATGCTTCCCACGCGCGCGATCCTCCAGGTCGCACGGGCGGCTTACCCCAATGTGGTTTAAATTAGGTTAGACTCGCGTGTTAACGGTGCTCGCCGAATAAATTGGAATTCCCTTCGCTCGAAGCGCAGCTATGCAGGGAGCCAATGGCAGCGCCTCCTGTGTCCGCGTCCGAACCGCCGCCCGCAATCGCGGCGCCCGCCCCAACCGACAATCGCGACGTTATCGAGATTGTCGGCACGCGCCCCGGCCAGACCTTCAAGATCGACCGCCGGACCTACGAGGTGAAACAGACCCCGAATTCGGCGCAAAAGGACACCTACCAGCTGCTTCGCGGCCTTCCCGCCGTGACCATCGGGCCGGACGATACGATCAACCTGCTCGGTACCCCCAACGTCACGGTGCAGGTCGACGGCCGGTCCACCCAGACGGACCTGCACAATCTTCGCGGCAGCGACATCGAGCGGATCGAGATCGTCACCAATCCATCCGCGCAATATTCGGCGCAGGGCACCGGCGGGATCATCAACCTGGTGCTGCGCAAAAAGCGCAGCGACGGCGTTTCCGGGAGCGCTTCAATCGAAGGGTCGACCATCGGTCGCGCGGAGGATTTCGCGTCGCTCAAGCACAAGCGCGGCAAGGTGACGTACGAGTTTGAAACCCGCGCCATCGCCGGACGGCAAACGCAGACTCGATATCACAAGCTGCGGTCGGTCGAACCGGTCGCGGACGGCCCAGCCACGCTCAACACCGAGGACGGTTCCTCAACCTACGACCAGGCCGGTGTCCTCGTGCATCCCAAAGTCACCTACGACATCGATGCCCGGACCAACCTCGCCGCCGAGGTCTTTGCTGGCGAGACGCGGGCGATTCCTGACAACAAGCGCCTCTTCCGCGGCCTAACGCCTGATTTCGAGTCATTCTCCGTGCGCGAGCGAACGCGCGAAACAGGCCCGTTCCTGGGTTTCGCCGTCGCGCTCGACCACAAAGGCAAAGTCGAGGGCGAAACCCTCAAGGCCAGCGCCCACATCTACACGGCGTTCGGCAATCACGCGCGAACCGATGCCCGGTTCGACAATGGCGATTCCTTTGCGATCGAGCGGCGCAACGCATCAAGTTACTCCGAAGCGAAAGTCGATTGGGAGCACCCGCTCGGCAAGAACCGCATCCTGTCGACCGGCGCCTCGTGGAATGGCGACCATTACCGGCGCCGCTATGCGTTTGAGACCAATGGTGTGACCGGGTCACTCGGGCCGGACACGGCCGATCGTTTTAACGGGACGCGCACCATCCTTGCCGCCTACGCGACGTTCCAGCAGCCGATCGGGAAATGGACGGTCATGCCCGGCCTCCGGGTCGAGCGCGGCTCGTGGCATATCTCGAGCCCAGGCCGGCCCGACAGCGGCCGCTCCCGCACCAACTTCTTTCCGACGCTGCACGTCGAACATGCGCTGACCAAGACGCTGCAAATGACGCTCAGCTACAGCAAGCGGATCGATCGTCCCGATCTCGAGACGTTGCAGCCTTATCCGATTGCCGAAAGCGCACTCGCCATTCGCCAGGGTAACCCCGATCTTCGTGACCAGTCGACCGACTCATTCGAGATCAACCTGCACTATCGCCGCAAGTCGCTCGACGCGGGCGTGATCCTTTACGACCGCGAGATCGATGATGTGTGGTCAAGCATCTATGCGACCAACCTCGCCGGTGCGAACGTATTCACGACCATCAACGCCGGTCACCAGCGTGACCGGGGCGCGGAGTTCGACATCGCCATCCCGCTCCTCAAGCGCGTGAAATTGAATGGCAGCGTCAATCTCTTCGACAGCCGCGCGCCGATCGACCTCGGTGTTGACGGCATCCGCCACCACTCGACGTTTCGCTACACCACCAACGCCACGCTCGAATGGAACGGTCCGCAACGCGGCAAGCGCCCTGGCGACGTCGCCCAGCTGCAGATCCAGACGCAAAGTCCGTCGCGCGATTTCCAGTTTGACCAACGCGCGACGCACTGGATCACCTGGACCTATACGCACAGCTTCACGCCGACGTTTTCCATGACCGCCACGGCGCAGAACGTGCTGACGCCGGTCCATAACCGGCACCGTCTCGAAGCGCCGTTGGTGCAAGAGGATTATGACTCGCGCAGGAGCCCGGAATTCCGGATCAAACTACTGAAGTCATTCGGAAAACACTAATGTTACGGTCGCCGGTTGAGGCCGGGCCCACGGGCGCTTAAGCTCCGCTCATGTGGGTTTGGCTTGCCGCTGCTGCAGTTGCTTCCGGGCCATCCGACTTCATTGAGCATCCCTGCGCGCCCGAACTCGCTGGAAAAGCGCGCTGCGGTACGGTTGCGGTGCCGGAGAACCGGGCGCATCCCGCCCGGCGGACGATCAAGCTCAACATCATCGTCGTGCCGGCGTCGGCCGAACGCCGCCTGCCGCCTCTGTTCGACCTCGAAGGCGGTCCCGGGCTTGCCGACGCCAAGAACGTCGGCTTCTACGTCACCGATGGCGCGGCCTATCATGAGCATCGCGACGTCGTGCTGTTCGACCAGCGCGGGACGGGCGCATCGAACGGGCTGAAATGCCCGGCGCTCGACGCCGCCGACGCGGCCTACCAGCCGATTTATCCCGTTGCTGCGGTGCGCCGGTGCCGCGCCGAGCTCGAGCAACGCGCCGACCTCCGGCATTACGGCACCAGCGACGCGGTAGCCGACCTCGACGCCGTTCGCGCTGCGCTCGGGTACGACCGCATCGATCTCTACGCTCAGTCCTACGGGACGACCTTGTCGCTGCGCTACATGGCAACCTATCCGAAGACGGTGCGCGCGGCCGTGCTGGTGTCGGTTGCGCCGCCATCGGCAATGGTCCCGCGCGATCACGCGCAAGGGGCGGAGGGCGCCCTGACGGCTCTGCTTCAGGAATGCCGGTCTGACCCGGCGTGCGGCAAGGCCGGCGATCCAGCGGGCAAATTCGACGCTGCGCTGCTCAAGTTGGCCACCCTCAAGGATGCGCCGCCCCGCGACGTGTTCACGGAGAAGGTGCGATCGCTGATGTACGCACCGGGCACCGCGCGCCAGCTGCCCTTCATCGTTCGTGCCGCTGCTGAGGGAAACCTGAAGCCGTTTTCCGCGGCGACGAAACCGGGCGGACCGTCGCCCTGGTACCTCGGCGCCTATCTCTCGATCACCTGCGCGGAGGGCATGGCCCAATTCGGCTACGCACCCGCCGCCGCCAGGGCGCGCCGGACAAGGTTCGGCGACTATCGGCTGCGGCGCCAGCGCCAGGCCTGCGCCAACTGGCCGGCCGCCAGCGTTCCCGCGAATTTCCTCACGCCGCCGAAGACCCAAGCAGCGGTGCTCATGATCTCCGGCGGGCTCGATCCGGTAACGCCCCCCGCCTGGGCTGCCGAAGTGGCCCGGTCGCTGCCGAATGGACGGCAGGTGACCATTCCGCCGATGGGGCACATCTTCGAAGGCCTCAGCGGCGTCGACACCTGCCTCGATCCGATGTTTTTGAAATTCTACGATAGCGGTGACGCGAAAAGTCTCGACGCCGGCTGCGTCGCTCAGATGAAAGCGCCGCCGTTCAAAGTCGAACCGTGAGCGACCACCGGGTCAGTCGCGCGTCGCTCGCGATCGCGGCTTTTTCGACGATCGTCGAATGGTACGACTTCACCCTCTACCTCTACTTCGCGACGGTGCTGGCGCGCGTGTTCTACGGCAGCGGCAGCGACGCCTTGCTGGTCACGCTCGGCGGGTTCGCCATCGCCTATCTGATGCGCCCGCTCGGCGCGGTCTTCTTCGGTCACATCGGCGACCGTCATGGGCGGCGTTACATGCTGCTGATGTCGGTCGCGCTGATGACCGCGGCGATGCTTGCCACCGCGCTCCTGCCGACACGCGCCGCCATCGGCCCGGCGGCGGGCTGGCTACTGTTCGGCCTACGTTGCGTCATGGGGTTCTCGGTTGGCGGCGAATATACCGGGGTGGTCGCCTACCTGCTCGAGGGCGCGGCGCCGGCGCGGCGCGGGCTGATCGCTTCGTCCGCCTCGGCGGCGAGCGAGGTCGGGGCGCTCCTTGCCGTCGGCATCTCGGCGCTGACCGTCAGCCTGATGGCGACCGCGGCGCTCGACAGCTGGGGCTGGCGGATCCCGTTCCTGGTCGGCGCGGCGCTCGCCGGCAGCGTCGGCATTGCCCGCTCGGCAATGCACGAAAGCCCCGAATTCCACCGCCAGCGTGAGGCAGGCACCGTCCCTGCCGAGCCGCTGCGCTATGCCCTCACCCACCACAAAGGCGGCATCGCCCGCGCCTTCGCCATCTCCGCGCTCGGCTCGATCACTTATTATGTCGGCATCACCTACGTCCCGGCGTTCCTGACCTCGGCCGGCGCGATGAGCGAGCAGGTCTCGCTGTGGCTGTCGACCATTGCCGCGGTCGTGGTGATCGCGGTGACGCCGCTCGTCGGGCTGTGGTCGGACCGGATCGGGCGGCGCCCGGTACTCCTCGCGCTTGGCGTGCTCAGCGCGATCCTGCCGGCGACGATGTTCGCGTTGATGGCCAGCGGTGCAGCGGCGCAGGCGCTGCTCGGCGCCGTCGTGCTGGCCGGCGTCGCGGGCGGCGTCAGCGCCGTCGGCGCGGTCGCCACCGCCGAGCAGTTCCCCGGTGAGGGCCGCGTCACCGGCCTCGCGCTCGGCGCCACCATGGCGACCGCGGTGTTCGGTGGCCTCACGCCTTACGTCGCGCAATTGCTGGTCGAGCGCACCGGCTGGACCATGGCGCCCGGCGCGATGATCGCGGTCGTCGCCCTCTGCGTCCTGCCGATCTTCTGGCTCATGCGCGAGACCGCGCCGCTGAAGACTTAATCCGCGACCGGCACGGGACGCTTCTTCGTCCCCGCCAGCTCCTGATCCATATATCTGACCTCGGCCGCGATTGCGCGGTCGCTGATCGTCCAGTCGGCATGCAGCGCGCGCTGCTTCGGCGCGACATATTGGACGAGTGGATCGTCCTTGAGCCTCTTCTTGCGTCCCTCGCCGACCAGCCGCCGGAGATCGGTCAGATAGGTGCGGAAATCGCGCACATCCGCCGCCGACGCGACATCGCCATGCCCCGGCACGAACCGGGTGTTCGTCATGGCGGCGAACCCAGCGTCGGTCGCCAGCCATTCCCTGACCGAGCCGTCGATCAGATTGGGCGGAATCTTCCGCCACAGCATGTCGCCGGTGAACAGCACTTGCGCATCGGGCACCGCGACCACGAGGTCGCCGCCGGTATGGCCGAGCACCGTCTGCACCGTCACCTTGCGCGCGCCGAGCCACACCGTCAGGTCCTTGTCGGTCACGACATCGGGCAGCGGCAGGCTCTCGACCTGTGCCCTGATCTCCGGCGTGATCCGGTCGCCAAACAGGTTGATGTTGTTCACCCGCACCCAGCCGCGCACATTCTTGTGCGCAATGATCACCGCGCCCGCGTCGCGCAGCACTTGGTCCCCGCCGGTATGGTCGGCGTGATAGTGGGTGTTGACGACGTAGCGGATCGGCTTGGGCGTCAGCTTGCGGATTTCGCCGACCAGCGCCTTGGTCGCGGCGGGGTAGAAGAAGGCGTCGACCACCAGCACGCCGTCGTCGCCGATGACGAAGCCGGCGTTGGACCCCGACTTGTGCTCCGGCCCGTCAATCGCGGCGTAAACGCCTGGACCGACTTGCTTCAGTTCGAACGGCAGCGCGGGCGGCGCCACCGCCTGCGCGGCGGCCAGGACCGCAATCAGCATCACCCCCGGCAGGCCTTAGGTGCCGACGACGTCGTCGTTGGCCGACGGCCAGCCCTCGAACAAAGCGCCGCGGCGGTCGAGCTGGGCGAAGCGCTTCATTTCCCGCCCGCAGGCGTCGAGATCGTCCTTGAGCAGCTGGATCGCGCCGTCGATCGCGTCTTCCGTCAAATGATTGCCGGTGAGCTGTTGCGATCGCGCCATCACCCGGACGCCATGGCTGCTGTGTTCGACGTAGAATTTATCGAGAATGCCGGTCATCGCCGCCTCCGTGGCCCTGTCTGTGCCACAACGTCGCTCCGGTTGAAATGTTCGCGCATTTCCGCGGGCCCGGGGCCTTAGCGCGCGCCCCACCCGGTCAGCATCGTCTTCACCGTCCGGAACAGGATCAGCACGTCCAGCCAGGGCGAGAAATATTTGATGTAGTAGAAGTCGTACTGCAGCTTGCGGTGGACTTCGTGGACCTCGGCGACATGGCCCTGGTTGACCTGCGCCCAGCCCGAGATCCCCGGCTTCACCACGTGGCGGTAGCGATAGAACGGCAGTTCGTCGGTATACCAGTGCGACAGGACCTCGGCCTCGGGCCGGGGGCCGATCCAGCTCATCTCCCATTTGAGGATGTTGATGATCTGCGGCAGCTCGTCGAGGCGGAGGTTGCGTAACGTGCGCCCGACCCGCGTGATGCGATCGTCGCTGTCGTCGGTCATCGCCGCCTTGCGCCGCGCGTGATGGTCCTGGTCCGCATCGTCGTCGACCGGACGCATGGTCCGGAACTTGTAGACGGTGATCGGCTTGCCGGCGTGGCCGACGCGCGTCTGGCGGAACAGCACGTCGCCCTTGCCGTCGACCCGGATCGCCAGCGCGCACAGCAGCATCAGCGGCAGCGCGACCGGCAGGATCAGGATCGCAAAAGTGAAGTCGACCAGAGCCTTGAGATAGAAATAGCCCTGCGCCGGAAGTAGCGAGCCGAAGCTGTTCTCCGACAAATGTTCGAGCTCGACGCGGCCGGTCAGCGATTCCCCGAGCTGCTTGACCTGGTAGACGATTTTCCCGGCGAGCGCGGCGTCGGCCAGGAACGCTTCCCATTCGTCGGGCAGGTCCTCGGAAAAATCGGCGACGATCGCGTCGCAATTGCGCGTGTCGTGGAGCCGCGGGCGGGTCATCATTTTCCACTCGACGCCTTCGACCCGCGTCAGGCCGCTGATCGCGCCGAACGGCACCACCGCGATCCGCCGGCGCACGTTCCGCTCGGCATAGACGTAGAGCAAATAGAGCCAGGCGACGTGGAGCAGGAATCCGGCGAGCAGCGCGACGCGGTCGTAGGGAAAGCGGGTCAGCAGGAAGTAGAGGATGGTCAGCCCGTGGCCGGTCAGGGCCGACGGCAGGATTACGTAGCTGCGGCGGATCCCCGGATAGGTTTCGATCGACAGCCGCATCCAGAAGGCGAGCACGATCGCGACCGCATTGCCGAGCAGCGTATTGATGCTCGCCGGCTCAACCAGGGTCCCCGGCAGCGGCGCGCGGGCGAACCACGGCAGCAGCGCGCCGACGACCAGCGCCCCGGCGAACTGGAAGCGCTTGCGCGCCAGGATCGAGGCGCTTCCCGCGCGCGGCAGCCGCTCATGCTTCACAGCGACCACCGGTCGATCCCGGGCGCCAGCGACCGGTCGCGCCACATGCCCTTGAGGTCGGCGAGCGTGCCGCCGGGCGCGACCATCGCCATCAGCCGCTGGTCGGGCAGCTCACGGTAGTTCGCGTGCGGCACCGCGCCGACCACGAGGTCGTAGCGCTCGCCGTTCAGCTCGGTCAGCGACAGGCCGTATTCGCGGTCGACCTCGCCGGGATCGGCCAGCGGATCGGCGACATCGACGGTATGCCCGAGCCACTGCAGGCGGCGCACCACGTCGACCGTCCGGCTATTCCGGAGGTCCGGCACATTCTCCTTGAAGGTCAGGCCCAGCACCAATGCGCTGCCGGCCTTCTTGCGGCGGTCGTGCAGCGCATCGGCGATCCACGCGCCCATGCCGTCATTCGTCTCGCGGCCGGCGAGGATGACCTGCGGCTGATGGCCGAGCTTCTGCGCCAGATGACTGAGGTAATAAGGATCGACGCCGATACAGTGGCCGCCGACGAGCCCCGGCTCGAAGCCGAGGAAATTCCACTTGGTCCGCGCCGCGGCGAGCACATCCCACACCGACAGGTCGACCTTGGCAAAAATCTGCGCGACTTCGTTCATGAAGGCGATGTTGATGTCGCGCTGCGCGTTCTCGATCGCCTTGGCCGCCTCGGCCGCCTTGATCGACGCCGCCCGGAACACCCCGCCGCTGGTGACCGCGCCGTAAACGCTGGCAAGCTGCTCGACGACCTCATCGTCCTCGCCGGCAATGACCTTGGTGATCCGGTCGACGGTATGCTCGCGGTCGCCTGGATTGATCCGCTCGGGGCTGTAGCCAAGGCGGAAATCGCGCCCGCGCTTGAGGTTCGCCGTACGCTCGATCTCGGGTCCGCACATGTCCTCGGTGACGCCGGGATAGACGGTGCTTTCGTAAACGATGGTCGGCCGCCGCGCGGGGTCGATCAAGTTCGCGATCATGCGGGTGGCGGCGAGCACGGCGCCGAGGTCCGGCGTATTGCTGGCGTCGACCGGCGTCGGGACCGTGACAATGTAGAGGTCGGCGCCGGCGCAGGCGGCGGGATCGTCGTTCAGCTGGAGCGTCGATTCCTTGAGCGCGGCAGCGTCGACCTCGCGCGTCCGGTCGTGGCCCTCACGAAGCTCGGCGACGCGACCCGAATCGATGTCGAAGCCGACCACCTCGAATGCCCGCGCCAACGCGACCGCGAGCGGGAGCCCGACGTAACCAAGACCGACAACGATGATCCGCGGGGGGCTCATTGAGGCCTCTATACGCACTGCTCGTCGTTTCGGATGCAACTACAATCCAAAACGGAGGGATTTGAGCGTCAGTCCGCGAGTTTGCCGCGGCCGACCCCGATATAGGTCAGGCCGGCGCGCCCGGCCTCCTGCGGATCCCACACGTTGCGGAGGTCGACGAGCACCTTGCCGTGCATGCGCGCGGCGAGCGTGTCGAGGTCGAGCGCCCGGAATTCGTCCCACTCGGTAACCACCACCACGGCATCGGCATCCTGGGCGGCGGCGTAGGCATCGGGCGCGTACGTCACGTCCTTGAGAACCGCTTCGGCCTGGTGCTGGGCGACGGGGTCGAAGGCCGCGACCTCGGCGCCGCGCGCGACCAGCCCCTCGATGAGCGGGATCGACGGCGCCTCGCGCATGTCGTCGGTGCTGGGCTTGAAGGCCAGTCCGAGCACGCCGATCCGTTTGCCAGCGACGCTTCCGCCGAGCGCCCGCTCGACCCGCTCGGCCATGGCGCCTTTCCGCTCGTCGTTGACCTTGACCACGGTGGCGACGATTTGCTGCTCGACCCCGGCCGCCTCGGCGGTCTGGAGCAGCGCCAGCGTGTCCTTGGGGAAGCAGCTCCCGCCATAGCCGGGGCCGGCGTGCAGGAACTTCGGACCGATGCGATTGTCGAGGCCGATGCCCCGCGCGACGTCCTGGACGTCGGCATCGACCGCTTCGCACAGGTCGGCGATTTCGTTGATGAAGCTGATCTTGGTCGCGAGGAAGGCATTCGCGGCATATTTGGTCAGCTCGGCCGTGCGCCGCCCGGTGAACAGGATCGGCGCCTGGTTGAGGAACAGCGGCCGGTAGATTTCGCGCAGCACCTCGCGCGCTTTCTCATCCTCTGCCCCGACCACGATCCGGTCGGGGATCTTGAAGTCGCGGATGGCCGCGCCCTCGCGCAGGAATTCCGGGTTGGACGCCACCGCGATGCCGTCGGCCCCTTCCTCCTTGAGGATTTCGTCAATCCGGTCGCCGGTGCCGACCGGCACCGTCGACTTGGTGACCACCACCGTTCCCGGCGGGATCAGCTTCGCCAGCTCGCGCACCGCCGCGAACACGTAGGTGAGGTCCGCATGGCCGTCGCCGCGCCGCGCCGGCGTGCCGACCGCGATGAACACCGCCTCGGCGTCCTTCACGCCGCCCGCGACGTCGGTCGTGAAGGTCAGCCGCCCGCGCTCGGCATTGGCCTTGACCAGCGCCTCCAATCCTGGCTCCCAGATTGGCATGACCCCGGCGTTGAGGCCGTCGATTTTGCCCTGGTCCTTGTCGACGCAGCACACTTGGTGGCCGAAATCGGCGAAGCAGGCGCCCGACACGAGGCCGACATAGCCGGTGCCGATCATCGCGATGCGCATGGGTGGTAAAGCTCCGTTGGCGGTTTCGCGCGCCATAGCGGCGGCATTGAGCGAGGCAAAGTGACAAACCCGGAGGCCTAGTTTTCGCCGCAAAATCCCTATATTGGCCCGCGCCTTCCGATGAACGTCACAACGCTCCCCAAGCCCCCGCGCGTCGGGCTGGTCTCACTCGGCTGTCCGAAGGCTTTGGTCGACAGCGAGCGGATCATGACCAAGCTGCGCGCCGACGGCTACGACATGTCGCCCGATTACGCCGGCGCCGACGTGGTGCTGGTCAACACCTGCGGCTTCCTCGACAGCGCCAAGGAAGAGAGCCTGGAGGCGATCGGCGAGGCCATCGCCGAGAACGGACGCGTGGTCGTCACTGGCTGCATGGGCAAGGAGGCGGAGGTCATCCGCGCCCGCTTCCCGCAAGTCCTCGCGGTCACCGGCCCGCAGCAATATGAGGAAGTCGTCGCCGCCGTCCACGAAGCCGCGCCGCCGATCCCCAACGCATTCGTCGACCTGGTACCGGAATCCGGGCTCAAGCTTACGCCGCGCCACTACAGCTATCTGAAGATTTCGGAGGGCTGCAACCATCGTTGCGCCTTCTGCATCATCCCGTCGATCCGCGGCGACCTCGCCAGCCGCCGTCCTGACGCGATCCTGCGCGAGGCCGAGAAATTGATCGCGGCCGGCACTAAGGAGCTCCTGGTGATCAGCCAGGACACGTCGGCCTACGGCGTCGACATCCGCCACCAGCCACGGGCGTGGAAGGGCGGGGAAGTCCGCGCGCACATGACCGATTTGTCGCGCGAGCTGGGCAAACTCGGCGCGTGGGTCCGGCTCCACTACGTTTACCCCTATCCGCACGTGAACGACATCATTCCGCTGATGGCCGAGGGGTTGGTCCTCCCCTACCTCGATATCCCGTTCCAGCACGCCAGCCCCAAGGTGCTGCGCGCGATGCGCCGCCCGGCCAACGACGCCAAGGTCCTCGAGCGTATCCGCAGCTGGCGGACCATCGCCCCCGATCTCGCCATCCGCTCGAGCTTCGTCGTCGGCTTCCCCGGTGAGACCGAGGAAGACTTCGACTATCTGCTGAACTGGCTTGAGGAAGCGCAATTGGACCGCGTCGGCGCGTTCAAGTTCGAGCCGGTCGAAGGCGCCGCCGCCAACGCTTTGCCCGATCCCGTGCCCGAGGAGCTCAAGCAGGAGCGGTTCGAACGCGTCATGGCGCTGTCGGCCCGGATCAGCGCCGAGAAGCTCGCCGCCAAAGTCGGCTCGACCATCGACGTGCTCATCGACCGCGTCGACGAAACCCCCGCTCCGGCGGAAGGCCCGGACAAGGGCCATTTCGACGCGCCCCATCCCAAACATCATCATGAGGTCGGCGCGACCGGCCGCTCCAAGGCTGACGCGCCCGAAATCGACGGCGAAGTCCACCTCCGCGACGCCGCCGGCCTCAAGCCCGGCGATATCGTCCAGGTGCATGTCGAGGATTCCGACGAACATGACCTCTACGGGGTGCCGGTCGGCGGATGACCGACCGCGAGCACGACGTCCTGACCAAGGTCCCGGCCGTCACGCTCGGCTTCTGGGTCATCAAGATCCTCGCCACGACGCTGGGCGAAACCGGCGGCGACAGCGTCTCGATGAGCTGGCTCGGCGAAACCACGGCGGACGCCGGCCAGTCGGGTCTCAACGGCTATCTCATCGGCACCGCCATCTTCGGCGTCCTGCTGGCCGCGCTCGTCTGGTTGCAGATCCGGGCGTCACGCTTCAACCCGTGGCTCTACTGGGCGACGATCATCGCCTCGACCACGGCCGGGACGACGCTCGCCGATTTCGCCGACCGCTCGCTCGGCATCGGCTATCCGGGCGGCTCGCTGCTGCTCCTCGCCTGCGTCCTCCTGTCGCTGTTCGCCTGGTACCGGACGCTCGGCAGCGTTTCGGTCGCGACCGTGGTCAGCCCGCGCGAGGAATTGTTCTACTGGGTGACCATCACCTTCTCGCAGACGCTGGGCACCGCGCTCGGCGATTGGGCGGCGGATGGCGGGCTTGGCTATGCCGGCGGCGCCCTCGCCTTCGGCGGCGCGCTGCTGATCGTCGCCGCGCTCTTCTATTTCACCAGGATCAGCCGCGTCGCGCTGTTCTGGATCGCGTTCATCCTCACCCGCCCGCTCGGCGCCACCGTCGGCGATTTCTTCGACAAGCCGCTCGCCAGCGGCGGCCTTGGCGTCAGCCGGCCGATCGCCTCGCTGATCCTCGGCGCGATCATCGTCGGCCTGATCCTGCTTCTCCCGCAGCGCGCCGGCCGGCACCCCGCCGCCACCAGCTGACCAGCAGCAGCACGCCCATCACGGCGGCCGTGTCGGCGGCCCAGTCGAGCACTTCGCTGTCGCGATGCAGCGCCGGGATTGCCTGCACCACCTCGATCAGCGCGCCGAACAGCGACAGCCCGACCGCCAGCTTCAGCACCGGCGTCCGCCGGTAAGCCCAGGCGCCGAGCGCGGCGAGGGTCACGAAGGCGATGATGTGCTGGACCTTGTCGTTCGGTTCGCCCGGCACCTGCGGCGGATGCGGCAGCACCGCCATGACGAAGGCGAACGCCGCTGCTGCCCAGAACAGCATGCGCGGGAGGCGAGAAACAACCATTGCTGGACAGGGTGATAGCGCAAGCTAGGCTGCGGTCATGCTGAAACTCGCACCCGCGCTGCTGGCGCTCGCCGCCGCCCCCGTCGCCGCCCAGCCGATCACCATGGCCGAACGCGCCGCGATCGATCGCCTGGTCGCCGACACGCTCAGCAGCACCGGGGTGCCGTCGGCGTCGGTCGCCATCGTCCGCGACGGCCAGCTCGTCTTCACCAAGGCGTGGGGCAAGGCCAATGAGAACCTCCCCGCGCGCCCCGACCTGCCCTACCAGATCGCGTCCAACTCCAAGCAGTTCACGGCGATGGCGCTGCTGCTGCTCGAGGATGACGGCAAGCTCCGGCTCGACGACCCGGTCGGCAAGTACGTCCCCGGCATCACCTCGGGCGACACGATCACCATCCGCCAGCTCTTGAGCCACAGCTCGGGCCTGCAGGACTTCTGGCCGCAGGATTACATGTTCGAGACCATGACCCACCCGACGGCGCCGCAGGGCATCGTCGACCGCTGGGCCAAGAAGCCGTTGGATTACGCCCCGGGCGCCCGCTACCAATATTCGAACACCGGTTACGTCGTCGCCGGGATGATTGTCGAGAAAGTCAGCGGCGAGCAGCTCCTGCCCTTCCTCAACCGCCGCATCTTCGCGCCGCTCGGCATGCACCCGCTCGACCAGGACGAGACCAACACGCCCGCCTTCCCCGCCGGCTACCACCGCTACGCGCTCGGCCCGGTGCGCATCGCCCAGCCGCCGGCGCGCGGCTGGCTCTATGCCGCGGGCGAATTGTCGATGACCGTCGCGGATCTCGCCAAGTGGGACATCGCGCGGATGAACCGCTCGCTCCTCCCCACCGACGACTGGATCGCCCAGGAAACGCCGTTCGTCCGCACCGACGGCCGCGCCAACGGCTACGCGCTCGGCGTCGAGAACCACTACCAGCGCGACCGCCACGTCATCGACCATGGCGGCGAGGCGGTCGGCTTCCTCACCCAGAACACCGTCTATCCCGACACGAAAGACGCGATCATCGTCTTCACCAACGCCGATTTCTCGGGAACGACCGATACGCTGACCGAGGGCATCGAGCAGATCGTCCTCAACAGCCCCGAAGCGGCGCTGTCGGGCGAAAGCGACCGCCTCACCGAGGTCCGCGCCGTCTACGACGCGCTCGCCGCCGGCACGCTCGACCGCGCCAAATTCACCCCCAACCTCAATTTCTATTTCGATGGCACCGTCACCGGCGACTACAGAACCTCGCTCGGTGCGCTCGGCGCGCCCACCTCAATCACCCTCAACCGCGCGCCGCGCCTCCGCGGTGGCTTCGTCAACCGCAATTACACGATCCACTATGCCGGCCACCCCGACCTCACGCTCGTCACTTATGCCGAGCCCGGCGCGGCCGGCCGGTTCGAGCAGTTCATGATCATGCCGCAGTAGCGCAGCGGCGTTCGACCACGCCCGCGAGCCACCACATCGCGGCCATGCCGAGCGCGCCCGCCAGCCCGTCGCTCACGTAATGCCAGCCGAGCTGCACCGAGCCCAGCCACACCAGCGCGAAATACACCCAGGCGGCGAGCGCCGCGCCGCGGCGTAGCGTCCGCGCAACCAGCACGATCCACAGGCTGATCGCGACGTGGATCGAGGGCATGGCGGAGATCCCCGCGACCAGTCCC
>Ga0268266_10003838_pt1 | contig 14677 bp, 14 predicted proteins | sample KBSS13metaG_FD_190356 | JGI IMG/M metagenome (GOLD analysis project Ga0268266, IMG submission 190356) | Switchgrass rhizosphere microbial communities from Kellogg Biological Station, Michigan, USA - KBS S1-3 metaG (SPAdes) (version 2) | ecosystem: Host-associated > Plants > Roots > Rhizosphere...
AACCCGCCCGCGAGGCTCAGATCAGCCCGGCCAAGCGGCGCCAAAGTCGCCCCTCGCGGAGCGAAAATCAAGCGCCGCGAACGGTTTAAACGGCCGCCAAAACCAGGCCGCCGCCCGTCCCATTTATTCTCCTCCCGCCGCTGTTTTCAGGCGAGATGTTCTTTCACCATGGGCCAGGCGCCTTGCGGCGTTTGCGGGCCGGTCGCGCGGTAGCCGCGACGAAGGTAGAAGCCGCGGGCGTTGGAGCTTGCCTCAAGGCGTACTGACGGGAACCCGCGCTCACGCATCAGCCCTTCGAGCCTGTCGAGCAGCGCAGCGCCGACGCCCTGCCCGGCAAATTCTGGTGCCGTATACAGCCCCTCCAGCATGTCGCCGCGAATGGCCCCCCAGCCGGCGACGACGACGCCCCGCTCGGCAACCCATATTTCCAGCTCATCCAGCTTTCGCTCCATGCCGGCGAGCGTCAGCTGCGACGCCCATGCCCGCGCCTCGGCGGCCGGCATCGTTGGCGGCGCAAGCTCAAGGATAGATCGCCGTCGAATGTCGTAGAGACGGTTTGCATCCTTGCGCATCGCCAGACGGTAGTCGGGAGCCATCGTCATCTGCCTCGCGTCAGAGGGACCTGCCCGGCCAATGCCCGCTATCGAGAGACGCCAATTTGATAGCCGCCGGGGCCGATATCTGAGGATGACCCGCAGCGAATATTGCAGTCGCTTGCATCGTCGACTTGCTTGCTCGGGCCGGAGCCACGAAGCCTTCCTTGGCCGGACTATCGAATATCCCAGGCAGGGATTTTCGGTGCGCGAAGTACGTACAGCCTTTGGTAGATGATCGACTCCGGTACCCAATCAAGCAAGGTGTACGCAAGTGGCAGCTTAAACAGGCTAGCCATCATCCTGGATGAAGGCGGATACCAGTAAAGGGAAAGGTTATGAAATTTAAGGGGGACGAACCCCAGAGTCGTGAACTCGAGCATCAATCGCTTGTGACTGAAGTGTCTTCTGTAGTCGACGATTGGACCCGAAAGCAGAAGTATTTTGCCGGGGTGTTCCTTGGCAACTTTCTCCAAAAACACCCCCTGCTCCTGAAAGGACAGATATTGGACGCATTCGAGGGCTGTGATCACATCGTAACCTTCGAATGACGCCTGCAAAAAATCACCGCTTTCAAACCTGGCATTCGGCAGATTCAGCGATTTGGCGCGAGCAATTGCTACATCGCTTATGTCGATGCCAACGACGGATCGTGCTTTGCGGAAAACTGCGTGGGTCAAGTGGCCCTCGCCGCATCCAAGCTCAAGAACGGATTTGTCCCGGACGAATGGCTTCAGGCATCGGCGCAAGACCTTGTCCCTGAACTGCGCGTGGGAGATATGCCAGGGGTCAGGAGTCGCATAATAGAGATTGAAATCCGCAGCCGTTCGCATTGCCGGTTTCCCCCAGTTGAAAAACAAGCGCTGCTCAGCTGCGCACAGAGAGACTGCTTCGCAGCTGCAAGCGGCTCACAGCGACTATCAAATCGGGGCGTTCTAGGACTTCCACCAACCTGTCGAGGATACGCTCATTGTTCTGCGGCCGGGGCCGAAGGTAGTCTTCAAGTATCAGTTGCGCTTCGTTAATCGCCTCAAGTGCCAATTGTTGATCTGTCATCTGTTCCCACCCGTTAAACAAATGCCCTGCCCAAAAATAAGAATGCGAAATCAAGCTGGATTTGAGAAATATCCCCCGCTTTTTCGAACGAATTTGATCAATTTTTATTTCAACGAGGAACCCGGAAATCGCGGCGGGCCTCCTGGTTCCAACGCGGCCCGTTGTGAAGGTCGGCTGCGGCACTTTGCGACCTCACGCGATGTCCCAGACGGACGCTGCAGAACCAGCGTAGCAATGTTGGCATTTAAGAGATGAGCTATCTGGCGATTGGCTTTTGTCTACCTGAGTATAACCCAATGCGGAGATATGCGAAGGACAGGTATCGGCCGGACTACGATCTTTTACCGACGTCCGATGACACTCCGGGCTAACGCGCTCGTTCTACAGTCCAATCAACGGACCCGTCTTCATTTTTTTGACTTGGGCCTGGGCTTGTCTTTTGCGAACGGCGTTGCTGCGGCCTCTCGTGCAAGCCGCTCGGCTTTCAAACGCTCACGGTTCTGCGAGAATGCGGTCTGGGCGATCTCGTGATCGCTCATGGCCGTCTTGGCGCTTACTTCGCGAAATGCCTTCCGCGCTTCCCGCTCGGCGCTGCTGATTTGCTTCGGTGGTTCATTGCCGCGAGGTGTCTTCATTTTCTTGCCTTTGGCCGATCGACCCGCGCCTCTCTGAACTCTTCGGGCCCTTTCAGCAACCGGCTCTTGCGGCTAGCCTGATCGCCTGCGCTTGCTGCACTGTCGGCCAAATTGTCGATTACTGTGGCAGCCAATTCCTTGGCTCGCGTCGCATTTACCCGGGTTGGCTTTGCCTTAGCCATAAGCCCCAACTCCACCAACCGGCAGATAGCCTCTGAGCGGCTAACGTCATTGGCGGTCGCCCAGGCTTCCACCTCAGCCATCAGCGTTGCGGGCATCCGTGTCAGTGAGGACGGATCTCGTTCGGAAGGAGAGTTACCGCGCGTCATCTTCGAGGTCTTCATTTGAACATCACGCGCGCAGAACGGATTCGTTCCGTCCTGCCCGGCGCATCAGCTAGCCGCAATTGCGCCTGCCAAGCCTGCGCGCCCCCTGCTGGAGGCGCGCTCGTGTACAACGCTCCGTTGATCGGGCGGCGTTTATGCGGCTTCGTCTTTTTCAGCGTCCAGATTGATGACCGATTTCGCAAGTTTGGTCAGCGCGGCGTCGGTCGCACGTTCCTCATCGAGGGTCTGCTGCAGCAACTTCGCCGCCTTCGTGTAACCGAGCTCTTCGGCCCAGGTGCGAAGCGTGCCGTAGCGGGTCATTTCGTAGTGCTCGACGGCCTGCGCTGCGGCGAGCAAGCCTGCGTCGTGAGCCGGCATGCCCTTGTACTCATCCATGATCTCCTGGCCTTCCTTGGCGATGCCGACGATGGCGTCGCAAGTCTTGCCTTGAGGCTTCTTGTCAATTTCCGCGAACACCTGCTCCAAACGGTCGATCTGACCTTCGGTCTCGCCGAGGTGTTTCTGGAAGGCTGCTTTTAGTCCGGAATGTTGGGCGGCCTTCGCCATCTTCGGCAGGCTGGCGAGGATCTTCTTTTCGGCGAAATAGACATCCTTGAGCGTGTCGTGGAACAGGTCTTCAAGCTTCTTCATCTTGGCCATAATCGTCTCCGGGTAAGGTGATTGCGGGGGGCAATCCCCCACCTCCCGCTAAGTTCCACCTCGAGCTGCAGTTGAGGAGTGACTGTGCAGCACCGACACCTGTTGTCGGGACTATTCGGGTTGCCAAGCCCGGCAAGAGCGCAGCCGCGAGCTGGCGTGAGACCAACGGACGTCTGCCAAACGCTGTCAAATACGTTACCCGCGGGCGGTCGTTCGGCGATGGGCAATCCGACTGACGCAACAGCTTAGGAACGAAAGCCGCAGCGGGAGATTGGGCTGCTCCTGAAGCTGGAGATAAACGATGAAACGATCACTTCTATTCCTTTGTATTGGATTATTCGCGGCTACCGCGGCGTCGGCGCAAAATCCGCCCGCACAGTCGGGACCGAACAACAACGCGGTCAACAGCCCCGGTCAAAACAACTCCAATGCTCCTGTCGCCGGTCGCAACAGTTTCACCGAGGGACAAGCCAAGTCGAAGATCGAGGATGCCGGTTACACCAACGTCATCGAATTGAAGAAGGACGACAATGGTGTCTGGCGCGGCAAGGCCAGCAAGAGCGGGTCAGCCACGGCGGTAAGCGTCGATTTTCAAGGCAACGTCAATACTGCCAAGTAAGGAAGGTTCAGCATGACCGTTACAATTTCCCGACTTTACGACAACCACAATGACGCGCAGCAGGCTGTCCGGCGTCTCGAATCCGCGGGCGTGCCGCACTCGGACATCAGCTTGGTCGCCAATAACTCAGACAGCTGGTTCAACACCGACAAGAAGGTGGATCGCGACCACGATGGCGTCGACGATCGCGCGGAAGGTGCCGGTAAAGGCGCCGGCATCGGCGCGGGCGTAGGCGGCACTGCCGGCCTTCTCGCCGGGCTCGGCTTGCTGGCGATCCCCGGCCTCGGTCCCGTTGTCGCAGCCGGTTGGCTGGCCGCGACCGCGGTTGGCGCCGCCGCAGGTGCCGCGACCGGCGGTATTGTCGGAGCACTCACGGAGGCCGGCGTTTCGGACGAGGATGCGCAGTCCTACGCCGAAGGGGTCCGTCGTGGCGGCACGCTGGTGTCGGCACGCGTTCCCGATGCGGACCGCTCCCGCCTCGATTCAGTATTGAACGAGTCTGCCATCAACCTGCGTGACCGCAGTGCTGCCTGGCAGAAGGCCGGATGGAAGTCGTTCGATCCCGCCAGCAAGCCCTATGGTGCTGAGGAAGTTCGCAAGGAACGGCAGCTTTACGGCGGCACACTTCGCTAAGGAAAAATCGAAACGGCCCGCTTCGGCGGGCCGTTTTTTTCGCCGGGTTGCCCTCAGGCAAACTGAGGGAACCTCGATTGCCAGCTCAAGCCGAGAACATCCGGCTTATGCGTTGGTCTATGAAGTGGATCACATCCACGCGCGTCGCATGCGTTTATGAGCTAGAGCTACCTAAGACTAGCCATGACGCGCCTTACGTGATGCCAATCTGAGTCACGGAATGCGCTCCAACGCGGATGTTGGCCGCCACTTTGAATTTATGGATGCGCGCAACAAGCTCGGCCTGAGCAGCGATCTGCATTTGGGACAGCTTCATTGTCCGTCTTCGGATTCGCGCAATCCATAATTGTCGCATCGCTGTTGAACCTTCGCAAAATTCCCATGACCCACGCTAAGGGGGGACCACCGCAGGAGGTCCTGATGACGAAGCATCGAACGATTACCGGGTTTGTCGCCGTCGCTCTGCTCGCTGTTGCTGCAACTGCCGCCAACGTAAGGACGCACGCGCCTTCGACAGCCGTCTCCGACGGCACGACGACGTCGAAAGGCTTGCCGGTTGACGCGAATACCCCGACGGCAAGTTTCGACGAGCGCTGGTCCGCGATATCAGCTTCGAAACCGGGCACGCCTGAGCAATAGGCTCGATGCTCGCTAAGTGTCGCCGCAGTCGGTCTGCTTGGCAAATTGCAATCGACCCGTGGCAGTTGGGCGACGCTTTCGCGTGACGGGGCGCGGGCGCGGCTGCGCACGACAACATGCTTACGGAGGTAGATCCACACCGCATTGGCAATCGTTCGGAAACCCAGCTCTTCGAAGGAGGCAACGATGAACGTAATGAAAGCTGCAATCGTCGGTCTGGCTCTGATTTCTGCCAATACCCCGGTCCGCGCCGACGTCATCGCCGACTGGAACAACACCGCCATGGACGTGATGAAGGCGGTCAACGTCGCCGGTAATCCCTGGACGCGCAGCATGGCGCTGGTGAACGTCTCCATGTCCGACGCGGTCAACTCGGTGCAGAACCGATATTCGCGCTACATACCGGAGCTTCCGGCCGATCCGAATGCCTCGGCCGAGGCCGCGGCCGCGGCGGCTGCCCGCGAAATTCTCATGCGCCAGTATCCCGGCCAGAAGGAGCGGATCGAGGCCGCCTTCGCGGAGACACTGAAATCCATTCCGGACAATCCCGCGCGGGCCGCGGGTATTGATCTAGGCACAAAGGTTGCGGACGCCGTTTTCACGGAACGGCAGAGCGACGCGACGAATACGCCCGACACGTACCGCCCGCTCACGACGCCCGGCGTATGGGTGCCGACCACGCCGCCGCTGTTCCCGCAATATGCGACGGCCAAGCCGTGGGGCCTGGAGAGTGCCAGTCAGTTCCGCCCTGGTCCGCCCCCGGCCCTCAACAGCGCCCTTTACGCGCGCGATTACAACGAGACCAAGGAAATGGGCGGCGTGAAAAGCACCAAGCGGACCGATGCGCAGTCCGACGCCGTGCGCTTCTGGACCCAGGCCAACCTTGGGCCCGCATGGTTCCAGGCGGCCAGGCAGGTTTCCGCGCGTCACAACCTCCCTGTGGCAGAGAGTGCGCGCGTGTTCGCGCTGATGTCCATGGCTTTCGCCAACTGCTTCATCCTCGATTGGGACGCCAAATTCCAATACAATTTCTGGCGGCCGATCACCGCGATCCGCAATGGCGATCAGGACGGCAACGATGCGACTGAACGCGACGCCGGCTGGCAGCCTCTGAACGCCACGCCGATGCATCCGGAATACCCGTCGCAGGCGGGGATCAACGCAGGTGCGGCGCGAGGGGTTCTGGAAGCCGTTTTCGGCAACGGAACGGAAGACTTCGTCGCGACCGATACGTCCGACGCGCGCCTCTCACGCAAATTCACCAGCTTTGCGCAGTTGGCCCAGGAGCAAAAAGAGGTACGCATCTGGGGCGGCATTCATTTCCGCAATTCGCTGGAGACCGGAGACGCGATGGGCCGCAAGGTCGCCGACCATCTGGTGGCAAATTACATGAAGCCTGCGCGCTAGGCCCATGTTTGGCGCCATCACAAGGCGCATAATGACAGGCGGCGCGCTGCTGCTCGCCGCCTTCCTTGCCGCTGATGCCGCTGACATCGACGACGATCTGCCCGACCTCAACGACCAGATCGCGCGGATGGCCTCTGAGGTCGCACTCGAGTTGCAGCAAATCTGTCCGCCTGCTTCGCCCTCGGACCAGGCGGCCTTCGACCGATGCCGACACAGCCTGTTCGGCGACTCCGCGCTACGGCGCAACCTCGCGCCGAGGCTGCTCTGGGGCCGCCGGAACCAGGACGCCGGGGCAGCCCTCGCTGACACCAATCTCACGCAGTTTGCACCCGATGTGATTGCCGGCCTCTACCTTCCGCTATTCATGTTCAGCGGCGAGTGCAGCACCGAGTACGTCGAGCGCGAGCGCTTGTACCTGATCCGCCTGCGGGCGGGTTTCCGCAACCTGTTACCGCCCGGGCAGTTTCCGTATCCATTCTGGCACCAAGAGGCGAAGTGGGGCGTTTATCAGGCCGCGAATTCGGTTCTGCTCTGGGTCAATCCAAAGACTGCGAAGATCGTCATCGGGCAATTTACCGAACGGGGCCGCGACAGCGCCGTCGTCTCGACGCAGCCGATATGGCCCAAATTCGATGGCAAGTGGATGTGGATGGACAAGGAGGGACGCATCCAGCCGCGCGTGACGCTGTTCGACGGCTTGTTCCGGCAAGACAATCCCTATCTGGCAGAGCTCGACTCCACCTACCGGACGCTGGCGCTGCGGATGCGCGACGGGCAATGCGATAATTGTCATGTGCCGAACAACCCGATGCCGATGCGCCGGCTGGTGCTGATGCATACACCGGCCCACGCGGCGGGCGAGATTACCCGGTTAATGAAAGCGGTGCGTGCGGACAAGATGCCGCTCGACGACACCGGTGCCGAACAGCCGCTCGAGCCCGCGCTCAAACGTGCGCTGCTCGAAAGCGGCGCGGCTTTCGAAGGGTTGGTGAAGGCTGCAAAAGATTGGGAAGCGGCACACCGGGATTGAATGACACGCGACTGTTCCGGGATCGCGAACCTCATTGTCAGATCATTCCGCCATGGCAAAGCTGCTGCAACGCAGCCTGTGCTGGCGGCATGCTTCGCACAGCGAAGCGGCGAAACTAACTTCCGTGTCAGAAACTGTCGCATTATTCATTTGAAATCATTGGATCATTTGGGTCTGCTGATGGTCTTCCATTCTGCGATCGTATCGATCGCTGCAATTCGACACGGAGGTTGGGATGAACAACAAGCTCCTTAAATGCCTCACTGCGGGTGCGATGGTTGCGGCGCTTGCGCTTGCGTCACCCGTGCTCGCCCGCGGTGGTGGTGGCGGCGGCCATGGCGGCGGTGGCGGTCATGGTGGTGGCGGCATGCATGGAGGTGGAGGTGGAATGCATTTTGGTGGCATGGGCGGCGGCATGCGTGCCGGCGGCATGGGTTTCGCAGGCAGCAGCGTCGGCTTCGGAGGCAGCCGGGTCGGGTTCGCAGGTAGCCGCTTCGCCGGTCCGCGTTTTGCGCATGCAGGATTTGCCCATCACGGCCGATTCTTCCATCACCGCCATCATCGCCTTGCGTTCATTGGTGTTGGTGTGCCCTACGCCTATGCCGCCTACGACGGCTGCTGGCGCAGAACGTGGACGCCATACGGGCTGCGATGGGTCAACGTCTGCGGCGCCTACGGCTATTACTGATGCGCATCGTGATTGAGGCAATGAAGCTGCCATATTGATCTTGCTGAGTCCGGGTCCCAGCGCGTTCTTGCCGTCCGGCGCAAGGATCCAGACATGGTGATGGTCGCCACTGGCGCATGGTCCCGAAAAAGGGATCTGGTCCCCGTAGGTGGCGACCGTCACCTTGTTCACGTAACCTTCAGACTGGATGAGCGAGTCTCCCGCTGCCTGGGCAGTCGTTCGGAGACGGAAGACCATGACGGGAAGTCATCGGCGCATTCTGGTCGTCGAAGATGACCCAGAAACCGCCGGTCAGCTTGTGGAGTCGCTCACGAGCAACGGTTACAAGGTCGATTTGGCCACCAACGGCAGCGACGCGCTGAGCCGCGGCGCCGCCGGCGACTATGCCGTCATCACGATCGACCGCATGCTGCCTGATATCGACGGCATCGCCGTCATGCGCCAGTTGCGCGACGACGGCATCGCCGCACCCGTCCTGATCGTCAGTGCACTCGGAGAAGTCGACGATCGGGTGCGCGGCTTGCGGGCCGGCGGCGATGACTATCTGGTCAAGCCTTTTTCGTTCGTCGAACTCGTGGCGCGCGTCGAGGCGCTAGGCCGGCGCAGTGACACCATTGTCAAGGAGACCATCTTGCGTGTCGGCGATCTCGCACTCGACCTGGTGTCTCGGACCGCCAGCCGGCGTGGCAAGGACATTGTGCTTTTTCCCCGGGAGTTCCAGCTTCTAGAGTATCTGGTTCGCAACGAAGGCCGCATCGTATCCCGGGCAATGTTGCTGCAGCACGTCTGGGATCTTCACTTCGATCCCTCCACAAATATCATCGACGTCTATGTCGGGCGCGTCCGTCGCAAGGTCGACGGCCAGCAGGCCTATCCGCTGATCCATACGGTTCGCGGCACAGGGTACTGTCTCCGTGCTCCTGGCTAAGACCTTAACGTCATCGACGTTCAGGCTGGCGCTGATCGCGATCGGGACCTTCGGCGTGATCGTGTCGGCTATTTTCAGCTACGTCTACCTGTCCACCTCCGCCTATGTGCGCAGCCGGTCGGATCGCGCCATCGTGAGCGAGTATTTGAGCCTGAAGAGCGCCTACGAGCGGTCGGGGCGCGATGGGCTGATCGCCTTGATCCAGGAACGAATCGCCGACAGCAGTTTTGCAGACAACGTGTACATCCTGGCCGATCCTTCCTCGGTCACGCTGGCCGGCAATCTGAAGGTATGGCCATCGACGGCCACGGCACCCGAAGGATGGATAGAGTTTCGCGCGGGCGAGCCGTTGCCCAATGCGGCAAACCGGCCGCTGCTGCGGGCCATGCTCGGAACATTTCCGAGCCGCGATCGTCTGCTGGTGGGAAGGGATATCAGTGAGCTCGACGGCTTTGCCGACCAGATCAAGACGGCCGTGATCTCGGGCATCGTACTGATATTCTTGCTTGCGGGGGTCGCGAGCATCCTCGTGACGCGCCGGACGGTGGGGCGGATCGAATCGATCAACGCCACCAGCCGGGCCATCATGCAGAGCGGATTGGATCAGCGCATCCCGCTCCGCGGTAGCCATGACGAATGGGATCGCGTTGCGGAGAACCTCAACCTGATGCTGGACCGCATCGAAACCTTGATGGGAGAGGTCAGGCAGGTGAGCGACAATGTCGCGCACGACCTCCGCACGCCGCTGACGCGCATGCGCGGACGGTTGGAGAAGGCCTATCACGGCCAGCGCATAAGCGCGGACGATCAGGCGCTGATCGGCGACACGATCACCGACCTCGATGCCGTGTTGCGGATATTCTCGTCGCTCACGCGCATTGCGCAAATCGAGACCCAGGCACGAAAGGGCGCGTTCCGCACCGTGAACCTGGTGGAAATCGCCGGCGAGGTTGTGGAGCTGTACGATGCCGCGGCCGAACAGGTGGGCACCTGTCTCGCCGTCGTCGGCGATCGCGAAGCGCTCGTAACCGGCGATCGCGACCTCATCTTCGATGCCATCGCCAATCTCGTCGACAATGCGATCAAGCATGGCCGCGCCAGGGGGCAAGTCGTGGTCGCGAACGAAAACATCGATGGCAAGCAGGTCATCTCGATCGCCGATGACGGACCCGGAATTCCCGCTCACGAATACGAGCAGGTCTTCAAGCGCTTTTACCGGCTTGAACACAGCCGCTACACGCCGGGAAACGGTCTGGGGCTCAGCCTGGTCGCGGCCGTCGCACATCTTCACGGCGCGCGAATCGAAATGCTCGATAACTCGCCGGGTCTCAAGCTCAAACTCTGGTTTTCCGCGCCGATCTGTTAGCCGCGAACAGGTCAAGGCGCCTGCGCCAGCGCAACGCGGTTCCCGCGAGCCAAGCTCAGCCGCTCGGGCGACCACGTTATTGTCGGGTTCTTTCCATTGATGCCTTTATTTCTGCACTATTTGAGCAGCAAGATGAACCCATCTAGCGCTTCGGGGGGACTCGCAATGATGAGGTCCGGAATAGCGTTCTCACTGATAGGATTGGCCGGGCTGCTCGGCGGTTGCATGCAAGCGACGCTTGCGCCGTCGTCGAATGCCAGTTTGACCGCAAGGGACCGGCAGTTGCTCGCCCACCCGCCTTATGCGCAGGTGAGCATTCCGGAGACGTATCGCCGGCATATTGTCGACTACACGCGCAGGGAGCAGCCGGGCACGATCCTGGTCGATACCAATTCGAAATATCTCTATTACGTGCTGCCGGGAGGCAAGGCGGTCCGCTACGGCGTGACGGTGGGCGAGGAGGCGCAGGCCTGGTCCGGCGTCGCTACCGTTGGCAAAGTCGCCGAATGGCCCGACTGGATTCCGACGGCGGACATCCAGGCGCGGCTCGGCCCCTACCCGAAGCGCGTTGCCGGAGGTCCGGCCAATCCGCTCGGCGCGCGGGCGCTCTACCTCTACGAGGGCAACAAGGACACGCTGTACCGCATCCACGGCACCAACCAGCCGGAATATATCGGTCAGGCCATCTCGTCCGGCTGCATCCGCATGCTCAACGAAGACGTCATCGATCTCACGAACCGGGTGAAGCCGGGAGCGATTGTCGTCGTCCTCCCGCCGGGCCGGAGCGCGTAGCTGGCAACGCACAACGAAAAACCCCGGCGTAAAGCCGGGGCCTGAAAGCCATGGCGTACATCCGGCCATGACGATCAGATCTCTATTTAGCATTTAGTTCTTGAACAAAGTGTGACGCTGGCTTCTCGGCCTGCCGGCCAACTTCAGCTACTGACGCTCTCGGCGTCGTCTGCAGGCAACTGCGAGATTGGCCGCTGCTTCATCAGCGCGTCCATGCCGTTCCCGTGCAGCCACAGAAGCCCCATGGCAAGCTGCCGCAAATCATTGCGGGCCGCACCGACAGGCAACCGTCTTGCCCGCCGCAGTGCGTCGGCCGCTTGCTTTTCCAATGCCGACAGCTCGCGTTTCACCTGCGGTTTCCGATCAGGTCTCGCTTTGCCCCGGCGGTCTATCGCATTTCAAGCGCAAGCTCTGTGAAGTAGCTCACTAGCGGACCAGGCTTGCGCCTGCATCGGCGCCTGGAGCATCGAGCAGGACGGATCTCATTTTGCTTTTCGCCCCCTGCCATCTCACGCGGCCGGATTGGGCCGGACGAGCCGGGCTGGAATGCTCTCGTCTCGTTCCAGCGGCAGGGTGAATTGAAAGACGGCGCCGCGAGGTTCATTCGCGCTCGCCCACATCCGTCCCCCGTGAGCCTCGACCATCGACCGGCAGATAGCCAGGCCCATACCCATGCCCTTGGGCTTCGTGGTGTAGAAGGCCGTGAAAACGCGCTCCGTATCCGCAGGGTCCAGGCCCGGGCCGGAATCGCGCACCGTGACGAGCACGCCGCCGGCGGCCTCCCTCTCCGTGTTGATCCGCAGCTCGCGCGTCCCCTCGTGGATGCCGCTCATGGCTTCAGTGGCATTGAGGATCAGGTTCAGGATCACCTGCTGCAGTTGCGTGCGATCGCCATCCACCCTGGGCAATCCAAGTGTGAGCTCGGTCTGCAGCAAGATGCCATGATTGAGCACTTCGCTTCGGGTTAGCGTAACCATTTCGAGGATGGCTTCATTGAGGTCGAACCGATCCTTCCGCGGCGGCACCTTGTGGATGAAGGCCCGGATCCCGCCGATGACGTTGCCGGCGCGCTTGCCGTCCTCGACGATACGGCTGAGGGAGGCGCGAACCTCGTCGAGATCGGGCGGTCGGGCGCGCAGCCAGCGCAGGGCGGCCTGGGCGTTGGCAACCGTTGCGGCGATCGGCTGGTTGACCTCATGGGCGATCGAGGCCGACAGCTCCCCCATCGTGGTGACGCGATTGGCGTGCGCAAGTTCCGCCTGCATGGCGCGCAAGGCTTCCTCGGCAAGCCTGCGTTCGGTGATGTGCCGTCCGACGCCGCGGTAGCCGACGAAGCGGCCGGTATCGTCAAAAACCGGCAGCCCGGAGACAGACACGTAACGCTTGCTGCCGTCGGGAGCAGGCCGTGCGAGCTCAAAATCACGGAACGGCAGGTGGGCATCGAGCGTCTCGCGGTGCTTGCGCCAGGCCTCCTCGTCAGGCTCCAGGTACGGCACTTCCCAACGTGTCTTGCCGATCTCGGAGCCCGACGCCGGCGCATCGGCAAGGGTCTCCGCGAACTCCTGGTGAATAAAGCGATGTTGCGCATCGGTCTCCCAGTACACATCGAAGGAGAACTGCACGAGCGTGCGAAAGCGCGCCTCGCTCTGCCGCAGCGCCTCTACCGCCCGCTTGCGCTCGGTCAAATCGAGGACAAAGCCAACACCTTGACTTGTACCTTCCTCGAACATCGCCCCGCCGATCAGCACCGGCACGCGGCTTCCGTCTTTGTGCAAGTACTCCTTCTCGAATGGCTGGGCAGTCCCGATCCGCTTGAGCTCTGCCACCGTATGTGCGTCGCGGTCGCGCCATTCCGGCGGCGTCAGCGTTGTCCGGTGCAGGCGACCTGCGGTGAGATCCTCCCGGTCGTATCCTACCATGCGGAGAAACGCGTCATTGGCCTCAAGAATGCGCCCCTCGACTTCCCAGATGATGATCCCGACGATGTTGGAGTCGACCAGGCGCCGGATCATCTTGTCGCGCGCCTGGAGATCGCCGTGGAGCGCGACGTTCTCCGCGATCGCCTTCCGCCGCCGGGTTGCTTCCAGCCGTGCGAGCGCCAGCGCCACCCCCGCCAGGACTGCGACAATGACGACTGCCGTCGTGATCAGCCACGCCTTGCGGTGTTCGAGTGCCTCGGCGCGCCTCTCCTGGTCCACCAGCAGGAAGCGCTCGTGGTCCACCATCTGGTCGATCTGCGATCTTATCTCGTCCAGGCTGCGGATCAGCGCCAGCGCTGCCGGCCCGGAGCTGGTTTGGGCAGTTTTGACGATGTCATCGATCTCGCGCAGCTTTGCTGCGACGGTCAGCGCCAGATGTCCGGCACGATGGTTCTGCAATGGATCGCCCGCTACCAGAGCCTGGAGCGCCTGCGCGTCCCGCCGCACGCTTTCGTCGGAGACGCCGTAGGCCTTGAGATATGAGGGGTCGAGAGTCAGCAGATAGCCGCGCCTTTGGGCCTCCACGTCGGCGATGATCGTTTTCAGCCGATCCAGCGTCTCGAGCACCTGGCGGCTGCGCTCGTGCGCAAGATTTGCCGCTTGCTGCTCTTGCCAATATCGGAGGCCGCGAAACCCGGTCGCGACAACTGCAGTTAGAAGCACTGCGACCACCAGCGCGAGCGGACGCACAAACCACCGAGAGGACTGGCTCAGAATGACTGACATGGGCCCAGGTCTTCCCAAGTCTTCGATGCTCGCGTGCGCGATTGTTTTCGGATGCCGACGCGGAGCATTGCTCATATAATGAAAGTATTGCCACGGTCCGCGTGGGTGAGACGGGAACCGGCGCGCCTACCGCGCAGATTACACGCAAGGGGCAAGAACGTCACGGGTAAGGCCCCGCCCGCGTGTTGTGAAGGCCCACCCGGCAGGAGCAACCACATGGCTCCACATGAAAAGTTGCAGAGTGAAAATTCGCCAAGCAGTCCAGGGTCGGCCAGCCGGCGCAGCTTCGTCAAGGGGCTGGGGGTGGCCTTGCCGGCCCTCGCCATGCTGCCGCGGCAGGGTATCGCAGAGGATGTCGCCGCGAGCTATGCCAACGCTGCGATAGATTGGAAACAATCTGCGGGGCAGACGATCACGCTCGCGGGCGCGATCCATCCCTGGTCGAACGCGATCACTCCACTTTTGTGGGATTTTACCAAGCTCACCGGTATCAGCGTCGTTACCGACTTCCGATTGGAGACCACCTTCCTGGGCGCGCTGCCGATCCAGCTCAACCGTGGCGGTGGCACACCTGACGTCTTCATGTACACGACCTATGGC
>Ga0268266_10003840_pt1 | contig 14672 bp, 11 predicted proteins | sample KBSS13metaG_FD_190356 | JGI IMG/M metagenome (GOLD analysis project Ga0268266, IMG submission 190356) | Switchgrass rhizosphere microbial communities from Kellogg Biological Station, Michigan, USA - KBS S1-3 metaG (SPAdes) (version 2) | ecosystem: Host-associated > Plants > Roots > Rhizosphere...
CTCGGCGTCGCGCGCACCTTCCAGCACGTCAAGCTGGTGCCCGACATGACCGTGCTGGAGAACGTCGCGATCGGCGCGCATCTGCGCGGGTCTTCGGGCGCGATATCAAGCATGTTCCGGCTCGACCGCGCCGACGAGGCAAAGCTGCTCGCAGAAGCCGCGCGCCAGATCGAGCGCGTCGGGCTCGGCGACCAGATCGACCAGTTGGCGGGAAGCCTGTCGCTCGGCCAGCAGCGCATCGTCGAGATCGCGCGCGCTCTGTGCGTCGATCCGTTGCTACTGCTGCTCGACGAGCCTGCCGCGGGATTACGCCACATGGAAAAGCAGCGGCTCGCGGCGCTGCTCCGTCAATTGCGCGACGGCGGCATGTCGGTGCTGCTGGTCGAGCACGACATGGGTTTTGTGATGGACCTCGCCGACCGCATCGTGGTGCTGGATTTCGGCACCAAGATCGCCGAGGGAACGCCGGCCGCGATCAAGAACAATCCCGACGTGATCAAAGCCTATCTCGGAGCCACCGCATGAGCGCGCTGTTATCGGTCTCCGACGCCCACGTTTCCTACGGCAAGGTCGAAGCCGTGCGCTCGGTGTCCCTCGACGTCGCCGACAACGAGATCGTCACCATCATCGGCGCCAACGGGGCCGGCAAGAGCACGCTGTTGAACGCGATCATGGGCGTGCTGCCGCTCAAGGGCGGCGCTGCGTTCGCGGGTAGCGACATCGCGCCGCTCGATATCGAAGACCGCGTCGCGGCGGGCCTGTGTCTCGTGCCCGAACACCGCGAATTATTCGGCACCATGAATGTCGAGGACAATCTGCAGCTCGGCGCCTTCCGGATTCCGAAGGCCACGGCCGCAATTTCGTTCGAGCGCGTCTATGCGCTGTTTCCGCGGCTGAAGGAGCGGCGCAAGCAGCTCGCCGGCACACTGTCCGGCGGCGAGCAGCAGATGCTGGCGATGGGTCGCGCCTTGATGGGTGCGCCAAAATTGCTGATGCTGGATGAACCGAGCCTTGGCCTTGCTCCGATCATCGTCGCCGACATCTTCCGCACCATCGGCGAACTGCGCGCCGCCGGCGTCTCGGTGCTGCTGGTCGAGCAGAACGCGCAAGCCGCCCTGAAAATCGCCGACCGCGCCTATGTCATGGAACTCGGCGAATTCATCCTGTCCGGATCGGCAAAGGAAATTGCGTCCAACCAGCGCGTCGCCGCGAGCTATCTCGGCTTCCAGCACGAGGGCGCGAGCGGGATCTAGGTCAGGCGCCATCGGCCTTCTAGTTTCCACCGAGGTTGTCGATCAGGATGTACACGCTGATCAGGAAGACCCAGAATGGCAATATCGCGAAACTCCAGCTGATGAAAAAGCTTCCCATCAGCAGGATCAGTGCCAGCAGGAACCCGAGAAAAGCGATCCAGCGCGGAGCAATGCCGGTACGGATCACGACGGTTGATGTGGAAATCATGAATACGGCGGCCATCTTGATCGCGTACACGTTTGCGATGATGTAGGAAGCGGCGCGCGCGAAGCGAAAGGTGGCCGAATTCATCAGCTCCTGCGGCGTGGAAACAGAAGCGACCAGCACAATCGCGCCTATTATGGCGGCGGCGGCGAACAGCATCGCCAGAAACAACAGGCCGCTCCCGAAAAACACGGTGGCAAAAAATCGATCTTCAAGCTGGGCGAGGCGGTCGCGCAGCACGCCGATAAACCACAGGAAAGCGACACCGGCAAACGGCACCAGGTTCAACGCGACAGTGACCGCTCGCGTGTCGGTGGCAAGCCACGCGCCAGGCTCAAGCGGATCTGCCGGTATCGAAGTCCGTAACAGCCAAAGGATCGATAGCAGCAGCAGCGAAAAGACGATCCCAGCGATCGCTGCGGCTTTCGGCGTTTTTAGCTGGGCATGAGTGAGAAAGCCATTTTCGGGCATCGCCAGCGATCCTCATTCTTCTCCGTCGCAAATCAACGTCAAACCCAGGCAGGGCTCGCGATGCCCTTCATTACGTCACCTTTCCGGAGTGTCCGCCCAGGCCCTGCGCGTCCGCGACACGAGCCAGCGCCAATTCCTCCGGATAGGTGAAGATTCGTTCGACTTCACGATCGAGTAGGCTCAGTTGCCGAAGCAGCACCTCGCGACGGTTCGGCGGCAGGGTCTGCACCAGGTTTTCAATCATCGCCCGCATCCGCCTCACGATCTGGAGATTGTTCGCGCCGCAGCTGCGGATCTCGCTGAAGGCGAGATAGACAAAATCGTCCCAGTTTGGTGTCCGGAAAATCACGCGAACTTTCCCGGATCGATCCAGCAACTCGTCCGTGCGCAGGTGGCGTTTTCCGACCGTTCGCAGCATGCGATGAAGTTGATCCATGGCGAGCACGGCCGTGGTGGGATCGTTGATGGCCGGCGATAGCGCCTTTAGCGCAACGTCGGTGACAATGCGAAATGCAAAAGTGGGGTCCTGATCCATCGATCGCTCCGATCCGAACGCGACCTTTGAACTCAAGATATGCTCGTCCAGCGAGCAGGCCCCGCTGTACAGATTGAACAGGGGATCGTCGGTCGCGACGAAATCGCCAATCTGCGGGACGAATTCGACGACCCCTTTCGATCGCTCAGCCAACGCCTTTAGCGTTTCGAGATCGATCGCCACCACAATGGCCGACGCTCCCTGGTGCCGAATCAACCGGCCCGGGGGACCGAGATTGATTGCCTCACCCTCCTCAATATCAGTACCGTGACCTGCTTCGGGATAGATGCTTTCGGTCACGGCTATCCCGGCGGCTCCGACATGGGCCAGGAGGCTGATCGGGCGCAGCAACCGCGAGGCGTAGTCGATCAGATGGAAGAAGGCAGCAAACGAGAAAATGCCCAGCACCATCGCCAGTAACATCACCAGCTGGCGGACCTCGTTACCCATAAGGTTCTGGGCACTGAGCGCAAACATCAATGTAAATATGAAGAGCCCGACGGTGTATTTGACGACGCGATTGCGCAGCAGCGTCGTTGCGATCAGCCGCGGGGTCAGCTGCGCGCTGGCAACCTGTATAGCTATCAGCAGGGAGCCGAACGTGAATACAACGAAGGAGAGAGTTATCGTTGCGAAGGCTTCGAGCAATGCCCGCGCGCCAGTTTGCGTGAAGCCCAACAAGCTCCACCCCAGCCATGTATCGAGCCGGTGCAAAATTCGGGCTATTACCAGTTCAAGCGGTATTGCCACGAACGGAACCAGCCAGAGCGACGATTTGAGATAGGTTTTGATGCCGTAAAGCCTGCTCCAGCTCATCATGCCTTTACCCTGAAAAGTGAGCGCCACGATGATGGGGTCCGGAATCGAACCAGGAATAATCTTATCAACAATCCAATGAGGCGCTGGACTTCCGTGGACCTCCATTGATCTAGATCAAGTCGGCCGTCGTGCCGCCATCGAGTCTAGGGGCCGCAGGCACGCGGGCTGCAGGGCCGATGGACGGCTGATTGTGGTAGCGGAGGCACATCTGAAAACGGTCGACATCATTTATCGGTATGAGGCGCGCGATGCTCCCGCGCGGCCTCTGCCCATGGACAGCGGTGCAGCCTTGCGAAGACTGAATGGCGGCAACGGCGATTTCGCTGCGCTGCTCGATCACGTCAAAGACGAAATCGGAATACAGCAGATCATCGCGGTCGATCCTGGGGATTTGGGCCTCGATCCGAACGTCGCGGGAGCACCCAAACAGCGCCCGTTCGCGGCAGTGCTCGGGTGTTCGGATGCTCGCGTACCCATCGAACTCATTTTCAACGAGGGACCGAACGACCTGTTCGTTGTGCGCGTAGCAGGTAACGGCCTTGGCGCGGACGTACTTGGCAGTCTGAAGTACGCGGTAGATCACCTGGGTGGCACCCTGAAGCTTATTGTTGTGCTTGGGCACAGCGGGTGTGGGGCTCTCACTGCGGCCGTCGATGTGTTTCTAAACCCGGGCGACTACGTGGCGATTGCCGCAATGCATTCAATTCGGAATATTCTCGACCGGTCACTTATCGTCGTTCAGGCGTCGGCAAACAAACTGCTCTCGGCGTTCGGCCCCGGCGTCGCGCGCAACTCGGGGTACCGGCAGGCGCTGATCGAGGCATCGATTGTCACCAACGCTGCGCTTTCGGCCTACTCGATCCAGCAGGAGTTCGTCAGCCACGACCTGCCAGAATTGCAGGCAGTCTACGGCGTTTACGTTCTCGAGACCCGCGAGGTATGGGCGCCGCGCTCAGACGGCATCAAGGCAACCGGATTGGCCTCCCCTCCACGCGATCTCGCCGGATTTGCCGCCCTTGCCGACGCCGTTGTTCAATCGAAGCGAATTGCCTCTTATCTGAAATCCGGGATACCTGGATAGACATTCGCCGGCAACGCACGGCCGGACCGTACGTCACTAACGAAATCTTAAGCATGATATGAGTTCCGTCGCCTCCCTGTGAGTTGTACAACTTCCTGAACACGCGCGGCCTCATACGCTTGTGGTACTGCGGTCACTTTCCGCCCGACGTCGGGCGTCGACGGTGGTTGCGGGATCACAAGGTCAGACGATGCGCGCCTCCGATTGCCCCACGGTCGACACCACCGAGTTCCTGCTGGCGGCGCTCGACCGGGCGAGCGAGGCCGTCGTCATCATCGACGCCGATTTGTGTGTACGTCATTTCAATGCCGTGGCCGGATCGATCTGGGGCATCTCCCGCGAGGATATTCTTGGTCTCGATGCAAGCTGTCTCGGGCTTACCGACCTCCCCCCGAACTCCGAGATCACGATCCGGCACGGCGATGGCAGCCGGCTTCGGGCAGCCGTATCGGTCTCCCGCGTCGAGATCGGCGGCCGCAGCAATTACATGGTATTTGTTCGCGACATCACCGCCGAGGTCGAACGGCGCGAGCGGATCGCGTTCCTGAACCTGGTGGCCGACAAGACCACCCGCGCCGTCGTCGTCACCGATCGCAACCTCCGCGTCGTCTACACCAACGCTGCGTTCTCCGGCATGTTCCGATACTCGGCCGAGGAAGCGGAGGGACGGCAAGCCAACCAGTTGCTTGCCGGACGGTTGACCGACCGCAAGACCCTGCTGCGGCTGCGCCGCCGGATCTGCGACGGAGGCGGCGACGAGGAGGAAGTTCTCGCCTACGACAGGAACGGCGACGAGATCTGGGTCTCCGCCACGGTCAAGGCGTTCCGCAACGATCGTGGGCGCATCAAATACGTATTCGCCCTGCTGAGCGATATCAGCGAAAACAAGCAGCTGAGGTCGCTGCAGCAACTGATCATGGGCGCGTTGGCCGACGAGCTTCCGCTCACCGAGATTGCCGATCAGCTGTGCCGGCGGGTCGAAGCCATTGCGCCTGATGTCGTCGCCTCGGTGCTGCACGTCGATTCCGACGGGCTGGTGCACCCGCTGGGCGGACCCAGCCTGCCTGACGACTACTCCCGCGCGCTCGAAGGCGTCACCATCGGTCCGGATGTCGGCAGTTGCGGATCGGCGGCGTATCATGGCAAGCCGGTTCTGGCCGAGGATATCGATACCGATCCGCGCTGGCAGCCGTACAAGACGCGGCCGCTCGAGGTCGGCCTGAAGGCCTGCTGGTCGACGCCGATCAAGGCCAAGGACGGCCGCGTGATCGGAACCTTCGCGTTCTATTTCAGGGAATCCCGCTCGCCGAGCCGCTGGCATCAGCGGATCGTCGACGCCTGCGTTCACCTCGGTGCGCTGGCGATCGAGCGCAAGGAAGCCCGCACCCAGATCGCCCGCCTCGCCTATCACGACATGCTGACCGGGCTGCCGAACCGCGCGCAGTTGCTTGAGCTGATCAACCGGGCCATTGCGGATTGTCCGGCGGAAAAACAGCTCGCCCTGATATTTCTCGACCTCGATCACTTCAAGGACGTCAACGATACGCTGGGACATTCGGCGGGCGACGCCCTGCTGATCGAGTTTACCAAACGGCTGCGCGCCCGCATCCAGCCGTCCGACCTGCTGGGGCGCCTGAGCGGCGACGAGTTCGTCATCGTGTTGCCGAACTGCGATCCGGCGCGCGCCTCGCTGGTCGCCTCCAACATCACCGACGCGCTGGCGTCGCCACTGTGGATCGACAACCGGCAGGTGCCGATTTCCGCCAGCATGGGCATCAGCATCTATCCCGACAACGCGACCGATAACGACACGCTGATGCAGCAGGCCGATGCGGCGATGTACAAGGCCAAGCAGGCCGGCCGCGCCACCCACCGCTTCTTCAGCGCCGACATGAACCGGCTTGCCGAGCAGCGGCTCGTCTTCAGCGCGGCGCTCCGCCAGGCCATCGCCGATGACAGGCTGAAGCTGGTCTATCAGCCGCAGACCCGAACCGTCGACGGCGCCCTCTACGGCGTCGAAGCGCTGTCGCGCTGGCACGACCCCGAGCTTGGCGAAGTCCCGCCTTCGAAATTCATCCCGCTGGCCGAGGAAGTCGGCCTGATCGAGCAGATCGGCCTGTGGTCGATCCGCGAGGCGTGCCGGCAGATGGCCGCGTGGCGCCATGCCGGACTGGACGTGCCCTGCGTGGCGGTCAACCTGTCGCCACTCAATTTCCAGAATGCGAAGCTCGCCGCCGTGGTGGCGGAGACCCTCGCGGCCAACGGCCTGCCGCCAGAAACATTGATGCTCGAGATCACCGAAGGCGTGCTCGTGAACGAGCGTTCGGCCGCGATCGAAACCATGAATGCCATCCGCAAGCTTGGCGTCGGCCTGTCGCTGGACGATTTCGGCACCGGCTATTCGAGCCTGAGCCGGCTGGCGCACCTGCCGATCCGCGAACTGAAGATCGATCGCAGCTTCATGCGCGACATCGAGCGCGACGCCAGCGCGCTCGCGATTGCGACCGCCGTCGTCCGCGTCGGTCAGAGCCTGAAAATGGCCGTGGTCGCCGAGGGCGTCGAGACCGAAGGCCAGCGCCAGCTGCTGGCCGATCTCGGCTGCGACGTCGTGCAGGGCTATTTGTGCGCGCCTGCGATGTCGCCCGAAGCGTTCGAGCGATGGCTGCCCGACCACGTCGCCGCGCAGGCGCGGATGATGCGCGAGCGCGTCGAGGCGGCCCGCTCGCAACCGACGCCGTCGCTGCTGATCGCGTCCACGGGCGGTTAGGCGAGCAGCTTCAGTGGAAATGTAGGGTGGGCAAAGGCGCGTTTGCGCCGTGCCCACCCCTGTCAGACCTCATCCTGAGGAGCCGCGGAGCGGCGTCTCGAAGAATGAATGGCACCAGCCGGGCCACATGGTTCGAGACGGCGCTGCGCGCCTCCTCACCATGAGGATTGAATGGTCACTTCGCCGGGATGTACTTGCCGTCCTTCACGGTCAAAATGATGCGCGAGCGGTCGTCGAGGCCGTAGCGATCCTTGTCGGTGAAGTTGTAGACGCCCTGGCTCGCCGCGATGTCCTTCTCGGTCGTCATCGCCTGGCGCAGCGCCTCGCGGAATTCCGGCGTCCCGGGCTTCGCCGTCTTCAACGCCACCGGCACGATCCGCTTGAGCACCTCGAACGCATCGTAGGAGTGTCCGGCGAACTGGCTGCGGCTGTTGACGCCATACTTGGCTTCATAGGCGGTGTTGAGCGCGAGACCCGGCTTCTTGGTCAGCGCGCTGTCAGGCTGGCTTTCAGGCGACATCACCGGACCCGACGCCATGATCACGCCTTCCGCCGCAGGACCCGCGATACGGATGAAGTCCATGCTGGCGGCGCCGTGGGTCTGATAGATGAGGCCCTTGTAGCCGCGCTCGCGGAGCGTCGACTGCGGCAGCGCCGCGGCGGTCCCGGAAGCACCGACGAGAACGGCGTCGGGGTTGGCTGCGAGGAGCTTCAGCACCTGGCCGGCGACCGACGTATCGGGCCGGGCGAAACGCTCGTCAGTCGCCAGGCTCAATCCCATCGGAACGGCCTGGGTTTTGAAGTCGTTCATCCAGAGGTCGCCGTAGGAATCGGAGTAGCCGATATAGCCGACGGTCTTGATGCCGTGCGCCTTCATGTGCTCGTACAGCACCTTGCCCATGATCGGGATCGGCTGCGGCATGGCGACCGACCACTTCGCGCGCGCCTCGTTGATCGGGAACGGTGCCAGACCGAAATGCGGAATTCCCGCCTCGTTGGCAACGGTCGAGACCGCAACGGTCGGCGGGGTCGTCGAGGAGCCCATGATGATGTCGGCCTTGGATTCGGTCACGAACCGCCGGGCGTTGGTGGTTGCCGTCGTGGGATCGCCGCCGTCATCGAGCACAATCACCTTGAGCGGAACGCCGCCGATTTCCTTCGGCACGAAATCAAGCGCGTTGCGTTCGGGAATGCCGAGCGCCGCGGCGGGGCCGGTCGTGGTGACGGTAATGCCGATCACGATCTCGTTGGACTGCGCGAGTGCCGGAGAGCCCGGCAAAGCCAGCGCCGCCAAGACGGCAGCGGCGGACAGAAAAGCCTTCTTCATTCATTCCTCCCTTTATTATCTGTTTATCGTTTTAAGCAAAAACCTGTGGGCTATTCAGCCCCTTCTTTAGGTCATGCGGGGACTTGAGTCAGCCCCGGGGGGACCGAGTCAGCCCCGGGGGACAGCGTCAGCCCCGCATGAATCGCTCGATGATCTCCGGCGGCATCGGGGCCGATTTCAGCTTCGCGGGGTCGTCCGGATGCCTGCCAACCAGCACGCGGGTCTCGAACGCCTCGATCGCCAGCGCCTCCCCCTTGAACACGTTGTGGATCACCTCGAACGAGGATCGTTTGAAACTCTCGATCCGGCTCTCGATCCGGATCCAGTCGCCATGGGTCGAGGGAATGAGGAATTTCGCCCGCGTATCCACCATGGGTATGCCGACCAGGCCGTATTTGTGGACGATGTCCTGTTTCGAAAAGCCGGCCGCTTCGAACATGATCGAGGTCGAATCGTCGAACATCGCGAAATATCGCGGGTAGTAAACGATGTTGGCAGGGTCGCAATCGCCCCACTGGATCTGCACGTCGCGCTTGTTGACGAACATCGGATATCCCTAACGCGGCGCCATGCGAAGCGCGGCATCGAGCCGCACCACTTCGCCATTGAGATACGGGTTGTCGATCATATGCAGCGCCAGCGAGGCAAACTCGTCGGCCTGACCGAGCCGGCGCGGGAACGGGATCGAGGCGGCGAGCGAGTCCTGCGCTTCCTGCGGCAGATTGGCGAGCAGCGGCGTGAGGAACAGGCCGGGGGCGATCGTCAGCACGCGAATGCCGAACTGCGCCAGTTCGCGCGCGATCGGCAGCGTCATGGCGACGATGCCGCCCTTAGAGGCCGAATAGGCCGACTGACCAATCTGGCCGTCATAGGCCGCGACGGAAGCCGTGGAAATCACCACGCCGCGCTCGCCGGTCGCAAGCGGCTCCAGCTTCGACATGCCGGCTGTCGCCAGCCGCAGCATGTTGAACGAGCCGATCAAATTGACCTTGATCACCTTGTCGAAATCGCCGAGCGCCATCGGGCCTTCCTTGCCGATGACGCGCTTGGCGACGCCGATGCCGGCGCAGTTCACCAGCACGCGCGCCGGACCATGCGCCGCTGCGGCCTTGGCGATCGCCGCTTCCGCCGAGGCCGCATCGGAGACGTCGCAGATCACGGCGACACCACCGATCTCGGCGGCGACGGTTTCGGCGAGCGTGGCGTTGAGATCGCAGACCGCGACCTTGGCGCCCTGCGCCGCGAGCCGGCGCGCGGTGGCGGCGCCCAATCCAGATGCGCCGCCGGTGACGATGACGGGTTGGTCCTTCAACTGCATGGCGTTCTCCCTGACAGACTCAGTTACGAGTTCAGCTACGGCGTAATCACCTGCGCCGGCGGCGCAGGCGAATAGATCTCCTCGATCAGCGCGCCGCGGTTGTCCAGAACCGCGCGCTGGTTGATCGAACCCTTGTCGGTGACCTCGCCACGATCGATCGACAACGGCGTATCGAGCAGGACCGCGCGCATGATCCGGGTCGATGAGCCAGTGGCGCTTTCCATCAGCTTCTGGAAGCGCTCGCGGAAAGCCGCACGGATCAGCGGGTCGGAGGCCGCAGCCGCGATGTCATCTGATGGAAGCGTCGGATTGATCAGGCGGCAACCGTCGAGATCAAGCACCACCAGCGCCGATATTTCGTCGCGGTTGATGCCAGCAATGACGACATCGCGCACCAGCGGCGCGCAGGCCGCGACGAAGCGCGCGCGCAACGGGCCAACGCTGACCCAGGTGCCGCTGGCCAGCTTGAAGTCCTCACCGATGCGGCCGTCGAAATCGAAGCCGGCATCGAGATTATCCGGGTCGGCCGGTTTCAGCGCATCGCCGAACTTGTAGAAGCCCTCTTCATCAAAAGCCTTCGCCGTCATCTCCGGCTGACGCCAGTAGCCCGGCATCACGTTCGGCCCCTTGGCGCGAACCTCGAGCTTGCCGTTGTTGGGCACAAGCTTGGCATCGTTGCCCAGCACCGGCAGGCCGACATGGCCCGACCGGCTGGTGAGCGGATTGACCGACATGAAAAACGGCGAAGTCTCGGTGGCGCCGAGACCGGTCAGCATCGGCACGCGATAGCCGGTTTCCCGCACCGAAAGTTCGTCGAGGCTGTTCCAGACAAAGGCCGACAGCGCGGCGCCCGAGAAGAACATCGCATGGAGGCGCGCGAAGAACTTTTTGCGCAAGGCTGAATCGTCGCGCAGATAGGGCAGCAGCGATTCATACCCCTTGGGCACGTTGAAATAGACGGTCGGCGAAATCTCCTGCAGATTGCGCACGGTCTCCTCGATGCCGCCAGGCATCGGCTTGCCCTCATCCAGATACATCGAGCCGCCATTGTACAGCGTCAGCCCGATATTGTGATTGCCGCCGAACGTGTGATTCCACGGCAGCCAGTCGACGATGACCGGCGGCTCGTCCTTCAGGAACGCCAGCGTCTCGCGCAGCATTACCTGGTTGGCGCAGATCATGCGCTGGGTATTGATGACGGCTTTTGGGTTACCGGTGGAGCCGGAGGTACACAGAAATTTCGCGATCGTGTCAGGACCGATCGCTTCGTGGATGGCGTCGAGATTCGGATGCAGCGGCGTCGCCATCAGGTCCGCGAGATCGGTGACGTCACGTCCCGGCATCGCACCAAACGAAGCGGCGATCTCGATGGCTGGGGATACGTTGGCGGCCAGCGCATCGGCGAATTTTGAAGCATCGTCGGCGAACACGAGACCGGGCGTCAGCAGCTTCATCAGATAGCCGAGCTTGCCGTAGTCGCGCGACACCAGCGAATAGGCCGGCGAGACCGGACAGAAGGGAATGCCGGCATAGAGCGCGCCGAACGCGATCAAGGCATGATCGATCGAATTGCCGGAGAGAATGACGACCGGCTTCTCGGCGGAAAGGCCGCGCGCCAGCAGCCCGGACGCAATGTGTCGCGACGACGCCAGCAGCTCCGCATAGGTGATCTGCCGCCAGCCCCGCGCGGCGTTTCGTTCCGCCATGAACACGCGATCGGGGGCAGCCCTGGCCCAATGATGCAGCCGGTCGGTGAGACGCACCGGATAGTCGCTCAACGGCGCTTTCGGCCGCAGGTAGATGGTGCCGTCTTCGTGGCGCTCAATGGTCACGGCGGGCGTGCCGAACGAAATCGGGCGCAGCGGATGATTTGCGCGCGCGGCTTTGTCGGACGAGGCGGACATGCTGGGCTTGGCGCTCATGTCAGGTCGGCTTCACCTTTGCGGTCTTGCGATCGAGAAACGCGCGAATGCGGCGCTTGGCTTCCTTGTCGCTCTGCGCCACCGTCGCCATCAGCGATTCCATCAGGAGACCCGTCTGCGGATTGGCCTCCGCGATCAACGGCAGCGCCTGCAGCACAGCAAAATTCGTCAGCGGCGCATTCGCAGCAACGCGCTCCGCCAATTCCAGCGCCTTTGGCAATGCGCCGCCCGCTTCCGTGAGGTATTGCGAAAATCCGTAGGCCGCGCCTTCGGTCGCCGAGTAGACCCGGCCCGTCAGCATCATGTCGGTCATCCGCGCCACGCCGATCAGCCGCGGCAGCCGCACCGAGCCGCCGCCGCCGACGAAAATGCCGCGCTGGCCCTCGGGCAGCGCGAAATAGGCCGACGGTTCGGCGACGCGGATGTGCGCGGCGCAGGCGAGCTCAAGTCCGCCGCCGATCACCGCGCCCCTGAGCGCCGCGATCACCGGGACGCGGCTGTACTGGATGCGATCGAACACCCGGTGCCACATCTGCGAGTGGCGCAGGCCCTCGGTGGCGTCCTGCTCGGTCAGTTCGGACAGATCGAGGCCGGAGGAAAAATGGTCGCCGATGCCATGGATGACCACGGCGCCTGTCCCCTCGGGGAGATTGGAGAAGCAATCCTGGATCGCGAGAATGATGCCGTCGTTCAGCGCATTGCGCTTGGCCGGGCGGTTGAGGCCCACGGTCAGCACCGCGCCCTTCTGCTCGATCTTGAGCAGGTCGGATGAACCCGCGGCGGAGGAGGCGTTTCCCATGGGCTTATATTGTTTCCTGTCCAGAATAGTTATGTTTTATAACGATTTTGGTGTGAGGGAGTCAAGGTACGGTTGCGCCCTGTCGCGGCTTTGCCGAACCACGAAGCACATACACCGCTGTCATCCCCGCGCAGGCGGGGATCCAGTACGAATACTGGATCACCCGCCTGCGCGGGTGATGACCGCGTTCCCTATAGTCCGCATGAGCGCAAGCGAGATGCGCGGGGATACATCCCGGGGTCGCTTCGCTCGCCCGGGCTACGCTATCTTCACAGCACCTGGTGCACGTCGATGACGACGCGGTCGGCGTGGCGGGCGGCGGAGCCGATGAACAGGTTTTCCATCAGCCAGCGGTATTTTGCGGCCCCGGTCTCGAAGCGCGGCACGGTGCGGAAATAAATCAGTTTGGGATCGACCGGCTCGCCGCGCTTCAGCTTTTGCAACAGGTCGACCGGACCGAAGCGCAGGCCCTTGTTCTCGACATAGACCACCGCGCCGTCATCGGTCTCGAAGGCGTATTTCGCCTCCAGCTCGATCAGTTCGTTCGGGCGGATGATCTGGAAATCCGCACCGAAGGCGCAGACCTTGCCGTTGATCCCCTCGCCCTTCACGTCGCCGCCGACGATCGGAATGATCCGGCGCACGCCGGTGCCGATGTCACCGGCCGACGTCACCTCGCCGATCCGGGCGGTGATGGTGAAGACATATTTGGTCTCGAGTTGGGGAGTCGTCATCGGGCACCTGTACTCTGTCATGACTGTGCCACAACTCCCTCATGGTGAGGAGCGCGAAGCGCGTCTCGAACCATCAGGCACCGTGGCCTGCATCCTTCGAGACGCCCGCTCCGCGGGCTCCTCAGGATGAGGAATTGAGACTTATCCGGCCATGCGTTGCGGCAGCCACAGCGCCAGTATCGGAAATGCGATCAGGATCACCAGCCGGATCAGGTCGGTCACCACGAACGGGATCACGCCCCGGAAAATGGTCGAGAACGACACGTCCTTCACCACGCTCTTGATCACGAACACATTCATGCCTACCGGCGGATGGATCAGGCCAAGTTCGACCGTCATCACGATGATGACGCCGAACCAGATCGGATCGAAGCCGAGATGAGTGATGACCGGGAAGATGATCGGCACGGTGAGGATGATCATGGCCATCGCATCCATCAGGCAGCCCAGCACCAGATACATCACCATGATCAGCGCGAGGATGCCGTAGGGGCCGAGACCGAGGCCGGTGAGAAGCTCCGTCACCTTCTGCGGGGTCTGCGTCACCGTCAGGAAATAGCCGAAGATCAGCGCACCAATCAGCACCGTGAACACGGCAGCCGCGGTGCGGGTGGCCTGCAGCAGCGAGTTCAGGATTTTTTCCTTGTCGAGCCGCCCGGTGAGCAGGCCGATCAGGAACGCGCCGGTGGCGCCGACACCGCCGGCTTCGGTCGGCGTAAAGCGCGGCAGGAACGGCAGGCCGTAGAGCCCACCGATCACGAAGATGAACAGCAGCACCGGCGCCCAAATGTTCTTCAGGCCGGCAAAACGCTCGCGCCAGGTGGTCTGTGGCCCCTTCGGCAGGAAGTCGGGGCGAAACCAGCCGATCAGCGCGATCGTCAGCATGTACATGGTCATCGCGAGGATGCCGGGAATAATGCCGGCAATGAACAGCTTGCCGATGTCCTGCTCGGTGATGATGCCGTAGACCGCGAGCACGGTCGACGGCGGCAACATGGCCCCAAGCGTGCCGCCGGCCGCGATCACGCCGGTGGCAAAGGATTGCGGATAGCCGAAACGGCGCATTTCCGGATAGGCGACCGCAGAGAAGGTTGCGGCGGTCGCCACCGACGAGCCGCAGATCGCCGCGAAGCCGCCGCAGGCCGCGACGGTGGCGATGCCGAGACCGCCGCGCAGATGGCCGACAAAGCCGTTGGCGGCACGGAACAGTTCGCGGCTCATGCCGGAATTGCTGACGAACGTTCCCATCAAGAGGAACATCGGGATCACGCCAAACGTGTAGTCGGTGACCGTGCGCATCGAGGTCTGGCCGACCAGTTTCAGCGCCGGCGCGAAGCCGGTGAGATAGCCGAAGCCGCAGACGCCGACGAGGCCCATCGCCATGCCGACGGGCATGCGCAGCAGCATCAGCGCAAACAGCGCGACGAATCCAAGGACGGCG
>Ga0268266_10003841_pt1 | contig 14671 bp, 14 predicted proteins | sample KBSS13metaG_FD_190356 | JGI IMG/M metagenome (GOLD analysis project Ga0268266, IMG submission 190356) | Switchgrass rhizosphere microbial communities from Kellogg Biological Station, Michigan, USA - KBS S1-3 metaG (SPAdes) (version 2) | ecosystem: Host-associated > Plants > Roots > Rhizosphere...
GTCGATATCGATGGCATGTCGGTGAAGTCCTGCACCATGTTCGCGGTGCAGGCGCAGGGTTCGGACATCATTACCATCGAAGGCATGGCCAATGCCGACGGCTCGCTGTCGGCGCTGCAGGAAGGCTTTCGCATGATGCACGGCCTGCAATGCGGCTTCTGCACGCCCGGCATGATCATGCGGGCGCAGCGGCTGCTGAAGGAAAATCCGCAGCCGACCGAAGAAGAAATCCGGATGGGCATCTCGGGCAATATCTGCCGCTGCACCGGCTACCAGAACATCGTCAGGGCCATTCAATATGCCGCCGCCAAGATCAACGGCGTTGAATTCCAGGAGGCTGCGGAATGAACGACATGACTCCCACGCGGGAACAACGCGAAGCCAAGCTCGAAGGCATGGGCTGCAAGCGCAAGCGGGTCGAGGACATCCGCTTCACCCAGGGCAAGGGCAACTATGTCGACGACGTCAAACTGCCGGGCATGCTGCATGGCGATTTCGTCCGCTCGCCGCATGCGCACGCGCGCGTCAAGAAGATCGACGACACCGAGGCGCTGAAGGTGCCGGGTGTGCTTGCTGTCATCACTGCCGAGACGCTGAAGACGGTCAATCTCGCCTGGATGCCGACGCTCGCCGGCGACGTGCAGATGGTGCTGGCTGACGGCAAGGTGCTGTTCCAGAATCAGGAAGTCGCCTTCGTCGTCGCGACCGATCGCTACGCTGCCGATGACGGCATCAACAAGGTCGTGGTCGAATACGAGCCGCTGCCGCCATTGATCGATCCGTTCAAGGCGATGGATGCGGATGCGCCGGTGCTTCGCGAGGATCTCGCCGGCAAGACCACGGGCGCGCATGGTCCGCGGAAGCATCACAACCACATCTTCGAGTGGACCGTCGGCGACAAGGACTTGACCGATGCCGCCTTCCGCAAGGCGGAGGTCACGATCAAGGAGATGATCTCCTATCACCGCACCCATCCGTCGCCGCTGGAAACCTGCCAGTGCGTCTGCTCGTTCGACAAGATCAAGGGCGAACTGACGATCTGGGGCACTTTCCAGGCACCGCATGTGATCCGCACCGTGGTGGCGCTGATTGCGAAAATTCCGGAGCACAAGATCCACGTGATCGCGCCGGATATCGGCGGCGGTTTCGGCAACAAGGTCGGCGCCTATCCCGGCTATATCTGCGCGGCGGTGGCGTCCATCGTCACCGGAAAGCCGGTGAAGTGGGTCGAGGACCGCATCGAAAACCTGACCGCGACATCGTTCGCGCGCGACTACCACATGACGACCGAGATCGCCTCGACCAAGGAAGGCAAGGTCACGGGCCTGCGCGTCCATGTGCTGGCCGATCACGGCGCGTTCGATGCCTGTGCCGATCCTTCGAAATGGCCGGCCGGATTCTTCAACATCGTCACGGGATCGTATGATTTCCCGACCGCGCATTTGGCGGTGGACGGCATCTACACCAACAAGGCGCCGGGCGGCGTCGCCTATCGATGCTCGTTCCGCGTCACCGAGGCGGCGTACTGCATCGAGCGCGCGATGGACATCCTGGCGCAGAAACTGAATATGGATCCGGCTGAACTGCGGCTGAAGAATTTCATCAAGCCCGAGCAGTTCCCGTATCATTCGGCGCTGGGCTGGGAGTACGATTCCGGCGACTACGCCACCGCCATGCGCAAGGCGATGGAGACGGTGAAATACGCCGAGCTTCGCAAGGAGCAGGCGGCATTGCGTGAAGCGTTCAAGCGTGGCGAAACCCGCGAGATCATGGGTGTCGGCGTGTCGTTCTTCACCGAGATCGTCGGCGCCGGCCCCTCGAAGAACTGCGACATTCTCGGCATCGCGATGTTCGACTCCTGCGAGATCCGCTTGCACCCGACAGGTGCGGGCATCGCACGGGTCGGCTCCAAGAGCCAGGGCCAGGGCCACGAGACCACTTGGGCCCAGATCATCGCCACCGAGATCGGCATTCCCGCCGACGACATCATGGTCGAGGAGGGTAATACCGATACAGCGCCTTACGGGCTCGGCACCTACGGCTCACGTTCGACGCCGGTGGCGGGCGCTGCGATCGCGATGGCCGCGCGGAAAATCAAGGCGAAGGCGCAGATGATCGCGGCCTACAAGCTCGAGGTTCACGAAGGCGACCTCGAATGGGATATCGACGGCTTCCGCGTCAAGGGCCTGCCGGAGAAGACGATGTCGATGAAGGACATCTGCTGGGCGGCGTACAACTCGGTTCCTCCCGGCATGGAGCCGGGGCTGGAGGCGGTGAGCTATTACGATCCGCCCAACATGACCTATCCGTTCGGCGCCTATATCTGCGTGATGAACATCGACGTCGATACCGGGGTCTACAAGGTCAGGCGCTTCTATGCACTCGACGATTGCGGCACCCGCATCAACCCGATGATCATCGAGGGCCAGGTGCATGGCGGCCTCACCGAAGCCTTCGCGATCGCGATGGGCCAGGAGATCCGCTACGATGCCGACGGCAACGTGGTCACCGGTTCGTTCATGGATTTCTTCATGCCGACAGCGGTCGAGACGCCGCATTGGGAAACCGACTTCACCGTCACGCCGTCGCCGCATCATCCGATCGGCGCCAAGGGTGTCGGCGAGAGCCCGAATGTCGGCGGCGTGCCGGCGTTCTCCAATGCCGTCAACGATGCATTCTCCTTCCTTGGTTCCACCCATATCCAGATGCCGCATGACTACTGGCGGAACTGGAAGGCCGCGAAGGATCTGGGGGCGGTGGCTTGACGTGAGACTCGTCATGCCCGGGCTTGTCCCGGGCATCCACGTATTCACGAACGCGCGGCAAGAAAGACGTGGATGGCCGGGACAAGCCCGGCCATGACGAAAGAGCAACGATCGTAATCAAACGGAGAACACGCCGACGATGAAGAATCGTGACGAGATCGCACAAGCGCTGGCCGCGTCGGGCTACATCGCCGACAACGAACTCGCGACCGCGATCTCGCTGATGCAATTGCTCAGGCGTCCGTTGCTGCTGGAAGGCGAGGCGGGCGTCGGCAAGACCGAAGTCGCGAAGGCGCTCGCCACGGTGCACGCGACCGAACTGATTCGCCTGCAATGCTACGAGGGGCTCGATCAATCGGCGGCGCTGTACGAATGGAATTACCAGCGGCAGTTGCTTTCGATCCAGGCGCATCGCGGCGATGACGCCAATGCGGTCGAGGACCAGATATTCTCCGAGAAATATCTTCTGGAGCGGCCGCTGCTGGCCGCCATCAGGCGCGACAAGCCGCCGGTGCTGCTGATCGACGAGATCGATCGCGCCGACGACGAGTTCGAGGCGTTCCTGCTCGAACTGCTGTCGGACTTTCAGGTCTCGATCCCCGAACTCGGCACGATCAAGGCCACCGCGATCCCGCACGTGGTGCTGACCTCCAACGGCACGCGTGAGCTCTCAGATGCGTTGCGCCGCCGCTGCCTCTATCACTATGTCGACTATCCCGATGCCGACCGCGAAGCACGCATCATCATGGCGCGGATCGATGGCGCCAGCGCGTCGCTGTCGCTGCAGATCGCGCGCATGGTCGAAAGCATCCGCAAAGAGGAGTTGCGCAAGGTGCCCGGCGTCGCGGAGACGCTGGACTGGGCGGCGGCACTGGTCGGGCTCGACGTTCATGATCTGCATGATGCGCCCGAGACCGTGCACGAAACGCTGATGTGCCTGCTCAAGACCCATGAGGACAAGTCGCGGGTGACGCGCGAGGTCAGCGAACGCCTGCTGGGGAAGGTCGCATGAGCTGCTGCGGCACCAGTCCCGGTTATGAAGAACTCGACGAGGTCTCGCACCTCGTCTCGTCGAAGCTTGCCGCGTTTCTCAAAACCCTGCGCGACAGCGGATTCGCCGTCGGCCTTGCCGAAGGCCAGGATGCGGCGGAACTGATGGCGGCCGGCTACGCGGCCAAGCCGGGACTGTTGCGTTCGGCGTTCAAGCACCTGTTCTCGGCGCGCAAATCCGATTGGGAAAAATTCGACGGCATCTTTGACGCGTTCTGGCTCGGCAAGCGCGTGCGGTCGCGATCGATGACGATGGGCTCCTCGAAGGCCGCGAACAATCCGTCGCTGAAGACGCTGGCCGATGGCCAACGATCCGGCGGCCAGACGGCTATGGACCAGGTCCCATCCACCGACGATGCCGACGCCGATCGCGCCGGCGAGGGCCGAATGGAGGGGGCCTCGCGTGCCGACAACATGGCCGAGGTGGATTTCCGCAAACTGGCGGACCCCGCGCAAATCGAGGAGGCGCATGAAGCGGCCGCGCGGCTCGCGCGCGCGATGCGTACCCGGCTGACGCGCCGCGACCTGGCGCGCCGCCGCGGCTATCGGCTCGACCTGCGGCGAACCATTCACGGCAATATCAGCCATGGCGGCGTGCCGATCGATCTCGTCAGGCGCCAGCGCAAGGCCAAGCCGCTGCGGCTCGTCATGCTGCTCGATGCCTCGGGGTCGATGAGCATGTACACCGGCGTGTTCCTGCGTTTCATCCACGGCGTCCTCGACCAGTTTCGCGAGGCCGAGGCGTTCCTGTTCCACATGCGGCTGGCGCATGTCTCCGACGCGATGAAGGAAAGGGACGCGGCGCGCGCACTCGATCGTCTCTCGATCATGGCGCAGGGCGCGGGCGGCGGCACCCGGATCGGCGAGAGCCTGCAGACCTTCAACCGCTGGCATGCGGCGCGCGTGATCCATTCACGCACCGTAGTGATGATCGTCTCCGACGGCTACGAGACCGGCGATGCCGCGCTGCTGGGTCGGGAGATGGCGGCGCTCGGCCGCCGCTGCCGCCGCATCGTCTGGCTCAATCCGATGATGGCGTGGGACGGCTACGCTCCCGAAGCTGCGGGCATCAAGGCGGCGCTGCCGCATGTCGATCTCTACGCGCCAGCCAATACGCTCAACAGCCTGACTGCGCTCGAACCCTATTTGGCGAAACTATAGATGGGCCACACGATGAGTGCGCATGTCGAAGTGATGGATCTGGTCGCGCAGATGACATCGGCCGAGCAGCCGTTCGCGCTGGCGACCGTCGTGCGTACCGTGTCGGTGACCGCGGCGAAAGCGGGCGCGAAGGCGATCATTCGCCCGGACGGCACCATCGCCGCCGGCTGGATCGGCGGCGGCTGCGCGCGTGGCGCGGTGCTGAAAGCCGCCCGCGAAGCGCTGCTGGACGGGGAGCCGCGCATGGTCTCGGTGCAGCCCGAAAATCTTCTGGCCGAACTCGGCGTCAAGCCGGGCGACAATCGCGAGGGCATTCGCTTCGCCAGCAACATGTGTCCGAGCAAGGGGACGATGGATATTTTCGTCGAGCCGGTGCTGCCGCATCCCTCGCTGGTGATCTTCGGTGCAAGCCCGGTTGCGATCTCGCTGGCCACGCAGGCCCGCCAACTCGGTTATCACGTCACACTGGCGGCACCGGCCGCAGATGTCACGACCGAACCCGACGCCCATGTCATCATCGATGGCTTCACGCCCCGTTACCTGAATGAAGCGCGGCGCTTCGTCGTGGTCTCAACCCAAGGCAAGGGTGATGAGGTCGCTTTGGGCGCGGCGCTTGCGATCAAGGCCGAGTATCACGCCTTTGTCGGCAGCCGCCGCAAGATGACGGCGCTGCGCGAAAAGCTCGTGGCCGGCGGATCGGAGGCGGCCGCGATCGACCGCGTCAAGGCGCCGGCCGGACTCGATCTCGGCGCGATCACGCCGGAAGAGATCGCGATGTCGATCCTCGCCGAAATCACCGTCGAGCGCCGGCGCGGCCAGCGCACGACCAACCCCGTACGGAGTAAGGACTGACCATGCAGATGAACGACAGCCAGCGTATCCCGGCATCGAAGGAAGCGGTCTGGGCGGCGCTCAACAATCCCGAGATTTTGAAGCAGTGCATTCCCGGCTGTCAGTCCCTCGAGATGTCCTCACCCACCGAGATGACCGCGACCGTCGTCTTCAAGGTCGGGCCCGTGAAAGCGACCTTCGGTGGCAAGGTGACCCTGTCCGATCTCGATCCGCCGAACAGCTATCGGATTTCGGGCGAGGGGTCCGGCGGGGTCGCCGGATTCGCCAAAGGCGGCGCGCTGGTGCGTCTCCAAGCCGAGGGGCCTGATGTCACCGTGCTGCACTACGAGGTCGATGCGCAGATCGGCGGGAAGCTCGCGCAACTCGGCGCGCGGCTGATCGATTCCACCGCCAAGAAAATAGCCGGCGAGTTCTTTGCTTCGTTTGGGCAGGTTGTTGGCGGGGCCGAAGCGGCTCCTGCGGAAACGGCGCCCAAGGGCTGGCTGGGCAAGCTGACCGGCGCGGTCTAGCGACCGCGGCTGCCCATGTCCTGAACTGTACGGCGCGCGACTGACGTGCCAGACTTCCCTCCAAGTCCTGCAGCAAAGACCGGCCAAACGGACATGCTGGACGATGGAGGGAACGATGAGGCTCGTCGCGAACCTGTTCGCCGTGTTGCTCGTGCTGCTGACTGCGCAGGCGGGATCGGCGCAATCCAGTTATCCGAACCGGCCGGTGAAAATCCTGGTCGGCTTCACGCCCGGCACGGCGCCGGACCTTGCGGCGCGCATTCTTGCCGACCGGTTTGCCGAAGTCTGGGGCACGCCGTTCGTGGTCGAGAATATTCCCGGCGCCGGCAGCAACATCGCCACCGAGCGCGTCGCCAAGTCGGCAGCCGATGGGTACACGCTGCTGATGGGTGGCAACTCGGCGCTCGTCATCAACCCGAGCCTTTTCGAACAACTGCCGTTCGATCCGATCAAGGACTTCGCGCCGATCTCGCAGGTATTCATCGCGGCGAATGTACTTGCTGTTCCGCCCGAGCAGCCGGTCAAGACCGTGGCGGAACTGGTGGCGCTCGCCAAGGCGCAGCCCGGCAAGCTTTCCTACGGCCATGCCGGCGTCGGCACGTCGCAGCATCTCGGCGCTGAATTGTTCAAGTACATGGCGCATGTCGATATCGCACCGGTGCCCTATCGCGGCACCACCGCTTTGATGCCGGACCTGCTCGCCAACCGCATCACCATGTCGTTCGCCAACATCGTGAACGTGGTTCCGCTGGCGCGCGAAGGGAAACTGCGCGCGCTGGCCATCACTTCGATCAAGCGCTCGGTCTTGGCGCCCGACCTGCCGACCATGGCGGAATCCGGATTTCCCGGCTTCGAGGCCGTACCGTGGTTCGGCCTGGTCGCTCCGGCCGGCACGCCGAAGGATGTGCTGGACAAATTGCACAGCGAAACCGTCAAGACCCTCGCATTGCCGGAGGTCCGCAAGAAGTTCGACGAACTTGGCCTCGAACCCGTCGGCAACACGCCGGCCGAGTTTGCTGCGCTCACCAAGAAAGAAATGGTCGAGTGGGCCAAGGTGATCAAGGAGGCCGGCATCAAACTCGGCAACTGACTTGTGCGTTCCATACGCACCTGAGGTGCGTAGACATCCGTTGGCCAACCCTTGCTTTCGGCTAAGCTGACCGCCGTCAGTTCACCAACCAAGAGTGATCACAGATGACCGGGACGGATTCGTCGGATTGGCTGGGCCTCTCAGGCCGCGTTTGCGTCGTGACAGGCGGGGGCGGCGGCATCGGTCGCGCCACGGCTCTCAGTTTTGCCCGGGCCGGTGCCCGCGTCGCGGCGATTGACCGCGACGAACGCGGGCTTGAAGCAACGCAGGCGGAACTGCGCAAACTGGGCGATGGCCATCTCGTCGTCGGCTGCGATACCACGAGCACCGAGAGTGTGAGCGCCGCATCCGGGGCGATCGAGAAATCTCTCGGGCCGTGCAGCGTGCTGGTCAACACCGCGGCCATTCTGCGCCCCGGCGCGCTCGATACGTTGTCGCTGGCCGAATGGAACGCCGTTCTTGCCGTCAATCTGACCGGCTACTTCCTTTGCGCCCAGGCCTTTGGTCGGCAGATGCGCAAGCTTGGTCGCGGCAGCCTGGTTCACGTGTCGTCGATCGCCGGCAGCAATGCGCAGGGGCAGAGCGGCGCCTACAGCGTCAGCAAGGCCGGTGTGATCATGTTGTCGCGGCAACTCGCCAACGAATGGGGGCCGCATGGCATCCGCAGCAACGTCGTCAGCCCCGGCATGGTGATCACGCCGATGAGCCAGGCCTTTTACGATACGCCAGGGGTTACCGAGCGACGTTCCGCCGTCGTGCCGATGCGGCGGGTCGGCATGCCGCAGGATATGGCTGATGCGATCCTGTTTCTCGCCAGCGATCGCGCATCCTACGTCAACGGCGACGAGATCATGGTCGACGGTGGTTACGCCAACATGCTGATGAATCTGGTGCCGCGGCCGGGATTTGAATAGCTATTAGATCCTCATGGTGAGGAGGCGCGTAGCGCCGTCTCGAACCATGTTGCCCCGCTGGTGCCATTCATCCTTCGAGACGCGCTTCGCGCTCCTCAGGATGAGGTCAGACAGCGGTGTATTCACGAAAGATGGTGGGCATGCTTGCGCTTTGCCCACGCTACGAAGTCTGCTTAGTCAAACAGGCTCGACACCGATTCTTCGGACGCGGTGCGGCTGATCGCTTCCGCGATCAGCGGCGCGATCGACAGCGTGCGGATATTGGCAGCCTTGTTGACCGCTTCCGTCGGCAGGATCGAGTCGGTGATGACGAGCTCTTTCAGCTTCGACGCGGCGATGCGCGCGGCGGCGCCGCCCGACAGCACGCCGTGGCTGATATAGGCGTAGACTTCCTTGGCGCCGTTGGCGATCAGCGCGTCTGCCGCGTTCACCAGCGTGCCGCCGGAATCGACGATGTCGTCGATCAGTATGCAGGTGAAGCCGGCGCAGTCGCCGATCACGTTCATCACCTCGGATTCGCCGGCGCGCTCACGGCGCTTGTCGATGATGGCAAGCGGCGTGTTGATGCGCTTGGCAAGGCCGCGTGCGCGCACCACGCCGCCGACGTCGGGCGACACTACCATTACATTGGCGAGGTCGAAGCGCTCCTTGATATCGCGCACCATCACCGGCGAGGCGTAGAGATTGTCGGTCGGAATGTCGAAGAAGCCCTGGATCTGACCGGCATGCAGATCGAGCGTCATGACGCGGTCGACGCCGGCATGGGTGATCAGGTTGGCGACCAGCTTGGCCGAAATCGGCGCGCGCGAGCCAACCTTGCGGTCCTGCCGGGCGTAGCCGAAATAGGGGATCACCGCGGTGATGCGGCGTGCGGACGAGCGGCGCAGCGCATCGGTGATGATCAGCAGTTCCATCAGGTGGTCGTTGGCCGGAAACGACGTCGACTGGATGATGTAGGCGTCGGAGCCGCGTACATTCTCCAGCACCTCGACGAAAATCTCATTGTCGGCGAAGCGGCGGACGCTGGCCTTGGTCAGCGGCAGGTTCAGCCCTTCGGCGATTTCCTTGGCCAGCGCCGGATTGGAATTGCCAGCGACCAGCTTGATTGAGCCGTTCTTGGCCGCCATTGACGCTTCTCCTCGCGCCTTGCTGGATACGACGTTCAGCATATCGAGAAACCCTCGGGAACCGGCGCGTTTTGATGAGCGAGGAAATACAGGGGGGTGGCTCGGCTGGCAACCCGTTGACGTCGTTTTCCCGGTCAAAAATCGGCCGACACGGGCCTTTACGGGGCCGTTTATTGGGCGCTGAAACCGAGCGCGGTAACGCTTGCCGCACCCTGGGCGGGTGCGGTCTCGTCCGCACTCGCGACCGCCGGGCCGCGGCTGGCCGGGGCCGGGACGGGCGCTGCATCCGGCGTTCCATTGATCATGCCAGAGAGACCGCTGAGGCCTGCCTGCGCGATCTTCCGCAAGACGAGGTCGTCGGCTGCCGTCCAGGCGTCGCGTCCGGCCTTGCCGGCCGCTTCTTCGCCGGAAAGCCGCAGCGCGCGCTGCTGGTTGTTGTCATAGACGTCCCAGACCCAGGCGATCACGGCCTTGCCGCGCACCACCTGCGCCGACAGATAGCTGCGCACGCGGTAGGAAGCACCGCCCTCGCGGGAGACGATCGAGAGGTTGCGCAGCTTCGATTCGCTGTCGAGCACGCTGACCATCCGGTCGAATACCTGGGGCGGCGGACCGTCGATCGATTCGAATGCCACGGTGGCGCCGCCGCCAGCACTCGTTGCCATGGCGTACGAGTTATTGCCCGTTGCGCCGCCGCCCGCGCAGCCTCCGAGCGCCGAGGCGGCGACAAGCAGCGCCGCAGCAACCATCGCGCGGGGCGCTTGCAGGCACGAACCGATCAGGGAGTTCCTCATGGTTCCCCGATATCGTTAAAATGTATTAAGGTCTAGGGCAGAGGGCGCACACCTTCACCAAAAAGATTAACGCGCTTGACTCGCTTCACCTTGTTGTCGCCAGAATTCTCCAACCGCGGCGGGATTGACCAATGCGAGCCTTTGTCCTCGACGGCTATGGCGCGGTCGCCGATCACGTCCGCCTTACCGAACTTGCCGATCCGGTCCCGGGTCCCGACCACGTCAGGATCGAAATTCATGCCGCCAGTCTCAATCCGATCGACTTCAAGATCGTGCATGGAGATCTGAAGCGCGTCTCGAAATACCGGTTGCCGCGACCGTTCGGGTTTGATGCCAGCGGCATCGTGCTGTCGGCGGGCGCGCGAGCCATGCGATTCAAGCCGGGCGACGCGGTCTATGTGCGCGCCTCGCGCGAGACCATCGGCACGTTTGCCGAGCAGATCGCGCTGCCCGAGCAATTCGTGGCGCTGAAGCCGGCGGCCATCTCGCATGCGGAGGCTGCGGCACTGCCGCTGGTCGGGCTGACGACCCTGCAGGGATTTTCACGCGTCAAAGCGCGGGCCGGCCAGCGCATCCTGATCCACGCCGGCGCCGGCGGGATCGGCACCTTCGCGGTCCAGTATGCGAAGCATCTCGGCCTCGAAGTCACCACGACCACGAGTTCCAAGAATGCCGGTTTCGTCAGATCGCTCGGTGCCGACAGGGTGATTGCATATGACCGCGAAAATTATCTCAACGCGGGCGGCGGCTACGACATCGTCTACGACACGCTTGGCGGCGCGTTCACGGTCGATGCCTTCAAGGTGGTGAAGCGGGGCGGTGCCGTGATCTCGCTAAGCGGTCCGCCCGACCGTGATTTCGCCCGCCGCGAGGGCGCAGGCTGGCTGGTCCGCATTGCGGTGTGGCTGATGAGCCGCAAGGTCTATGCCGCGAGCACCGAAGCCGGGGCGTCCTATTGCTGGTTTTTCACCGAGCCAAGCGGCGATCAATTGCGCGAGATCGCGGGCCTCGTCGATCGCGGTGCGATCAAGCCTGTGATCGATCGCGAGTTTGCTTTCGAGCAGTTGCCGGCGGCACTCACTTATCTCGAAGCTGGCCGGGCGCGGGGCAAGGTGGTGTTGCGCGTGAAGTGACTATTCGCTCGCCAAGGCGATCGCGTGGACGTGGCGGCCGTAGTCGGGCTCTTTCCGGTGCACCGAGCGGCGGTAGCTGTAGAAGCGCTCGTCGGAGTAGGTATCGACGCCGATATCGTCGATCATTAGCACGCCGGCATTTTCCAGCCGCATGCGAATGAAGCCGGCGAGATCGAACATCGAATGACCCGCGCGGGTGGAGGGAATGAAGAAGACGCCGTTCTCGGCATCGGCGTCCATGAAGCGCTCGACGAATTCGCTGCCGACTTCATAGGAATGCTGGCGGATCAGCGGGCCGATGGCCGCGACGATACCAGAACGGTCGGCGCCGAGTTTCTCCATCGCCGCGATGGTGGATTCCAGTACGCCGGTCAGTGCGCCCTTCCAGCCGGCGTGGGCGGCGCCGATCACGCGCGCGCTTGGGTCGGCGAACAGGATCGGACCGCAATCCGCGGCCGTGACGCCGATGGCGATGCCTTCCGTGCTGGTGACGAGTGCGTCGGCGCGCGGCTTGTCGCCCTGCCATGGTCCGGTCGCCACCACGACGTCGGGCGAATGGACCTGGTGCACGCTGAGCAGGCGCTCGGGCGTCACGCCCATCTGCTCGGCCATCCGGCGGCGATTTTCCGCGACGCTGGCCGGATCGTCATTCGAGCCAAGCCCGCCATTGAGGCTTTGGTAGATTCCATCGGAAACCCCGCCCTCGCGGGTGAAGAACGCATGGCGCAGGCCGGGAATGGCTGCGAGCAGCGACGATCCGAACGTCATTCTGTTTCATCTCCCGACGTCGGCGGTTCGTCGCTGAGGCCCGCGACCGCGAGAAGATTGGGTTCGGTGACGGCAAGCACCTTGAACATCGATCCCATGCCGCCGCGGCCGCTGTCGGTCAGGCGCTTCAGCCCGGCGGAAATATCGGCGGAAACTTCCGGCGTGGTTTTTCCCATCAGCGTCAGGGCCCGCGTCTCGATGCCGAGCCGCTTGAGGAATTCGCCCTGCGTTACCGGGCCATGAACGCGCGCGCCGACGTCTTCCGCCGCCCGCGCCAGCGCCTGGAAATCGACATGGGCGGTGACGTCGGCCTGGCCGGGATTCTTCAGCGGATCGGCAAAGCTGTGGCGGGCGATTGCCTGGAAAGTGTCGCCGGCGTCGCTGCGCAGATGGCCGTAATCGATGATCAGCGCGGCGCCGTCCTGATCGCGCACCCGCGTCGCGATCTTCAGCATCTCGGTATCCGGCCGCCATTCGAACACGGCTCCGACAGGAGCCGCGCGCACCAGTGGCGGCAGCAACACCTCGAAGCGCGGCATCGGCTCGTCCGAGGCGGCGAATATGAGCTTGCCACTGTCATCCAGGATGACCACGCGCTCGTGCCAGCCGGTCTCGCGCCTGACCACCTGATGGATCGGCAGCACGTCGAAATATTCGTTGGCGAGAATGATGGCAGGGCCCTCGGGCACGTCGTCGATGTTGTCATGCCAGGTAATCTCGCGGGCGCCGGACAGCGTCGCGCGTTGCTTCTCGCGCAACACCGGATTGACTTCGACGAGATGGATGCTGAGCGATTGATAGAGCGGCGGCAGCACGCGGACCGCGCGGAGCACGTCCGCCATCATGGTGCCGCGGCCGGGGCCAAGCTCGACCAGCCGCAGCATCGGTGGCGACCCGATCGACTTCCACACCGACGCCGCCCACAGACCGAGCAGTTCGCCGAACATCTGGCTGACTTCGGGCGCCGTGGTGAAATCGCCCTCGCGGCCCAACGGATCGCGTGACACGTAGTAACCGTACTCCGAATGCATCAGGCACAATTCCATGTACCGCCAGACCGGCATCGGGCCTGACGATCTGATCAGCTTGTGGATCTCTGCCTGCAACGGTGAAAGTTCGGTCACGACCTGCCTTAAATCGACTTCTGTATAGGCTCCGGCGCCTTGCGGCGCCATGCCATCACAATAAGGATGGCTCCCGCAATGATCATCGGCACCGACAGCAGCATACCCATGGTCAGCCCGCCCCACAAAAATCCGAGCTGCGGATCCGGTTCGCGGAAGAACTCGCCAGTAATGCGCGCGAGCGCGTAGATCGTGATGAAGCTGCCGAGGATCAGGCCAGGGCGCTTCAGGGCGCCCATCCGGATCATGACCGCCAGGATCGCAAACAGCAGGATGCCCTCAAGCCCCGCCTCATAGAGCTGGCTCGGGTGCCGCGGCAGCGGCCCGCCATTGGGGAACACCATCGCCCACGGTACGCTGGAATCTGCCGTCCGGCCCCACAACTCGCTGTTGATGAAGTTGGCGAGCCGCCCCAGGAACACTCCGATCGGCCCGACCGCGGTGGTGATGTCGCCGAGCGAGAGGATCGAGATGCCGTTCTTCCGAGCAAACAGCATCACCGCCGCGACGCAGCCGAGGAAGCCGCCGTGAAACGACATCCCGCCGTTCCACAATTGAAGAATCTCCGCCGGGTGCTGGATGAAGAAGGCGGGATTGTAGAACAGCACGTATCCTGTGCGGCCACCGACGATGATGCCGATAGTGACCCAAAGGACGAAGTCGTCGAGTTGTACTAGTGTAATCGGCGCCGGACCGCCCCATAGCCGCTCCTTCTTGACCAGCGAGCGGGCGTAGATCCATCCGATCACGATGCCGGCGATATAAGCCAGCGCATACCAGCGGATCACGATCCACCCGAACGAGATGGCAACGGGATCGAATACCGGAAAGGCGATGGTGAGGAATTGCATCGGGCTCACAGGGCTTTGGTGTAGACGGCATAGGGGACGCCAAAGATCGGCGGCGCATCATGGGCTTTAGCAAATCCCATCTTCAGATACATCGGCAGGGCGACCGACATGATCGGACTGGTGTGGAGCGCAATGATCGGCGACCCGTCGCGCCTAGCCCTCGCAACGCACTCGTCGCTCAAGGCTCGCCCAATTCCTTTTCCGCCAAACGCGGGATCGACGACCAGCATGCGAATGATCGGCCAGCGTTGATCGAAGAACGCCGCTTTCTGACTGTTCGGCCCGAAATAAGCAACAGCGCCGGCGAACTTGTCCTCGAGTTCGGCAATGATGACTTCCCCACTCGCGCTCAGTGCCGAGGTCTTCGAGAGGCCGGCAAGCATCGCCGGCCAGTCTTCATAGTGATGTCGAAACTGGTCAAAGGCCGATATCGCAATCCGGTTCAGGTTTTCCGCGTCTGCGCTCTCGTAATTTCTGAGCCGAATTGCAGCCATTACCGTCCCGCGATCACGGCACGAGGTTGCGGCGATAGA
>Ga0268266_10003842_pt1 | contig 14665 bp, 12 predicted proteins | sample KBSS13metaG_FD_190356 | JGI IMG/M metagenome (GOLD analysis project Ga0268266, IMG submission 190356) | Switchgrass rhizosphere microbial communities from Kellogg Biological Station, Michigan, USA - KBS S1-3 metaG (SPAdes) (version 2) | ecosystem: Host-associated > Plants > Roots > Rhizosphere...
ATAGCTTTCTTTCCCCGAAATTTCTCCCACGCCCGCAATGTGCCAGACAACATCATCCAGTAAATTATCCTCCAGCCACGATACATCTCCCTCAGCAAGCGAGCTGTACAGGTCCTTCAGAAATAGTTTTTTGGGTGCATTGCCACAGTCTGGTTGTACAAAGATCTTTGCCATTTTTACGCAGGTTTACTTTACCATAAAATGCTGCTTTTCCTTAAAATCCTCCTTAAAGAAAAGCAAGCCCGCATGAAACGCGTCAATGCTCAGTCGCACAATATTATTACTATATAGTTTTTCCCATTCCTCGCTGTGCAGTTTACTGCGGTGTATGTTAGTTACTATCACTATTCCATCAGTACCCAGGTTGTGTTCGTACATATGGTACAGCGCATTCCATGCATGAGGGTCTTTCACATCTATTAGTATACAGTCCGCCGGGTAGCTGGTAGGCTGCAGCTCATGGCCTATATGGTCATTGCCCAGGTACATCTGCACCTTGCCGTGTTCCTCCACCAGGCTCATTATCTTATTTATCTTGTAGTAGCTCAGTATGCGGTACAGCAGTTGCAGCGGTTCACCCTTTGGCGTCAATACATCCAGCGGCAAAAGCTTTTCCAGTTGCAGCTTTGATATTCCGGTCTTGCTGCGCAACACATCTTCTATAAAAGAAAAAACAAATGGCGAGTGTACGCCATGCCTTGTTTTTGCCTTCCTTTTGTACTTCAGGTATTCTATCAGTGTTTGCAAGCTCAAAGGTCTATACGTTCGTAATGTTGAAAAGTATAAGTGTACTTGTGTTTCTCATCTGCCTCGTGGGCTTCCTCCCACACCAGCTTCCAGTGGCTGTGGTCCAGCTCGGGGAAGAAGGTATCTGCAGTTTCTATTATTGTATGTACACGGGTTATGTACAATCTATCCAGCAAAGGCATAGCCTCGGCAAATACGTGTCCGCCGCCTATCACAAAGGCCTCTTCCGTTCCATCATCTTCCAGCTTCTTCAGCGCATCCTCCAGGTTATTGTACAGCAGCACGCCATCAGGCAGTTTCAGGTCTGCTTGCCTCGAGAGCACCATGTTCAGCCTTCCCGGCAGTGCTTTACCCAGCGACTCAAATGTTTTCCTGCCCATCACCACCGGCTTGCCCAGTGTGGTACGCTTGAAGAATTTAAGGTCCTCCGGCAAATGCCAGGGCAATTGGTTCTCATGCCCTATAGCATTATTATCAGATACGGCAACTATAGCAGAGATCGTCATTATAGCTCAAATGTAAAAGGTAAAAATGCAAAACCAAACTTACACAGCCACAGGAGCCTTAATGGCCGGGTGGTGCTGGTAGTTTTCCAGCGTAAAGTCTTCGTATTTGAAGTCAAACAAATCCTTCACCTCAGGATTGATCTTCAGGGTAGGCAGCGCATATGGTGTTCTCGTCAACTGCAGCTTAGCCTGCTCTATATGGTTATTGTACAGGTGTACATCGCCGAAGGTATGTATAAATTCGCCTGCCTGTAGCCCGCACACCTGCGCTATCATCATCGTCAGCAATGCATAGGAAGCGATATTAAAAGGTACTCCCAGGAACACGTCCGCACTGCGCTGGTACAACTGGCAGCTCAGCTTGCCATCCGCCACATAAAACTGGAACAGAGCATGACATGGGCTTAGCGCCATCTTAGGCAGGTCCGCCACATTCCATGCATTCACTATCATGCGTCGGCTGTCAGGGTTTGTTTTTATCTGCTGCAGCACATCCTTTATCTGGTCGTATATCTTACCATCCGCCCCTGTCCAGCTACGCCATTGGTGGCCATATACGGGGCCCAGGTCACCATTTTCATTCGCCCATTCGTCCCATATACTCACGCCATGCTCCTTCAGGTAAGCGATATTGGTATCCCCCTTCAGGAACCACAGCAACTCATAAATGATAGACTTCACGTGCAGCTTCTTCGTCGTCACCAACGGAAACCCTTTTTGCAGGTCAAAACGCATCTGGTACCCAAAGCAACTCAGCGTACCCGTACCCGTACGGTCACTCTTCGCAGCCCCGGTATCCAATATATGTTGCAGCAGGTCAAGATAAGCTTGCATGATAAATCAAAATTCTAACAGTAAAATTACCCATTAATTCCCAAAGAGAGATTTATCACTTCCAAAAGATACTCACGGGAAAAAATGGAATGTGAATAACAACTGTCGATATTACATTTAATTTTATAAAGGCTAAATAAAATTGTATATTTCTATAGCTAACCACCTTTCTGTTTAAAAAGGTTAAAGAACATTCTAATTATTCCATTATCGAGTATCTGACAATCAGTTAATACTTTTCGACGCTTATATGATTTAACTATGGGCGCTAACTCCCCTTTTCTTTTTCTTACTTATTCTTTTGGGGAAGCAAAAGAAAAGTAAGAACATGCTCAGGAAAATAGATAACATGTTCAAACAAAAATGTGGACATCTTTATTTGGAACCCCCTTGTTAATAATACTATCTTGCCATCTCCACTCCCGTCACTGCTAGGGGAACGAAGCAGTCTCATGTTAAAACGGGAAACTCTTTAACATACCATAACCCTCCCTGCCAATGAACCTATTTACTAAAGCACTTTATACTTTTCCAAATGCGACATTTTGAGACATTTTGGGAGATAATGTAACATTTTATAAAATCATAATAACCCATTATTATCAATGCTTTAAGCCCATTTCACCCCCCAGAATGTCCCAAAACTATTTTTCACAAAATGTCACATTTTGTCCCTGACCACAACAATTAAGCAGCACCGACGTTCAAATAGTCCAAAATGAAGACGTATTTTGCAGCCTTATTTTCAGACACCCATACATGAGTAAACTATCCATAGTCATTCCCGCCTACAATGAAGGCCCCACTATTCACCGCATCCTGAATAAGGTAAAAGCTGTAAAGCTTATCGGCGATATAGAAAAGGAAGTGATAATAGTGAACGACTGTTCTAAAGACGATACTGAAACATCTATACTTGCTTACCAGGCCGCAAACCCCGAGTTGCCGATTACTTACTACAAGCATGAGGTAAACCAGGGCAAAGGCGCAGCACTGCATACCGGCATACGCAATGCCACCGGCGATTGGGTGATAATACAGGATGCCGACCTCGAATACGACCCAGAAGAATACAATCTGCTGCTGAAGCCTATACTCGATGGCTTTGCAGATGTAGTGTATGGTTCCCGCTTCATAGGTGGCAATCCGCACCGCATACTGTTCTTCTGGCATTCCATAGGCAACAAATGGCTCACCACCCTGTCCAATATGTTCACTAATCTGAATCTCTCGGATATGGAAACCTGTTACAAGCTCTTCCGCCGCGAAATAGTGCAGGGCCTGAAGCTGGAAGAAAAACGCTTTGGCTTTGAACCTGAAATAACGGCTAAGATCTCCCGCATACCCAGGGTACGTGTGTACGAGGTGGGCATATCCTATTATGGTCGCACCTACGAAGAAGGCAAGAAGATAGGCTGGAAAGACGGCTTCCGTGCCATCTGGTGCATATTGAAGTATAACCTGTTTAAAAAATAAGCTATGCCTGTAATACTGCCTGTAAAAGGCGTTTCACCACAGATACCGGAAGATTGCTTCGTAGCGCCCAACGCCACCATCGTAGGCGATGTAGTAATGGGCACGGAATGCAGCATCTGGTTCAACGCCGTTATTCGTGGCGACGTGAACAGCATACGCATGGGTAATAAAGTGAATGTACAGGATGGTGCCTGCATCCACTGCACCTACGAGAAGACAAAAGCCATCATAGGCAATAATGTCTCCATAGGCCATAATGCCATAGTGCATGGCTGCACGGTAGAGGACAATGTACTTATAGGCATGGGTTCCATAGTAATGGACAACGCACACATAGGAAAGAATAGCATAATAGCCGCAGGCGCAGTGGTGTTGGAAGGTACTGAAGTGCCGGAGGCAGTATTTTCGCTGGTGTGCCTGCCAAAAAAGTGAAAAACATCAGCCCCGAGCTGCTAAGTGGCGAAGTGGAGCGCATAGCCAACAACTATCTTATGTATAGTTCATGGTTTAAATAACAGCTTGCTAATAGCTATTTTCTATGCACTTATATGGGGGTATTTTTTTATTTTTTGCCCCTAAAAGCTTTGATTAATAACAATTTGTTGTTTTATTTGTGACCGCAGAAGGGTATTGAAAGCTTATATTAGGCGCTTTTGCATACAGACCTGCACTTTTTTTCACAATAGCACATATATTTGCGCACACAATCAAACACACAATCTATATGAGAAAATTTCTTCTTACCATTTTAGCTGCCGGTAGCTTAGCAGCAGCTAATGCACAATCTGCAGGTTCTATCCTGGTTTATGGAAATATAGGATTTAATACAGGGAAAGATTCAGCAAAAACAACAAATACTAATTTTTATATCAACCCGGGCGTTGGTTATGCATTAGATAACCATTGGGTAATAGGTCTTCAGGGCGGTTTCGGTTCTGGAACAACCAAATATGATGGTGGTGGCAAATCAACTATGAACGAATTCAGCGTTGGCGTTTTCGGTCGTTATACAAAAACACTTAGCAATGTTTTCTCTGTATATGCACAGTTAGATGCGGGTTACATGGGCAGCCATTCTAAAGATGAGTTTAGCGGTGTAACAGTTAATGACATTAAATACTCTGGCTTTGGTGCAAACCTTTATCCGGTAGTTTCAGTAGCTGTTGGCAACTGGTTTGGCATGAACTTCTCTTTCGGAGGTCTTGGTTATTCTACTATGAAAGCTAATACTAGCGGCGCTAACGCATCATCTAACTTTAGCTTCAACTTCGGCCAGACAGTTAACATCGGTATCTCTAAATACTTCGGTTGCGGCGGTCACCATATGCACGGTCACCACGAACCAGGTGAAGATACTCGTCACATGGATACTAGCGATGACGATGATGATACACCAAAGGCACACAAAGGTCACGACAAGAAATCTAAGAAAAGCAAAAAAGAAAAAGATAGCGACGACGAATAGTCCGGTATAATATTGCAAATGCCCCGCATCATGTCGGGGCATTCGCAAATAAGTCTTTTATCTTTTCACTTTACGCGCTTCAATGGCGCACAACAACAAAACCATATGAAAAAATTTCTTCTAGCAATAATAGCACTGGGTAGCCTGGCTACAGCACACGCACAGGAGCACAGCTGGTTAGTATATGGCAACCTTGGCTTTACTTCAAGCAAAGACGATGCTAAGAATACTAACATAACCTGGAATGCTAATCCGGGCGTTGGTTATCAGTTCAACAGTCATTGGACTGTTGGTTTGAACCTTGGATACAGTCAGAATTCTGAAAAACTTGATGGAGATAATAACAGAACAACTGTTAATAATTACCTGGTAGGTCCGTTTGTACGTTGCACGCACGAAATCGGTACCGGCGGCATGTTCTATTATTATGGCCAGTTAAATGCCAGCTACGAAGGCGGTTACACCACTTATGGCGACCAGCCATCTTTTAGCAAGCATACAGGATTTGACGTTATGGCTTATCCTGCTATCGGCATGCATGTAAGCAAATGCTGGGGCATCAACTTTTCAATAGGTGGCATTGGCTATTCTACTGACAAGTATGATGGTGCTGCTAATGCTAATAACAGTTTCAATTTCACTTTCGGCCACCAGGTGAATGTTGGTGTACAAGCAAACCTTAACTGTCATGGCCACCATCACATGCACAAAAAGCACGCCGATGATGACGATGCACCAAAAGCCGGCAAAAGCAAAAAAGCTAAACAAAGCAGTGACGACGACGAATAGTCACAATCTGCAATTCAATAATATTTCAGCCCGCTTTTTTAGCGGGCTGATTTTTTTAAATTAATTCTTGTCGATGTTGCAGAAATAAGTATAGTTTTATATACTTGTAGATTGATTTACTACTATTATAGCCTTGCTACAGATAGCAGGCATGAAAACTAACACACATTTCTTTTATGAAAAAACTAATGTTAACCCTTTTAGCTGCCGGTAGTATGGCGGCCGCTAATGCACAATCGCATACAATACTGCTCTATGGCAATGCCACTGTAAATACAGATCAGCAGGAGTATGTAGGCGATATAAAAACAAATAGCGTACAGTGGGGTATTAATCCCGGCATAGGCTATCAGTTCAGCCCGCACTGGACTATTGGTGTAGAGGGTGGCTTCAGGATGGGCAGAAACCCGCAACTGGTAAATGGCAGCACACAAACAACAGTTACTAACGATTGGAACGCAGGTGTATTTGCCCGCTATACTAAATACTTTGGCCCTATATTCTTTATATATGGTCAGCTGGAAGGCAGCTATGTAGGCGGCAATACCCAGGTAGAAGATATTACAGATCAGTCAAGCTATAATGGGTTTAATGTGAACCTCTTCCCTGGCATTGGTGCTTTCGTAGCCAAGGGCCTTGCGCTTAACTTTAGCGTAGGTGGTATAGGCTACACTGGTGTTAACTGGTCTGATAACTCTTTATTGAAGAGCGAAAACAAATTCAATTTTACTTTCGGCCAGCAGTTTAACTTCGGTATATCTAAAAACTTTGGTTGCGGCGGCGGTCATCACCACATGCACGGCCATCACGAGCCGGGCGATGAAATGCGCCACATGGACACCAGCGATGATGACGATGAAGACGCACCGCCACCACCGCACCACATGAAAGAAAAGAAGCACACAAAAGAGAAGAAAGCTAAAAAAGCTAAGAAGCACGATGACGAGGATGAAGACTAATTGGTAATACAAACTTTACATAATAAACGCCACTGCAACCTGCGGTGGCGTTTTGTTTAGTCACACTAAAAAGGATAACGGCACGTTATTGTATATTGCAACCACAAAGGCCAACTAGTATCCGTATGAAATTTTTCCTTGTCCCAGCTTTTTTAGTACTCACATCCCTTTCTGCTAACGCGCAGGACTCAACCACTACAAAGGCTGCAATACCTTATCATAATACCTTTTCCCGCAAAACCACTATGTTCACCATTTCTGCTGGCCTGTCAGACTGGAACAAACAAAACTATAAACTACCGGATAGCACCCGTTATGGCTCAGGCTCTGCTTCATTGCCTGTCTATTTCAGACTCGAGCGCGCTGTGAGCGATAATATAAGCATAGCAGCCAGCCTTGCTTATGATGTATTTCATTACAATTATTCGCGGGAAGGCTATACAAATGGCGTACTATTCTACAGGCCAAACACAGATAAAGTAACGATAATAAGCCCCGGCCTGCAGGTATTTTATCACTTTAACAAGCTGATACCTGTACGCAATCTCGATGTTTCAGTAGGTCTGGGCTTTGCTGCCAATTACCTGAAGCATAGCAATTACCCCTCTTCCGATACAATTTCAAACGTTATCAAGCCTGATGTTACCCTTACCGCTCGCCTTGCAGCACGCTATTATATCAACAGGCACGCATCCGCATTTGTAGATATTGGCTATGACAAAATGAGCCTTTTCAGCCTCGGCGTATCATTCCGTTTCTTTGATAAACACAAACAGTAGAACTAACCGGGAAGCCCAAACCCCGAAAATCCCGCAAGCGGCTTATTTATTGATATAGAACGCCCTTCCAACTTAACAAGTTCTAATGTAACTTTGTAGCCTATTATATACATAAATTTCTTAACTCAAAATAAAACCTCCTGCTTTCGCTAAAGAGGTTTGAGTGGGCTTACAAATGAATTACACACCAAAGAATAAGATCCGTATCGTTACTGCAGCTTCTTTATTTGACGGACACGATGCTGCCATCAATATCATGCGTCGTGTGATGCAGTCCAGCGGCGCAGAAGTGATACACCTTGGTCATGACCGCAGCGTACAGGAAGTGGTAGACTGTGCAATACAGGAAGATGCTAATGCTATAGCTATCACCTCTTACCAGGGCGGGCATGTGGAATACTTCAAGTACATGCACGACCTGTTGAAAGAACGTGGTTGCGGGCATATAAAGATATTTGGCGGTGGCGGTGGTGTGATACTGCCTACTGAAATAAAGGAACTGGAAGAATATGGTATAACACGCATCTACTCACCTGATGACGGCCGAGCAATGGGCCTGCAGGGCATGATAGATGATGTGATAAAGCAAAGTGATTTCCCTACGGGCAATCACCTGAATGGCGAAGTAGGCCACCTGATAGAAAAAGACGCTAAATCAATAGCACGCCTCATATCAGCCGCAGAAAACTACAGCGACCTGCCGGAAACACTGGCCATGCTGAAAAAAGTACGCGAACAGGCCACAGCATCTAAAGCTCCGGTGCTGGGTATTACCGGTACAGGCGGCGCAGGTAAAAGCTCGCTGGTAGATGAGCTGGTACGCCGCTTTCTATTAGATTTCCAGGATAAGAACATCGGTATCATATCTGTTGACCCTACAAAGAAGAAAACAGGCGGTGCTCTGCTTGGCGACCGTATACGCATGAATGCCATAGGCAACCCGCGTGTATATATGCGCTCTATGGCTACCCGCCAAAGCAACCTGGCAGTTTCCAAGTTCGTGATGGATGCGGTAAACATTTTGAAGGCTGCTAAATACGATCTTATAATACTTGAAACATCAGGTATTGGCCAGAGCGATACCCAGATAATGGACTATTGCGATATGAGCATGTATGTGATGACGCCGGAATATGGTGCCGCTACACAGCTCGAGAAAATAGACATGCTGGACTTTGCGGACATAGTGGTCATCAATAAGTTCGACAAACGCGGTGCTATGGATGCCCTGCGCGATGTGAAAAAGCAATACCAGCGCAACCACAAATTATTTGATAAAGCCCCGGACGAAATGCCGGTATATGGCACCATCGCTTCTCAATTTAACGACCCCGGCACTAACACAATGTACCGGTCGCTGATGGACCTGGTAGTGAAGAAAACAGGTGCTCATCTGGAATCTCATTTTGCAGTAAGCAAAGAGATGAGCGAAAAGATATACATAATACCACCTGCACGCACCCGATACCTGAGCGAAATAGCAGAGAACAACCGCAAGTATGACAAATGGTCGCTGGACCAGGCTGCTGTAGCACAAAAACTCTTTGGCATTACTAAAACGATACAGGTACTGCAGGGCGCAAAAGATATAGAAGATAAAGACAGACTGATAAAGACACTACAGGAAGTTTATACCAAAACCGAACTGGAACTTGACCCTAAGAATAAATACCTGCTCGAGCACTGGGAAGAAAAGAAACAACAATACAAGGGTGAATACTACACCTACAAAGTGCGTAACAAAGAGCTGAAAATAAAAACGCATACCGATTCATTATCTCATAGCCAGATACCTAAGGTAGCAGTACCTGAATTTGAAGCATGGGGTGAGATACTGAAATGGGCACTGACGGAAAACTTCCCGGGCGAATTCCCTTATGCAGCAGGAATCTACCCATTCAAGCGCGAAGGCGAAGACCCTACACGTATGTTTGCGGGTGAGGGCGGTCCAGAGCGTACTAACAAACGTTTTCACTATGTATCACTGGGTATGCCTGCAAAACGCCTGAGCACAGCATTTGACAGTGTAACACTTTATGGTCAGGACCCTGACCATCGTCCTGATATATATGGTAAAGTGGGTAACTCCGGTGTAAGTGTATGTTGCCTGGACGATGCCAAGAAACTATACAGCGGTTTCCACCTGGCAGACCCTAAGACATCCGTATCCATGACCATAAACGGCCCGGCACCTACTATCACTGCCTTCTTTATGAATGCAGCTATAGACCAGCAGTGCGAGCTATATATAAAGGAGCATGGACTGGAAAAAGAAGTAAACAAAAAGATAGATGCTATATATGCCGATAAGGGCATTAAGCGACCTACATACAATCCGTCTGTTTTTGGTGGTGGCGCAGAAGGCTCGCTACCGGAGGGTAATGATGGCCTCGGTCTGATGTTGCTGGGCGTAACCGGCGACCAGGTACTACCGGCAGATGTGTACCAGAAGATAAAAGAAGAAACACTAAAGGCAGTACGTGGTACCGTACAGGCTGATATACTGAAGGAAGACCAGGCACAGAATACCTGTATCTTCTCTACAGAGTTCTCACTGCGTGTGATGGGCGATGTGCAGCAATACTTTATAGATAAGGGAGTGCGTAACTTCTATTCGGTATCTATCAGTGGCTATCACATAGCAGAGGCAGGTGCCAATCCTATTTCGCAGTTAGCCTTTACACTTTCTAATGGCTTTACGTTCGTAGAGTATTACCTGAGCCGCGGTATGCACATAGACGATTTTGCACCAAACCTTTCCTTCTTCTTTAGCAACGGCGTAGATCCTGAATATAGTGTGATAGGCCGTGTAGCACGTCGCATATGGGCCAAGGCCATGAAAATTAAGTATGGCGGCAACGAACGCTCCCAGATGCTGAAGTATCATATACAGACATCAGGCCGCTCACTGCACGCACAGGAAATAGACTTTAATGATATACGCACCACGCTACAGGCGCTGTATGCGATATATGACAACTGTAACTCACTGCACACAAATGCCTATGATGAAGCGATAACCACACCTACAGAAGAAAGCGTACGCAGGGCGATGGCCATACAGCTCATCATCAACAAAGAATTAGGCCTTGCCAAAAATGAAAACCCGCTGCAGGGTTCATTCATTATAGAAGAGCTTACAGACCTGGTAGAAGCAGCAGTACTTACCGAGTTCGATCGCATATCAGAAAGAGGTGGTGTGCTGGGTGCTATGGAAACAATGTACCAGCGCAGCAAAATACAGGAAGAAAGCCTGTACTACGAAACACTGAAGCATACAGGCGAATACCCGATAATAGGTGTAAATACTTTCCTTAGCTCCAAGGGTTCTCCTACCATTATTCCGTCTGAGGTAATAAGGAGTACAACTGAGGAAAAAGAATTTCAGATACATACGGTAGAGAACCTTGCAAAGCGCAGTGGCGAAAAAGGACAGGAGATGCTGAAGCGCCTGCAGCAGGTATGCATACACAATGGTAATGTGTTTGCAGAACTGATGGAGACTGTGAAGTATTGTTCGCTGGGGCAGATAACCAAGGCGCTCTTTGAAGTGGGTGGACAGTATAGAAGAAGTATGTAATCTAAAAATGAACTTATAAATCTGCTTAATGCGATATCTTTTATTGCTCGGTTTTTTAGCATTCGGAATTAAAGGCACAGCCCAGTCACGAGTATCTGTAGAGAATGTAAAGGTTTTCTCCTTTGTAGAAAAGATGCCGGTATTCCCTGGCGACACACTGGAAAGATATGTACAGCAAAATGTGCACTACCCCGAAGGCGGCAGAAAAGAAGGCGCAACATGGGTGAGATTCATTGTGAACACCGATGGCAGTGTAAGTGATGCAGAAATAACAAAGGCCATGGGCAAAGAATACGATGCCGAAGCACTGCGTGTAGTAAGGGCAATGCCCAAATGGCAACCAGGCATGCAAAATGGCACAGTTGTGAAAGTATGGATGAAAGTGCCGGTTAAATTCAAGCAGAAAAATTAATATATTGCTGTAGAAAGCGATGGGATTTTTATATCTGCTGCCAAATAATAAATAACGATAATTCTTAGTTATCTTCTTATTGCATTATGTGTCTTTAACTAATATCTGCTATGACATTCACCCGTACCTTTTTACTATTTATTTTAGCAATATTCCTGTTTATTTCCTGTCAGAAGACACCTACCCGCGATTTGAAGTTATACCTCACGGGCCACAAATGGTATTACACTAATATCTACGGCGGTCCGCCACCACTCAGTATGACGCATTGCGACTCTACGGTATGGTACACCTTCAAGTCAGATGGCACTGGCTATGTTGGTAATGATGATACAGATTGCAAGGCTACTATATACAACATCAATTTCACCTACACCGTAAATTCAGATATCAGGCTTATTACGTTAAATGGCATAGAAGGTGCAGGCACAGCCCAGGAATGGTATATAGACACTATTGGCAATGATGTTTTCAAATACACCTATTCAATAAGCACAGGTGGTGGCAATACTTTTGATAAGCATGCTACACTGGTGCCGCGTTAACAGCATACGATCATAGTATTTACCGGGCCAACACATAAGTTGCCTGTTTATCACAGCTGCCTTATTATTTAGCAGTTACTTTAATATTATTTAATATCCTTACCATACATTCGGGTATGGTTTTTTATAGGGTAGTTTGCACATGCGTAAATTCCTGAAAATCTTTTTATATGTGCTGGGCAGCATTATAGTATTGCTGCTTGGGGTTGTAGTCTGGTTAAATACAGGCTCAGGGAAGAATTTTGTACGTACGAGGGCGGTAGCATTCCTGCACGGAAAGCTCAAAACAGAGGTTTCAATTGGGGAATTGGGGTATGGCTTACCGAAATATATAGTGCTTAAAAATGTACTATTTAAAGATCAAAAGAATGACACCTTATTAGCCGTAGCTAATCTAAAGATAGATATTGACATGCTGAAACTGCTGAAAAAGCAGGTAAGCGTGCAGCAAATAGTACTGGAAGGCGTGCATGCGCATATATACAGGAACGCACCGGACACTAATTTCAATTTCACCTACATCATAGATGCTTTTACCGGCAAACCAAAATCACCTAAACCGAAAACTCCTAAAGACACTACTTCTTCATTTTCCATTAATCTCGACAGGCTGACGCTTAATGACATACATGCCCGCTTCGACGACTATACCGGTGGCACCCGCCTTGCAGTAGATCTGGATCATTTAAATCTGAAAATGAAGAAACTTGATTTGGATAAGATGCAGTTCCATATAAAAGAATTAGTGGTAGCCGGATTACAAAGTACCGTTTTGCAGGATACCTCTTACCTGCCGCCAAAGCATGATACCAGCACTAAAAAAACAAATTTTCAGCTTGCCGCAGACGACATAGATCTGCAAAAGATAGCTTTCCACTACAACAACAGTCTTAGCAAAATGCTAATGGACCTGCATTTAGGTAAGCTAAAAACAGCAGCTAAAAACTTTGACCTGGCAAAGGCCCGCATTAATCTCGACCAACTGACACTGGATGAAACGCAGATGAAGATAATGATGGGTAACAACTCTACAGTTCCTAAAAAGGTGGATACCCTTGTAGATACCCTGCCGCAAAGTAACTGGCATGTAGTGGCTAATGAGGTGAAATTGAACAACGTAAATTTTGCATTGGATAATAATAGTCAGCCCAGGCAGGCAAAGGGAATGGATTATTCTCACCTGGATATTCAAAACCTTGTTTTAAACTCAAAGGACATTTTATACACGGGCGATACTATAACAGGTAATATTAAGCACCTTTCAGTAAAAGAAAAAAGCGGGCTTGACCTGAAGGAGTTAAGAACAGTATTTGTATACAACAGGCAAGGAGCTTTATTAAACAATCTTTATTTGCAAACATCCAATACCGTTTTACAAGATCACCTGGAGATACATTATCCATCACTTGAAGCCCTGAAAACACACCTGCAGAATATGCAGCTAAAGGTGAACCTTAAGAACAGCATAGTAGGTATTAGCGATGTACTGTTATTTGCGCCTACACTTGAAAATCAGGAGCTATTCAGGAAAAACCGGAATGCGCATTTACGCCTTGATGCCGTACTGGCAGGTTATCTTAGCTCACTCAATATCAGCAATTTTTACCTCTCCGGTTTTGGCAATACAGAAGTGCAACTGAACGGCAGGCTTAGCGGCTTGCCCGATGCGAATAAGATTAATTACAACCTGCATATCGCAAAGCTGCAATCATCGCGTAACGATTTGAATCCATTGTTACCCAAAAGTCTGCAACAGCAGGTACGCCTGCCGGACAGGTTTGGTGCAAGCGGACAAATAGCTGGAACCATTAAAGATTATAATGCCAACCTTTTAATAATAAGCTCTGATGGTAATGCGTACATAAATGGTTTGCTGTCGATGTCGGGTGGTAAGGGAAGGGAACGCTATGACATGCACCTGCGCACAGACAAGCTGAACATAGGCCGTATATTAAGGAAGGACTCGCTGATGGGCACCGTAACTGCAACTGTTGCTGCAAAGGGTGAGAGCTTCGATGTAAAAACAATGAATGCGGCACTGAATGGTGTAATAGAAACGGCATACCTGAAGGGATATAATTATCACCAGATAACTTTTAATGGCAAAGTAGCATCCAAAACCGGCGAAATAAAATTAGTATCCAATGATCCTAATGTGCGTATAAACCTGGACGGGCATGCAGACTTTACAGGCAAATATGCAGCCGCTAAAATAAAGCTGCAAATGGACAGCATTAACTTCCAGGCATTGAAGCTGTATAAAAGTGAACTCCGCATACACGGTACTATAAAGGCGGATTTCCCTGAGTTAAATCCCGATTATCCACGCGGCACCTTTATGTGGACAGATCCAATAATAGTGGCTGATGGCAAAAAATATTTGCCCGATAGCATGTTCATATCCTCCCGCCCCAGCCAGGACACAGGGCAGAATATAGTCATCTTTACAGATGTTATGAAGGGCACCATAACCGGGCATACACCACTTACTAAGATAGGCGCCATAATACAAGACCATATCAACAGGCATTATGCGTTTAAGAAAAAAGATTCTACCGGCAAGACACCTGATA
>Ga0268266_10003843_pt1 | contig 14661 bp, 11 predicted proteins | sample KBSS13metaG_FD_190356 | JGI IMG/M metagenome (GOLD analysis project Ga0268266, IMG submission 190356) | Switchgrass rhizosphere microbial communities from Kellogg Biological Station, Michigan, USA - KBS S1-3 metaG (SPAdes) (version 2) | ecosystem: Host-associated > Plants > Roots > Rhizosphere...
GGTGACGAACCCCATCGCAAACTGTTCGCGATGGGGTTCGTCACCAACCTGCTCAATCCGAAGATCGCGATGCTGTATCTGGCGCTGCTGCCGCAGTTCATCGATCCCGCCGTCGGCAGCGTGCTGACGCAGTCGCTGGCGCTGGGCGCAATCCAGATCGTCATCAGCGTCAGCGTGCAGGCGATGATCGCGCTCGCCGCCGGATCGATCGCGACCTTTCTCGGCAGCCGGCCGAGCTGGCTTCTGGTGCAGCGCTGGCTGATGGGCACCGTGCTGGCGGGACTTGCGGTGAAGATGGCGTTCGAGGCGAAGCGGGCGTGATCGTCTTCCCCTCTCCCCTTGCCGGAGAGGGAAGAAAACAAGGCGCCTCGCCTCAATCCAGCTTGGCTTCCATGCCGCGCTTGGTCGCGGGACGGGCCATCAGGGCGTTGTACCAGCGCTCGACATTCGGAAAATCCTTCAGCTCCACCTTGTGGCGCGGGTGGCGCCAGGCCCAGCCGAGGATGGCGAAATCGGCGACGGATAACGCGTCGGCGACGAATTCGCGTCCCTCCAGCCGGCGGTCCAGCACGCCATAGAGCCTTCGCGTCTCGGCCATGTAGCGCTTCAAGCCGTAGGCGCGGTCGGTCTCGTTTTCCAGCGCGATGAAATGGTGGACCTGGCCCGGCATCGGTCCGAAGCCGCCCATCTGCCACATCAGCCATTCATAGACCGGAATCCGCTCGGCCAGCGGCTTCGGCAGGAACTTGCCGGTCTTCTCGCCGAGATAGAGCAGGATCGCGCCGGATTCGAAGATGCTGACCGGCTTTCCGCCGGGGCCGTCGGGATCGACAATCGCGGGGATCTTGTTGTTCGGGCTGATCTTGAGGAAGCCGGGCGCCATTTGCTCGCCCTTGCTGATGTTCACCGAGATCACCTTGTAGGGCAGCCCCATTTCCTCCAGCGCGACCGAGATCTTGCGGCCGTTCGGCGTGTTCCAGGTATGCAGTTCGATCGTCATTTACGGTTTCCCCCTCTAAGGCTTTGTCTCCCGTACCCCGGAACCTCCGGGCCTTACAACCCGCGCTTTCCACGGGGCGCCCCTGCGAAAGGGACGCATGCGCCACTGTTGACGGTGCGAGGTCTGCGCTGGCATAGGCCTGCAAGCGCCGATAGATTGCGCCCGGCCAGAAACCCCTAGGAAAAACGCCTTGTCCAAATCCGCCTCCCGCGCCCGCCTCGCCGAAATCATCCGCAAGCGTTCGTTCGGGCGCGGCGAGATCACGTTGGCCTCGGGCCGCAAGAGCGATTTCTATTTCAACCTCAAGCCGACCATGCTCGATCCGGAGGGCGCGGCGCTGCTGGCTGAGCTGACCTATGAAGCGTTGAAGGACGATGGACTCGATTTCATCGGCGGGCTGGAGATGGGCGCAGTCCCGCTGGCAGGTGCGATCGCGCAGCTCTCCTGGATCAAGGGGCACCCGATCGCCGCGTTCTTCGTGCGCAAGAAACCGAAGGAGCATGGCGCACGTCTCGCAGTGGAGGGACTCGCCAAGGGCGAGACCTTGCAGGGCAAGCGTATCGTCATCGTCGAGGACGTCACCACGACCGGCGGCTCGGCACTGAAGGCCGTCGAAGCCGTGCGCGATGCCGGCGGAGAGATCGTGCTGGTCTTGACCATGGTCGACCGCGAGGAAGGCGCGACCGAAACCTTTGCCGAGGCAGGGCTCGAGTTTCGTTCGCTGTACAAGGCGGGCGAGTTCTTGAAGGGTTGAGGCTGCTTCTTCCTCTTCCCGCTAGCGTGCAGAAGAGCGACGTCATTTCTTTCGCGCCTCCTTGTCGCTCGAATACCACTCCTTTACCATCCCGCGTTAAGGTTACTCCCGACTGAAGCGACAGCCTCAGTGCGTTTGTTGCGTGGGGTGGAGTTAGCGTTGCGTACAGAGTTGGCTTTTTCGCGCGTGCGACGCCGCGCGATGTTTGTGGCGGCCGCATCTATTGCAGGCGCGCTCACACTTGCGCCCGGCAGTGTTTCTGCCGAGGGTCTGTTCGATCTGCTGTTTGGCGGCATCCAGAAACAGGCGCGGCAAACTCAGGGGCAGACGAACTTCTTCGCCGATCCGTTCGGCATCAATCAAGCGGCGCATGCTCCGGCCGCACCGCGCGTCGCGAGCTCCGGACCTGCCTTCTGCGTGCGAAGCTGCGACGGCAAATATTTTCCGCTGACCATGCGCGGCAATGCATCGCCGGCTCAGACCTGCCAGGCCTTCTGTCCGGCGAGCGCCACCAAGGTGTTTTATGGCGGCAATATCGACAGCGCGGCTGCGAGCAATGGCGAGCGCTACGCCGACAGCGAAAACGCCTTCGCCTATCGCAAGGCGCTACGCGCCGATTGCACCTGCAACGGCAGAAGCCCCTCCGGACTTGCGCCGGTCGATCTCACGCTCGACACCTCGCTTCGCTCCGGCGACGTCGTCGCTACCACGGACGGACTGGTCGCCTATACCGGCGTTCGCTTAGGGACCGACCAGACGGCGGAATTCACCCCTGTTGCCTCCTTCCCCGGTCTCACGGCGGATGTCCGCGCCCGACTCGGCGAGATGAAGGTGGCGCCGGTCAGCGCCGAGACGCTCGCGGCCAACGCGCCGCTTCCCGAGACGCGGCGCGACGCCGACCTGCCGACCGCCTCGATACCGAAGACGGTTGCGCCAAAGCCGGCAAAGCGGGCGGATGTGAACTAGGCGGCCTGGCGCCTCACCGCCCGACGATCACGCCGATCACGTTTGGCGCCGACAGATATTTTTCCTCGATCGCCGCACGCGCCGCAGCGCGGTTTTCCGGCGTCAGCAGGCCGCGCTTCTCGGCCAGGATCATCCAGCAATAGCCCCACCAGTCGGTCAGCATGCCCTGATCGTCGACGAGGTCGTAGCCCTGTTCGGCGGCGAAGATTCGCGCCTGGGCTTCATCCAGTGCGTCGAGAAAGGCGTGGTCCTGGCCCGAGAACAGCTCGTCGCTGAAATCGTCTGTCGTGTAGCCCCACACCGACATGCAGACCGCGTTGAACTCGCGGTCGATCGCGTCGTCGTCGACGAGTTGTCGGCGCGAAGCCTGATGCAGGCGCGACAGCGAGCGCGCGAAATCGGCGATGCGGGTGAGAGCGAATTGATCGAAGGCGATGGTGGACATGTAGTCCTCACAAACTCGGATAGACCATAGATGTTGTGTTGGCTATGCGCCGAATCATGATGATATATCAAACACTTGCTAAAGTGTTCTTAATTCGTTCTATTGGCAGATGCTGCCAGCTGCCGCCAATCACACGTCGTCCCGGCGAAGGCCGGGACCCATACCCTTTTGCGGGACAGGGCCAGCCCGTGCCAATCGACGGCACGTATTACGTCTACATTTTGGCCAGTCGCAGGTATGGGACGCTGTACATTGGTGTCACCAACAACGTGCATGCGCGACTTGAGCAGCACCGTACTGGCCGCGGCTCAATTTTCGTCAGACAATACGCGGTGTACCCTCTGGTGCATGTCGAGGAGTTCGCTTCACCGTTGGAGGCGATCTCGCGAGAGAAGCAATTGAAGAACTGGCGAAGGGACTGGAAGATTCGCTTGGTCGAAGAGGCCAATCCCGATTGGAGCGACCTGTCTCACCTGCTCCAGGCAGCGGTGGGTATGGGTCCCGGCCTTCGCCGGGACGACCAAGAACCGGACCACCGACATAGGCCTCACATCGCCGACAGCAGCTTGTCGCCGCAGTAGTTGGCGTAGAACTTTCCGCCACACTGGCGCTTGATCGCCGAACAACGCGCCGCGGGCGAAGCGCCTTGCGCGACGCTGAAGGAGCAACTGAGGCCGTCGGCGCTTCTGGAGGTCTTGCCGGCGGCAAAGGCTGCGCTCGTCGCGCTGATGCAGACAACCAACAAGGCAGCGGCGACGATTTCGATCGTCAATCTCATGGCAGCCTCCCGTTTCTGGCGGCACGCGTTGTTTCGCGCACTGGTATCGGTGACTAAACGCCGGCGATCCCGCCGGGTTTCAGGCCCTGACAATATCACCAAAGGCCGCCGCCGATGCCGCGAAATCGGCCCGGTCCTTGCATAAAATCATACCAGCGCAGTGCACAACATATACCGGCGTTTTCAGGCGTTTCGATTGCCGGACAACGTGCGTATCTTTGTTATGAGTCTCAACCGCAGGAATTGACGCGTTGCACGAACAGATCCCAGGAAACAATCCGGCAAGCTATCCGGCGCTCGGCCAGCCGATCGACGAACTGGCGCTGGCCGAGATCAAGGGTGCGATCCTTGCCAAGCTCCGGCTTGCGATCGGCAAGGATGCCGGCATGGCGACACGGCGCGACTGGTACAAGGCCGCGGCGCTGGCGCTGCGCGACCGCATCGTGCACCGCTGGCTGACGGCCGAGAAGGAGAGCTATGACGCCGGCAGCAAGCGGGTCTACTACCTCTCGCTCGAATTCCTGATCGGCCGGCTGTTCACCGACGCGCTGAACAACATGGGGCTGCTGCCGCTGTTCGAGGCGGCGCTCGGCGATCTCGGCGTCGGCCTCTCCGATTTGCGCAAATGCGAGCCGGATGCGGCGCTCGGCAATGGCGGCCTCGGGCGGCTTGCGGCGTGCTTCATGGAGAGCATGGCGACGCTGGCCATTCCCGCCATCGGTTACGGCATCCGCTACGATTTCGGCCTGTTTCGCCAGATCATTTCGCAGGGCTGGCAGCAGGAATATCCGGACGAATGGCTGAGCTTCGGCAACCCCTGGGAATTCCAGCGGGCGGAGGTGGTCTATCACATCCATTTCGGCGGCACTGTCGATCACGTCGACGACCGCGGGCGCGACCGCGCCACCTGGCGGCCGGCGGAAACCGTGCAGGCCGTCGCCTACGACACGCCGATCGTGGGCTGGCGCGGCCAGCACGTCAACGCGCTGCGGCTGTGGTCGGCGCGCTCGCCTGATCCGCTGCGGCTCGACGTGTTCAATACCGGCGACTATCTCGGCGCGGTCGCCGAGGAGGCGCGCGCGGAATCGATCTGCAAATTCCTCTACCCAAATGACGAGAGCCCCGCGGGGCGCGAGTTGCGGCTGCGGCAGGAATATTTCTTCGTCTCAGCCTCGCTGCAGGATCTGATCAAGCGCCACCTCGGCTCGGACGGGCAGCTGCGCAACCTCCCCTCCAAGGTCGCGGTACAGCTCAACGACACCCATCCAAGCCTTGCCGTCACCGAGTTGATGCGCATCCTGGTCGACCTGCACAATTTCCGCTGGGACGAAGCGTGGAAGATCACGGTGGCGACGCTGTCCTACACCAACCACACGCTGCTGCCTGAAGCGCTGGAGACCTGGCCGCTCGAACTGTTCGAGCGGTTGCTGCCGCGGCATCTCGAAATCATCTACCGCATCAATGAAGCGCACCTGGTGCTGGCCGATCAGCGCTGTCCCGGCGACATCGATTTCCGCGCCTCGGTTTCGCTGATCGACGAAAAATCCGGACGGCGGGTGCGGATGGGGCAGCTCGCATTTGTCGGCTCGCATCGCATCAACGGCGTCTCGGCGATGCACTCCGACCTGATGAAGGAGACGGTATTTCACGACCTCAACCATCTCTATCCCGGCCGTATCACCAACAAGACCAACGGAATCACCTTCCGCCGCTGGCTGATGCTCGCCAACCCGAAGTTGACCGACCTGATGCGCGAGGTCTGCGGCGAGGCCGTGCTCGACGACTTCTCCCTGTTCGAGCGCCTCGAGGCCCGCGCCAGCGACAACGCATTCCAGCAGCGTTTCCGCGAGGTGAAGCACCACAACAAGCTGGCGCTGGCCCGGCTGATCGGCGAACGGCTCAACATCAAGGTCGATCCGTCAGCGCTGTTCGACATCCAGATCAAGCGCATCCATGAATACAAGCGGCAATTGCTCAACGTCCTCGAAGCCGTCGCGCTGTATCAGGCGATCAAGGACGAGCCGCAGCGCGACTGGGTGCCGCGGGTCAAGATCTTCGCCGGCAAGGCAGCGGCGAGCTATCGCTACGCCAAGCTGATCATCAAGCTGATCAACGATGTCGCCGAAGTCGTCAACAACGACCCCGATATCGCCGGAAGGCTCAAGGTCGTCTTCCTCGCCGACTATAATGTCAGCCTTGCGGAAGTGATCATTCCGGCCGCCGATCTGTCCGAGCAGATTTCCACCGCCGGCATGGAAGCCTCCGGCACCGGCAACATGAAGCTGGCGCTCAACGGCGCCTTGACCATCGGCACGCTTGATGGTGCCAACATCGAAATCCGCGACAATGTCGGCGCGGAGAACATCGCGATCTTCGGCATGGAGGCCGGCGACGTCATGATCCGCCGCAAGCAGGGTCTCGATGCAACGGACGTCATCAGCCGCTCGCCGCGGCTGGGGCGGGCGATTACCGCGATCGAGAGCGGCGCGTTCTCGCCCGACGATCCCGCCCGCTTCGCCGCCATGGGTCACGCGTTGCGCTATCTCGACCACTACATGGTCTCGGCCGATTTCGATTCCTACTACGCGGCCCAGCGCGGCATCGACGCCCGCTGGCAGGTGGTGCCGGCGTGGACCCGCGCCTCGATCCTCAACGTGGCGCGGATGCCGTGGTTCTCCTCCGACCGCACCATCCGGGAATATGCCGAGGATATCTGGCACGTGCCGGTGCGCGCCGCGGCGCCGGTACCGGAAGCGGGCAGCCAGCGCGGGGCCACACGGTAAATGCCGGCCGGCGGAAATCCATTACCCCTCGCGTCATTGAATTCGGCAGAGTTGCGATGATACTGCATCCACGTTGACGCTGTTTGCGGCTACCACGTCGCGTTCAGGGACCGAAGAACATCCATGCTGACCAAAGCCCCGCATCTTTTCGACGACGCCACCAAAGTTACCGCCGGCGACAGTTGCTGGCAGGGCAATACCAGTCCGGATTATTGGGCCTTTGTCGGCCCGTTCGGCGGCTGCACGGCCGCGACCATCCTGCGCGCGCTGATCGATCATCCGCAGCGGGCCGGCGATCCGCTGGCGCTGACCGTGAATTTCTGCGCGCCTGTGGCGGAAGGCCCGTTCGATCTCGACGTCCGTCTGGTCAAGGCCAATCGTTCTAGCCAGCACTGGGCCGTGGAAATGACACAGGGGGGCGGCGGGACCACAACGCTGGCGACTGCCGTGTTCGCCGAGCGCCGCCCTTCCTGGTCGCACCAGCAGATGGCCTGCCCGGACGCAGTGCCGTTCGAACAGGCGCGCCGGTTTCCCAACACGCCGATGACCTGGACGCACCAGTATGATTTCCGCTTTGTCGAGGGCGAACCGAGCTTCTACGGCTCGCCCGCCGCATCGCCGCTCGATGCCTACTCCAAGCAGTGGATCGGCGATCATGTACCGCGCCCGATCGACATGCTGTCGCTGATGTCGATGTCGGATGCGTTCTTCGGCCGGGTGTTTCTGGCGCGGCGGGAACTGGTGCCGTTCGGCACGGTCTCGATCACGACCTATTTCCATACCTCGTCGGAGGAACTTGCGGCCGAGAACATCACCAATGTGCTCGCGGCAGCCGACGCGCGGATTTTCCACAGGAGTTATGGCGACCAGCACGGCGAATTGTGGTCGCCATCGGGACGCCTGCTCGCAACCACGACGCAAATCGCTTATTTCAAGGCGTGAGCAGCGGTCTTTCTAATCCCTCATGGTGAGGAGGCGCGTCAGCGCCGTCTCGAACCGCGAGGCCCCGCTGGTGCCATTCATCCTTCGAGACGCCGCTACGCGGCTCCTCAGGATGAAGTCTGACAGAAGATCGGCAGGCGCGATGCGCCCAGCCGATCATCGAAAGGCGGCCCATGTCCGACGCTAATGCCCCCCGCATCGCCCTGCTCGGCGTCCCCATCGAAATCGGCGCCTCGCAGCTCGGCACCTTGATGGGACCGGACGCGCTTCGCACCGCCGGCATCGGACGCATCCTCAATCAGCTCGGCTTTGCCGTCGCGGACCACGGCAACATGGCGAAGCCCGAAGCGGCTGGCGCCGAGGGGCCGCCGCCGCAAAACGCCAAATATTACGACACGATCAAGGGCTGGATCCGCGCGCTCAGCGAACGCTCCTATGCGCTGGCGAGTTCCGGCGCCGTTCCGATCTTCATGGGCGGCGATCATTCGCTGTCGATGGGATCGGTGAACGGCGTGGCGCGCTACTGGCAGGAGCAGGGCCGGCCGCTGTTCGTGCTCTGGGTCGACGCCCACGCCGACTACAACACGCCGCACACCACGGAGACCGGCAACATGCACGGCATGTCGGCCGCCTTCCTGTGCGGTGAGCCTGGCCTGGACAATTTGCTCGGCGGCGCGCCCCGCGCGTCGATCGGACCCGACCAGCTCGACCTGTTCGGCATCCGCTCGATCGATCCGCTGGAAAAGCAACTGGTGTTCGAACGCCGCGTCGCGATCGCCGACATGCGCGCGATCGACGAGTTCGGCGTCGCCGTGCTGATCCGAAAGGTGATCGAGCGCGTGCGGGCGCGCAACGGCGTGCTCCACGTTTCTTTCGATGTCGATTTTCTCGATCCCACCGTCGCGCCCGGTGTCGGCACCACAGTGCCCGGCGGAGCGACCTATCGCGAGGCTCACCTGATCATGGAGCTTCTGCACGATTCGGATCTGGTGCGCTCCGTCGACGTCGTCGAGCTCAATCCGTTTCTCGACGAACGCGGCCGCACCGCGCGCGTTGCAGTCGAACTGATCGGCAGCCTGTTCGGCCTGCAGATCACCGACCGTCGAACCCCGAGCAACGCGGTGCTGCCGGGCAATGGCAGCTAACGACGCGCACGAGAGCGGCGCAGAAAACGAAAGGGCGGCCTCGCGGCCGCCCTCAGCGGTCTCAAATTATGTCTCGTTCGACCCGGGCGATTACTCCGCCGCGAGCTTCAGGTCCGGCGCAGCAGCCCGGACTTCGGCGTCGACCTGGGCTTCGAACTTGGCGAAGTTCTTCTGGAACATGCCGACCAGGCTACGGGCGGTCTTGTCGAACTCGGCCTTGTCCTTCCAGGTGTTGACGGGATCGAGGATCTCGCTCGGCACGCCGGGAAGCGCAGTCGGTACCGCGAAGCCGAAATACTTGTCGGTGCGGAATTCGACGTTGCGCAAGGAGCCGTCAAGCGCCGCGGTGAGCAGCGCGCGCGTGACCTTGATCGGCATCCGCGAGCCGGTGCCGTATTTGCCGCCGGTCCAGCCGGTGTTGACCAGCCAGCAATCGACATTGTGCCTGGCGATCAGCTCGCGCAGCATGTTGCCGTAGACCGAAGGATCGAGCGGCAGGAACGGCGAGCCGAAGCAGGTGGAGAATTCCGGCTGCGGTTCGTTGCCGAGACCGCGCTCGGTGCCCGCGACCTTCGCGGTGTAGCCGGACAGGAAGTGATACATCGCCTGCGCCGGCGAGAGCTTTGCGATCGGCGGCAGCACGCCGAACGCGTCGGCGGCCAGCATCACGACGTTCTTCGGCTGGCCGGCGCGGCCGGTGCGCGAAGCGTTCGGGATGAAGTCGAGCGGGTAGGCCGAACGGGTGTTCTCGGTCTTCGAACCGTCGTCGAAGTCAGGAACGCGGGTGTCCTCGTCGAGCACCACGTTTTCGAGAACGGCGCCGAAGCGGTTGCTGGCCGCGAAGATCTGCGGTTCGGCTTCCGGCGAAAGCTTGATGCACTTGGCGTAGCAGCCGCCCTCGAAATTGAAGACGCCGTCATCGCCCCAGCCGTGCTCGTCGTCGCCGATCAGCGTACGGTTCGGATCGGCCGACAGCGTGGTCTTGCCGGTGCCCGACAGGCCGAAGAAGATCGCGGTGTCGCCCTTCGGCCCGACATTGGCCGAGCAGTGCATCGGCAACACGCCCTTGGCGGGCAGGTAATAGTTCAGCGTGGTGAAGACCGACTTCTTCATCTCGCCGGCATAATAAGACCCGCCGATCAGGACGATCTTGCGGGCGAAATCGATCGCGACGACGTTCTCGGATTTGCAGCCGTGACGTTTGGGATCGGCGCGGAAGCTCGGCAGATCGATGATGGTGAGTTCGGGCACGAAATCCTTCAGCGCCGACGCCTCGGGACGGATCAGCAGCGTGCGGATGAACAGCGAGTGCCAGGCGAGCTCGGTGAAGACGCGGGTCTTGATCTGGAAGCTCGGATCGGCGCCGCCGTAGAGGTCCTGCGCGAACAGCCGCATGCCTTCGGCGTGCTTGAGGAAGTCGGCATAGAGCGCGGAAAACTGATCGGCCGTGATCGACTGGTTGCCAGCCCACCACATGTTCTTGTCGGTGGTGGCATCGCGCACCGTGAACTTGTCCTTGGGGCTGCGGCCGGTGAAATCGCCGGTGTCCGCGCACAGCGCGCCGTCCGCCGACAGCACCGCCTCGCCTCCCGCGAGCGCATATTGATAAAGCTGCGGCGCACCGAGATTCCAGTGCACCGTTTTCAGATTTTTTAAGCCGAATTTATCGGCGCCGAAAGCACCGTTGCGTAGACCCGTCTCTTGCACGAAGACTCCTCCTCGAACCCGCGTTACTCGAATCGCGCGCTGTCGCTTGACGCGCTCTGTCGCGGTGAACCCTGAATATAGCCTTCCGGCTCCGGTCCGGCGACCTAATACTGATGAACGCGGTGCTTGCCAAGCCGATCCACGAGATTTGGTTTATTCGCGCAACGACAATTGATCTGCATCAATCGCTTGCTGCAGCGCTTTTCCGTGATTTGCCGTCGTGGTTGCGCGACCATCCGCCGCTGCCCGATCCGGCCCCAAATTGCTGCGACGCACAATCAGAAAATTTCAACGTGCAGCGCCCTCGCCGACCAGCGCAAACGGCCCCCAGAACGCCGGATAGGCGTTGCGCGGCGAGGACGCGTCGTTGAGATAGGCCAGCATGGCCTGACGCAGCGCCTCGGCGCGGCCAAGCCTGGGATCGGCCTTCAACCGGTCGAAGGTCGAAATCGAGAGCCGCGTGGCAGCCTCGGAATTGACCGCCCAATGCGACACCAGCAGCGCCCGCGCGCCGGCATAGAAGAACGATCGCGCCAGCCCCGACAGCGCTTCGGCACCGGGCTTGTCGCCGGCAATCGTATTGCAGGCCGACAGCACCACCCAATCGGCATTGAGCTTCAACTGCGCGACTTCGCTCGCGGTGAGCAGGCCGTCGTCGAACTCGGATGGCTGTTTTGGAATGCTCAGCACCAGCGATGGTTCGGCAAGCCCTTTCACGTCGCCGGCAACGAGACCGTGCGTGGCGAAATAGACGATGCCGTAATCGGCGAGCGGCGTTCGCTTCAGCGTGGTTTCGCTGGCGTCCTCTCCGAGGTGAATATCGGCAGCGGCGACGCCGAGGTCTTTGGCGATCGCGTTGAGTTCGTCGGCGGTGTCGGGCAGTTGCGCGAGCGCCTCCGAGAGCCGCGCGCGATCAACGCCGGCGCCCTGCCAGAAATCCGTGTAGGCGCCGGTCGCAAGGCTGCGTGCCGCAGTCCTGGTGGGACGATTTTCGTCACCGGGCTTCACAGCGGGATTGAAAACCGGATCGCCAAAGCCCGTCATCGGCTTTGTGCTTTGCTCCTTGCGGGCAAACACCCGGAGCGCCTTGAGGCTTGCGGCCGACGGCAATATCGACACCGCCTGCCGCTTCAACAGCCAGGCCGCATCGCGGTAGCCCTCGAATTTTTCCGGGATGGCGGCCGCCGGCTTCTCGGTCACCAGCAGGTGAAACGGCAGCGCCGTCAGCGCGCCCGACGCCACGACCAGCAGCGACGGCTTGTCCTTGATCGACGCGTCGACCGGCGCCAGCAACGTCTCATGCAGTTCATTGGCGAGCGCAAGATCGAACAAGGCGGATTTTCCGGAAGCATCACTCGCCTTACCGATATCCAGCCCACGGCGGAATGCAGCGATCTTCTGCGACAATGTTTCCGCGCCGCGCGGGATCGGCTTCCAGTCAAAACTCTCGCGGGTGATCGCAATGACGTAGCTCGCCGCCTCCGTGACCGCGAACAGCACCATCGCCTCATCCCCCGACAACAGCGGCTGAATCTCCCGCACTGTCGGCGGCGATGGATTCGACAATGCGGCGTAGTCCGGAAATTCCGCGGACAAGGTCTTTTGCAGTGACGCCCGCTCGGTCGCGATAGCGGCAAGCCGGGCGCGGGCACGCTGCTCGGCGGCCGGATCGCGCTTCGCGCGTTCCTTCGACACGGCCGCCACGATCGACTTGTCGAGCGCTTCCGCCTCGGCGGCGAGATCCTGGTCCCGGCGCACCAGTTCTGCCAGGCGATCGCTTCCCGCGGCCAGCCGCACCGCCAGCTTGTTCAGGGCGGATGCGGCCAAGGATTGCGTGCCGCGCTGGATCACGTTGAGCATATCGTTCACCGCTTGATCACGCGGCATCAATTGCTGGCGCTCGGCGTCCGCCAGCACTGCAAGGGCGGCGCGGGGTTGCGCGCGTCCGTTTCCGATCAGCCGCTGCACCAGCGGCAGCGCATCGCCGGGACGGCCCGACGCCTGATAGAACGCCGCCAGATTATTCGTCGACGTCGCAGTATCCGGATGGTCGGGGCCAACGGCGCGCTCACGGATCACCAGCGCCCGCTCGAACAATGGCTGCGCCTCGGCGTAGCGGCCCTGCCGTTCATAGAGGTCGGCGAGATTGTTCAGCGAACGCGCCACATCGGGATGCTCGCGGCCCAGCACTTTTTCGCGGATCGCCAGCGAGCGCCGGATCAGCGGCTCGGCCTCGGCATAGCGGCCCTGCACCTTCTCGACCTGACCGAGATTGTTCAGCAGCGTCGCCACCGCCGGATGCTCCGGGCCTGCCGCCCTCTCGTAGATTGCCAGCGCGCGTTTGAACAACGGTTCTGAATCGCCATGGCGACCGCGCTTCTCGTAATACGTCGCCAGATTGTTCAGGGATTGCCCGAGGTCCGGATGTCCGCCACCCAGCGATTTTTCGCGGACTGCCAGCGCGCGCTTGAACAGCGGCTCGGCCTCGACATAGCGCTCCTGCCGCTGATACAGCGCCGCCAGATTATTCAGCGCCGCGGCGATCTCGGGCGAGTCGAGACCGGCTGTCTTCTCCAGGATCGCGATGGATCGCTTGAGCAGCGGTTCGGCTTCGCCATCCCTGCCCTGATTGCCGTAGGCCTGCGCCAGATTGTTCAGCGCCGCGCCGACGTCGCGGTGAGCCGGGCCGAATTTTTTCTCCAGGCTTTCCACCTGCGCCTGCGCCAGCGCGACGGCTTCGGCATATTTTCCGGCACGGCCGAGGTCATTGATCCTGGCGCTCGCCGCGGCGATCTCGCCCTTTTGGGCCAACGAAGGCGCCGAAAGGCAGGTGCCCGACAACAGGACGAGGCACACGGAGAATATCAATCGATTGCGGGATTTCATGCGGGCTTTCGCGGGTCACCAAGGCGTGCAGACTTGCCTTAGGTCGCGGCAACGTACGCGCCCGTTCAAAGCTGCATTCAGTGATGGCGAATCGTAACTTCTCGTCAGCCCTTGGCCCGCGCCTCGCCCGCCAGTCGCACCAGCATCTTGCGCAAGGCCAGCGCGCTGGTGACCCGTTCCGGGAAGTCCAGCCGGAGCGTCGCGCTGCCCGCCTGCATGTCCATGCCGTCGGGGTCGCAGCCGGTGCAGCACCAATCGGCAGGCTCGGCATCCAGCAGCCTGGTCGCATAGAGGTTCATCGCGTCGCGGTGATCCTCATTCATATGCTCGACGGCGCCCTGCTCGGCTTCCAGCAAATCGGCAGCATCGCCGATCCCGGTCAGAAACTGCGCAGGCTTGAGGTCGATGATGCGACCAAATCCGGCGACCAGATGCAGGCCTGACGGGACTACGCGAAAGAACGAGAAATCCTTGAAATCCGCAAACGCTTCCGCGGACGGATGGGCGTTGAGGTAGCGCCGGCGCAGGATTTTCGCAGCCTCCCCTGTGGCCTCCTCGGCCCGGCCCGCCAGCATGATCCGCGCGCCTTCGAGGGGATCGCCAGCGGCGCGCTCGTCCAACATCAGCGATACCCTGTTGTCCCCGAGGATGTTTTTCGTATGCAGCGCGAGCCTCGAAATCAGCAGAATCGGGGACGCGTCGGCATGGCTGGCGACGTTAACCAGTGAACAGTAGGGGTCGCCGCTTTCAGGCATAAGGGTGGCGAGCGCGCCCTGCCGGCTCCGCCTCAGCAGCGAGCGGGCAAGTTTGGAAGCATCAAAATCTACGGTGGGCTGCATGGTCTGTTTCCGGCCAACTTATTGCAAAAAAGGGCCTTTTCTCGGCCAGTCAGGGTGCTATATGGGATGCGGCTTATCTCCGCAGGAGCGTTTTGCGGAACTCGGTCACACTTCAGCCTAGCTTGCATTGCTCGTTGACCGTGTACGAAGCCAATTTATGCGGCGTCTGGCTGAAGTGCCCGCCGTTTAAGCCACTCTCTTATTCGAAAGCAGGCTCATGCCCACAATCGCCCTGGTCGATGATGACCGCAACATTCTCACATCCGTGTCGATCGCGCTCGAAGCCGAAGGCTATCGTATCATGACATACACGGATGGTGCATCGGCGTTGGACGGCTTCCGCACCTCGCCGCCCGACCTCGCGATCCTCGACATCAAGATGCCGCGCATGGATGGCATGGAAACGCTACGCCGGC
>Ga0268266_10003845_pt1 | contig 14658 bp, 10 predicted proteins | sample KBSS13metaG_FD_190356 | JGI IMG/M metagenome (GOLD analysis project Ga0268266, IMG submission 190356) | Switchgrass rhizosphere microbial communities from Kellogg Biological Station, Michigan, USA - KBS S1-3 metaG (SPAdes) (version 2) | ecosystem: Host-associated > Plants > Roots > Rhizosphere...
TATCCGCATCACGAAGAGCGGGTCCGCACGGCTGCGGACTCGGCTTGTCATCAAATGCATCTTCTTCGCCGTATGTATCTTCCGCAGCGGGCCTTCGCGCGGCTTGTCCAAGCCATGTATTGAGATCGGGAGCAGAACGAGCATTGAGTTCCGCAAAAAGATTGCGCGTAGACACGCTCTCGTTTGCTATCAGTTGCGGCAGGGCGGCAAGCAACTCGTCCCGAGTGGATGCGTTCGCCGGTAACAGTCGAAGCCGATGGTATGTGACCGCGGGATAGGCAGTCTCGTTCGGCCGAACATCAGCAGCCGCGCGTAAAAGCTCAGGCACAGCCGGGTCGCCGGCTTTGGCATTCGTTAGCGCAGCCACAAGCCACGGCTTGGTATGCGATGCATTCCACTGCTGCAGACTAGCGGCGCCATCACCCGCTTGAAACGCTTTGATCCACTCAAGTAAATCAGCGGCCCGCCGCTCAGAATCATTCGCTGGCGGCGGAACGATAGTCTTAGGACGATGACTGAGAGCATCGTCATTCACGTCGGAGAGATGGCTAAGCAGATAGCTCAGATCCAAGACATCCTGATAAAGATTGGGGTCGGGAGTGGAAGTCGTTAGACGCGAAGCCAGAGTTCGAGCCTGAAGTTGGGGCTCCAGCCGCGCGTTCACGCGATCCAGCATCCCGTCGACGGCGTGGGTGAGCGATCCCATCCGCGCTCCGCTCCGCATCGCCAGCAGTTCGGTGCGTGCGGCGCGCAATTGACTCAAGTAATTGTTCAGGCGCTCTTCCGGCGATGGCTGCTTGCTTTGGTCCGCTCCCGGGGGCGGATAGTACCCTTCAAGAGCCACAGCACGCGTCACCATAATCCGGCCAACCAGATAACGCGAGAGTGCGCTCCACGGTGAGCGCGAATCCGCAGCGATCGCCGAAAAAGCTCGCAAAGCATCGTCATAACTGCCCTGATACAACAGAGCCGCGGCCTGCTGATAGGCACGATCGTATTGCAGCCATTGCGGAGCGAAGGCATGCAAGGCAGCCGGACTCACCTTCGGCTTGTCGCAGTTATGGAAAACAGCATCCTGGCCCCGAACCCACTCCACCACGTCGGAGGAACGGGAGCCATAAGCCCTCGCGCGATCCCGAAGCGTGTGCGCCGCATTCGAGAACGCATCATCCAGGCATCTCTCGAAATAAGAATCGAACTGCCACGCGTCTTGCGTTCCAAGTGGACTCTGAGGGACGAACCCATCCACCGGCCCAAATCCCTTTCGCGCTTCCACCCACGCCAGAAAGCCTCCGTGTTGCAACGATGGGTCCTGCTGGACAGCATCCCAACTTGAAGCGAAGTGCGTATTCGCCTTCACAGCGGCGCTCTGCTCCTCCGGCGAAAGTGGCAAACCGCTGAGCGAGCGGTAAACGATGACGAGGTTGCGTACGCGATATCCATTCTGGGGAACACCCAGACGTCCTCGGACGAAAGCATCGTACGGAGCGTCAGGTCCATTCTGTTTTACGAACACCGCCTCGGGCCAGTCAGGGCCGCAGGTTTGCGCGGGAAACTCGATGAGCACAAAGAGAAGGGTCCAGAGCAGAGGATGAAGACGCCGTACATTCACAGTGAAGGTCCTTGGATAGAAGGTGCTGACAGACTCTGAAGCTGTCCATAACGTCCTGCGTTAACGGATGCAAGGTCTTCCGCGCGCCAGGAACCCACACGGAAAACATAGACTCGCTGCCGCGCATCGAGCGTGGGCCATTGCTCGTCGGTCGCTACGCCGACAGAACCAGTACACACCGGCTCTCCTATATTGGAGAGGCTGCGCGGCAACGCTCCGCGGACCGCCGCCGGACCTCCCATGCGAAAGAGCATTGGCACGGCCTCATCGATAGGCAATCCGTGAAGCCAGCTGCCACGTCCGCACCAGCTGGCGAGTGCAGTGATAGACAGCGCGACTCCGGGACGGAGCTGCCGACGAACCTCGCGAAGCAGCGTGGAGTAATAAGGGCGCTCCGAAGCACCGGCATCGAAGTCAATCTGCAATGCGCGAACCTTCGGCTCCTTGGCGGCTTCCGTAATCTGTTCGGCAATCGCTGGAATATTCGCATCCCGCCACCGATAGGCCGGAGTCGTCTCAACTCGAACCACGGGCATCAGGAAGACATTCGCCGGAAGCAATAACCGCTGATGGCGCAGGCGGACCTCCTGACTTTTCCCCAGGAGGAGTTCGCGTTCTAGATACGCCACTCCGCCACGGCCCACGTCAAGCGCCCTAAGATCTTCGGGAGTCTCCCACGCCCACAACATCAGGTTAGGCTCCCCAGCCATCTGCGGTGCAGGTGTGCGGATCTGGCTATGCGGACGGAGACGAAGGTACGCCGCAACGACAACCAGAGTGAGCAGTCCCAAAGTGAGCCAGGGAATAGAACGACGCATGACGGTGATGCGTAAGAGTGTACGCGATAGAACGGCCCGCCAATCCCCATCCCTCAGAAGTCATCATCCCGAGCAAATCAGAAGTCGTCATTCCGAGCGAAGCGAGGAATCCCTGCATTTTGCTTGAAGCTCCACGAATGCCCGCTCCATGGCTTGAACGCCAAATCGATGGCACCCTCCTCCGCATCGATCGGCACTCAAGGCACCGGACGGATCAGATCATAGAGGGCGATCGACCTGTCAAGCCTAACTCCTGCATAAACACAACAAATTCAGCAAGATATATCTGCCGATGAGTTCTAGGCACCCTGCTAAAATAATATTAGGAACAAAAAGGCCCGGGGAAAATTCCTCGGGCCTTTTCCATCTGGGTCAATGGAATAGAATATCGTGGTCGGAAAGGTGGTCCAGACCTATCTTTTTTATTATGAATACTTTGCACAAATAAGTACGGGGGAGGGTACCAGATACGCCACAATCGGTAAGCCGTGGATCTGCATCCTACACTCCAGAAAGAGGAAACTCATAGCAATGAAATCTGGCAAGTTTGGCTGCACCTTTATTGCCTCGGTTCTCTCGGTAGGTTTGTTTGCTGGCACATTAGACGCACAGGCGCAGACTCAGGATCCCCAGGCCCAACAGCGGGTCCGCACCGCCGTCAAAACAGAGCTTGATGCCGATCGCAACGACCACTCCCGCTGGCAGTATCGCTCCACCGTCCGCCGCCCCGAGGGTGAGTTCGTCTACGAGACGGTCGAGACCGACAACGGCTCCGTCAAAAAGAAGATCCGGGAGAACGGCCGGCCGCTCTCACCCGACGATCTGGAAAAGGAGAACCAGCGCATCTCCTCCTTCGTCCACGATCCGTCCCAACAGGCCAAGCAACACAAAGACAGCGCGCAGGACGACAAGCGCGCCGAAGAGATGCTCGGCATGCTCCCCGATGCCTTCCTCTGGAAGGTCAAATCCGAAGCGCCCGAAGGAACCACCTTCTCCTTCGTCCCCAACCCGGACTTCACTCCACCGTCGATGGAATCGCGAGTCTTCGCCGCCATGGCCGGGGACATCGTCGTCTCCAAACCTGAAAACCGCATCCAGCGAATCACCGGCAAGCTCATCCGCGACGTCAAGTTCGGCTACGGCCTCTTTGGCAAGATGGAACAGGGCGGAACCTTCAACGTCGAGCGTCGCTCCCTCGCTCCCAAAGTCTGGGTCATCACCGACTCTCACGTTCACATCAACGGCCACATCCTGATCTTCAAAACCATTAGCGAGCAGGAAGACGAGGTCAAAACCGACTTCCGCCCCTCTCCTCAATGGGTCACCCTGGAACAGGCGGCCAACATTCTCCGCAACGTACCCGGTCCACAAGCAGCGAATCGTTAACTCCGAATCAACGCACAAGAGCCGTCGAGGCTTATCCTTGATCCATGTCGGGCCATCCTTATAAGTACACCGATCGCGAGCTCATCGGGCGCATCGAGCGCTCCGCCGGCCAGCGGGCAGGCTACAAACAGCTCATCCGCGAGCTCGGCCTCGGCGGAGGACGCGAGCGCCGCCTCCTCTTAGAGCAACTCGCCCGCATCACCGCCCGCGGAGCCCTGGTCAAGATCGACAGCGACCACTGGAGCCTCCCCTCCGCCGCCCCAGCCAAAACCGCCCGCCCACCGCGATCAAACAATGGAGCAGTCGAGCGCCACCCCACTCGCGAGCGCCTCGTCGCCGGCCGCATCGACCTGCACCGCGACGGCTACGCCTTCGTCCGGCCGACCGGGAGCGAAAAGCGTGAGGAGGATCTGTTCATTCCTCCCAATGAGCTCAACGGAGCCATGCAGGGCGACGAGGTCCTCGTCGATGAAGCCCCGCGCGACCGTGAAGGACGCCGCTCCGGACGCGTCGCTCGAGTCCTCAAACGACGCAACCCGACGGTAGTCGGCATCTTCCACTACGCCCGCTCCCAGCGCCGCAGTCCCTGGGAGGACCTCCCCCTCGTTCGCGGAAATTATGTCGTTCCCTTCGACGAGCGCATGACACAGCCGATCCTCATCGTCGAAGGAGATGAGATCGTCAACGAAGCCGCCACCGCGCCAAACCGTGTCCTCGGCGAAGAGGCTCAGGAGCAGAAGCGACGCTGGACCGCAGAGGAGAACCCAAATACTCCCCTCGAGGGCCTCGCCGTCGACGTTGAGATCACCGGCTTCCCATCGCCAGGACGCCCCGCACGAGGACGAGTCATCGAGGTCCTCGGTCCTCCCGACGCCTTCGGAGTGGATGTCGAGATCGTCATCCGCAAACATCATCTGCCCCACGTCTTCCCGCAGAATGTGCTGGCCGAGGCCGCCGACTCGGCCAAGCAGACCGTCGACAAGCTCGATACCGATGAGTCCTCTAGACGCCGCGACTTTCGCGGACTCCCCATCGTCACAATCGATGGCGAGACAGCACGGGACTTCGACGACGCCGTCTACGTCAACCCGCTGCCTAATGGAAACTGGCAGCTCCAGGTTCACATCGCCGACGTCAGCTACTACGTCCGACCAGGAACCGCGCTCGATCTCGAAGCAAGGCTGCGTGCGACCTCCGTCTACTTCCCGGATCGCGCCGTTCCCATGCTCCCCAACGATCTGTCGAGCGGAATGTGCAGTCTGCGCCCCGACGAAGACCGCCTCGTCCAGAGCTGCCTCATGGAGATCGACTCGCGCGGTGAGATCGTTGGCTTTGAGGTGGCCGAAGGAATTATCCGCAGCGCGCGGAGGATGACCTACACCCAGGTGCAGGCGATCCTCGATGGCGACCAGGCAACGCGGCTTCAGTTCACGGAACTAGTTCCCGAGTTCGAGCGAATGTACGAACTCGCACTCAAACTCAACACCAAGCGCAAGCGCCGTGGCTCCATCGACTTCGATCTTCCTGAGCCGGTCGTGCAGTTCGATCCCGAAGGGAACATGCAGGCCATCGTGCGCTCGGAGCGGGGCTGGTCGCATCGTCTGATCGAAGAGTTCATGCTCGCCGCCAACGAGTGCGTCGCGCACTGGATCGAGGCGCAGAGTATCCCCGGCATCTATCGCATCCACGAGACTCCCGATCCGAAGCGCATCGTCGAGTTCGAGGAGACCGCATCGCAGTTCGGTTACACGCTCGGCTTCAGCTCCCTACCGGTAAAGCACGTGCAGACGCGAGGCGATCGTCGCGACGCGCGAAGCACAGGACGCAAGCCACAGACTCACGAGGTCCCTGACTCAATCCCGGTGACACCTCAGATGTACCAACGCCTGACCGCAAAGATTCAGGGCAAGCCGGAAGAGCGCATTCTTTCCTACCTGATGCTTCGCTCACTCAAGCAGGCGCGCTATGCGGAGAAGAACGCCGGACACTTCGCTCTTGCCTCGCCCAGTTACACCCATTTCACCTCACCGATCCGGCGTTACCCTGACCTGATCGTGCATCGCCTGCTGCACTACCTTCTTCACGCAGGTGCCGATCCAAACGGCTCCCCCATCCCAAGCAGCGAACCACAGCCATGGGGAGAGCGACCCGCTGCCTCTCCAGCGCCGCAACGAGACGGACCTCTACCCGAAGACGAACTCGATGCGATGGCCACTGAATCCAGCCAGGCAGAACGCCGAGCCGACGACGCTGAACGCGAGCTGATCGAATGGAAAAAAATCCGCTTTATGCAGGATCGCGTGGGCGAAGACTTCACCGGCATCATTCTCTCCTGCACCAAGTATGGTTTCTTCGTCGAGCTGGACGAGCTCTTCATAGAGGGCCTCGTCCCTATCGCTAACCTCCAGGATGACCGCTACTTCTTTCGCGACACCGATCGAACCATCGTCGGGGGCCGCAACGGGCGCATCTTTAAAATCGGCCAGCAGGTACACGTGATCCTTGACCGGATCGATCGCCAGCAACGGCGCCTTCAGTTCGCCTTGATGCCCTCTGAGCATGAAGCCGCAAGTTCATCACGCTCCTTGCGAAGATCCAAGAAGGAGCCGCGAAATCCCGGCGAAGTTCGCACGAGCAAAGGCAAGAAAAAGTCGAAGACGAGGGTCAGGAACCAAAAAGCAAAGGGCAAGCGACGGTAAGGCGAATCCGAGGCTTGCGCCCCAACATCCGATAACGATGAGCCAAACGATCGAACGCAAACAGCTGTTAGCCAAAGCATTCGCGAAACGCGGAATCGATTCCGTAGATGTACGCGAGATCCGTCTGGAGCCGAATCAGCAAGCTGGACGCCATTTGCATCCTTGTACCGTGGTGGGTTATATCGTATCCGGCACAGCGGTCTATCAAATTGAGGGCGAGGAGGAGCAGGTACTGCCCTCAGGATCTGCGTTCTGCGAGCCGGCCGACGCAGTGATCACGAACTTCGGAAACGCCTCCAGCATCGAACCAATGACCTTCGTCGCGTTTTACCTGAAGGATGGCAAACAGGACCTGATTCAGATGCTCGACGGAAAATCGTCGTAAAATAAGAGCTCTGAAGGAGTTATTTCGCACAATGGCGCATATGGTGTTTTGCACGAAGTACAAAGCCGAGATGGAAGGTCTGGATGAGCCGCCCTTTGATTCGGACTTTGGCCAGAAGATCTACAAAAATGTCTCGAAGAAGGCCTGGGGCGAGTGGGTAGAGCGCCAGAAGATGCTGCTGAATGAATACCGTCTTCAGCCCTGGACGCGCGAGGCTCAGGAGTTCCTGGTGGAGCAGATGAACGAATTCTTCTTCGGAGAAGGCGGAGCGCTTCCCAAGGAGTACGTCCCTCCCACCAAGTAATTCCGCTCGTGTACACTTAACAGAACAACCCCGCTGTCGTCTTCCTGGACGGCAGGCAAAGAGTCGGGACGTGGCTCAGCCTGGTAGAGCGCACCCTTGGGGTGGGTGAGGTCGCTAGTTCGAATCTAGTCGTCCCGACCATTTTTCCAATTTGGCCCTCTTGAAGATGTCTCCCCAATGGGCGTATCCAAGTGAAAGTGTCCGCGTAATCTACGTGGAATCCCTGCCTAATATGCAAGATGCTGATGATGAACGCCGAAAGCATTTGGCCCGACCAAGCCCTCCTCGATGACTATCCTCTGGGTGCTTCTTCCACCCGAATGGTAAGAAGATCCCATCCGGCGACTTCGAAATCACTCGTGATCGGTTCCAGCTTTTCTTCGGCAAGATTGCTTCGCCATAACTTGGTTTCGCCCGGGCGCAACCACTTGATCTTTGTTCTTCTAGTCTCGCCAGAGGCTCCAAACAGTCTGACGATCCAGGCAGAGCGATCCTCACTTGCCTTAAAGGTCAAGGCAAGTACATCGGAAGGCTCGATACTGAGACACGAATCTACCGGCTTTGCTGATGACGTAATTGGCTGCGCCATCAGGGGCTCCGACAGACCGATGGCAAGTCTGGTGGCTGCGGCGGCGTCATAACGTGTATGCGGCCGAAGTGCGTACCGGAACGTGACCGGGCCTTCCTGATAGGCACGATAGTTCGTTCCCCAATGATTGTTCATCACCCATGAGAAGAACGTCTGGGTCGGCTCAATGCGCTTCCGCCATACGTTTGGGTTACGTTGCGAACCGAGCATCGTTGCGCTGATCTCTCCGACTTCAATAAGCGGAGCATCTTGGGTGACCCAAGTGACACCGACTTCATCGTTCGAGATGTCTACCCAGCGCCCGACCGGAAGCCAGTTCTTGCACGATCCCGGAAGTTGGTCGATCTCCGGCTGCATGTTGCCGAGTGCCATATCCACTCGCATTTTTCCGTCTGATACCCCCAGAGGGTATGCGAACTGGATACTCTCTTTCGACCCACGTTGCGCGAACTCGTCTCCAGGCCCGCCCGAACCGGGATGCGGGTTCAACGCGGCGGGAAGTTTATCGACGGTGTTTTCCAACTCGAGATAGTCGGCTCCGGCTACCAGCCGAATGCGCCGGCTGACGTTCTTACAGGTCGGAGCGGAGGATTCGACAAGAACGGACACGACGAGTGGACCATTCTCTTCGATTGTGATCTTCGCAGCGCCGCTTGATTGAACATGATCGACATCCTGCCCGGCAAGGAAAAGGAGTTGGTTCGCCCGGTACGGCCCATCTGTCCTTACTAGATTGTGGGCGACAGATCGGAGGCGCAGTTCGGTGATGTCACCGGTTGCGGGGTCGATCTTTGCGTGGACTATACCGTTATCAAGAACGTTGTTCTTGAAAGACGCTGGCTTAGAAGGATGACGAGCTGCGTGCTCCGAAAAGGTATATCGCGAAGTCGAGAAAGCAGAGATCTCCGAGACAAGTACCGCTAATTCGCCGGATGCAAGTCTCTGTGACGGCAGCGGCTTGCCGTCGTGACCGCTGACGTGGTCCCCTGCTTGCGATAGCTGTCGGGGAACATAAACAACTTCGCTGCGAACCCAGGAAGAGCCATTGAATATCTCAATCTGGCCACTACTCGAGGTCTCGCTCGTTAGATCGGTAGATTTCTCAATCAACTTCTTAGAAAGCCGCTCGGCATCCACCGCGAAGGCGCGCTTCACCTCCCATTGTTTCTTGACGAAGGGATTCTCTGAATCAGAGACACTGTTCCATGCGCCCCAAGTGTGTTCGGAGTAGAGCAACACGTCGCGCCATGCCTCGGCGTACTCCACAACTTCGTATTCAGCTTTGTTCGTCATGGCCCGTAAAGCTTCGGCCTGGTTGATCCGATCTGCAGCATTGCGGCTCATCCGTGTCTCAAGCGCTGAGGAACCTGCACCATCTTCCCAGAAAGGTGTCAGGTCCCCGCGATACTGCGGTAGCTGGTTTCCGTAACGCTTCTCAAAGGCCGAGAACGCTGTACTCGTGGTGGTTATGGAGAAGCGAGGCCATTCGTACTTCTGATTCCAATCGCGAATCCAATCACTCAACTCAGGGTCTGGCTCAGCGTTGTCTCCGTGACCCGACCAACGTATATAGGAGACGTCATAGGGATACTGAATCTCATCCATGCGGTCCTGGTATTTCGCGACGAGATCAGAACCGAGCTTCATCACGTGAGAGAGGGCATAACCCGTCCAAGGGACCCAGAACAGAATCTTTTCTTTGCCTGATGGCGAGACCCACCAGAAGGGCTTGTCCTGCCAGGACACCATGAATGTGCCGATGCGATCGAAGTAGTTCGGCGCAGCGGAGAAATAGCGGATTCCCGCTTGCGACATGGCCGTCACTGTACCCCAGGAAAAGCCAGGAACATCGCTCATCATCGCCGAATCCACCTTCACTCCGCATGTCTTACCCAGTTGTCCGGAGAAGTAGAACAATTGCAGGAGTTCCTCAGGGCGACAGAGCCCCGTAAGCTCGTTTGCGTAGGAGCCGTTGATTCCAATCCGTCCCTTTTGAACTGCATCGATGAGTTCTCGTCGATCACCCTCCGACCCGCGCTTCATGTAGAGGTCGGCACCCCAAAGAACCTCGAGGTTCCAGATAAATCTCGCTCCTTCGGGATAGTCTTTCGTCTTGCGTGCAAGCTCGATGCCGCGTGTGATGTTGCGGATCTGTTTTGCTTCAACATCGGCTTGCAGATCGGTATACCCGAGGTCATGATGCGAATGCGGCAACACGTAGATCTGCATCTGCCGCACCGGTTTCAGTTCGATCTCTTCTCGGATCTGTTTCCCGCCCAAATCGACGATGATTGTCGACCGTTGGTTCGAGGTGACTGGCTTTACATAGACCTCGAATGAGGTTGCGCCCGCGGACACATTGCGCCGATCGATCTCGGTGTCATCGAGCTTCGTCACAGCTAAGACGGCATCGCCAGGCTTTTCAAGGGTGATTTGGATTGGCTGAACCAGTTTCCCTTCTTTTCGCACGAGCCCGCGGATAGGGATGACGGTGGGATGCTTCGCGGCTGGCTGTTTGTCTGTCTGAGCCACAGACTCATGGGACAACATTGCTCCGCCTGCGGCCATCGTAAGACTTTTTAGAAGATCTCGACGTTTCATCTTTGCGCCCTCGGAATCTCGCACTCACGAGCAGACTCCGGAATGTACGAAGAAAGAGCATCGAAGCCGATGCTCCTTCTTAGGTTTCTGACTAAAATACTAGCTTCAACGCAAACTGTACTTGCCGGCCGAACCCGGCGGCACTGGTGATCCGACCAAACTTGCTGTCCTGAACGCTGCTGTCCGGCATTTGCTCGAGTACGATGAGCAGCTGCCTGCTTCATCGGAGCCCGTTTGTAGCTCCCCGCGACAAATCGGGCTACCTAGACGAAGGACGCGGCTTATGCGATATCAAGATGGCTGCGGCTAACGAACTCGCGATCGCAAGTCCGGCCGCCGCAGAAACGATAACGCGATATCCCGAAACAAAGGACTCCTGGACAGCCTGTTGTACACGTCTATCTGTGGTTTGGATGGCGGCCAGCTTGGCACGTTGCGCATCCAGAGTGGCTCGCGCTGCCGGAGCGAGCCCGAGCCTATCCAACCGATGGCTCAAAGAGTTTTGGAAGATCCCGTTGAGTAACGCGCCGAAGATCGCCACCGCCAACAAAGCGGCGATTCGCGAGGTGGCATTATTGATGCCCGAGGCGGCTCCCGCGTGCTCCTGCTCCACGGAGTTCATCACCGTAGTGGTAAGAGGCGCAATGCTTATCGCCATCCCAAGCCCCAGAACTGCGACTGCCGGGAAGTAGGTGGTCCAATAGGAGCCGCCAACCCCAGGTCTCGCAAACAGTGCGAATCCCACCGCAGCGATGAGCGGACCGATCACTAAAGGACGCTTTGCGCCATATCGGTCGAGAAGCCCGCCAGACCAGCGTGAAAGTAGAAACATCAGCAAGATGAAAGGCAGCAATGCCGCACCAGCCTCTATCGTGGAGTAATGCTGGACCTGGATCAGGTTCAGCGGAAAAAAGAAAAAGACGCCGTTCAACCCAAAATAAAGTAACAGCGTGAGGACGTTGGCTCCAATGAAATCAATGGAGCGGAAGAAGCTGAGCGGAACCATCGGAGATGGGGCGCGGGCCTCCCACAAGAACAAGCCCAGCAGAGCTGCAGCACCCGCTATGCCTGGAATGAAGACCGATTGAATCAGGGCATAGACAATTCCACCGAAACCCAGTGCGGCAAACATCCCGCCCAGCCAATCGGGACGCGTTCCAGCCTTGCCTGCGCTGCTTTCAGGAACCTTCCATAAAGATAGTGTAAGGACGGCCAAGCCCACGGGGACATTGATGAAGAATACCCATCTCCACGATCCGTGCTCGACGAACCATCCACCAAGCACCGGACCTATCGCTGCGGTGATCGATGTAAATCCGGACCAGATCCCGATCGCGCGGCCGCGCTGCTTTTCAGGGAAATTGGCACTGATCAGCGCCAGGCTGCCGGGAACCAGCAAGGCTCCTCCTATTCCTTGAAGCCCCCTGGCTAAAATCAAATGGTGAATATCAGGTGCAAGCCCGCACCAGATTGAAGCCAGAGAAAATATTGCAACACCGATTACGAATGCTTTACGTCGGCCATACTGGTCGCCTAACGCCCCGCCCGTAAGAAGCAATGCCGCAAGAAGAAGAGCGTATGCTTCCACCACCCATTGAACATCGGATATCGTCGCGCCGAGGGCGGACTGAAGCGCGGGTAAGGTGACATTCACAACCGTACCGTCGATGAAGACCATGCTTGAACCAAGAATGGCCGCGGCAATCACCCAACCACTGTTGGCTGGAAATGACTCGCCAGAAGGATTTGCCAGAATTACGGCCTCATCGCAAGGTGGCTTGGCAAAGTTTCCCATCATTCTGTCTCATCAGGACTCGAGTATCAATCAGTTCAGGGCACTCGTTTTTGATCTCGGACGACTACGTCCGGGTAGTCAGCTATCAGGATCTTGTCCGGCCTACGAACTCTTGTTGTAGAAGTTACGAGGAGTCTTGTTATCGTCTCATGATCCACAGAAGCGCGTACGCGGCGACAAAGTTTTAGCTTTATTAAGCCTGCAGTTCGACAATCATACCCGTTTGCATTCTCCGAGTATCGACGTAATACCGAGCACTTCATCGATCGCTTCGTCACTCATAGGAGGATCATCAGAATCGCCGGTGATAAGTTCTTCAGCGGCCTCCTCTCGCTGTTCGTCAGGGCTCTCGTCTTCTGATGGAGTCGGATCGCAGGAAACTAAAATCACGCGCAGCTCTTCCTCCGTCTCCTCAAGGTATACCTCTTCCTGATTTGCCTGCTCCTCGTAATAAGCTTCGCTATACGTCGGATTATCGTCCTTACTGCTGCCTGTGAACATTGTTGTCATTCCTCCTCTCAGTAACTGTTTGCTTCCGGATTTGCCGATTTCACGTTCTCCCCACCATGAACATGGGAGAACCTTCAGTTGCAAAGACACACTTTTGAGCTAACCAGCGCGACTTCTTCAACGGAGCCGACTCACGACAGTAGACCAATCACAGGCGGGATTTGTGACAGTACTCCAACATATTTTTTCTTTCTGCGGGTGGAGCTCTGTCACATTTGGAAGGACTTCCCGACATCGTGAATCGAACCTCGGTCCGCATCTCCGTGAATACTAGGCCCTTCACACCAAAGTGTGCTGCTGCTTTCGACGATCCTCTACCAATACCGCAACCTTCTTTCGAAAGCGCCGTGCACGGCTCGATTAAATCGATCGGCATCGTGTCACAAATCGCAGGGGTGCTCTGTCTTAACGGGTACAACCGGCAGATGCGAAATGCCCCGGTCGAAAAAGGAAGGTAACTATTATGAAAATCGTCGTGATCGGCGGAACTGGCCTCATTGGATCGAAGCTCGTCAACAAGCTTCGCGAGCACGGACACGAAGCTGTACCGGCATCACCGAATAGCGGTGTCAATACTCTTACCGGCGAGGGACTTGCCGAAGTGCTGAAAGGTGCTTCCGTGGTCGTCGATGTATCGAACTCTCCCTCCTTCGATGAAGAGGTGGCGATGAACTTCTTCACCACTGCCACAAACAACCTGCTTAAGTATGAGAAGGCGGCTGGCGTGCAGCATCACGTTGCTCTGTCTGTCGTTGGCACCGATCTTATCGCCAAAAACAGGCCATCCGATGCGGAAAAGACGATTCGCGGATACTTCCGTGCGAAGCTCACGCAGGAGAAACTTATCGCTGAATCAGCGATCCCATTCTCAATCGTCCACGCGACGCAGTTCTTCGAGTTTGTTAAGGGCATTGCTGATGCCTCGACCGACGGCACGACCGTTCGAGTGGCATCCGTGCTCATCCAGCCCATGGCAGCCGATGACGTTGCTGCGGAGGTAGGGCGGGTTGCGGTTGGCGCTCCCGTGAATGGAATCGTCGAAATAGCCGGTCCGCAACAGTTCCGTCTCGACGCTTTTGTTCGGCAAGGCCTCCAGGCGCATAACGATCCGCGCGTGGTAGTAGCAGATCCTCGCGCCGGCTACTTTGGAGTCGAGGTCGATGAGAGCACACTAGTCCCCAGCAAAAACGCTCGACTTGGCGAAACGCGGTTCGACACTTGGCTCGCCGCACAGTCGAACCCGAGTGCGAAATCCGCTACCGCAGCAGGTGCGGTAGCCGCGTCCCGCTAAATACAGAAGCCGAGGCGGGACCCGCACTCGGCTTCAACCCTTTACAAAAAACCGAGAGATTCCGAGGAAATCATCATGAAGATCGCAAAGATAATCTTGTGTCTTGCGTTGCTCACTTCCATCCCCATGCTGTCACAGGACGCGAAAGTAACTCCGCTCATTTCGAAAGACCTGCCAGATTTCCCTGGTAAAGAGGGTCTTATGATTGCAGTGGAATATCCGCCCGGCGCTTCTGATCCTGTCCATCGCCACAATGCGCATGCGTTTCTGTATGTTCTGGAAGGCTCGATCATAATGCAGGTAAAAGGCGGTAAAGAAGTGACTCTGACACCGGGTCAGACCTTCTATGAAGGCCCAGAGGATATTCATGTGGTCGGCCGGAACGCGAGCAAAACCAAGCCGGCAAAATTCATCGTGCTTTTGGTGAAGGACAAAGACGCTCCGGTGCTGATCCCTACCAACTAACCGCTAAACATAGCATTCTCGGATGTCAGGCTACTGTTATGGGTCGCGGTACTCGCGACGCTTCAGTTCGCGCACCGCCTGTTCGTGACCCTGCATGGAGGCCTGACGAATCCAATGGCGAGACTGGGTGTAGTCGTGCTCGACACCCTGACCGGTGGCGTAGAGGTGGCCTAGCTGGAACTGAGCTTCGGCATTGCCCTGCT
>Ga0268266_10003847_pt1 | contig 14656 bp, 10 predicted proteins | sample KBSS13metaG_FD_190356 | JGI IMG/M metagenome (GOLD analysis project Ga0268266, IMG submission 190356) | Switchgrass rhizosphere microbial communities from Kellogg Biological Station, Michigan, USA - KBS S1-3 metaG (SPAdes) (version 2) | ecosystem: Host-associated > Plants > Roots > Rhizosphere...
GAGGACTCTTTTTACCTTCAATCCGTTTTACAAGCTGGCCTCCATCCCTGCGCCGGGGCCGGTGTTCATTCATGCGGAGTTGTGCGAGCGGTTCGAGGAAGGGGCGGGGTATCCGGCGGAGCTTGTACCGTATCCAGTGGTGCTGGACGGATACGATAGGGAGCAGAGGCTGGTGGTGCAGAGGAGAGCGGCTGCAGGGGAACAGGAGACCGCGATCGCCAGCCTGTTTGAGGACGCTTCGGTGCGCTATGTGTTGGTGCGGGACGGCGAGGCAGGGTGCTTCGACTTCCGCGTGGAGAGGATGGAGGGGACGGATGGCGGAGAGAGTTGAACCCTGGTTGCGTGGGACGTTGGGTGACGTGGATGCGGTGCGGCGCGCAATATTGCATGCCCTGGAGCTTGCCGCTGAAGATATCGCGCTGTGGTGCGATGGTCTTGATGGCGAGGAGATGGAAGCTCGACCTTCGGGGCTTCCTTCTGTCGGCTTTCAGTTACGGCATATTGCACGTTCGCTCGACCGTCTGCTGACGTATGCAGACGGACAACAGCTTACGGCGCGGCAATTGAAGCTGCTGAAGACGGAAGAAGAGTTTGTCGACCGCGAGGCTACGCTGATGGAGTTCGCGGAAGCGATTGAGGTTTCCACCAAACGTGTGCTCGCCTTCTCCGAGAAGAGCTACGACCAATCGCGGGCGGTGGGAAGAAAGAAGCTTCCAACCACCGTGGGCGGGCTGCTGGTGCACTGCGCGGACCACACGCAGCGGCATGTTGGGCAGGCGATCACGACGGCGAAGGTCGTGATCGCGCTACGCCGAAAATAAGGAGTTAGTGCTTGCCCCCGAGGAGGCCTCCAAGGACGCCACCCAGCGGATTGGACTGGTTTTGTTTGTTCTGGCTGGGAGCCTGACCGGTGAAGCCGCTCGCTCCGCTCTTCATGGCTCCGCTGAGGTTGGGGGTGAAGGTCGGGTTGGCGGTTGTTCCTCCAATTGCGACGGGAACTCCGTTGCGCAGGGCGTTCGTCGCTACACCGCCGATGGCTCCCGCAGCTCCGCTGTTCGGGATCATGCCCATGAGCTGACCGGCAATGCCACCCACGCCAGCGGCGCTTCCGCTCTTTCCGCCGCCGAGAAGGCCGGTGAGCTTGAGGATGACGTTGTAGTTGAGAGCGCCGGAGGCGGCCACGGTTCCGGCGCCGGTTGCGGTGCCGAGCGCGGGCACATCCAAAGCGACGTTGTCGGTGCGGACGTTTCCGTTATCAACCCTGATGTTGGTGCTGAGGGAGCGGACTGCGGTGCCGGAGCCGGTGTTGGGCTTGCCTCCTGTGAGCGCAGTGATCGAGGAGAGCTTGGAGCCGAGGTCGAAGCCAGCGAGGTTGGTGTTGTTGAGGCGAATGGGACCGCTGATGATCGGGTTTGCGGTTGAGCCGGTGACGTTGAGGTCTGCGGTAAGTGTTCCTCCCTGCAAGCGCGATCCGGTCGGCAGGTGGACTCCGACAGAGGGAAGGAAGGCCTGGAGCTCATCGATGGAGAGAGCATTCCCGCTGACTTTGAGATTGATGGCGGTGGTTGGGCCGCTTGTCTGGTAGGTTCCGTTGATGCTGACGGGCGCGCGGCCGATCGTGACGGTTCCGTTTGAGATCTGCCCGGTCATAGCCTGCATGTTCTGAAGGATCGTTGCCTGAACATTGACCGGTTGGGCGGAGGGAGAGCCGTTGCGAGCCAATCGCAGATTCTGGGCGTTGGCCGAGATATTTGCATTCAGAGTCTTGCCGTCGGAGACAGCCTTGAGGTCGACGTTGGCGAGACCGTCGATTCCCGTCTCAGGTGCGACGAGGCCGCTCGATGACAGATCGATGTGGTTGAGCGTGGCGTGAGCGTTCAGCGGGGTGGAGTCGGCGTCGTCGTAGTTGATGGGGCCAGCCGTCCCGTCCGCGTTCAGGGAGCCGCCACCGGGAACCTGCGCGCTGAGCTTGAAGGGGGATGAGCCCGTGGGCGAGAGATTGGTGACTTCGGCGTTGAGCTGCTGGTAGACGGCAGGCTTGGATTGGCCTGCGGTGGAGAGCGAGAGAGTGCCGTTCTTGATCTGGAGGTGATCGGCAGTCATCGTGCTCAGCATGTCGTTGCTGTCCGGTGCTTTTTGCGGGGTTGGAGCGGCCTTCGGTGTTCCCTTGCGTACGACGTTGAGGTTTGGTGTGTCTATGGTGAGATTGGCGACGTGGAGCTGTTTTCCGTTCCAGGTGGCTTCCACATCGATGGCATTGATCATGCCGGTGATTCCGGCAGCCGGTTCGAGGAAGCCTGCGGCTACGGGGTCAATATGCTTGACGGTGAGTTTGGCTCCGAAGGGAGTGAGTGAGGCATCGGCCGGGTTGATGGGGCCAGCGTTTCCATTGAGAGATACGGTTCCGTCTCCGGGAAGATGCGCAGAGACGGTGAAGGGGAATGGTTTGGAGAAGGCGAAGTCTTTGGCTTCGAGATCGACCTGGTCATAGGTGCGCTTGGGAGTCGCGGGAACCCCAGGAGCCGATTCGGTGTTGACGGTCAGCTGACCGTTGGTGACGTTGACGTGCCCGACGGTCATGCCGGTCATGGAGCTGGAGCTGCCACTGGACGGCTGTTTCGAGGACGCGGTTCCAATGGTGGAGTAGTTCCAGGTGCCGTTTGCGTGGCGGATGAGATTGATCTTCGGCGAGTCGATGGCGAAGCCGGTGATGTGAACCTGCCGGCTGAGAATCAGCGGCACCATCGCGACGTTGATTTTGACGGTCGAAGCCTGGAGGAAGGGCTGGTTGCTGAAGGCCGGGTCGTCGGCGAGGGTCGCGTTCTGGGCGACGAGGCTACCGGACCAGACGGAGAGGTCGAGCTTGCCAAGGGTGACCTTGCGTCCGAGGGAGGTGGTGAGCTCGTTTTCGATGCGGCCGCGGAAGTTGTCAGCATTCAGGAAGAGAGGGATCGCGACCACTGCAATCACGATGAGGGCGAGAAGGCTTCCGAGGATGATCAGAAGAGTTCGGTGACGGGCGGCCATGATTGTTCTCCTCCAGTGAAGTCTTTAGGTTCTGATGCAGCCTGGGAAGAGGACGACGCTATAGGCCCCTCCCCCGTGGTTTTGTGTCAAAGTATTCATTCCTTTAGATTTAGCCTTGGACCTTCCAGCTTAGACGCTGGAATACGGAGGCATCATCGGCCCGGGAACGAATTTTTGTTTCTTTTAACTAGTTTAGCGAAGGAGAAGGAACTGATCGGCAGATCGATGTTATTGAATCTATTCCGGTTAGATGAGTTTAGAGCTTGACAGGTTTGCCCGAACGCGTGTGTCGATGGAGGGGCTCCCTGCAAACCCACACATGGCGATAAAACTGCCATGTATGGGGCACCCAGCACCCGGCTCCCGGCGGTTAGCTAGCGAGTGCTCGATCGAGTTGTGGAGATGGATCTCCATCCTTTAGCTGGTTGACGGTTGTAGGAGCGCGGAATTGAATTGGCCCGCGAGGTTTTCATGGCCAGTGTGGTGGTGGAGAAGAGAACAAAGATTCGCGTCCTGGTGTGGCTTGCGGGCGGAGTTCTTCTGGCTGCGGGAGCTCTGTGGTGTGTCTGGTATCCGATGCATGTCATACGGCCATTCCGTCCGCAGGACCCGGTGCGGCTGACGCGGGCTCTATGGGTGCATGATGTGGGGCCATGGGTTGCGGGAGCGTGTGCTGTTTTTGTAATTGCTCTGACCTGGTGGACCTGGAGGAGCGTCGCCAGCAGGGCTGGGCGGTGGGCTTTTCGTGCAGCGATGATTGTGCTGTGCGGGCTGTCGGTTGTGGGCGCCTACTACACGCATGTGAACTTCTACGAGACGAAGATGTTTCATCCTTACGAGTCGCCGGGGTTTGAGAGCGCGGCTGCTTCGAAGGCGGAGCCGAAGGACATGGTGCTGGCGGTAAAGCTGGGAGGACGCGCGCGGGCGTATCCGATCCTGACGATGGGATATCACCATGTGGTGAACGACACGGTGGCAGGGGTTCCGATTGCAATGACGTATTGCACGCTATGCCACTCGGGAATCGCGTGGGATCCGGTGGTCAATGGGCGGAGGCTGCACTTCAGGCTGGCCGGTATCAACAATGGGAATGCGCTGCTGCGGGATGAGGAGACGAGCAGCGTGTGGCAGCAGAGCACGGGAGAGGCTATCCACGGGCCGTTGAAGGGAACTCATTTGAAGATGATTCACAGCGACGAGATGAGCTTTGCGTTGTGGAAGAGGGAGCAGCCGGAAGGAGACGCGCTAAGGCCGGATCCGCGATGGGTGAAGGAGTATGACGGGCGCGACTGGGAAGCCCAGGTCGAGAAGACTCCGGTGATGGTGGATACGAAGCGGTCAGGGATTGAGCCGCATCGACTGATGCTGGGAGTGGAGCGTGGAGGAAGTTATAAGGCCTATCCCATGATGACCCTGATGGCGGCAAAGTTTGTCCAGGACAAGGTGGGCGGGAAGCCGGTGTTGATTGTGGTGGGACCGGACAGCTCTTCGATACGCGCGTTCGATTCTTCGGAACTGAGCTTTACGCCGGTGGAGAACGGGATGAAGGATGAGGAGACGGGCAGCACGTGGAACTTCGAAGGGTGCGCGGTGAGCGGGAGACTGACGGGGCGGTGTCTGGCGGCTGTGGATGCGTTCAAGGAGTACTGGTTTGACTGGATGAATCATCATCCGGAGACGACCGTATTTCAGGGGTGAAGTTGTGGTTTTGCTTCGCTCCGTAACGGTTCGTCTTTTGAGCTGCGGGGTTTCAATGGGCGTATGTGGCGCTGCGGGCAGAATACAGGGATTCCTCGGCTTCGCTCGGAATGACGTGTTGTTTGGGCGGGATTTTTTGCCGTGCTCGGAATGAGCGCCTTGGTTGGGGTGCGGGTTCGTTGCCGGTGGGTCGGTTTTTGTGGGCCAATGCGTGGTTAGCTGACCAGATGGCCCATCTTTTCGCGTTTGGTCTGCAGGTAGCGCTCGTTGGTGGGTTCGGAGGGAACCTCGGCCGAGATGCGCTCTGCTACCGTGACGCCGGCCTGTTCGAGGGCTTCGACTTTGGCGGGGTTATTAGTGATGAGGCGAACGGCGTGGACGCCAAGCTGCTTGAGGACCTCGGCAGGTAGCTCGAATTCGCGGCAGTCGGCCTTGTATCCCAGCTCGAGATTGGCTTCGATGGTGTCGAGGCCCTGATCCTGGAGCTCGTAGGCGCGGAGCTTGGCCATCAGGCCGATTCCACGGCCCTCCTGCTGCTCGTAGAGGAGGATTCCGGCGCCGGCTTCAGCGATGGTGGCGAGGGCGAGCTCGAGCTGCTGGCGGCAATCACAGCGCAGAGAGTGGAAGACGTCTCCGGTGAGGCACTGGGAGTGAATGCGAACGATGGGGGGAGCGGAGTGGATGTCGCCCATGACGAGAGCCACGGCGCCTTCGATGCGGCGTGCGGGGGCAGGCAGGGCGTCGTTGCAGGAATCGGGATTGTCGATGACGCCCTCAAAGCCGAGGATCCGGAAGTGTCCCCAGCGAGTGGGAAAGTCGGCATCGGCTACTTTGTTGACGGCGGAAAAAGGCATCTCTTTCTGATTATACGGTTTGGTGCTCACCGATATTAGATTCGGCAGGGGTGGCTGGCGATGCAGGAACCCGGCGTTGGTTGGATTGTAGAGGCGGACCGGAGAGTGCCAACTGCAGGTCCTTCGACTCCGCGCTTCGCGCTGCGCTCAGGATGACACGTTCGTAAAGGGTTATTTGACTCCTGCAATGGTTGTGGGCTTCTGGAATGGTTGTTGGCTCGCGTAGTAGTCGTTCGCTCCTGTAATGAGGAGTTTGACTCGTGGGATGGGTTATTTCGGCGGGGATAGATGCTTCCCGTTGAGGACGATGGCTTCCCGTTGAGGGGACGCTTGCGTGGCGGCGTAGATTAAGAGTGTGACGCATATCACACAATCGCTGATTCTGATTACTCTGTTGATCGAGCTGGGCGTGGCGGCGGCGGTTTCGAGCTCGCTGGCGCGGTCAAAGAGGTTCAAGGATGCCCTGCTGGCTCCGCGAAGGACGACCCTCCAGAAGATCGAGCTGGTGGCAATGATCTGCGTGCCTCTGGTGCTGGGCGTTCTGGTGAGGGTGAAGGTCCCGAACTTTCTGGCGGCGGATCTCTCGTTTGAGACGACCTTTCTGGTGGGGATCCTGCTGGGGCCTGTGGCGGCGATCGCCGCGGGTACGGCGCTGGCAATTCCCGCGCTGATGCATCAGGAGTATTGGGCTCTGCCGATCAACCTGATTGTGGCCACGGTCGCGGGAACCTTTGCGCGGTTTGCCGATCCGGAGGACGTATGGTCGTTCTCGCCGATGATCGACCTGAGCATCTACCGCTGGGTGAGGCGAAATCTGAAGCGGCCGCACCTGGATCGGCAGGTTCTGCTGCTGGTGGTGATTGCGGGGATGCAGCTTTGCGCGAGCGCGATCTCGTGGCTGAATCCTCGCAGATACTTCAGCCTGTATTCGAGGGAGTGGTGGGTGGAGCTGCTGATCTGCGCGAATGCGCCGGTGGTGGTGGGGATTCCGCTGAAGATCTGGAATGCGATCAGGGTAGAGCGCAAGCTGGAAGAGCAGGGGAGATTGTTGCTGGAGGCGCGGCTGGATGCCTTGCAGAGGCAGATCAATCCGCACTTTCTGTTTAATACGCTGAACTCGATTACGTCGCTGGTGAGGTCGCAGCCTGAGCTGGCGCGCGAGATGATCGTGAAGCTCGCGAATATTCTGCGTGTGCTGTTGAAGGATCGCGACGCCTTTGTTCCGTTCCATGAAGAGCTGGCGTTCACGGACGACTACCTGGATATCGAAGTGGTGCGTTTTGGTGCAAAGCTGCAGGTGGTGAAGGAGATTGCGCCGGAGACTCTGGATGTGGTGGTTCCGGGGATGCTTTTGCAGCCGCTGATTGAGAACAGCATCAAGCACGGACTGGAGCCACGCATCAGTGGAGGAACGGTGACGCTGCGCAGTCGTCTTGAGGAAGACGGGATGATGGTGATCGAGGTAGAAGACGACGGCGTGGGGATGTCGATTGAGCGCAATGAGGTTTCGGGAGCGGAGAAGATGGTGCGGCAGGGCTCCGGGATTGGAATGAAAAATGTGCGCGAGCGTATGGAGGTCCAGTACGGAAGAGAGGCGAGTGTAGAGGTGAATAGCCGTCCGGGGCGAGGGACAAAGGTGACGCTGCGCATGCCGGTGCTCGAGGCGCAGAGCTGGTCGCAGAGCGGAAGACATGTTCTGGAGGTGGCGGTGAGCGCGGTGGATGATGTGATGCGGCGGGCTAAGGCTCGTGGGTAGAGCGCGTGGGTGAGGTGGTGCAAAACCCACGTGCGGGAGAGACGTGGGGCACCCGGGTAAAATGCAGGTCCTTCGACTTCGCTGCGCTCAGGATGACACTTCTATAGTGGGTCGCTTCTCCTGTTGCGCGGTGTCTCGCTTCTCTTGTTCTGTGGTGGGTCGCTTCTTCTGTTTTTCTGTGTGGTGAGGTTGCTTCTGCTGTCGGGTGGTGGGTTCGCTTCTGCCGGGTTCTATGTTGGTCGCTTCTGCTGTATTTTTTGATGGCGCTGCCTCTGCTGTTTTGTCAGTTGCGGTCCAGGATGCGCTGGTAGTACTGCTCGTAGAGCGGGATGATGCGGGTGGTGCAGAAGTGGTCCTGCGCGGTGCGGCGGGCTGCTTGTGACATGGCCTGGAGGCGATCGGTGTCCTTGAGGAGAGCGATGGCGGCCTGGGCCATGGCGTCGACGTCGCCGATAGGAAAGAGGAGGCCGTTTACGTTGTCGTCGATGAGCTCGGGGACGCCTCCGACTCGGGTGGCGATGGCGGGGACACTGCAGGCCATGGCTTCGAGCGCGGCGAGTCCGAAGGACTCCATCTGGCTCGGCATGAGGAGAAGGTCGGCGAGGGGAAGAAGCTCGTTTACGTTGTCCTGCTTGCCGAGGAAGTGAATGCGGTCTTGAACGCCGTGGCGGAGGGCGAGGTGTTCGGCGGCGCTGCGGTCGGGGCCGTCCCCGATGAGCATAAGGCGAGAGGGAAGAGCCTGGGCGACTCGGGCGAAGACTTCGACGGCATCGGTGACACGCTTGACGGGGCGAAAGTTGGAGAGGTGGACGAAGAGATGTTCGTCGTCGTTGGCGAACTGGGGACGCATGCGGGCGACGAGCTCGGGATTGCGAGTGTAGACGTCGCAGTTGACGAAGTTGCGAATGACCTCGATCTCGTTGGTGATGCCGAAGGCCTCGCGGGTGCGGTCGGCGAGATGTTGCGAGATGGCTGTGATGCCGTGAGACTGCTCGATGGCGAAGCGAGTGATGGGAAGGTAAGAGGGATCCAAACCGATGAGGGTGATGTCGGTACCGTGGAGCGTGGTGATGAAGGGGAGATTGCGTCGGCGTGCAGGAAACGAATGTGTAGCGATCATCTGGCTGGCGAGGAGGGCGCTTACGGAGTGAGGGATGGCGTAGTGGACGTGCAGGAGATCGAGCGCGTAGAAGTCGGCGACCTCGGCCATGCGTGTGGCGAGCGCTAGGTCATACGGTGGGTATTCGAAGAGCGGATAGGTGGCGACGGAGACTTCGTGGAAGTGGATGTTGGCTTCGCGACCGGTGAGGCGGAAGGGTTGGGATGAGGTGATGAAGTGAACCTGATGGCCGCGAGCGGCGAGTTCGATGCCGAGCTCGGTGGCGACGACTCCCGAGCCGCCGTAGGTGGGGTAGCAGGTGATGCCGATCTTCATCGAGGCTCCTAATTTGTAGTGAGCATTGCTGCGGCTTTGAACCGCAGATCCTTCGACTCGCTCCGCTCGCTCAGGATGACAGCTTCATGGAAGGGTCGGACTTTCGCGAGCAACTTTGGCGAGGCTACCGAAATGGATGAGCGAAGGTGAGTTTGGTTGCGCGAGTGTTGCGGGAATAACTGAGAGGAGTGCCTGCATCTCGATCTCGCGGTGGGCGCGCAGGCGGGTGGTGACGCGATCGAGATCGCGATCGTTGTAGCCGGGATGGCAGACGAGCTCGAAGACGCCGTCGGCGGGCATGGCGGAGAGGATCTCCGCGAGAGTGAAGCCGTTGAGGTTTCCAGTGGCGGAGACGCCGAGTGTTCCGCTGGAGGTGTGGACGGTCCCGTTGCGGAGCTGAGGGTGGCGCTCGAAGGCAGGACGGAGCCGATTGAGAGCGCTGATCTGCAGGCGGCGCTTGATGCCGGCGTGAGCTAGATTCTGGGTGAAGGCGGGCTCGAAGGGATTACGAATCGCCGTGATACCAGTGCGCTCAAGGACGCGGAGGATAGGACGAGCAGCGGCGGGAAAGAGGTGAGTATGTTTGTGAGTGTCGACGTGGGTGATGGAGATGCCGGCCTGTTGCAGCTTGGTGATCTGGGCTGTGGCTTCGCGCTCGATGTCTTCTTCGCGGATGTGACCGCGGAGTAAGTGGTGGACGAAGTCGAGAAGAGAGGTTCGGAATGTCTTGCGGTCGGGACCGAGAAGAGATGGGATGGCTTCAGGAGGGGAAGCGGGGATGCCATCGGTGAGGACGATATGGCAGCCTACGCCAACAGTCGGATTTCGGGAGGCGATGACGACGGCGTCGTCAAACGCAGGGCCGGTGGCCATGAGAGTGGCGGAGGTAAGGACGCCTGCCTGGTGGAGTTCGAGGATGGAGCGATTGATGCCTGGGGTGAGGCCGAAGTCGTCAGCGTTGATGATGAGGCGGGACGGCATGAAAAATCAAAAGAGGCAGCGAAAGTGCCGTGTTGCACTTACTTTAGCAGGTGTGAGATAGCTGGTAGAAGCGGGCTACGAGATTCGATAACAACCTAATTACATTTTTACCGGCGTCAAATTGAGAGTTGAAGTGTCTAACGGGATATGCAAGTGACGGACGTCTTTGTGTGTGGAGGCGGGCCTGCGGGACTAGCTGCGGCAATTGCTGCGCGGCTTGAGGGCTTTGATGTTGTGGTTGCGGACTGCTTCAAGCCACCGATCGATAAGGCGTGTGGTGAGGGGCTGATGCCGGATGGGGTGGCCGCTTTGGCGGAGCTGGGGGTGTTTCCTTCTGAGGGGGAGTCGGGCGCCTTCTGCGGTATTCGATTCGTTGAGGCAGGAAGATCCGTCGAGGCGCGATTTTCACAGGGGGCGGGAAGAGGGCTGCGAAGAACAACGCTGCACGAGATTCTGCACCGTCGAGCTTCCGAGCTGGGAGTAAGGTTTCGCTGGTCTACGCAGGTCCTGGATGTGAACGATGGGGTGGTGCGGACGGGGCAGGAGCAGATTCGAGCGAAATGGATTATCGGAGCCGATGGGATTCATTCTCGAATTCGAGAGCGGCTGGGGCTGGGAAGAGGAAGACGGCTGGGTCGGAGGATTGGGCTAAGACAGCACTTCAAGGTTCAACCGTGGGGCGAGTTTATGGAGATCCACTGGAGCGATCGGGGCCAGGCTTATGTGACACCGATTGGGCCGGAGGAGGTCTGCGTCGTGGTGGTGGGCAGAGAGCGATTTCGTTCGGTGGAAGCATCGCTGTCGTGGTTTCCGGAGTTGGCGGCGCGATTGCGAAGAGCGGAGATAGCGAGCGAGCAGCGCGGAGCCGTCACGGAAGGATGTCTTTACGATCGGGTTACGAGTGGATGCACTGCGCTGGTGGGCGATGCGTCGGGCTCAGTGGATGCGATTGCGGGACAGGGGCTGGCACTCTCGTTCCTGCAGGCGAGAGAGCTGGCGAAGGCGTTGAAACAGGGCGATCTGAACCTGTACGAAAAGGCTCATCGAAGAATCCGACGGGTACCGATGTTTATGTCGCGTTCGATGTTGTGGATGGATCGATTCGGTCCGGTGCGCCATTGGATGCAAAGGGTGTTCTATCGCGAGCCCAGGATCTTCGAACAGATGCTCTCGGTCCATGTTGGAATCGCTCCCCTGACTGTTTTGGGAAGCGGCGGAGTTCTTAGTCTAGGCTTGCAGATACTTGCGGCGCAGGAGGTATGGGATTGCGTTCAGAGATTGTGATTGCTGGCGTGATGTTGTGGGCCGGGCTTGCCGGAGCGCAGACGACGACGCTTCGGGTCGATCCGGTACAGAGCGAGGTGACCTTCACGCTGGGCGATGTTCTGCATACGGTGCATGGAACGTTCCAGGTGTCGGATGGCGAGGTGAAGTTCGATCGAAAGACCTCGGCGATGTCAGGCGAGATCCAAGTCGGTGCGGGCAGCGGGAAGAGCGGGAATGACACACGCGACAAGCGGATGAGTAAAGATGTTCTGGAGACAGGGAAGTTCGCAACCGTGTCATTTAAACCGCAGCAGATGTCCGGCGCTCTCGCTGAGAGCGGAGATTCGACCGTTGGGGTCTCCGGAATATTTACCGTGCACGGCTCGTCGCATCCGCTGACGGTTCCAGTGTCTGTTCATATGGAAGGTGGACGATGTGTCGCCAAAACACACTTCGTTGTTCCGTATGTGCAGTGGGGGATGAAAGACCCGAGCACCTTTGTGCTGCGCGTGGCGAAGGAGGTTTCGATCGATCTGACGCTGGTGGGGAGATCGGAGACTGAGTAACTCCGAATGACTCAAGAGGACGTAGATTAGCTGGGAGAGGCCGCGTCGGTGGGGATGGGATGGATGCGATGTGCATCGTTTTGTTGACGCTGGTTTGTCCGGAGAGCGACCAGAAACATTCCTGAGAAGGTCATGACGATGAGCAAAGTGGCGCGGATGCCGTGGAGCTGCCCGGCATCTCCAGAGAGAAGACCGAGACCGACGAAGACGAAGAAGAGGTGAGCGCAGAAGACCTCAAGTGAGGCTTTCCCGAGGATGAGAAAGGGAGGGATGTTGACGATGCGCTTGACCACGGTTCGTGACCCATAGAGAAAGAGGGCAAAGGTGGAGAGATTGAGCAGGCGCAGAGAGCCGATCTGCCACTTGTCGAGCAGGAGACCGAAGCTCTGTGGAGAGAGGTGAGGCCCGAACCAGCCGTGGCGGACTCCCATGAAGAAGACACAGACGGCGACGCTAAGGAGATAGAAAGGCCGTGGGAGACGCCGGAAGGGAACTCTCCGCTCGGCGATAGCGGCTCCAAACCAGAGGCCGAGAACCCAGACCAGCTGCCAGGCGAAGAGGTTGAAGGCTCCGGTCTCCTGCATGGGGATGCGAAGGTGGGTGGATTTGACGACGAGTTCATGAACCCACGTGCGCAGCCCGAACTGGGCGAATAACCAGATGATTCCGCTGGCGACGAGAATCGGACGCCAGCCCCTTCGCGCGGCGAAGATGAGCAGAGGCGGCGTGGTGAACATGAAGACGATATAGATGGGAAGAATATCGAGCAGAGGTGGGCAGTAGATCAGCAGCAGGGAAGAGACGATGGCCGAAAAGGGATGCGCGAGGTAGTAGTTCAGCAGATTGAATAATGCGGCGCGATGGGCATGCGAAGCTACCGTGGCCGCGATCGTAAAGGCGAACAACAGCATGAAGAGGTGATACCCGTAGATACGGAGCGAGCGCTTCCAGATCTTTTCGCGCATCTCGTCCGGATCCTCTTTGGCACGCCGGACGGAGAGCATCGCAAGTAAAAGAGCGGAGAGGAAGACGAAGCCCTCGGCGGAAGAGACGAAACCGAAGGGCTGATTGAAGTAATCGCTGAGGCGCGTGGGAAGGTGGTTGAGGGTCATCCAGACGAGGAAGAAACCACGTAGAGCGTCAAGTTCGGGACGACGCCTGGAAGGAGCGATCCGCGTGGCCGGAGTTGCCGTTTGCTCTTGTGCGATTGCCACCGGTATCACTCCTCCCTATAAGACGCGTTTACGCCGTTGATGTTGCGTCTTTTGATGTGTTTTGCCGGATTTTGGGTTCGATACCCGTTCGATATCGAGGAATCAAAGAAGAGAACGAAACGTGAGGCACTCACGGCATCTCAAGAGACGTTGGCGTAACGGATGCTGCTTCGGAGTGTGAGCAGAGACTGGATTGTCTGTCCTGGTGTGGAGAAAAGCATGGAGAGTGTGCGGATTGGGTAAAAAGCATGCCGCACAGGGAAATATGTCCCTGTGGAGCGGAGATGCTCTGCTGGTTCGAGCAGCAAGAATCTCCGCGATCGCCACTGGTGTAGATGAAAATCTTTCGCGTAGCTGTGATTTTTGGATTTTGGTGGGCAGAGAGGGACTCGAACCCCCGACATCCTGCTTGTAAGGCAGGCGCTCTAACCAACTGAGCTATCCGCCCACTCGATGGAGTGGAACCTCTACCAGTGTATGGGAGGGATGCGCGAGTTGCAATGTGGACCGGCGTGCCTGGCCTTCCGATTGTCAGGTTGCAGAGTTCGGGATATCTTCATGAACTGTGTGCATTTGAGCGATTGGAGCGTGAGACGGCATGGGGATTCGATTGCATTTTTGGGGCGCCGCGCGGACGGTTACGGGATCGTCGCATCATCTGGAGTGCGCAGGGCGGCAGATTCTGCTGGACTGTGGTCTGTTTCAGGGCAAACGGCAAGAGGCTCAGGAGATCAATAAGCATCTGGCCCTGCGGCCGGAAGAGCTGGCAAGCCAGAATGGAAATGCATTGAGCGCTGTGGTGCTTTCGCATGCGCATATCGATCACAGTGGGAATCTTCCCGGCCTGATTAATCAGGGATATCGCGGACCGATCTACACCACGCCGACAACGATCGATCTGTGTGATCCGATGCTGAAGGACAGTGCGCATATTCAGGAAGGCGATGCAGACTTCATGAATAGGCGGAGGTTGCGCCGCAAGATGGTGGGAGCACCGCTGGGAGCTGAGCCTTTCGAGCCTCTTTATACCCAGGAAGACGCCGAGCAGGTGATTCGTCAGATGCGTCCTGTGAACCTGCATGAGGCGACGGTACTGGGCGGCTCAACCAAAGAAGAAGGATTCAGTATCTCGTTGACAAACGCAGGGCACATGCTGGGTTCGACTTGTGTGCTGGTGGAAGCGTCGGAACGCGGGCAGAAGACGCGTCTGCTGTTCTCGGGCGACGTGGGGAGAAAGGACCTTCCGATTATCAAGGATCCCGATACGGCTCCGGCTGCGGATTACCTGATTATGGAGAGCACCTATGGGAATCGCCTGCATCAACCTCCCGGTCCTGTTAAGCAGAAGCTTTCACGACTGATCAAGCGTACGGCTGCGCGTGGAGGAAGGATTATTGTTCCTGCATTTGCTGTCGAGCGGACCCAGCAACTGGTGATGCTCTTGCACGAACTTACTCTGGGGGGAGAGATCCCCGAGATGCCCATCTTTGTGGACAGTCCTCTGGCGAGCAAGGTGACCGAGGTGTTTCGCAAGCACACAGACGACTGGGATCAGGAGATCAATGACTCCTTCCGAAAGGGAGTCGATCCGTTTGGATGGGAGCGGCTGCGTTACACCCAGACGGTGCAGGAGAGTAAAGCTCTGAACGATCTGCATGTCCCATTCATCGTCATGTCTGCTTCGGGGATGTGCGAAGCGGGCAGGATTCTGCATCATCTGAAGAACGGAATTGAAGATCCGCGAAATCTGATTCTGATTACCGGCTATCAGGCGGCGAATACGTTGGGCCGCAAGATCGTGGATCGACTTCCAGAGGTGAATATCTTCGGCGAGCCGATGCGGCTTCGCGCCGAGGTCG
>Ga0268266_10003848_pt1 | contig 14655 bp, 13 predicted proteins | sample KBSS13metaG_FD_190356 | JGI IMG/M metagenome (GOLD analysis project Ga0268266, IMG submission 190356) | Switchgrass rhizosphere microbial communities from Kellogg Biological Station, Michigan, USA - KBS S1-3 metaG (SPAdes) (version 2) | ecosystem: Host-associated > Plants > Roots > Rhizosphere...
CAGCCCCGCCATTGACCTCGAGTATGAGTCCGTCACCGGACAGTCCACTCACACTGCCACCAACCGTGTAGGAATTGGTCGCGGCAGCACCCTGCGACCTGGCAGCGTTAGGACTGGGCGACTGCGAGCTGCCGCTGTCGCCGCACGCACGCACTTACGAGCAAGGAAATAACGAGCGCGTTGGTACTGAGAGCTCTGCGCATGAACATTCGTCCCTGAGGTTGTTTTTGTTGGTTTCAGCGGATAGCGTAGCTAAATGTAACTTCCGCCCGGAGCCGAAGCAAGGCAGCGCATCACGTAACGCGGATTATGTCGGCTGGAGAGCTGCAGGCGCGTTGGAGCGCGCGCCGGAACTGGAAGATTGGTAGCGGGGGTAGGATTTGAACCTACGACCTTCGGGTTATGAGCCCGACGAGCTGCCAGACTGCTCCACCCCGCACCAGTTGAGCCGCCCATTGTACAAGCGTCCTTCCGGTGCGGCAACCCCTGCGGGGGCGGGTTCTTCATGGGAGCTCAGTAGCCGATAGAGCGCTTCCGGGTTCACCGGCTTGATCAAGTGATGGTCGAACCCAGCGCGACGTGAGCGCTCGAGCGCATCAGGCGTCCCATAGCCCGTCAAAGCGACGAGCAAGACCCGATGACCATCGGCCGCAGCACCACCGTCAGCCCGGAAGCGCCGAGCGATCTCATAGCCGTCGAGGCCAGGAAGTCCGACGTCGATGAAGGCCACATCAGGCGCCTCAGTTCGCAGTAGCTGCAAGCCCGCACAGCCTTCCTCAGCGTCAATCACATGATGCCCATCGAGCTCCAGCATCATCCGAAACATTTCCCGAGCATCGCGATTGTCCTCAACGATGAGGACGCGCCTCTGGCTGGCGCGGATGGGAGGCCCGTCGTCGGCACAACCACAGACCCCCACAGCAGGCACTGTAGGCAAGCGAACCGTAAACAAACTCCCGCAGTTCGCCCCTTCGCTATCCACACCGACGGTCCCATCGTGCAGCTCCACGAGCCGCCGAACCAAGGTGAGGCCAATCCCCAGTCCACCCTGTGACCGATCGAGCGTCCGCTCACCCTGAACGAACAAATCAAAAATACGAGGAAGCAGCTCAGGAGTGATCCCAAACCCGTCATCCTGCACCCGCAAAACAGCGTCGCCGGCCTCAATCCCCAAGGACACGGTGATCTTCCCGCCCACTGGCGTGTACTTCACCGCGTTGCCGATGATGTTCGAGACAATCTGCTCAATCCGAACCCCATCGCCATTGATCCACACCGGCGAAACGTTCACAGAAAACTGATGATCGGTTTCGCGCTCCGTGAACACAGCAGCGGTCCGCCGCACCAGATCGCAGAAATCCAGGGCCCGCCGTTCCAGTGCAATCTTCCCCGTCACCACGCGCCCGACATCGAGCAGGTCATCCACCAGCCGCGACAGGTGCTGTGCCTGCCGCCCAATGATGAATCGGGCCCGCGTGATAGCACTCTCATGACCCTTGGCCTGCTCGAGCACCTGCACGGCAGCCGTGATCGCGCTCAAAGGGTTGCGCAGCTCATGCGCCAGCATCGCCATGAACTCATCCTTTGCCTGGCTCTGCTGCTCCGCCCGGTCGCGGCCGCTCTGTGCAACGAGCAACTCGCTGATATCGGTGATGATGAGGTTGCGCCGCTCGACGTCATCGGTCACGGAGGTTGTAAACGACATCAGCACGTCAACGAAACGGCCATCGGCGGCCGCCAGTCGCGCCCGTCGCTTGCCCGAGCCTGCGGCCAGAAGCGAGCGGTACGCCGGGCGATCCGCGCCGACAATGAACTGCTCCATGGAGCCACCGACCACATCCTCCAGCGGGACTGAAACCAACTCCGCAAAGCGGCGATTGCAGTACGCAATGTCGCCTTCCACGGTGAGGATGGTCGCTCCTTCGAGCATGTCCTCAATCAAATTCCGGTAGGGCTGCTCCGCGCTGCGCAGCGCATAGATCTGCTCACCGGCAGGTCCCTGGACGATGAAGGCATCGACCTCGCCCGAGCGCACCGCCCGCAACGTCTCTTCCGCTTCTTCCAGTCTCTCGGTGAGACTTCGGATCTGCTCCGCGGCGCTGAGATCGTCACGCATAACCACTAGGTCCGTGCCACCAGGTCCAATCCCACGAGAACGCGCTCCTCGTTGGACATGTCGCCGATCAGCCGCCGCAGCGGCAGGGGCAACTTTTTGATCAGGGTAGGGGCCGCAATCAGCTGCTCGGTGCGGGCAAGGGCAGGCTGCTGATAGACATCGATCACCTGCAGGTCATACCGACCCTCCAGGTGCTTCTCGCAGAAGGCGCGGACGTTCTCAACCGCTCGTGTGGATCTGGCTGTCATACCGGCGACATAGAGTTTCAGCACATAGCGTTCGTCGGACACCTACGCTGCCCCAACAGGAACTTCGAGTCCTGCCAGAACGCGCTGGGTGTTGGAAAGATCGCCGATGATCTTCTTCACCGGCGTGGGCATGCGGCGTACCAGCGTGGGCACCGCCAGAATCTGGTCGCCGCGCGCCAGTCCCGGGTCCTCCAGCAGGTCGATCATCTCGATGCGGTAGCGGTTCGTCAGATACTGCTCGCAGATCTTCTTGAGATTGGCGAACGCCCGCAGGCACTTGGGGGTTTGCCCTGCGACATACAGGCGCAACACGAAGTCTTCACCGAGTGGTGCCATCGTCATGCCCTCCTGTCGGCGAGCTTGAATCCGTTATCCGTAATCTCGAACCCATGTACGTGATTCGAGTGCGCCATCCCGCGCGATTTGAGAATTCGCAGGGACCGTAGCCGCTCCCGCTCGACCTCATCGATGGTCACGACGATCCACGTGTCCATGAGCGAGGAGATACCGGCCTCGGTCCCCTCGTAACTGCTCCCCGCGGAGGTGAGGCTGCTGAACAAACCCGTTACTCCGCTCACCTTCAGATAGTCGATGACGCGCATCAGCATCGCGCGCACATCGTTCTGCGTACCCACCGTCAACAGGTTCGTGACTGCATCCACGATCGTGACAGATGGTTGATAATCGCGTACCTGCTGATACATGGCGGCGAGGTGCGATTCCAGTCCCGCGCTCGAGGGCCGCTCCGCCTTGAATATCAGCAGGCCCGTATCAACCCAGGGTTGCAGGTCTATGCCGATGGAGCGCATGTTGCGCACGAGCTGGTTCGGGGACTCTTCAAACAGGAAATACAGAACCCGCTCACCGCGCCGACAGGCCGCATCCGCAAAGTGGGCCGCGAGGCTGGTCTTCCCGGTGCCCGCTGTCCCGGAAATCAACACAGTGCTACCACGGAAGTAGCCTTCACCCCCCAACATCTGATCGAGCGCCCGCACGCCGCTGGAGATACGCTCTCCCGAAGCCTCGTGCTCGAGCCCGAGTGAAGTGACGGGGAGCACGCTCAGCCCGTTGCGGTCGATGAGAAACGGATACTCGTTGGTGCCGTGATGCGAGCCGCGATACTTCACAACCCGCAAGCGCCGCGTGGATACCTGCTCATTGACCCGGTGGTCGAGCAGGATCACGGCATCAGAGACGTATTCCTCCAATCCCTGGCGTGTCAGCGTCCCCTCACCGCGCTCCGCGGTGATGACAGCTGTCAGCTCTTTGTCTTTCAGCCAGCGAAACAGCCGGCGCAGCTCGGCGCGCAGGATGTTGGCGTTGGCGAGTCCTGAAAAAAGGGACTCAATGGTATCGAGTACGATCCGCTTCGCCCCCACAGAGCGAATGGCGTGATCCAGGCGCACGAACAGACCCTCCAGGTCGTATTCGCCGGTCTCTTCAATCTCGCTGCGCTCGACGCGCACGTAGTCAATGAACAGCTTGCCCGCGTCGACGAGCGCCGGCAGATCGAAGCCGAGCGATGCGACATCGCTGGCAATCTCATCGCCGTTCTCCTCGAAGGTCATGAGGACTCCGGGGTCGCCGAATTTCACCCCGTTGACGAGAAAGCTCGTCGCCAACAGGGTCTTGCCCGAGCCGGCGCCTCCGCAAACCAGGGTGGGGCGCCCTGCGGGCAGACCCCCGTCAGTGATTTCGTCGAGACCTTGTATGCCGGTCCGGGCTTTACGAATCTGCATCGTGGCCGATGCAGCAAGGATCAGACCCGAGAAATCAGCGTGTAAAAACGACCTGTCAGGGTGTTTTTTGCAACGCGGCGCTGATCAACTTTACCAACTCGCCCGCCTCACTTTTATCGAGTGAGCGTGGCACCCAGTTGATTCCGAGGCCTTCGGTTGGGTTGGGGCGCGGAATGATGTGGAAGTGGACGTGAAACACGGCCTGGTGCGCCCCCGGCCCGTTGTTCTCGAGCACGTTGTACTCGGTAACTCCGGTGGCCGCGATGACAGCCCTACAAATGCGCGGCAGCACCCGCCCCAGCGCCGCCGCCGACTCATCGGACAGCTTATCCAATGTAGGGGCCGGCTCCTTGGGAACGACCAGGGTATGACCCCGGGTCAGTGGATTGATATCGAGGAAAGCGAGCACCCGGTCGTCCTCATAGACCTTGTGGCAGGGGATCTGGCCCCCAATGATTTTTCCGAAGATGGTCTCCGCCATGGGCTTCTCCTCGCGCTGGATGAGCTGAAACTGAGCGTCGGGTCCGGTTTATGTTCAAATTCTAGGGCACAGTAGGGGAGCCCGAACCGGAACATGTGCGGACGCCGCACGTCTATTTCGAGTATTCAGGAAACGAGCACCGACGTGTTACAGGTCTTGTTCAGATTCTTTTCACCCTTCAGGCTCATGAAGGATGTGAACCGCGGCTCGAAAGAAGAGCGGATTGCGGCATTTCGCCACAATCGCAGCCTGCGCCGCGAACTGCCGGCCTGCATGTTGAGATGGGCGGCCAGTTGCAGCATCGCGGTCCTGTTGACTGCGTACTTCGAGGCCCTCGGAGGAGGTGCCTCGACTGCGGGAACGCCGAGCATTTTCGTCCTGCTTGCTGCGGCGTGTGCAACCTTCATCGCATGCGGTGTGTGCGTCCTGGCAGTCACCGCATACGTTTATTTCTACCTGTCCCTAGCGCCGCGCTGACTGCCTCGCCGGAAACGCAATGCCCAGTCGCCGCATTTTGCGGTACAGCGTATTGCGTCCGATGCTGAGCTTCGATGCGACACGGCTGATGTTGCCGTGATGCAGATCGATCTCCCGCAACAGCGCAGCCCGCTCCGCCTTTTCCAGCGGATTCAGTGACTGCGTCTCAGGCGAGACCTCGCGTGAGGGCGTCTCGGCAACCGGCACGCCGATCCCGTAGTCGGATGGCAGGTTGCCGATGTCGAGTCGGTCGCTGGTGCGCATCGCGATCATCCCGCGCATGACGTTGCGCAGTTGCCGGATGTTGCCCGGCCACGAGTGAGCGCACAGAGCCTCAACGAGGTCTTCGCTCAACGTGACCGACGGAGTTGCCGCGACCTCCTGGGCAAAGATGTGGCGGATCAACGCCGCCTTATCCTGCCGTTCACGCAACGGCGGCAGCGGCAGCACCAACCCCTGCAACCGATAGAACAGATCCTCGCGGAACTCCCCGCGTCGGACCTTTTCCTGCAGGCTGCCGCGGATGGCGCAAACCAGCCGCACATCCACTTTGATCGGCGCATCGCACCCGTGAGGCATGACCTCCCGTTCCTCAATCACATGCAGTAGTTGTGATTGCAACTCGAGCGGCAGATCACCGACGTCGTCGAGGAAAAGCATGCCGCCGTTGGCCTGTACGATCCGTCCACGGTCACCGTCGCTCGTGCCCGCACCGCCGCGTCCAAACAGCTCGTTCTGCATGAGCATCTCGGGCAGCGAGCCGCAGTTCACGGCCACAAACGGCTTGTCGGCGCGCTCACTCGCCGAGTGTAGGGCACGCGCAAAAAACTCCTTGCCGGTGCCCGACTCGCCAACCAACAACAGCGGAACATCGCGTGATTCCAGGCGCTTGGCGGCCTGGATGTTGCGCCCCATTGCCGGATCGCCGAGATCCAGCTCATCGAGCACGCTGCGGCTGATCGACGGCGCGCTGCGCTCCTCGTCAGGCGTCAGCTGTTGCTTGCCAGCCTGCAGCCGCTTCGACTGCGGCGCCTGGGCAACCGCGAAGAAACGGCCGCCGTGCCGGGTTTCGTAGATCGGCAGCGCATGGAAGGACTTCTTCTGGCTGCGACCCAACAGCGCCGTCAGCGAGATGTTGAAGACGCGCTCGAGCGGTGCCCCCATCAATTCGCTGGCGCTCTTGCATCCCAACTGGAAGAGGGCGTTGCGATCGAGAGCCGCGATGGTCCCCGCCGCGTCCAAGGCGATGATGCCTTCGCCCCATGTCCCCACCAGCTCCGGGCGGCTGTGGAAGCGCACGACGTGTGCATCGCGGAATTTGTTGAGGAACAGCCGGTTCTCGATCATCTGCGCCGACATGTTCACCAGCACGAGCGTGTGTTGTTGAGCGCGGTCGGATTCGCCGGAGGCATCGAGCACAGCCACCATCTCGCCGCGATGATCGAAGATCGGCGCGGCGCAGCAGGTGAGTCCGGTGTTGCGTGAGAAGAAATGCTGATCCCGGTGGATGATCAGGGGCGCCCGCTCGATGAGGCAGGTGCCCATGCCGTTGGTGCCGCCATGCTCCTCACTCCACACCGCACCGAGCACCAAACCGGTGCGGAATGCGGCATTGCGGAAGCTCAGGTCACCGTAGTAGTCGAGCAGCACCCCATCATGGTCCGTCAGGATGATGGAGTAACCAGAACCGGCAAGCTGGTGGTACAGGTGCGCCATTTCGGCGTCGGCGAACGAGACGAGCTCGAGGTTCGCCTCCTTCCGCTGCAGCCGCTCTTCGCGCGGCAACACGAACGGCTCCCGCTGTGATTGCGGGTCGAGATGGTACTGACTGAGGCAGCGGACCCACGAACGTTTAACGTAGTCCGGTGTCGCTGCCCCGTCCTCGCGGGCAGTGCCCTTCAGGACGGACTGAATGTAACGGGTATGACTTCCAATTGGCTGGAGCATAGCCTCCCCCTCATGTCTGGCGGAGCCCCAGGTGTTCGCAAACGCGACCACCCCCTCCGAGGCAGTATGCCACGTGCGCGGCACAACGCACTCGACCAGCATCGGAATCGATACACCGCACCCGGTCAGTGTTCCAAAAAGGACCAATGACCTTGATTGGGGCGGCGCAAACCGCCTTTATATTGATACGGTCGGCTATATGTATAGATTCCCGCGTTGGACTAGCCGAATCGATGCGCGCAGACTTGCGCGCGTCATACGGCACCTATGCCGGACCATCTGGTCAAGTTAAATCTGGAAATCCATCAGCTATGAAAACCAAAGCCGCTATTGCAACCGCCGCGGGCAAGCCCCTGGAGATCGTGACCCTGGATCTCGACGGCCCGAAGGCTGGCGAAGTCCTGATTCAGATCAAAGCCAGCGGCGTTTGCCACACAGACGAATTCACCCGTTCGGGTGCCGACCCGGAAGGGTTGTTCCCTGTCATCCTCGGTCACGAGGGCGCAGGCATCGTTGTTGACGTGGGGCCGGGTGTGACGAGCGTCAAGAAGGGCGATCACGTCATTCCGCTCTATACGCCGGAGTGCCGCCAGTGCAAGTCCTGTACTTCGCACAAGACCAACCTGTGCACCGCGATCCGCGCGACGCAGGGCAAGGGCGTGATGCCGGACGGCACCAGCCGCTTTTCACTCGGCAAGGAAAAGGTCCATCACTACATGGGCTGCTCGACCTTCTCCGAGTTCACCGTGCTCCCGGAAATCGCGGTAGCGAAGATTCGCGAAGACGCGCCGTTCGAGAAGGTGTGTTACATCGGCTGCGGCGTGACCACCGGTATCGGTGCTGTCATCAAGACCGCCAAAGTGGAGGCGGGTGCCAACGTCGTGGTGTTCGGCCTCGGCGGCATCGGCTTGAACGTCATTCAGGGCGCGAAGATGGTCGGTGCCAACAAGATCATCGGCGTCGACATCAATGACAAGCGCAAGGGTATTGCCGAGAAGTTCGGCATGACTCACTTCGTCAATCCGAAGGAAGTCAAAGGAGATCTCGTGCCGTACCTGGTCGAGCTGACCGGCGGCGGCGCGGATTACAGCTTCGAGTGTGTTGGCAACGTGGAACTGATGCGTCAGGCCCTCGAGTGCTGCCACCGCGGCTGGGGCACGTCCGTTATCGTTGGCGTCGCCGGGGCGGGTAAGGAAATCTCCACCCGTCCGTTCCAGTTGGTGACCGGACGCAACTGGAAGGGCACGGCATTCGGCGGCGTTCGCGGCCGTACGGAAGTGCCGGGCATCGTCGACTGGTATATGGACAAGAAGATCAACATCGACGATCTCATCACTCACGTGATGCCGATTGAGAAGATCAACGATGCGTTGGATCTGATGCACAAGGGCGAGTCGATCCGCACGGTCGTCACGTTCTGAAGTTATATTCGAGCACCGCTACCGCTAAAGGAAAAAATCATGGCTGTTAAAATTCATCCTGCCGTCGACAATGGGGTCAAGCCGGGCACCGGCATCTCCGGCGGCACCCTCACGTGCCTGTGCGCGTCCCAACCGGTCACCGTCAGCCTCGGCGGCGACGTGGCCCATAACCACGTCTGTGGCTGCTCCAAGTGTTGGAAGCCGGCCGGCGCCGTGTTCGCGCAGATCGCAGTGATCGGCAAGGACAAGGTCAAGGTCACTGCTAATGAGCAGAAGCTCAAGGTTGTGGACTCCTCGGCCGCCATTCAGCGCCATGCGTGCACCGCCTGTGGCGCCCACATGTACGGTCGCATCGAGAACAAGAACCACCCGTTCTACGGCCTCGATTTCGTGCACACCGAGCTGTCGAAGGAAAGCGGCTGGTCCGCTCCGACGTTTGCAGCGTTCGTATCCTCCATCATCGAGACCGGCTACAAGCCGGAGGGCATGGGCGAGGTGCGCGCGCGCCTGAAGGAACTCAAGCTCGAGCCGTACGATTGTCTGAGCCCGCCGTTGATGGATGCGATTGCAACCCATACAGCCAAGGCTAAAGGCCTTTTGAAGTAAGACTGTTGAAAGAAATGGCATCCGCGGCGCTGAGCTGTCGCGGATGCCGCTTTGCGGTGGAAACCGTGTAAGATTGCCCCTTCATCAGCTCGGGGGGTGTTTGGATTTGAGTGGAGACACTCGCATGCGGAGCAGTCTCCCGGACAACGAGGCCCGCCTGCGCGCGCGCATCGTAGAGCTCGAGCAACTCCTCCAGGCGCGCGACGAATTTCTCTCCATTGCAGCCCACGAGCTGCGCAACCCCATGCATTCCTTGCTGCTGCAGGTGTCAGCGGCACTCCAGTTGGCCCGCCAGCAGGGGGTCGCACCCCTTGTCCGCCGCCTGGAGCGTGTTCAGCACATCGTTGATCGATACGTAAAACGTGCATCCCTGCTGCTCGACGTCGGACGCATGAGCGCCAATCGGATGCATCCACAGCTCGAATCAGTCGACTTCGCCGAAGTGGTCCGCGAAGCCGTCGAATCGTATGCCCCCGAGGCCGTTTTCAACCGATCACCGTTGAGCGTGCATGCTCCAACGAGGTTGGAGGGTCGCTGGGACCGCCTCGCGCTCGAGCAGATCGTCTCCAATCTCATCTCCAATGCCATCAAGTTCGGCGCCGGCGCGTCCATCGATGTGTCGTTGGAAAGCAAACAGGACAACAGCGTGCAGTTTCAAGTTCACGACCGCGGCATCGGAATTGCGGAGGTCGACCAGGAGCGCATCTTCGGCCGCTTCGAGCGGCTGGCCGCGCAACCGGGACACCCGGCCGGCGCCGGGGTGGGATTGTGGCTCGTACGAGGTCTGGTTGAAGCACACGGCGGCACCATTGAAGTCCAGAGCGAGCCCGCGCAGGGGGCGACGTTCACGATCATTCTGCCGCTCGATGCCGGCTCAACCGCGGGTGCGCATCATGACGAAGCCTGACGAGCCGGTTCCGTCGCTTGCACGACTATCGAGCGGCATCAGCGGTCTGGATGACATCCTGCGGGGTGGCTTCCTGGAGGGCGGTGTCTACATCCTGCAGGGCTCGCCGGGTGCCGGTAAGACCGTGCTGGCGAACGAGATCTGTTTCCGACATGCCGCGAACGGCGGCCGGGCCGCGTATATAACGCTGCTGGCGGAGATGCATACACGTTTGCTGCAGCATCTGCGCCCCATGGCCTTCTTTGACGAGTCGGTCATTCCCAAGTCGCTGTACTACGTGAGTGCCTTCAACATCCTGGAAGGCGATGGCCTCAAGGGTCTCATCGACGTGCTGCGCCGGGAGATCAAGGGCCAGAAGGCCGACCTGTTGGTCGTCGATGGCCTGGTTGCGGCGCAGGAGTCGGCCCCCTCCGATCGCGAGTTCAAGAAATTCATCAACGAGCTGCAGGCCCACGCCTCGGTCAGCGGCTGTACGGTGTTGTTGTTGACCAGCGGCCTGCTGCGCCACGTCAGCGCCGAGCACACCATGGTGGACGGCGTCTTCGAGTTGGAAGACCAGCTGTTTGAATTCCGCTCCGAGCGCAGCCTGATCGTGCGCAAGTTCCGCGGCAGCGGTTTCCTGCGCGGCCGGCATTCTTTCCGCATCACCGACGAAGGCGTGAAGTTTTTCCCGCGCGTCGAAGCCGTGTTTGCCTCGGCGAGCCAGGCCGACGTGTTGAGTGATGTGAAGATTTCTGTAGGTGTCGCCGGTATTGACAAGATGTTGCTCGGTGGCCTGCCCGCCGCAACGACCACCGGCCTGATCGGTCCCAGCGGCATCGGCAAGACCACGCTGGGTCTGCACTTCCTGTCGCAAGCCTCCGCCGAGGAGCCCGGCCTGTTGTTCGGTTTCTTCGAGACGCCGGCGCGCCTGTGCCTGAAGGCCCGGCACCTGGGCCTCGAGGTGGGCAAGGCGGTGGATCGGGGCCACGTGGAGCTGTTGTGGCAGCCGCAGCGCGAGAACGTGCTGGACGAGTTGGCACATCGCCTGATTGATGCCGTCCGTCGACGCAAGGTCAAGCGACTGTTTATTGACGGGCTGGGTGGCTTTCTCGAATCCGCTACGTCGCCGCAGCGTGTCAGTCGGTTTTTCTCCTGCTTGACGAATGAGCTCCGCGCCCTCGGCGCCACAACCATCTTCACCATGGAAGTGCCCGAGATTACCGGCCCGGTCTCCAGGGTTCCTTCATCCGGGGTGTCGGCCCTGTTGGAAAACCTGGTGTTTCTGCGTTTCGTGGAGCGAGGCTCGATCCTGAACCGCCTCATCTCGGTGCACAAAGTGCGCGACAGCGGCCACGATCCGAGCCTGCGGGAGTTCTACATCACCGATCATGGCTTGCAGGTGGGCGAGGCATTTGCGGGAGTCGAGGGCGTGACCACCGGGGTCGCGCGCGAGCCCGCAAGTGCGGCTGCCGGCACTCCACCTGCAGTTCCCAACACCTGACGCACGGACGGGCATCCAGCCGTGCAAACCATTCTCGTTGTCGATGATGAGCTAGGAGCCATCGAAGTCGTCGCAACGGCGCTGGAGGACGAGGGATTCCGCGTGTTGAGCGCGGCCAACGGCCGCCATGGGCTCGAGAAGTTGACCGAAGGTCAGGTGGACCTCGCCGTCATCGACTTCATGATGCCGCTGGTCGATGGAGCGGCCCTGGGCCAGGAAATGAAGGCCCATCCCGTCTACAAGAACATTCCCATCATCATGATGAGCGCCGTCGGCGAGTCCGTGGTTCGGGAACGCTTCGATGGCTACACGGCGTTCCTGCGCAAACCCTTCCGTATCTCTGCTCTAATAGATACCGTACGGCGAGTTCTCGCCTAACCGGAGTTTCTATCATGCGGGGTTGGCTGTTCGGCCTGATGGTGTTGGCCAGTCAGTGGACATTGGCTGCGGAAAGCCCTGCGGTGCGCGAAGGCGACTTCGTCATCCGCAACTTCAAGTTCAGATCGGGTGAGACCCTGCCCGAGGTCCGCATCCACTATCACGCCTATGGCACCCCGGGAAAGGACAACACCGTGCTGATTGTTCACGGCACCGGCGGCTCCGGCGGGAGTCTCATCCGCCCCGAGTTCTCCGGCGAGCTGTTCGGACCGGGCCAGCCTCTGGACGCCAAGCGTTATTTCATCGTGTTGCCGGATGCGTTGGGGCATGGAAAGTCCAGCAAGCCGAGCGACGGCCTGCATGCGAAATTTCCCCGCTATGGCTACAACGACATGGTGGAGACGGAGTATCGCCTGCTGACCGAGGGTTTCGGCGTCAAGCACGCGCGCCTGATCATGGGAACCTCGATGGGCTGCATGCACACCTGGCTGTGGGGTGAGCAACACGTCGACTTCATGGACGCCCTCATGCCGCTCGCCTGCCTGCCCACCCAGGTTTCCGGTCGCAATCGCGTCTGGCGCAAGCTCGTGAGCGATGCCATTCGTAACGATCCCACCTGGAATGGCGGGGAGTACAAAACCCAGCCGCCCGCATTGCGCACAGCAGTCGAGATGTTGTGGTTAGCCGGCAGCAACCCGGTGCTGCGTCAGAAGGAAGCGCCTACGCTCGCGAAAGCGGACGAGGTGATCAACGCTTACGTTGCGAACAACCTGCCGCATGACGATGCCAACGACATTCTGTATCAAATGGAAGCGTCGTATGACTACGACCCGGGTCCGGGCCTCGAGAAGATCCGCGCACCGTTGTTCGCGGTCAACTCGGCGGACGACCTGATCAATCCGCCGGAGCTGGGTATCCTGGAGAAGGAGATCAAGCGCGTGCCCCATGGCAAGGCGGTGGTGATTCCCTACAGCGACCAGACCCGCGGACACGGGTCTCACACGATCGCTGTACTGTGGAAACAGTATCTCCAGCAGTTGCTGGCGACCTCAGCTCACGGCAACTGAACCAAATCGATCCGGTAGGCGGTGAACGTGTTGGTAGTCACGTCGTACTTGCCGACCGCAGCCAGGGTCACAAAGCTGTTGGTTCCGTTCTGCGCCGTGTTCAGGTTGGTGAGAAAGGTCGAATAGTCGTGGAATACCGCCAGACCGGTGGTCGATGTGGGGTTCCCCACGGTGAGCTGGGGCGTCCGCGTCGTATCGATCACGATGGTGGGGTTGGTGGAAAACGATTCCAGGTTGACCGTGGTCTGCGTCGAATTGAGGTACATCGGCCCCGTCTGCACGAGCGGCGCGGTCTGCAGATTCTGACCGACGATATTCACGACCAGGCCGCTGCTGTCCTTCGTGACGAAAGGCGAGGCGATGCCGCTGTTGCTCCACTGAACCGTCATCACCTGGTCCGAGGCGGCGGCGGCGGTGACACTGTCGGCCAAGAAATCCGGCGGCGCCATCCCGAACGGCGTTACCAGTCCGTCAAACCGGAATATCGGGCTCGCGGACAGCGAGCTCGTGTCGGCGGTGCCGGTGCTCACCGTGTAGGCCGTGGGAGCTGAGTTCGTGCCTGTGAAATTCAGCGTCGCGGGATCGAAACCGCCCAGGCTGATCAGATTGGCGGAGACATCACCCGAGCCAACCGAATTCTGGGTTGCCCAGCCCGTGGAGGGCGTCAGGCGCACCAGCCCGCTGGCCGCCGTCCAGGTGGGCAGGCTGTTGGCATCGAGTACCGGATTTCCGCTGGAGTCGGTGACGGCCAGCGCCTCAACATCGACCTGTTGTCCGACCGAGATGTAGTTCGTACTCACGCCGGTCAATTCCGGATGGCCATCGACGTTGACCAGTGTGTCAGGGCCGATGGTCAACGTGAGGTCGTCCTGGAATGACAGGGTCACACCCGTGGGGACACTGAAGTTGCGCGCCTCGACTTCCGCGCCCTTGATGTGCAGCGTGTTACCGCTACGCGAGGACACGGTCCCCGTAATGCGATCCGTGAGCACGTTTTCCACCGAGACGCCGGCAAAAACCTGGGTGGCCACGAAGTTGGGCTTGATGTTGTTCAGGTCGCCGATGCTGCCGTAAGCCTCGACGATCGTATTGATCTGCAGGTTCTGCATCTGGGCCAGTCCCGCGGCGCCCTGATAAAGCGTGCCGTTGATGTTGTACACCGTGCTGTCGCTGGTCTGGATTCCAATGGCCCCGGACGGGCTGCCCTGGGTGTCAAAGAACGACCGGGCATTCATCGTGAAGTTGCTGTTCTGTGGATCCGACGTCACGTAGACACCGCGTGCCCGCAGCGGCTGGGTGTAGGTCGGGACGGTGCTCGTAGTCAGGAAGGGACGTGTGGTCACCTGGATCGGCGAAGTCGCGGTATTGATTACCGACGAGGCGGCGAGATCGAAATTGAAGTCGACCGGTGTCGAGACGCCGTGCTTGATGACGAGCGGGTGGTTCGGGTCGAACTTGACCGTGTAGGTCACCGAGCTGCTGGCGGTGCCGGTCCCTGTCGTGTCTATCGGAGACACCAGAGTCGACTTGCCGTTCACGTTCATGTACAGCAGGGCGCCTGCGGGCTGGTAGGTCGTCGCGGCGTAGTTCACCGTGATGGAGGCGGAGGTGTAAGTGCCTTCCAGAATCGCGGGCGCTCCGAAGACTTCCGGCAGCTGGCCCAGCTTCACGAAGTCCACCACCTGCGGTTGCAGCAGCGGGTAGACCGGAGTGTTGTCGTTCCGGGTCAGCAGGATCTGGTCGATTTCGACCAGGTAGGACGTGAACGGTCCGGGGGTGACCGAA
>Ga0268266_10003850_pt1 | contig 14650 bp, 10 predicted proteins | sample KBSS13metaG_FD_190356 | JGI IMG/M metagenome (GOLD analysis project Ga0268266, IMG submission 190356) | Switchgrass rhizosphere microbial communities from Kellogg Biological Station, Michigan, USA - KBS S1-3 metaG (SPAdes) (version 2) | ecosystem: Host-associated > Plants > Roots > Rhizosphere...
CCTCTGCACCTTTGGCCATGTCAGGGGCGGCCGTTGGGGCGTTGCTCGGCGTCGATGCTCCACGGGCGCTCGCGGCATTACCGGCACCTGCAGCGCTGGCACCGCCCGAAGAACTGGCACCGCCCGGAGCGCCTCGAAGGCTGCCGCCCGTGCCGGTTGTAGCCCGAGCGCTACCCACGGCCTTCGCGTCAGCCGGTGCCTTCGGGTCGCCCGCCCGCGAGCCAACAGCAACAGCCGTGGAACGGGGATCGACACCGAGGGATTTGGGTTCCGCAGCAGGGTCTTTGGCGTCCTTCGCGGCCACCTTCGCCTGCGCCAACACATCCTTCTGCTTCAACGCCGGCATCCGATCAGTCGGCGTCGGATCCGGGGGGAGCTCCAGGTGAGTGCGGAGCATCTCCTTGGCATGCTCACGCGCCTTGCCGGTCACCTCAACGCCACCCAGCATCCGCGCAATCTCCTCGACCCGGTCGACCGGCGTCAGGTGAGTCAAAGAAGTACGAGTAGTCTTACCATCGTTCGACTTCGCAACCCGTAAGTGATGGTGCCCCTGCGACGCAACCTGCGGCAGGTGCGTCACGCACAACACCTGCCCACGCTCACCCAGTGAGCGCAGCTCGCGACCCACAATCTCCGCGATCGCGCCTCCAATCCCGGAATCAACTTCGTCAAACACCATGCAGCGCGTCTCGCGCGCGGCAACGGACACCTGCACCGCCAGCGACAATCGCGACAGCTCACCGCCGGACGCCACTTTCGACAACGGCCGCAAAGGCTGCCCAGGGTTCGCAGTCACCCGAAACTCAATCTGATCGACACCATGTTGGGTCGGCTCCTGGGTCCCATCCTGAGTCACCTCAACCTGGAACCGTCCCCCAGCCATGCCCAGCCCTTGCATGCGCGTCGTGATGTCTTTCGACAGCGCGCGCCCCGCAGTCGTGCGCTTCGCCGTCAGCTGAGCGGCCAGCGTCCGGAACTCTTCCAGTGCGGAGGCGAGGTCCTTGCGCAACACCGCCAGGTCCGTATCCGCTCTCTCAATGGACGCGAGCTCCGCATTCAGCTCAGCCGCCCGCGCAATCAACTCACCCGGCTTCGCGCGATTCTTCCGCGCCAACTCTTCAATAGCCGCCAGCCGGCCCTCGACCTGCGCCTGGCGCGAGGTATCCAGCTCGAGCCCGTCGCGATAGTGGGCGAGCTCCCGCGCCGCCTCGCGAATCTGGATTCCCGCCTCTTCAACCATGGGTAACACGGCTGCCAGCTTCGGATCGACGCTGCTGACCGTCAGCAAGGACTGCAACGCACGGCTGACGCCCGCATGCGCGCTGCCTTCCTCGCCTTCATACAACAGGGAAAGCGCGGTCTGTGTCGCATCGGCGAGCTTGCCGCGATTGGCGAGCCGCGCCCGCTCATCGACCAGGCTCTCGAACTCGCCTTCCTTCAGTTGCAGGGCGTTCAGCTCCGAAACCTGGTAGCGCAGCAGCTCGAGTCTGGCATCGCGATCGCGCGCCTTGCTTTCCAACTCCAGCGTGCGATTCAACAGCCCGAGCCACACCCGGTGGGTGATTCCAACCTGGCCGGTGGCCTGTTCGAGCCGCCCGTAGCCATCGAGCAGCTCGCGTTGCGCGGCGGAGCGGGTGAGCGACTGGAATTCATGCTGTCCGTGGATATCGATGAGGATGTTGCCGGCTTCGCGCAACGCCTGGATGGCCACTGCCTGCCCATTCAGATACGCCCGCGAGCGGCCATCGCTCGAGACCACGCGGCGAATCGACAGCTCATCGCCGGCGCCCAAATCAATGGACTGCTCTTCCAGCCAACGCTTCAACTCGCGCGGCGTCTTGGTGAGATCAAACGTGCCCGTGATCTCGGCACGCTCGGCACCGTGGCGGACCACTTCAGAGCCGGCGCGGCCACCGGCCAGGAGCTGCAGCGCATCCACCAGGATCGACTTGCCTGCGCCGGTCTCGCCGGTGAGCACGGTCAGTCCAGGATGCACTTCGAGCTCGATGGCGTCGATGATGGCAAAATCGCGGATCTGCAAATAGGTCAGCATGTCTCTAACGCTCGAAACTGCCGCGGCCCCAATGGAGCTTGGAGCGCAGCAACTTGTAGTAATCGTGGCCTGCCGGGTGCAGCAGGGTAACGGTTTCCGAGGCCGCCTCGATACGCAGCCGGTCGCCCGGCTCCATGTCCCCCAGCACGGTTCCGTCGCAGGTGACCTGCGCCCGGATGTCGGGTCGGTCCAGCAGCCTCACTTCAATCTGTGACCGGGCCGAGACCACAATCGGCCGATCCGACAATGTATGGGGGCAGATGGGCGCAACTACGAGCACATCGAGCTGCGGCTCGACGATAGGGCCGCCGCAGGAGAGGGCGTACGCAGTCGAGCCTGTCGGGCTCGCAACGACGATGCCATCGCCAGCATGCGTGTTGACATACACGCCATTCAGATGTGTTTCGAAGTCGATCATCCGGCCCGTCACCAGCTTCTGCATCACCACGTCATTGAGCGACAACGCTTCAGCAACCCGGCCATCGGCGTAGTACAGACACGCCGCCAGCAACGGGCGCTCATCTGGCGTCAATCGCCCTTCCAACGCTGCATCGATGCAGGGGAACATGTTCTGCGGCATGACATCGGTCAGAAACCCGAGTCGGCCACGGTTGACACCCAGGAGCGGGACCTTGTGCCGCGCCACCAACCCCGCCGCATAGAGCAGGGTTCCGTCGCCGCCGATGGCAATGACGAGGTCCGCGGTCGCTCCGATCTGCGCCTCCGGGATCCTGCGGATGCCGGTCGTCTCGCCCGAATAAGTCGTCTCGGCGCTGATGAGCACCTCAATCTGTCGGGATAAAAGGTGTGGAATCAGCACATTCACGGATTCCGCCACACGCGGGTCCGAGAATCTGCCGACCAGCGCGCAGCGTTGCACGGGAAATCCCATCAGGTCCTCTTCATGGCCTTCGGCCAAACTTTCAACGGGGTCGAAGCGACCCCGTCCATCAACGGCGCGCGGACGCGCCGAATTGGCCTGTAGTTCACTCCACCTCAGCGGGAGGCGGCGCCTTTGTAGCACGACCCTGTGGCAGGGCCAATGCGCCCAATAGACCGCGATCGGCGACTTTAACTTCCATTGCTTGACGGTGAGGTCCGCCGTCGTTAGCGTGGCCGAGATGGCGCACGAAGGTCGAGAACACGAGGCTTTGAGTGACCGTGCTCAAACCCTCCTCCGGATACTGATAGAAAGCTACATCCGCGACGGACAACCCGTCGGCTCCCGCGTGCTTTCGCGTGACTCCGGCCTGCAACTGAGCTCCGCCACGATCCGCAACGTCATGGCGGACCTGGAGGAGTACGGATTCGTCTCCTCGCCGCACACCTCCGCTGGACGCATACCCACCGACAAGGGCTATCGCTTCTTTGTCGACACCCTGTTGCGAATGCAGCCCCTGGATGAAACGGCCGTCGCCGAGATCCGCCGGCAGGTGGATAGCAAGCGCGACAGCTCCAAGGATCTCATCGCCTCCGTCTCCCAGTTGCTGTCGCAGGTGACGCGGCTCGCGGGTGTCGTGACAGTCCCGCGCACCCAGCAGGCCTCCATCACTCACATCGAGTTTGTCATCCTGTCCGAGAACCGCGTGCTGGCGGTGCTGGTCTTCAACGATCGCGAAGTACAGAACCGCATCATCCAGCTGGAGCGTTATTACCCGCCGGATGAGCTGCGGCGCGCCTCGAACTTCCTCAACGAGCAGTTCCGCGGTCGCACATTGAGCCAGGTGCGCGATGAGATCCTGCGCCAGCTCGCCGAAACCCACGCCCACATGAACCAGATCATGCTGGACGCCATTTCCATGGCGCAGCACGTGTTCGAAGCAGGCGAGGGCGAGGATCGACTCGAGTACGTCATCAAGGGCGAGACCAATCTGATGGGCGCCGCCGAGCTCACCAACGTCGAGAAGCTGCGCCGCCTGTTTGAAGCCTTCAACGAGAAGCGCGACTTCCTGCACCTGCTCGACAACAGTCTGAAGGCCGAAGGCGTGCAGATCTTCATCGGGCACGAGTCGGGCTATCAGATACTCGATGATTGCAGTGTCGTCACCGCGCCCTACGCGGCAGGCGATTCCGTTGTAGGCGTGGTGGGCGTCATCGGCCCCACCCGCATGGCCTACGAACGCGTCATTCCAATCGTGGACATGACCGCAAAGTTGCTCGGCGCCGCCTTGAACTCCCGCCGCTGAACCTCAAGTAGGCGGCAAACACGTTTTTCAGGCATCCTTCCGGCCCCGCCAACGGGGGGCCGACCGCTGCCGCATTTTTCCTCAGGAGGTATTTGATGAACGCAGACGATCCCGGATACGAGCGCCAGGGGGCCGGTGAACCCACTGCCGTTCTCCCCGAGACTGCGGCTTCGCTCGTCGAGCTCGAGCGCTTGCAACAAGCACTGGCCGAGTCTGAGGAGCGGGCGAAGAACCATTGGGATCAATATCTGCGGGCCGTGGCGGATTTGGATAATGTCCGCAAGCGCGCGCAGCGCGACATCGAGGCGGCCAATCGCTACGGGCTCGAGAAGTTTGCCCAGGAGCTGCTGCCCGTCTGGGACAGCCTGGACTTGGCCGTGCAGAATGCCGGCAAGGCCGCCGACCTGAAAACCCTGGTCCAGGGGCAGGAGGCGACGCTCCAGCTTCTGTCAAAAGCCCTGAAGAAGATCGGGGTCGCCCCCATCAACCCCCAGGGCGAGCCCTTCGACCCGGCCCGCCACGAAGCCATGATGGCCCAGGAGTCCGCCACCGCAGCGCCGAATTCGGTCCTGCAGGTCGTGCAGCCGGGCTATGAGCTCAATGGCCGGGTCCTGCGCCCCGCGCGGGTCATCGTCTCGAAGGCTTAGTCAGCATTTTTTGCAAGTGCCTCTACTTGAATAGGTAGGGGCAAGCACCCAGCAAGTGTGACTATCGGAACACAAACGAATTTTCGCGGAGTAATCAACCAATGGGTAAGGTAATCGGCATCGACCTCGGGACCACGAATTCCTGCGTGGCCATCATGGAGGGCGGCAAGCCTCGCGTGATCGAGAACAGCGAGGGCGACCGCACCACTCCTTCAGTGATTGCATTCACCAAGGACGGCGAGGTTCTGGTGGGCCAGCCGGCGAAGCGCCAGGCAGTCACCAACCCGGCGAACACCCTGTTCGCCATCAAGCGCCTCATCGGTCGCAAGTTCGACGATGAGATCGTGCAGCGGGACATCAAGATGGTCCCGTACAAGATTGTGAAGGCCGACAACGGCGACGCATGGGTCGAGGTCCAGGGCAAGAAGATGGCGCCCCAGGAGATCTCCGCTCGTGTGCTCATGAAGATGAAGAAGACCGCCGAGGACTATCTCGGTGAGACGGTCACCGAGGCCGTGATCACCGTGCCGGCGTACTTCAACGACTCGCAGCGCCAGGCGACCAAGGACGCCGGCCGCATCGCGGGCCTGGATGTAAAGCGCATCATCAACGAGCCGACCGCGGCATCGCTCGCCTACGGCGAAGACAAGCAGGGCAAGGACCGCAAGATCGCGGTGTATGACCTGGGTGGCGGTACGTTCGACGTGTCCATCATCGAGATCGCCGAAGTCGATGGCGAGCGTCAGTTTGAAGTGCTCTCCACCAACGGTGACACGTTCCTGGGTGGTGAAGACTTCGACCTGCGCATCATCAACTTCCTGGGTGAGGAGTTCCTCAAGGAGTCCGGCGTCGACGTGCGCAAGGACCCGCTCGCCATGCAGCGCCTCAAAGAGTCCGCTGAGAAGGCGAAAATCGAGCTGTCCTCGACCCAGCAGACCGACATCAATCTGCCGTACATCACGGCCGATGCCTCGGGCCCGAAGCATCTCAACATCAAGCTGACCCGCGCGAAGCTCGAGTCGCTCGTTGAGGACCTGGTGCAGAAGACCATCGGTCCGTGCAAGACAGCCATGAAGGACGCCGGTGTGTCGTCGAGCGATATTGCCGAGGTCATCCTGGTCGGTGGTCAGACTCGTATGCCTCTCGTCCAGAAGTACGTGAAGGACTTCTTCGGCAAGGACCCGCGTAAGGACGTGAACCCGGATGAGGCCGTTGCGGTTGGCGCAGCCATTCAGGGTGGCGTGTTGGCTGGCGAGGTGAAGGACGTTCTGCTGCTCGACGTGACCCCGCTGTCTCTGGGTATCGAGACCCTCGGCGGTGTGATGACGAAGCTGATCGAGAAGAACACGACGATTCCGACCAAGGCATCGCAGACCTTCTCGACAGCCGATGACAATCAGACTGCGGTGACCATCCATGTCCTGCAGGGTGAGCGTGATCGCGCGGCTGACAACAAGTCGCTGGGCAAGTTCGACCTGACAGACATTCCGCCGGCCCCCCGCGGCATGCCGCAGGTTGAAGTCTCCTTCGACATCGACGCGAACGGCATTCTGAACGTGTCGGCGAAGGACAAGGCCACCGGTAAGGAACAGAAGATCGTCATCAAGGCCTCGAGCGGCCTGAACGAGGATGAGATCAAGCGGATGGTGCGCGATGCAGAGGCGCACGCCGAAGAGGACAAGAAGTTCCGCGAGCTGGTTGACGTTCGCAACAAGGCGGACGGCATGACCCACTCGGTCGAGAAGACCCTGAAGGACCTGGGTGACAAGGTGGATGCCGCCGAGCGTGCCAAGGTGGAATCGGCGATTTCCGATCTGCGCTCCGCTCTGAAGAGCGATGACAAGGGCGTGATCGAGAAGAAGACGGATGCACTGGCACAGGCCTCTGCCGCCATCGCTCAGCGCGCCTATGCTTCCGAGCAGCAGGCGGGTGCAGCGGGTGCGGGTGGCCCGGGTGCCGCCGGAGCAGGTCCGGGAGCGCAGGGTAGCGCAGCCGGTCGCGACGACGTCGTGGATGCCGAGTTCGAAGAAGTGAAGGACAAGGACCGGAAAGCTTCGTAAAGTTACGAGGTTCGACAGGGCTCACTATTAACATAGTGGGCCCTGCTCTCATTCGGCTCAGGTCTGATCTACACGCATGTCCAAACGTGACTACTACAAGGTACTCGACGTACCTAAAACCGCCACAGAGGCGGAAATCAAAAAGGCGTACCGACGCCTGGCGATGAAGTTTCACCCCGACCGCAACCCCAATGACAAAGAAGCGGAAGAGCGCTTCAAGGAAGCCAAGGAAGCGTGCGAGGTCCTGACTGACGCCAACAAGCGGGCCATCTACGATCAGCATGGCCACGCCGGCATCGAAGCTCATTCGCGCGGTGGCGGCGGTCGCTCCGGGTTCTCCGGCGGCGATGCCTTCAGCGATATATTCGGCGATGTATTTGGTGACATTTTCGGCGCGCGGCGCGGTGGGGATCCCCGTACGCAGCAGTTTCGCGGCGCCGATCTTCGGTATGAATTGGAGCTCGACCTGGATCAGGCCGTGTTTGGCTACGCGGCGGAGATCGAGGTCCCCAAGCTGTCGGAATGCGAGACCTGTCATGGGAGTGGCTCGGCCAAGGGCAGCACGGCCGCGGCCTGTGACACCTGCGGCGGCTCGGGGCAGATCCGCATCAGCCAGGGATTTTTCCAACTTCAACAAACCTGTCCCCGTTGCCGTGGCAACGGCACGATCATCAAGAACCCGTGCGATACCTGTCTCGGACAAGGGCGCGTGCGTCGGACCCGCAAGCTCTCCGTCAAAGTCCCCGCAGGCGTCGATACTGGAGATCGCATTCGCCTGAGCGGCGAGGGCGAAGCGGGACGCAACGGCGGTCCGCCGGGCGATCTGTATGTTGAAGTCAACGTGCGCGAGCACCCGATTTTTGAGCGCGAAGGCGAACATCTCAGCTGTGAGGTTCCGGTGAGCTTCTCAACGGCCGCGTTGGGCGGGACGGTTGAAGTGCCTACGCTCGACGGTGATGTCACTTTGAAGGTGCCGGCTGAAACCCAGTCGGGCCGTGTGTTCCGCTTGCGCGATAAGGGCGTGAAGCCGGTGCGCGGCGGGGCGCGCGGTGATCTGTTCTGTCGCGTTGTCGTAGAAACCCCTGTGCATTTGTCAGCCGATCAAAAGGATCTGATCCGCCAGCTCGAAGACTCGCTCAAACAGAATTCGGACCGGCATGCGCCGCGCGAGCAGGGATTCTTCGAGGGCGTGAAGCGCTTCTTCTCGACTGGCGCAAAGTAGCGGTGGTTCGCGCAGCCATCATCGGCGTCAGTGGTCGGATGGGGCTCGCTCTCGTGCGCGCAGCCTCTGAGTCGCGGGATATCTCGATCGCCTCGGCAGTCGCTTCGCCTCAAAGCGCGGCACTGGCCAAGGACGCGGGCGAGCTCGCCGGGGTCGGCAGGCTCGGCGTCCACGTCACATCCGATCTCGCAGCGGCGCTGGCGCAGGCCGATGTCGCCATCGATTTCTCGAACGGCGCGGCCACCCAGACGAACCTCGCAGCGTGCCTCGAGGCCCGCAAGCCGCTGCTCGTCGGAACGACCGGCTACCCAGCAGACACCGACTTCGATGCGGCCGCCAAAGACATTCCGATCCTGGTGGCCCCCAATACCAGCCTCGGGGTGACCCTGCTCATCGAGCTGGTGCGCCAGGCGGCCGCCGCTCTGCCGGAGCAATTCGATATCGAAATCATCGAGGCCCATCACTGGATGAAAAAGGACGCTCCGTCGGGAACGGCCTTAGCTCTGGGGAAGGCCGCGGCCGAGGGCCGCAACCAGCCCCTGGAACCCAGCCGCCGGGACGGCGCGCCGCGCCAGGGCAGCGAGATTGGCTTTGCGGTGGTCCGGGGAGGCGACCTGGTGGGCGAGCACAGCGTGCTGTTCGCCGGAATCGGGGAGTGCCTCACTCTCAGCCATCGCGCCACCGACCGGGCACTGTTCGCGCGCGGCGCCCTCCAAGCCGCTGCCTGGCTTCAGGCCCGGGCCGCGGGAAGATATTTCATGCGCGATTTATTCACTACTAAATCAGGCAGTTGAGAGGAACGCTGCGGAGTTTTACCCTATTTTTACCGGTGTCCGTGCATACGATTTTCCATGGACACATCGCGCTGTATGCCCGTAAAATTTCCGCCTAATCCGAGTTCGGGTTAGTCCAATGCAAGGCGGGAGGATGTTCGAGAGAACTCCTCCCGCTTTGTATATCTGCCCCTCGAAGTTCTCGCATCGTTTCCAGTTTTTGCAGGGGATATCAACTAGTGAGCGTAACCGCTGTGCTGGCGCTGGCGGATGGAACCATCTTCCGCGGCCAGTCAATCGGAGCCAAAGGCAACACCACCGGCGAAGTCGTTTTCAACACTGCATTGACGGGCTATCAGGAAATTCTCACCGACCCGTCGTACGCCCGTCAGATCGTCACTCTCACCGTTCCGCACATCGGCAACACCGGTACAACACCGGAGGATCTGGAGGCCGCGCAGATCTATCCTGCCGGGCTCGTGATCCGCGATCTGCCGCTGCTGCGCAGTAACTGGCGCTCCAACGAGTCGCTGACGGAATTTCTCGAGCGCGGCAAGGTCGTTGCCATCGCCGGTATCGACACGCGCAAGCTGACACGCATTCTGCGTGAGCACGGCGCCCAGGCCGGTTGCATCATGACCGGCGACAAGGTGGACGAAGCCGCAGCCATCAAGCTCGCGAAAAAATTTCCCGGCCTGAAAGGCATGGATCTCGCGAAGGTGGTGACTGTCAAGCGCAGCTTCCAGTGGAATGAAGGCAGCGTGTGGCCGGAAAACCTGCGCGCACCCATCCGCTCGCATCAGCGAATGCACGTCGCCGCCTTCGATTTCGGTGTCAAACGCAACATCCTGCGCGTCCTCTCCGACTACGGCTGTCGCGTGACCGTAGTGCCCGCTCAAACCAGCGCGGAAGAGGTCATCGCTCTGAATCCCGACGGTGTGTTTCTTTCCAACGGCCCCGGCGATCCGGAGCCGTGCGATTACGCAATCAACGCCACCCGCAAGATCCTCGAAACGGATCTGCCGGTGTTTGGTATCTGCCTGGGGCATCAGATTCTGGGGCTCGCCGCGGGCGCCAAGACCATCAAGATGAAGTTCGGCCATCACGGCGCGAATCATCCGGTGCAGGATCTGGACTCCGGGCGCGTGTTCATCACGAGTCAGAATCACGGCTTCGCCGTCGACGAGGCGACTTTGCCGGCCAATGTTCGCGCCACCCACCGCTCACTGTTTGATGGCTCCCTGCAGGGCATCGCCCTGAAGGACAAGGCGGCATTCAGCTTCCAGGGACACCCGGAAGCGAGCCCCGGCCCGCATGACCTGAAGCCCTTGTTTGAGCGCTTCAATCACCTCATGTTGCGAAGGCTGCAGGCGCAGCTGAAAGCAGCGGGAGGCCGGTGATGCCGAAGCGGACTGACATTCAAAGCATTCTCATCATCGGTGCCGGCCCCATCATCATCGGCCAGGCGGCCGAGTTTGATTATTCCGGCGCCCAGGCCTGCAAGGCGCTGCGGGAAGAGGGCTATCGAGTCATTCTCGTGAACTCGAATCCGGCCACCATCATGACGGACCCGGGGATGGCGGATGCCATCTACATCGAGCCGGTCAACTGGAAGACTGTGGCCCGCATCATCGAGAAGGAGCGGCCGGATGCGCTGCTGCCCACGATGGGCGGACAGACTGCGCTCAACACGGCGTTGGATCTCGTGCGCGAAGGCGTGCTCGAGAAGTACAAGGTTGAGTTGATTGCGGCGTCCCGGGCGGCCATTGACATGGCGGAAGACCGCGAGCTGTTCCGCAACGCCATGCGCGAGATCGGTCTCGAATGCCCGCGGTCCCAGATCGCCCGCAGCCTCGAAGATGCGCTCGAAATCGTGGCCGACACGGGCTATCCCGCGATCATCCGGCCCTCGTTCACCATGGGCGGCTCAGGTGGCGGTATTGCCTACAACCGCGAGGAGCTCGAGGCCATCGTGGCTCGGGGCCTGGATGCCTCGCCCACCAGCGAGGTGCTGCTCGAAGAGTCGGTGATCGGTTGGAAAGAGTACGAGATGGAGGTGGTCCGCGATCATAAGGACAACTGCATCATCATCTGCTCGATTGAAAACCTCGATCCGATGGGCGTGCACACGGGCGACTCCATCACCGTAGCGCCGGCTCTGACGCTCACGGACAAGGAATACCAACGCATGCGCGATGCCTCCATCGCGGTATTGCGCAAGATCGGTGTTGATACGGGTGGCTCGAACGTACAGTTCGCCGTCAACCCGCGCGACGGCCGGTTGTTGGTGATCGAAATGAATCCGCGCGTCTCGCGTTCGTCGGCCCTGGCCTCCAAGGCGACCGGATTCCCGATTGCCAAGATCGCAGCGAAGCTCGCTGTGGGTTACACGCTCGATGAGTTGAAGAACGACATCACCGGCGGTGCCACGCCGGCATCGTTCGAGCCGTCGATCGACTATGTCGTGGTCAAGGTGCCGCGGTTTGCGTTCGAGAAATTTCCGGCTGCGAACGATCGCCTGACGACTCAGATGAAGTCGGTCGGCGAGGTGATGGCCATCGGCCGCACCTTCCAGGAATCGCTGCAGAAGGCGTTGCGCGGACTGGAAACCGGTCTCGACGGCCTGACCGAACAGTTCCCATTGCCGCTGAGCGATGAGAACCAGGACCAGATGGCCTACGAGCTGCGCGCCCCCGGCGCCAGCCGGCTGTTGTATGTCGCAGATGCGTTCCGCGCGGGTTGGTCATTCGAGCGGATTCAGGAGCTGACCCACATCGATCCGTGGTTCCTCGCCCAGATCGAGGACATCATCAAGGAGGAGGGGTTGATTCGCTCCGAGGGGCTCGGTGCGCTCGATGCAGAGCGCCTGCTGCTCCTCAAGCGCAAAGGCTTCTCCGATGCACGTCTCGGCCGGCTGCTGGATATGCCGGAGAAAGGGATTCGGCAGAAGCGTCATGATCTCAATGTCAGGCCCGTGTACAAGCGGGTGGACACCTGTGCCGCGGAGTTCGCGACCTCGACCGCCTACATGTATTCCACCTACGAGGAGGAATGCGAGGCCAATCCTACCGACCGCAAGAAGATCATGATTCTCGGCGGCGGTCCCAACCGGATCGGGCAGGGCATCGAGTTTGATTACTGCTGCGTGCACGCGGCCCTGCAGCTGCGTGAGGACGGGTTCGAGACCATCATGGTCAACTGCAACCCGGAGACCGTGTCGACCGACTATGACACCTCGGACCGGTTGTATTTCGAGCCGCTGACCCTCGAGGACGTTCTCGAGGTGATTGCGAAGGAAAAGCCGGTCGGCATCATCGTGCAGTTCGGCGGCCAGACGCCGCTGAAGCTGTCCCGTGCGCTGGAGGAAGCGGGCGCGCCGATCATCGGCACCACACCGGACTCCATCGACGTGGCCGAAGATCGCGAGCGCTTCCAGGCGCTGGTGAAAAAGCTGAATCTGAAGCAGCCGGCGAATGCGACCGCGCGCACCGAAGATCAGGCTGTGCGCCTCGCGCGTGAAGTGGGCTTCCCCCTCGTGGTGCGGCCTTCCTACGTGCTGGGCGGCCGGGCGATGGAAGTTGTCTTCACTGAAGATGACCTGCGTTCGTACATGACGCACGCCATGAAAGTCTCCAACGACAGTCCCGTCCTGTTGGATCGCTTCCTCGATGTCGCCATCGAGGTCGATGTCGATGCGGTGTGCGACGGCGAGGATGTGTTGATTGGCGGAATCATGGAGCACGTCGAGCAGGCGGGCGTTCACTCGGGCGACTCCGGTTGCTCGCTGCCGCCCAACAGCTTGAGCGGTGAGGCACAGGCGCAGCTGCGCGAGCAGACCCGCAAGCTCGCCAAGGCACTCAATGTCGTCGGCCTGATGAATCTGCAGTTCGCGATTCAGAACGGCGTTATCTACGTCCTCGAAGTCAATCCTCGTGCCTCCCGAACGGTGCCGTTCGTGTCCAAGGCTACCGGCGTGGCACTGGCAAAGATCGCCGCGCAGGTGATGACCGGTCGCAAGCTGAAGGAGCTGGGCGCCACCGTCGAGCACGTGCCGCAGTACTACTCGGTGAAGGAAGCCGTGTTCCCCTTCAACAAGTTTCCGGAGTCCGACCCGATTCTGGGACCTGAGATGAAGTCGACCGGCGAGGTCATGGGTACGGGCAAGACCTTCGGCGAGGCCTATGCCAAGGCGCAAGCGGGTTCAGGCGTAACGTTGCCTCGCAACGGCGTATGCTTCATCAGCGTGAGGGATCGGGACAAGCCGGGGGCAGTCGGGCTTGCCAGGAAGCTCATTGAGCGGGGGTTTGAGGTGCTGGCGACCGATGGAACGGCACAGACCCTCAAGGAAGCCGGTATTGCCTGTCGCCGAGTCAATAAGGTGCGGGAAGGCCGGCCCCATATAGTGGACATGATCAAGAACGACGAGATCGACCTCATCGTCAATACGACGGAGGGGAAGCTGGCGGTACGGGAGTCGAACTCCATTCGCCGGGAAGCCGTTCACCGCCGGGTTACGTACTACACGACGCTCGCGGCAGGGCTCGCAACTTGCGAGGCCCTGGATCATGTCGATGATGTTGAGGTCAATCGACTGCAAGACCTGCACAAAGAGGCAGTACGTGCATGAAACGCACACCAATGACATTGCGCGGCGCCGAGGCGCTGCGGGCTGAGCTGAGGAAGTTGAAGACCGAGTCGCGGCCGAACGTGATCAAGGCGATCGCGGAGGCCCGTGGCCACGGGGATCTGTCGGAGAATGCCGAGTATCACGCGGCGCGTGAGCAGCAGGGGTTCATCGAAGGGCGGATCAGCGAGATCGAGGGCAAGCTCGGCACGGCCGAGATCATTGACCCGACCAAGCTGGTCACCAACGGCAAGGTGGTCTTCGGGGCCGTCGTGGAGCTCGACGACCAGGACGACACCAAGCATCACGTGACCTACCAGATCGTCGGTGAAGACGAGGCGGATATCCGCGAAGGGCGGATATCCATTACCTCGCCCATTGCCCGAGCGTTGGTCGGCAAATCCGAAGGCGACGTGGTGGACGTCACCGCCCCCGGCGGAATCAAGTCGTACGAGATTGTCGCCGTCCGCTACGAATAGATGACGGCGGGCCCGGCATGCGCGCGACCGTAGCCGGGCCCACGCAACCGCCTTGGCGGCGGTCCAGGATCCAGGCTTCGCGCGGACTAGTGCGCTCTTAGTCGGGGATCACAATGCGTTGGAGCGTGGCGTTCGGCCTGTAGAGGACCGCCACGTTCCCGATGCGGTGCACCAATGCACTGGCTGTACGTTGCGCCAGGTCGGTGAACAGCGCATCGCGGGCTTCCCGGTCACCACCGGGTCCCTTCACCTTGATCAGCTCGTGGTCGTGGAGGGCCCTGGCGGTCTCCGTCGCCACCGCCTCTGTGAGGCCGGCGTTACCCAGGCGGATCAGGGGCTTCAGGTCGTGGGCCAGCCCCCGCAGATGGCGGCGCTGTTTCTCGGACAGCTCGGGCGCTACCGGCGGGGCAGCAGCGGCTGTGTCCTCGGCAGGAGTCCGCTTCCTACGAGGCTTGGGCGGCGTTCCGCCGGCGCGTACGCGCTTGCGTTTGTAGGGGCTGGTGCCGGCCGGCCGTTCAGCAGGCGAGCGGGACGGGCGTACCCGGCGGGAAGGAATGTATTTTTGAGTCATTCCCCCATTGTAATCGGAACTTTACCCCTGAACGG
>Ga0268266_10003851_pt1 | contig 14645 bp, 15 predicted proteins | sample KBSS13metaG_FD_190356 | JGI IMG/M metagenome (GOLD analysis project Ga0268266, IMG submission 190356) | Switchgrass rhizosphere microbial communities from Kellogg Biological Station, Michigan, USA - KBS S1-3 metaG (SPAdes) (version 2) | ecosystem: Host-associated > Plants > Roots > Rhizosphere...
GCCTGGAATGCACGTCAGCGCCGCCGAGTTCTTCCGCCGAAACCACCTCGCCGGTCGCAGCCTTCACCAGCGGCGGGCCGCCGAGGAAGATGGTGCCTTGATTTCGCACGATGATGCTCTCGTCCGACATGGCCGGCACATAGGCGCCGCCGGCGGTGCATGAGCCCATCACAATCGCGATCTGCGGAATGCCCATCGAGGACATCTGCGCCTGATTGTAGAAGATGCGGCCGAAATGCCGCTCGTCCGGAAAGATCTCGTCCTGCAGCGGCAGGAACGCGCCGCCGGAATCAACCATGTAGACGCAAGGCAGATTGTTCTGCCGCGCGATGTCCTGCGCCCGCAGATGCTTCTTCACGGTCATCGGGTAATAGGTGCCGCCCTTGATGGTGGCGTCGTTGGCAACGATGACGCATTCGCGGCCCGAAATGCGTCCCACCCCGGTGATGACGCTGGCGGAATGGACATCACCGCCATAGAGGCCGTGGGCGGCCAGCGGCGACAATTCGAGAAAGGCGGTGCCGGGATCGACCAGAAGATCGACGCGCTCGCGCGCCAGCATCTTGCCGCGCGACGTATGCCGCTTGCGGGAGGCTTCGCCGCCCCCGCCGGAGACGACCTTGAGCTTGTCGCGAAGTTCCGCCACCAGGCCGCGCATCACGTCGGCGTTGCGGGCAAACTCGGAGGACGTGGGATCGATAGTGGAATGAAGCGGCATGATCGGCGTTTTCTTTGGATGTTGGCGGGCCGTTGGGATGGCTTCAGGACGGTCGGGAAAGCACTTTCTTGGAGAATGCGACAGCCTGTATCATCTTGGCCCCGATGTGAAGCTCAAGCCGTCTTTTCGAACAGTTCCCGCCCGATCAGCATGCGGCGGATTTCGCTGGTGCCGGCGCCGATCTCGTAGAGTTTTGCGTCGCGCAAGAGGCGCCCGGTCGGATAGTCGTTGATGTAGCCGTTGCCGCCGAGCAGCTGGATGGCATCCAGCGCGCACTGGGTGGCCTTCTCCGCGGCGTAGAGAATGGCGCCGGCCGCGTCCTCGCGCGTGGTCTCGCCGCGGTCGCAGGCCTTGGCTACCGCATAGACGTAGGCGCGCGAGGCGTTCATCGTGGTGTACATGTCGGCGATCTTGCCCTGCACCAGCTGGAAGGTGCCGATCGGCTCGCCGAACTGCTTGCGCTCGTGCACGTAGGGCAGCACCACGTCCATGCAGGCCTGCATGATGCCGATCGGGCCCGCCGCCAGCACCGCGCGCTCATAGTCGAGGCCGCTCATCAGCACGTTGACGCCGCGGCCGACTTCGCTGAGCACGTTCTCCTCCGGCACCTCGCAATCCTCGAACACCAGTTCGCAGGTGTCGGAGCCGCGCATGCCGAGCTTGTCGAGCTTCTGCGCGGTCGAAAATCCCTTCATGCCCTTTTCGATGATGAAGGCGGTCATGCCGCGCGGACCGGCCTCGGGGTTGGTCTTGGCGTAGACCACCAGTGTATCGGCGACCGGCCCGTTGGTGATCCACATCTTGTTGCCGTTGAGCACGAAGCGGTCGCCCTTCTTGTCGGCGCGGGTCTTCATCGAGACCACGTCGCTGCCGGCGCCGGGCTCCGACATCGCGAGCGAGCCGACATGCTCGCCGGAGATCAGTTTTGGCTGATATTTGCGCTTTTGCTCCTCATTGCCGTTGCGGCGGATCTGGTTGACGCAGAGGTTGGAATGGGCGCCATAGGACAGGCCGACCGCGGCCGAGGCCCGCGACATCTCCTCCACCGCGATGCAATGCTCGAGATAGCCGAGGCCAGTCCCGCCATACTCCTCCTCGACGGTGATGCCGTGCAGGCCGAGCGCGCCGATTTTCGGCCAGAGATCCCTCGGGAATTGATTGCTGCGGTCGATTTCGGCGGCGCGCGGCGCGATCTCGTTCTGCGAAAATGAATGCACCGTCTCGCGAATTGCGTCCGCGGTGTCGCCGAGATCGAAGTTGAGAAGCAGAGCCCGGTTTGAGGCCATCATTTCCCCCGACATCTTCTGGAATTAAACGATCATACGTTTTTTTAACTTACCTGCAACAGGAACCTGAAAGGGCGCAAAAATCGACTGTAGTCGATTGAAATAACTATCATTTCGTGACACAATTATACGATCGCTCGCTCGTTTCCATGAGCCGGCGTAAGCCCACTTCGCAGAGGCTCTATGGCGCGGACGATTGGTTCAAGCGGCCCGAAGACGATGGAGGCGATCCGCAAGGCCGGGCTTCGCCTGATCTTCGAGCACGGCTACGCGGCCATGAGCCTGCGCCAGCTCGCCGCCGAGGTCGGCATCCAGTCGGGGTCGCTCTACAACCACATCAGCACCAAGCAGGAATTGCTGTTCGAGCTGGTGCGGGACCACATCAACGAACTGCTTCGCCAACTCGATCGCGCGCTGCAGGGCAAACAGCGGCCGGTCGACAAGCTCCGCGCCTTCACCGCCTTCCACGTCACCTATCACATGACCCGGAAGCGCGAAGTCTTCATCGCCAATTCCGAACTGCGAAACCTGGAGCCGAAGAATTACCAGGAGATCGTGGCGCTGCGCGGCGCCTATGAGCGGCGGCTGGCGGATATTCTCATCGAGGGCGTCGCCGAAGGCGAATTCGAAGTCGTCGACATCCAGGTGGCGACATTTGCGATCCTGGCGCTGTTGACTGGCCTCACTACCTGGTATCGCCCCGGCGGGCGGCTCACCCGGGAGGCCATCGTCGCCGCTCATGAAAAGCTGGTGCTATCGAGCGTCGCCCCCAGCGCGGACCAGACCCGATCCAAACGCGCGCCCTCCCCTGACGTCATCTCGGCCGGCAGCGCCGATGAGGAGCCCAAGAGCATCCCATGACGGAGCGCCAGCCCCTCGATGACATCGACCTGAAGATACTGGCCGAACTGCAGCGGGATGGGCGTATCCGCAACAACGAACTGGCCGAGCGGGTCGGCCTTTCGGAGCCTCCGTGCCGGCGGCGGGTTCGCGCGCTGCGCGAGCGCGGCTATGTCAGCGCTATCAGAGCCACGCTCGACGAAACATTGCTCGGTTACGAGGTCATTTCCTTTGTCCTGATCCAGCTGCAGAGTCAGGCCCAGGCCCCGCTGCAGTCGTTCGAAAAATCGATCGCCGCGGTGCCGCTCGTCCTGCAGTCCTGGCGGATTTCCGGGGACGCCGACTATCTGCTCAAATGCGTGGCGCGAAACGTCGAGGGCATGCACCAGCAGCTTCTGCAGTTTTCCGCGATGCCTGAAGTGCGCAACATCAGGACCTTCCCGGTGCTTGGCGTCGCCAAGGATGCCCCGCTGCCGATAGCGATCGATCCGTCAGCATCCGGCTCGGCACGCTAGCGCCTCTCGCGCCGCGTCAAAGCAGGGCCGGCGTCGGCGCTTTAATGGGTCCAGGGTTCGACGCGCTTGAAGGCGAAATTGTCGGCGTAGGCGATCGAGCGGTGCACCGAATCCTTGGGCTCGATCACCTGGTAGGCAATGCCCTTGCGCTCGCAGTAGGCGATCGCGTCTTCCTTGGTATCGAAGTGCAGGGTGAGCTGCTGCTTCATGTCGCCCGACGAGGTCCAGCCCATCAGGGGTTCGACCGCCCGGGGCTGCTCGGGCTCATAATCGAGCTGCCATTCCCGGGTCTTGGCCCGGCCCGATTGCATCGCGTTTTTGGCGGGCTTGAAAATGCGTGCGGTCATGGATGGTAGGATCCTCAAGCGATATGCGACAGGGTGCCGTTTGGCGGAAACAGCCGGGATAATATAGACACACCTTTCAGTAAATTTGATCGGTGATTCCACAAATCCGGATGTACCATTTCCGTACCGGTATAGTCATTATGCCGTACTGTGACAATCTAGGGCCATCCGGCGGCCGGAATCTGATTCTGCGGCGCCATCTTCCCGAAAGTCTCACGTCGAAACGGCACCCATGAAAATAAACGCCACCCTGCCAGAAAAAGGACGCGACCTCCGGCTCGACCTGTTTCGCGGGGTCGCGAACTGGGCGATCTACCTGGACCATATTCCAGACAACGTCGTGAACTGGATCACCACCCGCAACTACGGGTTCAGCGACGCCGCCGACCTGTTCGTTTTCATCTCCGGCTATACCGCCTCCTTCGTCTATGCCCGGATGATGCTGGAACGCGGGTTCATCGTCGGCGCCACCCGGCTGACCAAGCGGGTCTGGCAGCTCTATGTCGCCCATATCATCCTGTTCGTGATCTATATCGCCTCGATCAGCTATCTCGCATTGCGTTTCGGCGATTCCCAGTTGGTCAACGACTTCAACGTGGTGGGCCTGATCGACAACGCGACCGAAACGCTGCGGCAGGGCCTGTTCCTGAAGTTCAAGCCGGTCAACCTCGACGTGCTGCCGCTCTACATCGTGCTGATGGGCCTGTTCCCGCCGGTGCTGTGGATCATGCTGCGCCAGCCCAACTGGACCATGATCGCGGCAATCGTGCTGTGGCTGGTGTCACGGCAGACCGGCTGGAACCTGCCCGCCTACCCGCAGGGCACCTGGTACTTCAACCCGTTCGCCTGGCAGGTCCTGTTCGTGTTCGGCGCATGGTGCGCACTCGGCGGTGCTCGCAAGAATCTCCACATCATCAACTCGCCGATCACGCTGTGGTTCTGTATCGCCTACATGATCCTGGGGCTCGTCATGACGATGGCCGGCAAGTTCCCGGCGTTCGGCGACCTGTTCCCGCATTGGCTGTATTCGGCCTTCAATCCGAACGACAAGACCAACCTCGCGCCCTATCGCTTCCTGCATTTCGTGGTGATCGTGATCCTGGTGATCCGCTTCGTGCCGAAGGACTGGCCGGGGCTGGAATGGAAGATCTTCGATCCGCTGGTCGTTTGCGGCCAGCAATCACTGGCGGTGTTCTGCGTCGGCGTGTTCCTGTCGTTCGTCGGGCATTTCGAACTGTCGATGAGTTCAGGCTCGCTGTTCGCGCAGATCTTCGTCAGCGTGACCGGCATCGCGATCATGACAATCGTCGCTTACTACATTTCCTGGTCGAAGCGGCAGGACAAGCCAGTCAAGCCGCCGGCGCCGAAAACCGCGTGAGCGGCTTCCGACTGATCTCCGCAGCCGCCCTTCAGGCCGGCTGCGCAGTCGAGGCCACCAGTGTCCGCACATCGCTGTAGACGTTGAGCACCGGCGCGACCACCTTGTGCATCGCATTCTTCGAGACGATCGTGTTGTGCATGACCAGATGATCGACGCCGGTGGTCAGGAAGCAGTTCACGGCGTCCTGCGGCGTTTCCACAATCGGCTCACCCTTGATGTTGAATGAGGTGTTGATCAGCACGGGAACGCCGGTCAGCGCCTCGAACTCCTTCAGCAGCCGGTACAGCATTGGATTGGTCGCTTCGCGCACCGTCTGGACACGCGCAGTGCCGTCGACATGCACGATCGCGGGTATCTTTTCCCGCCACTCCGGACGAACCGGCTTGGCGATCAGCATGAAGGGCGAGTCTTCGTCGCCTTCAAAGACTTCCTTCATGCGCTCCGCCAGCACGATCGGCGCGAACGGCCGGAACGCCTGGCGGTGCTTGACGCGGCTGTTGAGGATGTCCTTCATCTCGGGCTTGCGCGGATCTGCGATCAGGCTGCGGTTGCCGAGCGCACGCGGTCCGAATTCGGACCGGTCCTGAAACCAGCCGATCACCTTCTGGTCGGCGAGCAGTTTGGCGGTGTCGCGGCAGACATTGTCGCTGCTGACGGCGTCGACCTGGATGCGTACCAGGAACTTCTGCAACTCCGTCGCGGCCTCCTGATCGCTGTAGCGCCTGCCGACATAGGAGTGATCCATGACGAAATCGCGGCGCCGCTTCAGGATCTCGAGCCAGCCGTAATAGGCACAGCCGATCGCAATGCCGTCATCGCCGGCAGCAGGCTGAATCCAGACGTTCTCGAATCCGGCCTCGCGTGCGACCCGCCCGTTCGCGACGCAATTCAGCGCGACGCCACCGGCCATGCAGAGGTTTTTCGCGCCGGTGGATTCGCGCAGCCAGCGAGCACGCGCAAGCAGCACCTTTTCGGTGTCGTCCTGCGTGCGCCACGCCAGATCCTCCCAGTGCCGCATCGCCGGGCTCTTTTCCCAGTTGCTGCCATCGAACACGAAGGGCTGCTTGAGGTCAGCGGTCCAGTTCGGCACGTGCAATTTGCCGTCGTCCATTTCGAGCAGAGGCTTGACCTGGTCGCGGCGGCCATAGGGAGCCAGCCCCATCAGCTCGCCGCACTTGTTCCAATCGCCGAAGATGTAGGTGGAGGCGCGGCTGTAGAGCGCACCGAGCCCCGGCATGGTATAGAACTCATCGCTGAGGAAGCCGCGGTCCGGTTCCATCCAGACCTTTTTCAGGCACTCGAGATTTGTTCCGCTGAACTTGTAATAACTCTCGGACTCACGCGCGAGCGGTGTCGCCTTGTCACTGGCGGGAAAGGCTTCCATGACGTCGGAGCGATAGCTGCCGACGCCGTCGACGATCATCACGACGCCATCCTCGAACGGCGACACCGCGAAAGCGCTATAGGCGTGCGCAAGATGGTGAGAGATCGTGACCACCTTGTCCTGACGCGACAGGTAAAGCGGGTGCTTCGCCGCGTCGCCGCGCTCGAACTCCGGCAGGAAACCCGGCGCGTCGAAATAGACCAGCCGCTCCTCCATTTGTTCGACCGGCAGGATGTAGCAATTGCGAACCACCAGATCGACATCGTCGAGCGTGATGCCTTCGGCCTTGAGGCAGTAGTCGATTACTTCCTTGTAGAAGCCTGACGCGTGCTTGGCCCGCGTGATCCGCTCCTTGGCGATCGCAAAAGCGATCGCGCCATCGCGCAACAGGCAGGCGCTCACGTCGTGGTCGTAGGTGTTCAGGCCAAGGACATAAGTGTGTTTTTTGGGCATGGGTACTCGTTCAGGCGGGACAGTCTTAAGCTGAAAAATGGAGATCGTGTCGACATCAAGATGCTGGGATGGCCTTGCCGTGCTTCTCTCTAAACCTCTGCAGCGTACCATCATCGCGTTCAGGAAGTATTCAGGAAGATGAACAGCACAAATGCAAGAAACCTCGATAAATCGGCCATAACTTGACCTTATCTATCCTTCTAAATAAAGTCTCCAAAGTCCGAAAGCACCTTGGAAATATTGTCGTAGTGCATCTGAACCGAAAGCTTTCTCGCACGTCTAAGTGTGACAGTGCCGAAGTCCAGATGTTTGGAAGTGACCCGGAGATCTTTTGAATGGCTAAACGCTACAATATCCTGACCCGCTGCCTGGCAGCGCTGGCTTTGTTGTTCGTCTATGTCGCCAGCACCTCTGCCATCCTGGTGGGCGGAACAACCACATCCGCATTGGCGCGTGGTGGCCGAGGCGGCGGTGGCCGTGGCGGCTTTCGCGGCGGCGGCCGTGGTTTCTATCGCGGCGGCGGTCGTGGCTTCTATCGCGGCCGGGGTTATGGTTTCTATGGCGCGCCCGTGGTTGTCGGTCCGCGTTGCTGGTGGAACGCCTACGGTCAACGCGTCTGCAGGTGGTAATCCAGGTTCGATCGCCGCTTAAGGCGAGATCGAAGCCAGAGTTCAAGCGCATCGGGCAACCGGTGCGCTTTTCTTTTGAATGCTTCCTTTGGCCGTCGCGCCGTGAATGACGGTTTCCCTCGGGCTAACTTGCCAGCCGCGGGATCAGCTTCAACGCATTGCCCCGCTCGATCGCCGCCACCTGTTCGTCGGTGAATACGCCCGCCTCGCGCAGCCCCTTCACATGATCGATGCCGGTTCGGTACGGGAAGTCCGTACCGAACACGATCTGCGACGGCGGGATGATCGCGGCCAGCGCCGACATCGAGCCACGGTTGGAAGTCTGCGCAGTGTCGTAGAAGAATCGCTTCAGCTCGGTGAGCGTCCCATCAGGCACCGTCTCCTTGGCCTTCGGCACCAGTAGCGGGTGACGAACGAAGCGCTCGATCAGGAACGGCATCGTCCCGCCTGCGTGGGAGAAGATCCAGCGAATGTCCGGAAACCGCCGCGCGTTGCCAGAGAAGATGATGTCGGCGATGGTGCGCGTCGTGTCGGTGCCGAATTCAATCATCACCGCTGGCTGTGTCGGCACGAGGTTCGCGCAGCAATTGGCGGCGGTCGGATGGGTATAGACCAGTGCCTTGCGCCGGTTCAGCTCCTCCATGACAGGCAGGAACAGCGGATCGCCAAGCCACCTGTCGCCGTAGTTCGTCATCAGCGCGATGCCGTCAGCCTTCAGCGTGTCGAGCGCATATGCCAACTCGCTGAGGCTGCCTTCGATATCGGTAAGCGGAAGCATGGCGAAATTGCCGAACCGGCCGGGATAATCCGAAACCAACTTGGCGGCATATTCGTTCGACTCGCGACACAACCGCCGCGCCGGATCGCCCTTGGTAAAATTGACGCCAGGCGTGGTAACTGAAAGCATCGACGTCGAGATGCCGGCCTTGTCCATGTCGGCCAGCGATTTCTCGATAGTCCAGTTCTTCATCAGCGCATCGCCAAACCCTCCATCGTTCGACGCCGTCACGTAGGTCGGCGGCGACAGATGATGGTGGACATCGACGCGGAACGGCTTTGCGTCTGCGGTCTGCGCCGATGCCCCGATCGGCCTGATGGCCGAGCTTAGCGCCAGTGCGCCGGCACCGAGCATGAAGCCGCGCCGGCTGGGCGCCGCACGCAGCGCCGTCGATTGATCGCAACAGAAACATCCCCGCAGCGGTGCTGCGCGCACGTCAGTCATCGGTACCTCCCATTTTGATTGTTCTTTATTCGGTTGCCGCGTACGCGGATCAGCCGTCGAGAATGGCGACAGCCCGCGTCCAGCCTGCGGACGCCCGCTCAATCTTCACCGGGAAGCACGACACCATGAAGCCGGTCGAGGGCAGCTGCTCGAGATTGTGCAGCTTCTCGATGTGGCAATAGCCGATGTGGCGGCCGGCCTTGTGGCCTTCCCAGATCAAGCTAGCGTCCTTGGTCTCGGCATACTTCTTCGCCGTGTAGACGAACGGCGCGTCCCAGCTCCAGCCGTCGATGCCGGTCAGCCGCACGCCGCGCTCCAGCAGATACATCGTCGCCTCGTATCCCATGCCGCAGCCGGAGGTGACGTAATCCTGCCGGCCGTATTTGACGCCGGCGCTGGTGTTGACCACGACGATCTCCAGCGGCGATAGCGTGTGACCGATGCGCTTCAGCTCAGCTTCGACATCCCTGGCGGTCGCGACATAGCCATCCGGAAAATGCCGGAAGTCGAGCTTCACGCCCGGTTGCAGGCACCATTCCAGCGGCACCTCGTCGATGGTCCAGGAACGCTCGCCGCGATTCATGGTGGGATGGAAGTGCCAGGGCGCATCCAGATGCGTGCCATTGTGGGTGGAGAGCTGCACCTGCTCCACGGCCCAGCCCTGCCCGTCCGGCAGATCCTCCGCCTTCAGCCCGTTGAAAAACCCGAGCATCCGCGGCAGGCCCTGCTGGTGATCGATGTACTGGATCGTCGGGTGCCCACCGGGCGGATCGGCCGGCACGTCGTTTTGCAGGGGAACGGAGATATCGATCAGCTTGCGCGCCATGGTGTTTCCTAACTCGTTATTGTTCTGGTTGCCGGCCTCGTGAGGCCGATACGTCGCTCTGTGCAGCGCTGCGCGGCATGTCCGCGTGTCGTCGCAAAAGTAGTGAAATTACTGAGAAAGGATTTCCCGGTGACCCGGAAAAATCCGACACCGTCATGGTAAATAGACTCTTTCGCCCTCATCAACATCTTGATTCTGAACCCGAATAAAATTGGCACACGGGATGCACATCATTTCCCGTGACCACGCGGTCACGTAATTGCAACCGAGTATTTGGGACCTTTGTCATGTTGATCAGCCTCCTAGAAGAGGTGGCTTCCTTTGCCGCTATCTTTCTCTTCGTTACGGCGCTCGCGTTTTGGTCGAACATCCTCTCCACAATCTAGTTCGATCGGGATGCAAAGGGCGTTCGGATCGCTGAAAGCTTCCCGGACGCCCTTCGAAGAGACTGAATGCGAATACTTCCCCAACCTTACTGCCGCTCGACGCGGTTCTTCAAAACCCCGATCTTCTCGACTTCGAGCTCGATCGTATCGCCGTGTTCGAGATACCAGCCGAGTTCCAGCCCGCAGCCATTGCCGACGGTACCGGATCCGATGAACTCGCCGGGCATCAGCGTTTCATCCTTGGTGACATGGGCGATGATCTCCTCAAACGAGAATAGCATGCCCTCGCTTACCCCTTGCGAGCGCCGCTCGCCGTTGACGCGCGCTTCCATCTTCAATTTGTAGGGATCGCCGATCTCGTCCGGCGTGACGATCCACGGCCCCATGACGTTGCCGCCGTCGAAACTTTTCCCCTTCGCCGGCCCCAGCCGCCCTTCCATCTCGATGCGCTGGGCATCGCGCGCCGAAAAGTCGTTGAAGATCGTATAGCCGAAGATGTGATCCTTGGCCTTGGCAGCGGAAATGTTGGCGCCCTTGTTCTTGCTGATGATGCCGAATTCCAGTTCGTAGTCCATCACCTGGCTGTAACGCGGCCACTTCACCGTAGTATTGGTGCCGCGAACGCTGAAACGGTTGGTGATGTAGTAGATCGGCTGCTTGCGGTAGACCTCCGGCAATTCGCCGAGCGGTTCGGCATCGATCCGCGCCAGTTCCGCCGCGTCGCCCTTGGCGCGTGCCGCAAGCTTCATCTGCCCGCGCGGGGCTTGCAGGATGTGCAGCGGAAACGACATGCCGTCCCGCATCTGCCGCGGTTCCGGTACCGGCGCGAGTATCTCGGCCGCCTCGGTCTTTACCGACAACGTCTCGTCCTTGCCGTGCGCGTCGAACGTCTTGGCCGCCTGTTCGAGCGCGGCTTCGCCGGCGTCAATCAATGCCAGCATCGATGCGAAGGCCGGGTTGGCGCTTCCGCTGTGGGCTGCCGCCGCCGCGAGATCGAACAGCAGCGTATCGCTTGCGTGCACGATTCCGATCTTTTCCTGTCCGCCGGATTTGAATGTCGCGAGTTTCACTGGACCACCCCTTGTTTTCCGATGAAATATATGATCAAAAAAAATATCGATAAACAAGACAGAAAAATGTGTAATAGGGAGATCGTCGTGAAAAAGGTTCTTGCCGCCGTTGCGGTCAGCGTGGCGCTAACCGGCAGCGCTTTTGCACAGGCCAAGATCCAGGTTGGTTGCACGGCGACCTCGGACTGCGCTTCTGCAATGCTGGCGATCGACGAAGGCATCTTCAAAAAGCACGGGCTTGAAGTCGAGATGACACCGATCGGCATCAACTCGAATATCCCGGCGGCGATCTTGTCGAATTCGATTCAGATCGGCGGACCGACTTCGACCGTGTTCCTGCAGGCGGTCGACGGCGGGCTCGATCTCGTCGCCATCGCGGGCGCGACCGTGATGAGTCCGGTGTCGAACGGCAACATCACCGCCTTTGTCCGCAACGGCATCACCATCAAGGAGCCGAAGGATTTCGTCGGCAAGAAGGTCGGCGCGCCCGGCCTGAACGCCTTCCTGCACGTGCTTTTCGTGAAATGGCTGGTCGAGAAAGGCGTCGATCCCAAGGGCGTAAATTTCGTCGAGGTCACCTTCCCGACCATGGCTGACATCATCAAGTCCGGCGGCGTCGATGCCGTGTTGACGGCTGAACCTCTCGTGACACGCATGACCAATGCCGGATTGGGCTCGGTCGGCGCACGCTATGCCGTCGAACTGGCCCGCACCGACCCGATCATCTTTTACGCGGCGTCGCGCGAATGGGCGGACAAGAATGCCGCTGCGGTCAAGAAATTCCGCGATGCGCTCGCCGAATCCGCCGAGATCGTCAACAATGACCGTGAAAAAGCTTCGAATTCGATCGCCAAGTTCACCAAGCAGCCGATCGAGCTGGTCAAGGCGACGCCGCCGAACCGCTCCGAGCCGGCGCTTAAGCCCGAGCAACTCGCCTGGTGGATCGAGGTCATGTCGTCGCAGAAGATGCTGCAATCCAAGCTCGACACATCGAAGCTGGTCCTGAAGTAAGGGATTGCCGATGCCGGCCTCAGACCGCCAGCCGAACCGACCGGTGACCGAGGCCACCACGCTGAGCGAGCGCGCAGCCATGCTGGTCGAGCAGGACATCCTGGCCGGCCACCTGGCGCCGGGATCGCGGCTCGGCATCGTCGACCTCGTGCAGCGCTACGAGATCGGCGCGACGCCGCTGCGCGAGGGCCTCTCGCGCCTGATGTCGCGCGGGCTGATCGTGGGCACCGGGCAGCGCGGGTTTCGTGTCGCCGATATCAGCCGCGAGGATCTGCTCGATATCACCACGATGCGCACGGCGATCGAGGTCGAGGCCATCAGGCTCGCCATCGTCAATGGCGACGACGCCTGGGAAGCCGGCATCGTCAGTGCGCTGCACCAGATGCGCCGCCACATCGAGCGCACCGGCGACGAATTCCGCGAGGGTGCGGAGGATTTCGACCGGCTGCACAAGGGCTTCCATACCGCGCTGCTCGCCGCCTGCGGCTCAAAGCGGCTGCTGGCCGCCCATTCCGATCTCTACGACCAGGCCTACCGCTATCGCCGCGCGATGATGCGCTCCTTCGACAGCGGCAAGAGGTTCGTGCGCGGGCATCAATTGCTCGCCGACCGCGTGATCGCTCGCGACATTCAGGGCTCGCAAGCGATGCTGACCGCACATCTGCGCTCGACTATGGACTTCGTCTATCCCTCAGGCAGCGAGAGCTGACATCATGGCAAGCGCCGTAAAACGCTTCGAAGTCGTATCCGGCACGCCCGCGCCACAGATCAGCTTTGACGCGGTGACGCTGCAACTCGGCGGCAAAACCATCATCGAAAATCTCAGCCTCGGGGTGCGGCCGGGCGAATTCCTCTGCATCGTCGGCGCCTCCGGTTGCGGCAAGACCACGGCGCTGCGTCTGGCAGCAGGTCTGTATCAACCGACCAGCGGCAAGGTGAATTTCGACGGCCAGCCGATGCGCGAACCGCGCCGCGAGATCGCGATCGTGTTCCAGGATTACGGCAAGGCGTTGCTGCCGTGGCGTACCGCAGCCGGCAATGTCTCGCTGGCGCTGGAAGCGGGCGGCATGCCGTCAGGTGAGCGCCCTGCCCGCATCGAGGAATTGCTGCGCACCGTCGGCCTGCCCGGCCATGCCGGCAAGTATCCGTCGGAAATGTCCGGTGGCATGCAGCAGCGCCTGCAGATCGCCCGCTGCCTGGCGCAGGAGCCGAAGACGCTCCTGATGGACGAGCCGTTCGGTGCACTCGACGCGATGACGCGGCAGGGGCTTCAGGACGAGGTGCTTTCCCTGGTCGCGGCCAGCGGCGCCACCGTGATCTTCGTGACCCATGACCTCGACGAAGCCATCTATCTCGGCGACCGTGTTATCGGCCTGTTGCCGCATCCCGGGCGGATCGGCATCGAGCTTTCGGTCAACCTGCCGCGCCCGCGCGATCAATTATCCACCCGCGAGCATCCTGAATTCCTACGGCTGCGGCGGCAATTGTTCGATTTCATCAAGGCCACCGAGCAGTGACGGCCAATTCCGCCAAGGCGCTGGCGCTGCCGCTAGCCGTGCTGCTGGCGTTCGAGGTCTGGGCGCGCGCCACCCATCTGCAGAGCGACAGCCTGGCGCCGCCGAGCGAGATCGTCATGGCGCTTTTCGGCGCCTTCGCCGATTTCACGATCCTGACGGCGACGCGCGACACGCTGTTCTCGGCGTTCGCGGGCCTCGCCATCGGCACCATTATTGGCCTCGCGTTCGGCATCGCCTTTGGAATTTCGGACACTCTCAATCGCCTGATGGAAGTGACCGTCGAGGCGATCCGCCCGATACCGTCGATTGCGCTGTTGCCGATCGCGCTGATCGCGCTCGGCTTCGGCTACCGCATGGAAATCGTGATCGTGGCGTTCGCCTGCGTCTGGCCGATCCTGATCCTGTCGCGCGCCGCGGTGCGCAGCATCGAGCCGCGGCTGATGGAAGTGGCGCGCGCGTTGCGGCTGCTGCCGGCGCAGCGGGTCTGGAAGATCATCATTCCGGCCGCGCTGCCGCGCATCTTCGTCGCCTTTCGGCTGTCGGCCGGCATCGCCCTGATCGTCGCCGTCACCGTTGAGATCGCGATCAATCCGCTCGGCCTCGGCGCCGGGATCATGCTGGCGCAGCAGGCGCTGCGCCCCGATCTGATGCTGGCCTACCTGGTCTGGATCGGCGCCATCGGATACGCGCTGAATGTCCTGCTGACCGTCGCCCAGCGCCGCCTGTTCGGCCGCGCCGCGCTAAGCGGAGACGGCCAATGAGCCGTTCCGTCATCCTCTGGCGCATGGCGAGCTTCGCGGTCGCAGCCGGCTTCATTGCACTCTGGCAACTGATCGCCAACCTGAAGCTGGTGTCGCCGGTGTTCCTGCCGGGGCCGGACCGGGCCTGGGCCGCACTGATGCGCGGATTTTCCTCCGGCGACCTCTGGAGCAAGCTCGCGGGTACGCTCGAGCACATGGCCTATGGCTGGCTCGCCGCTTCCATCGCCGGCATCGCGATCGGCGCGATCATCGGATCGTCGCGCACGATGCGGACCTATGTCGCGCCTTCGCCGGAGTTT
>Ga0268266_10003854_pt1 | contig 14639 bp, 13 predicted proteins | sample KBSS13metaG_FD_190356 | JGI IMG/M metagenome (GOLD analysis project Ga0268266, IMG submission 190356) | Switchgrass rhizosphere microbial communities from Kellogg Biological Station, Michigan, USA - KBS S1-3 metaG (SPAdes) (version 2) | ecosystem: Host-associated > Plants > Roots > Rhizosphere...
CCGCCGTGGTTTCCGATCCGCAGCCCCGCGTGCCGATGCCCAGCCACTTGCGCCCGGCGGCGTCGGTCCCGCCGTCCTTTGCCCGTATCGCTCCTTCCATCCGCGCCATCGGCGAGGGGATCGCGGGATCGACGCCGATCGTGTTGTGCGGATAGCGGCAGGATTCCACGAAGGCGCGCACCGCATCGGCGGTTTCCGCCTGGCAGAGCAGGATGCCATGCACGCCGCGGCCAAGGATCTGGCGGAATTGCCAGGCGTTGTAACGCACATGCGCGGCGTCGATTCCGTTTACCGGCGCCTCGACGATCACGGTCGGCGTGCGGTGCCCCGATCGTGTCGGCCCGGCATCGACCATGCCGTGCATATAGTCGGCAAGTCCGGCCATGTCGAAGCAGCCGTGCTCCATGCCAACATTCATGTAGTCGGCCCAGGTGCCGGCATCGATGCGACCCTGCGCATGGGTCAGCACATGGCCGCTATGTGGACCGTCGTAATAGATCGCCTGATCCTGCTCCAGCAGTTCGACGCAGCGACTGATCCGCTCACCCATGAAACCGGTCCTTCATGCTTCGGATCGGCATCCTAGCGGAGCAATCGACCGGCGCGGAGACGGCTCTCGAACATCTCTGCGCCTGCTTCACATGGCCAGCATCCAGCCGTTTCACCGTGCTGCCGATCCAACCCTCTGATCCGATATGATTTTCCGTCGGTCATTCCACATCGCGGGAAACAAAATCAGCTTCGTTGAGATCGTACCTCGCGCCCGCGAAGATCGCTGCCAGAGCCAACCCCTTGAGCGAGGCGCGACATGGCGAAGATGCGAGCGATCGATGCGGCCGTACGGATCCTGGAAAAGGAAGGGGTGACCATCGCCTTCGGCGTGCCGGGAGCTGCGATCAACCCGCTGTACTCCGCGCTGAAGAAGCGCGGCTCGATCGGCCACATTCTGGCGCGCCATGTCGAGGGCGCTTCCCACATGGCCGAGGGCTATACCCGCGCCAAATCAGGCAATATCGGCGTCTGCATCGGCACCTCGGGGCCGGCCGGCACCGACATGATCACGGGGCTCTATTCGGCGATCGCGGATTCGATTCCGATCCTCTGCATCACCGGGCAGGCGCCGCGCGCGCGGCTTTACAAGGAAGACTTTCAGGCGATCGATATCGAATCCATCGCCAAGCCCGTAACGAAATGGGCGGTGACCGTGCGCGAACCGGCGCTGGTGCCGCGGGTGTTCAGCCAGGCGTTTCACATCATGCGTTCGGGCCGTCCGGGGCCGGTGCTGATCGACCTGCCGCTCGACGTACAGCTCGCGGAAATCGAATTCGACGACGAGACCTATGAGCCGCTGCCGGTCTACAAGCCCGCCGCCACGCGCAAGCAGGTCGAGAAGGCGCTCGAAATGCTCAACGCGGCCGAGCGGCCGCTGATCGTGGCGGGCGGCGGCGTCATCAATGCCGATGCGTCCGAATTGCTGGTGCAGTTCGCCGAGGCCGTCAACGTTCCCGTGGTGCCGACGCTGATGGGGTGGGGCGCCATTCCCGACGATCACGTGCTGATGGCGGGCATGGTCGGCCTGCAGACCAGCCACCGCTACGGCAACGCGACCATGCTGCAATCCGACTTTGTGCTCGGGATCGGCAACCGCTGGGCCAACCGGCATACCGGCTCGATCGAGACCTACACCAAGGGGCGCACCTTCGTGCATGTCGATATCGAGCCGACGCAAATCGGCCGCGTCTTCAATCCCGATTTCGGCATCGTGTCCGACGCCAGGGCTGCGCTGGAGCTGTTCGTCGCGGTCGCCAAAGAGTGGCGCAAGGCCGGCAAGCTCAGGGAGCGACAGGCTTGGCCGGCGGCGTGCCAGGACCGCAAGCGCACGATGCTGCGCAAGAGCCATTTCGACGACATGCCGATCAAGCCGCAGCGCGTCTATGAGGAGATGAGCAAGGCGTTCGGGCGCAATACCTGCTACGTCAGCGTGATCGGACTGTCGCAGATCGCCGCCGCGCAATTTTTGGGCGTCTACGGTCCGCGCAACTGGATCAATGCCGGGCAGGCCGGGCCGCTCGGCTGGACACTGCCGGCGGCGCTCGGCGTGCGCGCCGCCGATCCTTCGCGTCAGATCGTAGCACTTTCGGGCGATTATGACTTCCAGTTCCTGATCGAGGAGCTCGCGGTCGGGGCGCAGTTCAAGCTGCCCTACATCCACGTCGTCGTGAACAACTCCTATCTCGGGCTGATCCGCCAGGCGCAGCGTGGCTTCGACATGGACTACCATGTCCAGCTTTCTTTCGAGAACATCAATGCGCCCGAGCTCGGATCCTATGGCGTCGACCACGTCGCGGTCGCCGAGGGATTGGGCTGCAAGGCGATCCGCGTCACCGACCCGAACCATGCGCAGGCGGCGTTTGCCACCGCGCGGGAATGGATGGCCGAATTCCAGGTGCCCGTCGTCGTCGAATTCATTCTCGAACGCGTCACCAACATCGCGATGGGTACCGAGATCGACAACATCGTCGAATTCGAGGAGGTGCTCGATCTGCCGCTCGACGACACGCCGGCCAAATCGAGCACACCGCAATCCGGCAAGCTGCTGCCGGCATAAATCGAGGAGACCAGACGTGCCCAAATTTGCCGCCAATCTCACCATGCTGTTCGGCGAGCAGCCGTTCCTCGATCGCTTCGCCGCCGCCAAGGCTGCGGGATTCAGTGGGGTTGAATATCTGTTCCCGTATGATTTCGACAAGGCCGAGCTGCGCGAGCAATTGCACCAGCACGGGCTGACACAGGTGCTGCACAATCTTCCCGCCGGCGACTGGGCGGCGGGCGAGCGGGGCATCGCCATTCTGCCAGACAGGGTCGACGAGTTTCGCGACGGCGTCGAGCGCGCCGTCGACTACGCCAGCGCGCTCGATTGCCGTCAGCTCAACTGCCTCGTCGGTATCGCGCCTGACGGCGCAGACGTATTCGATCTCCATGAGGTGTTGGTCGGCAATCTTCGCTTTGCCGCGGATGTGCTCGCCAGGCAGGGGATCAAGCTTCTGATCGAGCCGATCAACACGATCGATATTCCAGGCTTCTTCCTGAACAAGACCGCGCAGGCGCTTCAGCTCATTGCGGACGTACGCTCGAGCAATCTGTTCGTGCAGTACGACATCTACCACATGCAGGTGATGGAGGGCGATATTGCGCGCTCCCTGCAAAAACACCTTTCGCGGATCGCCCATGTCCAGCTTGCCGACAATCCCGGACGCAACGAGCCGGGCACCGGCGAAATCAACTATCCCTTCCTGTTCCGCCATCTCGACGCTATTGGTTATCGTGGCTGGGTCGGGTGCGAATACAAGCCGAGGACGACGACGGTCGAGGGCCTCGGTTGGCACGCCGCACTGACGGCCGATACCTGAACAAGAAACGACAAAGGGGAGTTGAAATGATCGATATCGGTTTTATCGGCCTCGGCACCATGGGGCGCCCGATGGCTGGCCATCTCCAGGCTGCCGGCCACCGCCTGTTCCTGCACGACGTCGTACCCATTGCGCCGGAGTTGGTCGCCGAGGGCGGCGTGGTCTGCAAATCCGGCAAGGAAGTCGCGGAGAAGTCGGACGTCGTCATCATCATGGTGCCGGATACGCCGCATGTCGAAGCGGTGCTGTTCGCGCAGGATGGTGTCGCGGCCGGGCTCTCGAAAGGGCAGATCGTCGTTGACATGAGTTCGATCTCGCCGCTCGCCACCAAGGAGTTTGCCAAGAAGGTGGAAGCGCTCGGCGCCGACTATCTCGATGCGCCGGTTTCGGGCGGCGAGGTCGGGGCCAAGGCGGCGAGCCTGACGATCATGGTGGGCGGGCCGGAGCGCGCGTTCAACACCATGAAGCCGGTGTTCGACAAGATGGGCAAGAACGTCACGCTGGTGGGCGCCAACGGCGACGGGCAGACCACCAAGGTTGCCAACCAGATCATCGTGGCGCTGACCATCGAGGCGGTCGGCGAGGCGCTGCTGTTCGCGTCAAAAGCCGGGGCCGATCCGGCGCTGGTGCGGCAGGCGCTGATGGGCGGCTTTGCATCGTCGCGGATTCTCGAAGTGCATGGCGAGCGCATGATAAAGCGCAATTTCGAGCCGGGCTTTCGTATCGAACTGCACCAGAAGGATCTCAATCTGGCGCTGGAAGGTGCGCGGGCGCTCGGCCTTTCCCTGCCGAGCACGGCGTTGGCCCAGCAGCTGTTCAGTTCCTGCGCCGCCCATGGCGGCAAGGCGTGGGATCATTCGGGCATGGTGCGCGCGCTGGAGATGATGGCGGATCACCAGGTCGCAAAAGGCTGATCTCTCAAATCTTCTGGGATTGGAACTCCCCATGACTGGAACCGCGCCGAAATTTCGGCGCGGCCCTTTTGCTCACGCATTGGAACTGGAACCTCTCGCGCTCCCAGTGGTTGAGACGCATCGTCAATTCACTGGAGGACATGATGACCAATCGTTTTGCTGTTTCACTGATCGCAGCATCGCTGCTCACTTCGAGCGCCGCGTTTGCCCAGTCCACTACAGTGCAGGGTGCAAACGAAGGCGCGAGAGCGGGCGGCGCGGTAGCCGGTCCGGTCGGCGAGGTTGTCGGCGGAACCGTCGGCGCGGCTGTTGGACTCGGCCTGGAAATTCCTAACGCGGTGATTACTGGGCTTCCGCGAGAACGATCGGTCGTGGTTCAGGAACGCGTCGTGGTCGGCGAACCGCTGCCGACGACTGTCGAACTGCGCCCCGTGCCGCAGTACACCGAATATCGCTATGCGGTCGTCAATGACCGCCGCGTGATCGTTGATCCCCGCACGCGCCGGGTAGTCAAGATTATCGACTAGCGAAGGCAGCGTTTTTTGATATAGATCCTCGCGGGAGCTTCTGCCCGCGAGGATTTTTTGTGGCGTGGGCTATGGCAGCGACCGCTGCGTTCGCCGGATTGTCCAGTCCAGCGCCACGGCGGCCACAAGGCCGAGCGATGCGGCCAGCGCGTCGACCAAAAAGTCTTGCAGGCGCGCATGCCGGCCGGGCGCCAAAAATTGCAGGACTTCGACCAGGCCGGTGAAGGCGATAACGAAGGCCGCCGTGAGCCACCGGTTGCGTGTACCGGCCAGTCCGAAAGCCAGACCCAGCAGCAAGAAGGCTAGCGCATGCTCGCCGTTCTGTCCCAGGGTCGAGTGCGGCCGCTGTTCCGGCGGCCCGAGCGTCGCAAAGGCAATGGCAGCGGCAAGGCCCCAGGCGAATAGTCGAAGGATGATCGTCATCGCGGAGGCATAACACGGTTTTATGTGCTGGATAGCCCCGCGCGCGCGAACGGGCGATGCCTGTGGTTAATTGCCTTTCAGAGAGGCTCCCGTACGCCCATGCCGTGCATAAACCGCTCCCGGATCTGCACGGGATCGCGGCGGGTGGTGCCTGTGCCCGGCTTGTCGTCGATGCGGACGCCGATCAGCGTCGGGCCCGCCGCCGACATCGATACTTCGATCAGGCGCTCGAAATCGTCCTCGTCCGCCGCCCAGCTGGAGTGGGTGAGGCCGCTCGCGACGGCGATGGCGACGATGTCGGCAACGGCGGCGCCCGGCGTCGGTTGCGCGCCGGTGATCTGGTAGATGCCGTTGTCCATCACCACCATGGTGAGGTTTTTCGGCGCCAGCGTCGCAATCGTCGAGAGCGACCCCAGTTGCATCAACAGCGAGCCGTCGCCTTCCAGCGCAAATACGCGCCGGTCCGGTTGCGCCAGCGCGACGCCGAGCGCGATCGGGAAGGCGAGGCCCATGCTGCCGAGCATGTAGAAATTCTGCGGCCGGTGGCCGGCGGCCCACAGGTCGAAATTGGTATTGCCGATGCCGCCGATCACGGCTTCCTCGTGCTTCAATTTTGCGATCAGCCGCGAGGTGAGATCGAAGCGGTTCATGACCTTGGTGTTGCGGGCCGGATTGTCGTTGCTCATGAGATCGCTCACTTGTCGAAGACTTTGCCGCCGGTCAAAAGCGGCGAGAGGATCAGCGCCACCGGCGCCTGCGTGGTGATGGCCTGCTTGATCGAGCGGTCGACGATGAATTCGAGCTCGTCGAGCCTTGTTGCGGTGTGGTGCTCCATCGCGAGCGAATCCAGCACCGGGCGCATGGTGCGGCACACCAGCGACTGCCCATAGTTGAATTCGCCGAGCGTGCCGCGCTCGGACACGAACATGATCAGCGGGATCTGGTAGGGGATCGCCAGCGATGCCAGCACGTTGGCGAGCGTGGCAAATCCGGACGTCTGCATCAGCACGGCGCTACGCATGCCGCCCATCCAGGCGCCGGAGACGATGCCGACCGCTTCCTCCTCGCGCGCGGTGGCGAAGGTCGTGAAAAAGGGATCGGCGTGCAGGTTCTTGATCAGCGGCGTCAGAACGCGGTCGGGCACGTAGGGGACCAGGCGGATATCGTTGCGCTTGAGCGTTTGCAGCACGATGCCGTGCCAGCTCTTCTGAGAAGTCTCGGGCGAGGTATTTTCCTCCGCAACCGCCATTTTGGTCTCCTTTACCCGCGAAGAACTTCGTTCGCTGCCTGCGACGATCTTGCGTTCGCGCTCATCCCTGGAGCGCGTTTGCGCCCATCCCTGGAGCGGCGAAACTTGACGTCATCGGCGGGATTGTCAACATGCCCCAACCGTATCCTGCTCTGCGCCGCATGCCGCTGGAGTGGGGATGCGACGATGTGAGATAGATAAGAAAAGATATCGGGAGGGTGCCATGGTTGAATGTAGAGGGACTGCGGCCAACTCCGAGGCGCTGGTCGTTGCGGTCGCACCGCCCGCACCTTCGCCCAGATTTGTCACCTGATCGCGCTCCCGATCGGCCATCCCGCCAAACCAGCTCTGCACCATTTCGAACTGAAAGTTGCCAGCAAACATGAACGTCAACAACAAGCGCGTGTTCTACGTCAAGTACCTCGCCCACGAGATCTATGTCGATATCCTTAAGAACCGCGCCGACGTGCGGCTGGACCGGCTGGAGAACGACAGTCCCGATGCGGTCGCAGCGCCAATCCTGTCGACGGCGCATGCCTATCAGGTCGGCGCCGCGCGCGACGAGATCGCAAGACATTTCCATGTCGATCAGGATTTGCTGAAGCGCGCGCCGAACCTGCTGATCGTGTCCTCGAACGGCGCGGGTTTCGATCCCGTCGATGTCGATGCCTGCACCGCGGCGGGCGTGCTCGTCGTCAATCAATCCGGCGGCAACGCCAATTCGGTCGCCGAACACGCGCTCGGAATGATGCTGACGCTGTCCAAGCGCATCCTCGAGGCCGACCGCGCGCTGCGCCGCGAGGCCAATGTCAACCGGAACGCACTGATCGGCAACGAGGTTCAGGGCAAGACCGTCGGCATCGTCGGCATCGGCAATGTCGGCCGCCGCATCGCGGAGCTGTGCAAGGGCCTGCTGCATATGAAGGTGATCGCCTACGATCCCTATCTGACCGCGGAAGAAATCGCTGCCCGTGGCGCCGAAAAGGTCGAGCTTCACGATTTGATGCGCCGCTCGGATTTCGTCTCGATCTCGTGCCCGCTGAGCAAGGACAATCGCCGCATGATCGGCGCCCGCGAATTCGCGCTGATGCCGCCGCACGCCTTTTTCGTCACCACCGCGCGCGGTTTCATTCACGACGAGGAGGCGCTGTACGAGGTGTTGCGCGACAAGCGGATTGCGGGCGCCGGCCTCGATGTCTGGGACAAGGAGCCGCCGCCGCCGGAGCATCCGCTGCTGCAGTTCGACAATGTGCTGGCGAGCCCGCACACCGCGGGCGTCACCAAGGAGGCGCGGGTGAATATGGGCAAGATCGCGGCAGAACAGATTCTGGATGCGCTGGACGGCAAGCGCCCGCCGCGCATCGTCAATCCCGAGGTGTGGCCGGCCTATGTGAAGCGCTTCGAGCGAACGTTCGGATTCACGCCGAAATAGGCCGTCACCCCGCGAGAGACGATCCCATGACGGCCGAACCGGCAGACCGCTTTTATGAGTCCCAGGGGCTGCGGTTGCACTATGTCGACTGGGGCAACGAGATCGCGCCGCCGCTGATCCTCGTCCATGGCGGGCTCGACCACTGCCGCAACTGGGATGCGATCGCGCGCGAACTGCAGCTGCATTTCCATGTCGTGGCTCCCGACCTTCGCGGGCACGGCGATTCCGAATGGGCGAAGGGGAGCAGCTACGGCCTGGCCGATCATGTTTACGACCTCAGCAGCTTGATCCGCTTCACGGAGCTGCGAGATGCTGCCATTGTCGGTCATTCGCTGGGGGGAATGATCTCGCTCGCTTATGCCGGAACCTATCCGGATCGGACATCGCGCCTTGTCGTGTTGGACGGGGCCTTCCTGTCGCGCTCACAATCTGCGCCGATCCATGAACAGATGTCGCGATGGATAGATCAGCTCGATCGCATCGGGGAGCGCGACCCCAGCGCCTTCCGCACGATCGAGGAGGCGGCGCAGCGGCTTTCGACGCGCAACAAGCGGCTGACGCCCGAACTGGCGCTTCATCTCGCGCGCCACGGCGTCCGGCAGGAGACGGACGGCCTCTATCGCTGGAAGTTCGATCATTATCAGCGGGCGAGGGCGCCGTATCGGTTGTCGCCGGACGAATATGTCGCCCTGTGGTCGCGCATCACCTGTCCGACGCTGTTGATGTGGGGCGAGGAAAGCTTTCTTCCCGACCCGGAGGCTGCCGGCCTGCTGGCGCATTTCAAGCAAGCCGAGCTGCAGAAGATCGCAGGCGCCGGGCACTGGCTTCATCATGACCGGCTCGACCTGGTCCTCGCGTCGCTGCAGCGTTTTCTCGATGCGCCGCAACCCGCTCAAACCCGATGAGATAAGAGATGTCAGACAAAACTCGTTATGTCCGCCAGCTCAGCCTGGAATCCGCAGGCGAGGCGCCGGGCCGCGGGCGGCTGCAGGGTCGCAGGATTCTGGTGGTCGGCGGGGGACAGCGGACGTTCGATGCCGCCACCGATCCGGTTGGAAATGGCCGGGCGATGTCGCTGCTGTTTGCAAGGGAAGGGGCCCATGTCGCGGTCGCCGATGTGAACCGCGCCAGCGCCGATGACACCGTCCAGCGCATTGTGGCCGAGGGAGGTCGGGCGGTTTCGATCGAAGCCGACATCGCGCGCGAAGACGACGTCGACCGGATGATCGACGAGGCGATCGATGGTCTCGGCGGCCTCGCCGGCATGGTGCTCAATGTCGGCATCGGGGTTGGCGCGCTCGGCCTCGACGGCGTCGACCTCAAGGAGTGGAACGACACCTTCGCGGTCAACCTGACCGGGCCGATGCTCTGCTGCCGGAAAGCGCTCAAGCACATCGCTGACGGGTCCTCGATCGTGTTCATTTCCTCGATCGCCGCGCTTCGTTCCGGTTCGCGGCTGATCGCCTATGACGCGTCGAAGGCGGCGCTCGGCGGCCTGATGCGCAATGTCGCGAAGGAAGGCGCCAGGCGCGGCATTCGCGCCAACATCATCTATCCGGGCCTGGTCGATACGCCGCTCGGCCGGCACACCAGCGCCGGCCGGCCATCGCGGAGCACGGCGGGGGTTCCGTTCGGGCGGATGGCGACGGGCTGGGAAATCGCCTATGCGGCGCTGTTTTTCATGTCCGACGAGAGCGTTTACGTCAACGCGCAGGCGCTGGCGGTCGACAGCGGAATCACCGGGCTATAAGGATTGGAATCCGCGGAGAAAATCTCATTCGCCGCCGGGCTGATCGCGGCAATAAATCCACTGCCGAAGCGTGCCCGGACGAAGCGAACATTGCTATTTTCCTAGGGATATCGACTACTTAGCCCGACAAGACCATCTTCCTTGTGCGCCTTGCCCCCCGGCGCATATGGAAGACGAAGAGATGCGACAGGTTCGTTCCTTGCTGAGCAGCGCGTCCTCCCGGATCGGGCGCCGGCTGGCCCAGATCGTGGCCATCGCGGCCGCCAGCCTGCCGTCCGCCGGCGCCTAAGGCGCGCGTCCTCTTACGTTCCCCACATCGCGTTTACATCCGCCAGTGCCTGGTCGAGAGTTTCGACAAGCATTTCGGCATGTTTGGCACCGAACACCAGCGGCGGCCGGATCTTGAGCACGTTGGCGTGCGGGCCGGCGGAACTGATCAGCACGTGCCGTTCACGCAGCAGGTTCACGATCCGCGCGGCCTTCGCTGCGGCAGGCGCGCCGGTTGGTCCGCCGTGCCGCAGTTCGACGCCGACGAATAGCCCGGCGCCGCGCACTTCGGCAATCAACGTGTGTCGGGCCTGCAGCTCCATGAGCAGCCTGGTTAGATAATCGCCGGTGCGTTGCGCGTTCTGTATCAGCCCTTCGGCCTCGATCACGTCGAGCACCGCAATGCCGGCGGCGGCAGAAACCGGGTTGCCGCCAAAGGTGTTGAAGTAGCGCGACCGTCGTCCAAACTCCGCCAGCAGTTCCGGGCGCGCGGCCATCCCGGCAACGGGATGTCCGTTGCCCATCGGCTTGCCCATGGTGACGAGATCGGGAACGAGGCCGTGGCGGGCAAAGCCCCACATCCCTCCGCCGCAGCGGCCGAAGCCGGGTTGCACCTCGTCGGCGATGAATAGCGCGCCCTCGGCCCGGACGGCTTCGACCGCCGGGCGCAGAAAGCCGGGGGGGTCCGCGAACACGCCGTCGCTGGAAAAAATCGTATCGACCAGAAGCGCCGCCGGCCGGATGCCGCTCTTCTTCATATCCGCCAGTGCATCGCTGACGTGACCGGCAAAGTTTTCGTCGGCGTTCGAGGCTGAACCCGGCGCCGGCACGAGCCGCACGTGACTTCCTTCCGGAAGCGGCAGCCCGAGCGCGGGAGACAGCTCAGCCAGCGCGCTGGTGACGCCGTGATAGGCGTTTGCGGTGACGATGAAGCCGGTGCCGCCGGTGCAGGTTCGTGCGACGCGCAAAGCGAGATCGTTGGCTTCGCTGCCGGTGCAGGTGAACATGACGTGACCGATCTGGTGCGGAAACGTCGCGAGCAGTTTTTCCGCGAAATCGAGCACGGTCTCGTGCAGGTAGCGCGTGTGCGTGTTGAGCACCGCGGCCTGCCGCGCAATCGCCTGCACGACGTGTGGGTGGCAGTGACCGACGGAGGCGACATTGTTGTAGGCGTCCAGATAGCGATGACCGGCGGTGTCGTAGAGCCAGACGCCTTCGCCGCGGACGAACTGGACCGGCTGGTCGTAGAACAGGCGATACGCCGGGCCGAGCAGCCGGCTTCGCCGCGCGATCATGTCTCGAGTCGAAAGGGCCTCATCGGCGGCAGACATCTCTCTACTCCACATCGCAGGCGCGTTGAATCTGAAATGTCGCCTGGTCTCGCGACAGCATGGCCATGCGCTGCAGCCGCGCCCAGGCCGCGGCATTGTTGCGCAGAATGTAGTTGCGATTAGCAGGATAACGGGCAGCTCGCCAACTGCTGATCACGATCGTCATGGCCATGCGCGTGGCGATCAGGTCGAACAGCACGCTGAATTCAGCGGGCTCCAGCGGCAGCTCGGCATGGTAGGCCGCGATCATCTCGCAGGCCGGCGCCAGCGGATCGTCGCTGTCGGCCACCTGATACGCCGCCGCGATCGCGAGATCGTTGACCCGCGCGGTGCGGGTGAGGTCGCCGAAATCGATGATCCCGGCAACGCGGCCATGGGTTTCAGGATCGACGACAACGTTATGCGGGTTGAGGTCGTTATGGACGGGCTGGTTCGGCAACTGCGGTAATATCGGTAGTGCATGGGTTTCGAAGCCGCCGAGAATGTCCTCCACCAGGCCGCGCCGCTCGCCCGGGACGGCGTCGATCAGCGGCCGTAGTTCGGTTGCGTGCTGAAGGTCCCACAGCAATTTGTGATTGGCGCCGCAGTGGCTGAAGTCACTGAGACCCCGCGTGAGTTTCGCGGCACACCGGCCGAGATCCCGCCGCAGCGCTGCAGACCCTGCGACCGCATGCATCGGGGTTCCCTCAAGATACGACAACAGGCGCACAACCCGGCTCGAGCCATCGTCGAACGTGACATCAAGTTCCGTCATGCCATTCCGTGCCGGAAAGATGCGCGGGACAGGCAGGCCGGGATCCGCGGCAGCGAGGTGGAGCAGCGCCTCCGTCTGCAAATTGGTCACCATGCGGTCTTCCGCAGGGTTGGCAATCTTCAGGACATACTCGCGCCCACTCAGCGAGCGCAGCCGAAAGTTCTGATCGCGCTCACTGTCGAGCCGGTGCACGGCGGCGATCAAGCCATAGTGCTCGGCCGCCAGCCTCTGGGCCAGCGCTTCCGGAACGGCGGATGCGGCGCGCAGCGTATCGATCGGGTGAGCGGCAATCGTCGCAGGCGACGCGCCCGGCGCTAGAATATCCATTGACGTCGCTCAGTAGCCGCGTTCGCGGTCGACGGAGTGCGGTGGGCGCCGCCCGGCGCGTATCGCTTCCGCGGTCGCGCGAAACGTCGCCCCGATCGCTTCCACGCTGACTTCACAGGCATCATGAGGTGTGACGACAATGTTGGGATGTCGCCAGAACGGATGCCGCGGCGGCAATGGCTCGGTCGTGAACACATCGAGCGCTGCGCCGGCAAGCTGGCCGTCCTCCAGCGCAGCGAGCAGATCGGCTTCGACCAGATGCTCGCCGCGGCCGACCTGAATCAGGTAACCGCCTCGAAACATGCGCGCGAATGTCTTGCGGTTGAGGATGCCTTTGGTCTCCGATGTAAGAGGGAGCAGGTTCACCAGAACTTCGGTTTGACCCAGCATGGCCTCAAGGCCGGCAGCGCCATGAAAGCCGTGCACGCCTTGCGGCGCAGGCTTTGCGGTTCGGCTCCACGCCATGACCGGGAAACCAAGCAAAGCGAGATCGGCGGCGACCCTGCGGCCGATTTCGCCAAACCCTAGAATCCCGACCGGCACATCCTGCGCCCGGCGCGGGCCGAGACGCTGCCAGCGTTCCTCGCGCTGCTGCGCCTGATAGGTCGCAAAGCGCCGCTGATGGCCGATGACGTGCCAGGCGACGAAGCCGGACATCATCTGCGCCTGCGCGGGGTCGACGACGCGGATCACGTCGACATCCGGGCGCAGGCTGGGGCACGCCAGAATGTTGTCGACGCCGGCGCCGATCGAGCAGACCGCCTGCAGATTGGGATAGTGTTCGAAAGCGTCATCCGGCGGATGCCAGGCCACCGCCAGCCGGACATCCGTTGCCGGCCCATTATGCGGATGGCTGACGATTTCGATGCGGTCGGCGGCGCGCATGAATTGCGGGCCGAGATAGCCGCGGAGATCGAGGCTCTTGCTAACCAGGACGCAGCGCATCGTTCGTGATCCGGTTCATGCCGCCTTGGACGATGACGTCTGGCCAGGCACCGCGGAAAGCAGTTCGCGCGTGTAGGCGTGCTCGGGGGCCGCAAACAGCAGCGATGCCGACTTGAGTTCGACGATCGCGCCGTGCTGCATCACCGCAATACGGTCGCAGATCTGGGCGGCGACGCGCAGGTCATGGGTAATGAACAGCATCGACAAGCCCAACCGGGCTTTCAGGTCTTCCAGCAGGTCCAGCACCTGTGCTTGCACCGACACGTCGAGCGCGGAGACCGCTTCGTCGGCGACCAGGATTTCCGGGTCGAGCGCCAGCGCCCGCGCAATGCCGATGCGCTGCCGTTGGCCGCCGGAGAATTCATGCGGAAAGCGTTCCATCGCGCTGGCATTGAGGCCGACCAGGGCGAGCAGTTCGCCGGCACGCTTGCGCGCTGCCGCCGGATCGGCGCCATGCGCGATCGGGCCATCGGTGATGATGTTGCCGACTTTTCGCCGCGGGTTGAGCGAGGCGAACGGATCCTGAAAAACCATCTGGATGCGGCGGCGCTGTTCGCGCAGCGCCTTTCCCTTGATCCGGGTGAGATCGACGTCGCCGATACGGACGGTGCCGGCGTCCGGTTCGATCAGCCGCATGACGAGGCGTGCGACAGACGATTTTCCGGAGCCGGATTCGCCGACCAGACCGAGCGTCTCGCCGCGGAAAATATCAAAACTGACTTCCTTGGCCGCCTGCACGCGGCGCTCGCTGCGAAACCAGCCGCCGCCGCTGACATAGGTCTTGCCGAGACCGATCACCTCCACCGCCTTGCTGCGGTCGAGCAGGGGCGTCCGCTGCGGCGGCTGCAGGGTGGGAACGGCGGCAAGCAAGGCGCGGGTATAGGGATGCTGGGCGCGCTGCAGCACGTCATCGGCCGTGCCCTGTTCGACCACCTTGCCGTGCTGAAGCACGACCACGCGATCGGCGATTTCGGCGACGACGCCGAAATCATGGGTGATGAACATGACGGCCATGTTGCGGCGGCGCTGCAGGTCGCGGATCAATTTGAGGATCTGCGCCTGCGTCGTGACGTCGAGGGCGGTGGTCGGTTCGTCGGCCACCAGCACGGCCGGCTCCAGCGCCAGCGCCATGGCGATCATCGCGCGCTGGCGCTGGCCGCCGGACAGTTGATGGGGGTAGGCGCGAACGATCCGCTCGGGATCGGGCAGGCCGACTTCTCGGATCAAGGCGAGGGCCTTTTGACGGCGCTCCTTTGGCGTCAGGAGATCATGCGCCTCGAACATCTCGGCGATCTGCTCGCCGATGCGCA
>Ga0268266_10003858_pt1 | contig 14624 bp, 10 predicted proteins | sample KBSS13metaG_FD_190356 | JGI IMG/M metagenome (GOLD analysis project Ga0268266, IMG submission 190356) | Switchgrass rhizosphere microbial communities from Kellogg Biological Station, Michigan, USA - KBS S1-3 metaG (SPAdes) (version 2) | ecosystem: Host-associated > Plants > Roots > Rhizosphere...
GATACGCATGTTCCGGTGTAACGACTGGCTTTATGCCTTCACGAATGCATTCGACAAGATGTCCCAAGCCCGCTGTCCACTGCCAATGGGGATCAGTTTCATAGAAGGTTTGCCATGCGCCAACGCTGTTTTGCCACAGTTCGTAGCCTTCGGGAGCCCAGTCATCTCCCAGCATCTGAACCGTACCCTCCGTTCCGTACAATTCGAGCGCAGGGGAACGATATTTTTGCATCGTAAATCCCGAGGTCACAACAGCGAAAGTCGCGTCTCCGAAATCTAGAAGAATTTGGGCGCTATCCTCAACGGCTACTTTGATTCTTCGGCCCTTCACTACACGCGTGGTCTGTGCGATGCCAGTCATAGCTGTTACACGCTTCGCGGGTCCGAGGATCCCGGTGAGACTTGTGATGCTGTACACGGCTAGGTCAAAAATCGGACCACTGCCAGCACGGTAAAACCAATCGGACCAGTCCGGTCCCGACCATCCGTACCGCGCGCGCGCGAGGCATACCTTTCCGATATCGCCGGACCGGACGCGCTGCCGCATGGTCTCAAATGTCGGGCTCAGTGTTACGAAGGGCGCGCTGACGAGATACTTCCTCGACCGCGCGGCAATTTTTACAAGTTCAGCGGCTTCTGCAAGGGATACCGCCATTGGCTTCTCGACCAGTACGTGCTTTTCGTGGCGCAGAGCCTCTTTTGCGATCGCTCCGTGAAGTTTCATCGGAGTGAGAATGATAACCAGATCTACTTCCGGCGATCGGCAAAGCTCAGCAAAGGTTGAAAAGTATCGAGGAATTTGCCATTTGTTCAAGATTTCTAGGCATCCAGCTTCGCTCGTGTGGGAAGCACCCGTTACTTCAATCCATCCACTCTGCCTTAGTTTCTCCAGCGCGGGCATGTAGGCGCCGTCCATTACATTGCCGCAACCAACGATTCCCACGCGCAAAGGACTGATCGGTGCTTGAGATTTTGGCTTTCTCTGTTTCATTGGTATCAAAAGTCTTTCCGAGAATCGGCTCCACTTAACTGGCCAAAAGAAAAATGGCGCCTAACCCGCAAGCGATACCCGCACCCTGCACCAGGGTAATCGGTTCATGCAACACCAGCGGTGCAATGACGCACACAACCATAGGGTAGACGGCAGTCATCGGCACAACCACCGAAGCTTTGCCTCCGTTCCTCATGGCGGCGAGCACGGTCCACGTTCCAGCCGCGTTTAGGATGCCCGCCAGCAGCACAAACGCGATACTTCGATTGGAGTAGTGCCGAAGCGCAGATCCCGGATAGACGAGCGGTTCCAAAATCACAAATCCGACGACGAGCCAAATCACTGCACTCTCGGCGGATACTCGATCTGTCGAAAGCTTCTGCAACAGCCCAGCTATTCCAAAACTGACGAGGGCTATCAGCGTGTAGATCAGCCATGGCGCAACTTGAGGCATTCACCAGCCTTTTAAAGTGAGAACAACACAATTGAAACAGTCGCCAGGACGACTCCCAGTATCTGTTTCTTCGTAAGCTTTTCATGGAGAACGACCAACGCCAACGCGAAAGTTACCAGCGGATAGAGCGACGATGTCACGGAAACCACTGCCGTATTCCCGCCGCTGCGGTATGCAGCTAGTAACGACAGTATTCCCAAACCAGTGATGGCGCCGTTCAGCAGCGAATAGACAATCCCTTTTTTGTCCTTCGTACCGCGCGCGGCGCGATTGAACAACAACACCAGCGCCAGCGGAACCATTCCAGCGGTTTGCAAAAACAATGACGCGTCGCTCGGAATTTCTTCCGATCCGAGCTTCAAAAACAGCGCCCATCCCGCCCAACCGATGACCGTTACGATGGAATACCAAAACCAGCGAGTCTTAAGGGCGGATTCTGTTGTCTGCATTTTTTCCACGAACCAGTAGCGACCTGCCGTCCAAGCGCGTTCAACGGGAAAGATACGTCGGCGCAACGCCAAAGAGTAATGTGACCGGCTTGTCCGAGATATTACGGTATTGGTGGGCGGTGCCTTGTGGCAAATAAAAACCGTCGCCAGGGTGCAGTTCGTGCCAAGGTGACGCGCCCGGAGTTTCAACAGAAATCGCCAAATGTCCTTCGACGAGGTACACGCTCTCATCTCCTGCGTGAACTTCGGTCTCCGATTGTTGCCCGGGAAGCAGAATACGCTTGCCGACAGTTAGTTGGTCTGAACTGAATAGCAGTCCAACGAGCGTTTGGTGCTGTTTGCCTTCCATGCGCCACAAAATATCATTCTCTCGAATAGTGGACATAGAAACGGGTGCCTCGCTTCGCGCCATCGGCCACTTCCCCACTAGCTCGTCCTGCTTATAACGCAACTCCTTCAAGTTGGGCTTGGTCTTCGCGTAGGCGCTGGACGTTCCTTGTGAGGGCGGGGGAGCAAAAAACTCGATAACGCGCAATGGCTCCTGGCCATAGTTGAAGCCGTGATGCCAGGTATCCCGCCTGAAAAACGCTGCTTCACCCTCTTCAAGTTTGTGGATCTCCCCGTTCTCCGGATTGCTCAAGACCAAGGTTCCGGAAAGGACGTAGTACAGCTCGTCGGCTGCAAAGATGGTGCGGTGATCTTCGGAATGGCGAAAATTCCCGCCGTATGGAATCGAGAAAACCAATTGATGGATCTTGCTGCTGGATACGTAGATCCAGTCGATCACCTTTCCGGAATCATCGTCGCCCCAGACGTGCCGTGTTACCTGGCTGTACGGAATCAGCGTAGGCTTGTCGAACGTGGGCCTCGGTGACGAACTCATTTTCTCTCCTGGAACTGGCGGCCCCGGTCGCGCACCGTATGCGCAAGCGGGGCCGTTTGCAACAATGTGGCGCTAGAACGAAATGCGGCCAGAAACCTGTAAATTGCGTGGGTTGGTGACCAAACCGTTCCACATGCCAAAGTCGGGGCTCGCCACATCGGTGACGAATGCGCTTCCGCCCACACCGCCACCCTGCAGCGACACGCCGACACTGTTGAAATGATGCGCGTTGAACACGTTAAACGCATCGCCGCGCAGCTGGAATGTGAGTCGTTCACTGACATGGAAGATTTTCTGGAGCCCCATGTCGAAATCGCTATAGCCCGGCTGTCTGAAGTTTTGAGTTCGCGGACCATTGCCGGTGTAGAAGTTGAAGGCGTTGGCTGATTCGAACGATCCGACGTTTAGAAAGGGTTGTGAAACATCAATGCTGCCCAGCGATTGAGCGAACGGGTTCGATCCCGGCAACAGTCCGGGGATGCATTGTGCGCGAATTTGCCCCGGTACGTTGCAGAATGACGAAGAGATCTGGAACGGTATTCCCGATTGGGCGCGGAAAACGCCGTTGAAGGTCCACCCACCAAGAACGGAGTTCACAAACCCGCCGTGGGTTAACCACCGTCTGCCGGTACCGAAGGGCAAGTCGTAGTTGTACGCAATGTTGAGCGCCTGAGGAACATCCTCATATGCCAGCGCCTTACGCCGGTTTGGCTCGAATGGCGAGAAGACCGTCGAGCCATAAATATTTTCGGTGGCATCAGCATCCGTCAGGAGCTTGGAATTCGTGTAGGTCAACAGTGCCCACAGTCCTTTTGAAAACCGGTGCTCCGCCTTCAGTTGGAACGAATTGTACGTCGAGTTCCCCTGGTTCTCGTTCCGGGCGACGATGCCGTTGCAATATTGTGGGAATGGCAACAGTGCTTGGGCAACCGTCGGTGCGCAAGCGACCATCGTGGTCGCAAAGTCCGGGAACGGCGCGGGTACTCCGTCTAACATGGTCTGTCCCGGTTGGAAGATGTCGTTCAGCGCAGAACCGAGAGTGGTCAGGTACGACGGATTCAAAGCATTGATCGGATCGACTTGTGAGAGTAACCGCGTGCCCTTGCTTCCGACGTAGGACACGGAGACATAATCGTGCGGCGTAAATTCTCGCTCAATCGTTAGATTCCATTGCTGTGCGTAAGGCAACCGATTCGCGTCTCGAGGCCTAAATACTGGAGCGTTCGATCCGTTGTCGAACGTGGAAATCAGCTGCGGAGGGGTCGGAAAGTTTTGCGGGAATCCGTCACTCAAGACAAAGGCAGGGAAAAATCCCGCGGCCGAACTACCGAAGCTCGCAAAGGTGTTGTAACCGTCCGTCGTAATGCCGCCATCGTAACCGGGCATCGACGCATTGTCGTAGAAAATCCCGTATCCCGTCCGAACCACAGTCCGAGAATTGATCGCATAGGACAATCCAATTCGCGGCGCAAATCCTTTATACCAGATATCTTCAGGAGTTCTCCGGTTGGCAAACCCCGGGCCGAATCCGGCGAATGCCACGGCACCCGGCAAATTTCCCGCTCCGGGGTTCGGCTCATTCGGATCGAAGTAACTGAATTGGTTGTTTCCCTCATAAACCGGGGGATCAATTTCCCAGCGAAGTCCCGCAGTAACCGTCAATTTCGGAGTAGCGCGCCAGGTATCGCTCACAAAAAGCGAAAAACTTTTTGTATGTGCCCAAATAGTCGGCGACGTGTAGAAAGTTGCATTGCCCGAATCCACCTGCTCTAGCAGGAAGCTGGCGATGGGACTGCCGCTGTTGACTCCCTGAATTCCCGTCTCGGTCGCCGCAAAATTGAACGTGCCAGATTGATTGGTGAGGAACGTGGGGCTGTTCTGGGAGAATCGGAGGTCGCCCCCAAAGTTAACGGTGTGTTTGCCCAGCGTCATCGACACGATGTCATTGGCGATGTAAGCAGGCGCCAACCAAGGCTGAATGTTGGGATTACCTTGGCCGGTGCCAAACTGCGTGAACACGCCGTTGAATTGAATTACCGGAGGATACTCATGGCTGGCCACTCCGGGAATTTGTGGCAGCGCATCGGCTGAGCCGCCGTCAACGCCTCCCCCGTAAAATTTGTCATTCTGATAGCCAAACCCGACGTGATTTACGATTCGCGAGTTAAACGTGTGGTCCCAATTTACACGCAAAACAGACGTGCGCTTATATGACGTTCCACTGTTGCTGATTTCCACAGGCAGCGTTGAATAGGTCGTCTGTGGCAGGTACTTGTAAAAGAACATTTCGGAGATGTGATCTTTCTGCCCGATGTACTCATCAATTTTTTCGGTAAACGTGTAAGCGTCTGTGCCGAGAAACGCTGGGGTTGCCGGTGCCAAATAGTTATTCAACGGACCGGAAGAGGTGAGCGTCGGCAGGAACTGAAACCATTGATTCGCTAGCGAAGCCTGCAGGCGGGGATCAGACGAACAAATCACGTTCGGCGTGTTTCCGTCGCAACCCATGAACTGATCGCGTAAGTACTGGGGATTCGAAGCGCTGATAGGTTGTGACGGATTGAAACCGGGGTTCGGCCTGGTGGTGGCGGGATCGTAAATAGGAATCAGATTTCCATTGGAATCTACCCAATCGCGGAAGTCACCATGCTGCTCCGCGACGGACGGCAATGACAGCGTTTGCCTGCTGACTCCACCTCTGATTGTGAATCCCTCGAAATTGGCAAAGAAGTAAGTTCGATGATCCCGGTTCTTGAAAACCGGCAATCTCAAAGGGCCACCGAAATTCCCTCCAAAGTCATTTTCAACGTCTTGACTCTTGTCTGACGCCCCCCACTGTTTCGCATTGAAGCTCGAATTGCGGTTGAACGCATACGCCGTTCCGTGGAAGTGATCGGTTCCCGATTTAACGTTTTCGATCGTCACGCCCGCAGCGCTGCCGTACTGCGCGTCATAGTTCGAGGCCAGTACCTGGAATTCGCTGATCAAATCGGGAGACTGCGGAAAATCCAGAACCGCGCCGGTCAGTCCCTGGATGCCTGAGGAATTGAACAGGCTGATTCCGTCCAGGACGACGACTCCCGTCTGCGATTGCCCGCCGTTCACGTGCGCTCCCGTGACGTCACCGGAACCGCGGGTGACGCCCGGCAACAGCGACGCAAAGTTCGCGGCCGACCGGATGGACCCGGAAACGAGGAGAGGCACTTTCTCGATAATCTGTGGATCGATGCTTCCGCGAAGCTCGGCGTTCTCAAAATTGAGCGCTGACGCATCCGCGTTTACCTCAACTTTTTGCGTGGTCGAAGCGAGATTCATCTTGATGTTCAAGCGGATCGGGTAACCGACACGAACTAGGATCCCCTCCTGCACGTAGTCGCCAAATCCCGCTGCACTCACCTTCAACTGATAGTTCCCCGGCACCACATTGCGGAACGAATACAGCCCCTCGGCATCCGAGGCGAACGCTGCAGTCGTCCCATTGTCTTTCGACGTCAACACAACCGACGCGCCCGTTACCGCGGCCCCGTTCGGATCAGTGATGACGCCATCTATCGATGCGTTGTTGCTTTGCGATCGCGCGCCCGGAACGAGCACCAACGCCGAAATTGTCGCTGCCAGCACAAACGCATACTTGCGAATCATTCCAGACATGCACTACTCCCTGTTCAGGTATGAATGCTCGATCGCAAAGACTGCGACTTTCGGGACCCGTGAAGATGAAGAAAATTGTTTGTCATGCGCGCTTGTGAACGCCGCTCTTGAAGTTTTCGAGCATGTGATCACAGGTTCTCATCGTGAACGCAACGATGGGCATGGTGGTGGTTTTGTCCGTAGGACTCGGGAAGATACTCGCATCGCAAATATAGAGATTTTTGACATCGTGGGTTTGCGCCCATTTGTTTGTCACTGATGTTTTCGGATCGCTCCCAAAGCGGCAGACTCCGGTCTCGTGCAGGCTCGTTCCGGGACGATTCGGTTCCGAATCAGCGCCCCACATCTCGCCACCCATCGCTTTGAACAAGTCGATCATCATCTGCTTGCTGTGTTCCCACATCAGCAGTTCGTTCGTGCCCCACTGGAAGTGAAAGCGTAGTTGCGGGATTCCGAAGATGTCTTTTTTCTCTGGATCGATGTCAATGTAATTGGCAGGGCTGGGCAGTGAAGGAGCCTGAATCAGGGCGCCAATCGGCGTCGGGTAGTAACGCTTGATGTTTTTCTTGTATTCCGAACCAAAACCTTCGATCTGGTTGTAGTGGCCCGGAAATTCTCCGCAGCCTCCGCCGACATAAACCGAATAACCGCGAATGAACTTTTCCTCGCGCGGATTTTTCAGGTTTTGCCAGCGAGGCATCCAAGCAACAGTCGAATCGGCAATGTTGTCGGGAGTCGCCGGCTGTCCCAAGAGCTGCGGCAAATAGCCATACCCGGGATTGCCGTACAAGTGGTCCACCAGGTTTTTGCCCAGTTGTCCGCTGGAATTTGCGATGCCCGTCGGCCAGTGCCGGGACTTCGAATTCAGCATGATGTGCGCCGTTTCCACGCAAGAAGCGGCCAGCACAACCACCTTGGCGTGCACCTCTACTTCTTTCTTGGTGTTGCGATCGACGTACGCTACTCCCTTTGCGGCGCCGTTTTCGTCAACCAGGACTTCGCGGACGAGCGCATTCGTTAGCAGGGTCATCCGCTTCGTGGCTTCGGCGTCCGGAATCGTGAACCAGGTGGGCGAGAAGAAAGACCCTACATCGCAGCCCCGGCTGCAGTTCCCACAATAGTGACAAGCAGGATGCCCGTTGTGCGCGACTGTGAGTTGAGCGCAACGGTCAGGGAGGTACGGCACGGCGATTTTTTCGGCGCCCTTCTGGATGATGTAGTCAATGCAGCGCCATGGAATCGGCGGCAGGTAGTCTCCATCCGGATTGCTCGGACGGTTCTGAACCGTGCTCGCGACGCCCATGTACCGCTCTGCTTTCGAGAACCACGGAGCAATTTCGGCATAATCAACGGGCCAGTTCTCGCCAAATCCGTCCAGGTCCGTTGCCTTGAAATCAATATCGCCATATCGTGCCGATGACCGGCCCCAAAAATTCGCTTTCCCGCCTGTAGCCTTGCAGCGCTTCCAATACCAATCCGTCCCATCGGCGTTTGAGTACGCCACGTCGTGTTCGAACAAATCGCGGCCTTCGCTGAATTCAGACTCTTCGACGGAATAAGGCTCCTGATGTGCTTTTCCTTGAAATCTCAGCGGATCGCCGTAGCCGCGAAATTTCAGATCGTAAACCTGGCGATGCAAACGGTAGTCTTTGTCGGGCTGCATCCGCGGACCCGAATTGATTGCGCAAACGTTCAGCCCGCCCTCGCAGAGGATCTTCAGGGCCGTGCCGCCGCCTGCGCCTGTTCCCACAACGATCACATCGAAAGTATTTGCCGCCACCTGTTCCCCTTAGCTATCGCTTCTCAGGATCGCCAACTGGTTGGTCTTTGGTTCTTGCAAGAACGCGTGCTCGGGGTCGTTCGGATGCGAACAACCCGGCATCTTCGGCCAAACAGGACGCAAACCCGGGTAACCCAGGCTCTCGAGACCGATCTTCGTCGTGTAATAACCGACCACCGTGTAGTCCCTCATCATCTGGAAAAATTCCCGGCCGCGTTCAGTAGTCGGCTTGAGCTTCGCCTTATAGGCGAGTTCCTCAAGCAGCTGCACTTGCTGCTCTTTCGCACATTCCATGAACTCGCGCCCAAATTCCGATTTGCTGCGCGCGTTCATCCAGCCCAGCCCTGAAACAAACTGCTGCTGCGCTTCCTCGCCCATCTGAATCGCGTCTTGCGTGCTTCGAACATCGCGTCGCCCCACAACCGGCACGCGGTTCGCCACCATAAAATCGATGAACTCCGCCACGCCCGCTTCCTTGGCTCCCGGTGTGTCGTCACTCGGCAGAATCAGTTCCGCCAATGGTTCGATCATTTGGTATTGCGCCGGTTTGAAGAAAAGCGGCTGGTATGGACCGGCGGGCACCGCGGCGGCTACAGCAGTGTACCCGTGCTCCTGCGCACAAGCGAAACTCCACTTGCTGAAGCCCGGAAACGTCGCGGCTACGGAAGCAATTCCAATGAAACGCAGGATTTCCCTGCGCTCTATGCCTTGTCCGCCCATTTCACCCCTGAGTGAGACCGCTGTGGGAGCGGTCCCATGACGGAAGGGTTTTAGCATCACGGAATTGAAGTGTCAAGCTGAAACTTGCGTGCTACTAATTACTTCTTTCACTGAATCGCCGTTTTCTCCTTAACTGTGGCGATTGGCGGAGCGATCGGTAAATTGCATACTGGCGGGGCTAGGGACTTTTCTCAGTGTGTGCCTTGACTCCCGCCGACGGCCCGTGGTATTGAGTCGTGGAACCGATTTCAACGACCTTATTGAACCATGGCTTCTAGACTCGCGAAATTACTGCGCTCTTGTTCCCTGCAATTTGGCTTGACACTCTGCTTGGTCGCCTTCCCGCCACACGGCCATCCAAAGCAAACTCCGGCGGCAACAGCCAGCCAGTCGTTATTCAATGGCAAGGATCTGGATGGTTGGAAGCAAGCCGGCCCCGGCCGTTTCCTGATCGTCGACGGCCTGCTAAAAACCGAAGGAGGCATGGGCCTGCTCTGGTACACACGAGCGAAGGTCGGACACAGCAAGCTACGTGTCGTGTTCAAGCTCACTTCGAAGGAGGCAGACTCCGGCGTCTTCATTCGCATTCCCAAGAAGCCAACGGAGCCGTGGATGCCCGTAAATCGAGGATACGAAGTGGAAATCGGCGACTGGCCCGACGACTACTCTTGTACCGGGGTCCTGTACACCTTCACCAAGGCGCTCGCCCGCCCGATCAAACCAATGGGTGAATGGAATACGCTGGAAATCACTATCGATGGCCCACGAACGATTGTGTACCTCAATGACGTGAAGGTTACGGACTTCAAGGAAGGCGACCCGGTCCCCGACAAACATCCGGGTTCGATTGATCCCGACCGCGGGCCGCGGCCTGATTCCGGCTACGTCGGATTGCAAAATCATCCGGGATCGGAAGTCTACTTCAAGGAAGTTTCTCTGACTCCTCTGCCGTAATCTAGCTGGCCGTTACGGTGCGGGTTCTTTGATCCTGTGATAACGATTGATTGGCAGCGACTGGGCGCTGCTTTCATTTCCATTGGGCCAGCGAACTTGAACGTCGATTGTGGCCCTGTTGAAGTTCAGTCCTAATCCGAACAAAACTCTCCTGTCATGGGAGGACAAATAGCTGGAACCTCCGGTGACCCAACGAACGATCTTGCGCTTGGCAGTCTCCAGCGTAACCTTCGCGCCGATTGCATCGCGGTTGCTCCGCGTACCCTCAAGCTGAAGACCGATCCAAGAGTTTTCCCGCCCCACATTGTTGCGCAGCAGAACGGGAGACTCGCCTAGGCACGTAAAAATCGCATCGGGAGCTCCGTCATTGTCCCAATCTCCGACGGCCAGCCCCCTACCCAGGTATCCCTTGGCGAACGCTGGCCCGGCTTGAGGGCTAATATTCGCGAACTGCCCTTTGCCGTTGTTGTGCAGCAGTAGCGGCGGCTCCTTGTATCTGACGGTTGGTTGGACACGCTCGATCACTTCGTTGATGTGGCCATCCATGATGATCGCATCCAAATTTCCATCGTTGTCGTAGTCTAAAAAGTGCGCGCCCCATCCAACATAGCTTCGGGTGAAACTGGCCAGTCCTGAGGTCCGCGTGGCGTCAATCATCGGAAACTTTGCGGCATTCAAAAACAACGAATGGTATTCCTGGTTGAAGTTCGTCACCAGGAAATCAGGACGGCCATCTCCATTAACATCTCCAGCGTCAACTCCCATGCCAGCCTTGGTATTTCCACCCATGTCGTAAGCAATCTCTCCCTCCAGTCCGGCGTCGATAAAGGTGCCGTCTCGCTGATTGATCAGCAGCAAATTGGGCGAACCATCCCGCGCGACAAACAGATCGGTCCATCCGTCGTCGTCCACGTCAATCGCGACTACCCCCAACGCTCTTCCGACCAGCTGATCCAACTTCGAAGACTTGCTGACGTCCGTGAAGGTGCCATTGCGGTTGTTGCGGTAGAGCGTTAGCGGCATCCCCGCATATCCGCGCTGCTCGCAATACGTCCGCACATCGCCGTACATGCACACCGGCTGCGGACCATCGAAAGAAAATTTCACGTAGTTGCAAACGACTAAATCCAGATAACCATCGCGATCGAAATCGAACCAGGCGGCACTCGCCGCCCAGCGACCTGCGTTCTCCACGCCGGCATCCAGAGTTACGTCCGTGAACGTTCCGTCTCCGTTGTTGTGATACAGCGTGCACGCAGGGAACCCCGTCAGGAAAATGTCCTGCCGCCCGTCGTTGTCGAAATCGCCGATCGCCACTCCCATTCCGTAGTTCGTCACCTTCTCGACTCGCGCATCTCCGGCTACGTCTTCGAACCGGCCATTTCCCAAATTTCGGTATAGGGCGTTTCGCAAGACATTGGAGCTCTTTCCACCAGGGGTCTCGCCGCCATTCAGTAGAAAAATGTCCAGACTTCCGCTTCCCGTCAGGTCCGAGAACCCGACGCCTCCGCCCATCGCCTCAATCAGCAAACGATCCGGTGAGACTCCGTTGAAATGCTTCCAACTGATGCCAGCGGTGCCGGTTACATCTGTAAAGATGTCTCGTTTTTGATCGGCAGCAGATAGTCGAGACGGGTAAAGGATGCCGGATGCAGCGGCCATTGAAGCCGTGCCTAAGAAATTTCTGCGAGAAACTTGGGGCGAATTGACGGACTCTCCATGGTGCCAACCTCTCTGCCATTTCGTTGACGTCGTCATTCACGTCTTTCGACCGAAAGCGTCACGGCGCTTTCTTCGATTTGCTTTAGCCTTTGGAATTCAGCAAATTCTCTCGCCGCATCTTCTTTGCGATTTAGCCTGCGGTAGACCGACGCCAGCGCGAAATGAGCATCGCTGCGGTTCGCGTCAAGCTGAATCGCCCGAGCTAACTCAGTTTCCGCACCGTTGTTTTGGCCACGCGTCATAGCCAGCCGAGCTAGCAGATAGTGGGCCGCCGAAGATTTGCTATCGAGCTCTAAAGCTTTCGTCAACAATCTTTCGGCTTCTGGCCCTGCTGTCTCGCTTTCCGCCGAATCCATCACAATCTTCGCGTATGTCAAAAAGCCTCTGGCGTCCTTAGGAAACTTCGCGACGGCCCGCTTGCATTGCAAAAGTGCTTGGTCTCGATCCCCGCTCAGGAAATACGCATCTGCTTTTCCCAACAGCGGTTCTGGGCTCGAGCCACTCAGTTTCTCTGCCCGGACGTAGCTTTCGATTGCTTCTTTGTTCAAACCGGATCGCAGCTCTGAGTTGCCGCGAAGCACCCAAGCTTCAGCGTGCTGCGGAAACGCCTTCACCAGCCTATCTCGCAGCCTTGCCGCGTTCTGCGGATTCCCGGCAGTCGTCTCCATGGCAATGAAATCTTCATACATAGAGAGATCGGAAGCGTTGCTCTGGAGAGCGCTCTCCATCTCGCTTCTCGCCGCATTCATGTCGCCGCGCGAGACGTAACAGAGTGCGAGTAGCCGATGTTGGTTCGCGGCGTTGCCTAGCTGGCCGTCAATGAGGGTTTGCAGCAATCTCTCGGCTGTCGCCGTCTGTCCGGATCGGTAATACAAGACTGCCGTTGCGTAACCGGCATCAGCGGCGGCCGCAGTGCCTGCTGGAATCGAAGAAAATAGCTTCTCCGCGGCTTGCAGATCCCCCAAAACAGATGCGATTGCAGAACACTTTGCAACCGCTCCCTGCCATGCTGGATCTGCGGAGCGAGACAGAAGGGCGGCGACAATTCTGGAGGTGATTGCCTTATTTCCGCTTCGCATCGCCGCGTTGAACAGCTTGACCGCCAATGTCGGCTCGGCCGCTGCTCGATCAAACTGCGAATTAAGTTGTTCGGCTGCTTCCGCGAAACTACCTTTCGTTTCATTCACCAGCCCGAGCAGAAGCATCGCTCCCCCGTCGTCCGGCGTTCGTTCCAGCAAGTAACGAATGTTCTTTTCCGCAGCCTCCAGCTCTCCTTGCTGCCATTGCACTGCTGCGAGCTCGCGTCGAAATGCCGGATTCTCCGGTTCCAACGCGACTGCTTGCTCAAAATTTCGTATGGCGTCGTGCCATTTTTCTGCAAGCCCTTGTACCGATGCGAGTTGCGCATAGAAAATGGCAACCTGCGGCCGAAGAGCTACGGCCACACGGAGTTCCTGCTCGGCAGCATGGAGCTTGCGCTCCCGCGCCAACGACAAACCAGCTTCCGCGTGCTTCTTCGCCGCATCTGCGTTCTGGGCACAGAGTGCGTAGCCCGCGAGCAACAACGCACTAGAGGCAGCGGCGAAATGTAAGAGCAAACGAAGTACGTATTTCAAGCAATCCATGAAACCGTTCCCATTGTGCCAGAACAGGGTCCCATGCAGAAGTTTGCACCTCATATGGTCGGGCAAGCCTTGTTTTGACGGCGTATGCTTCGTTGGAGAAGCAATGCTCGGTACGTTATTATGTCGCTATCCGAGGTCTCACAGGTGCCCTATCGCATTCGCGACGTTGCCAAGCAGGCTGGCGTTTCCAAATCAACCGTGTCTCGAGTTCTGAATGATTCGAGCCGCGTGGACGCCGACACACGCAAGCGAGTTCTTGAGACCGCTCGTAAACTGAACTACTACCGCAACGCCAGCGCCCATCGCCTCGCGCGCGGAGGCCGCAGCGACTTTTTCGGGCTCCTGATCTCCGACGTCGAAAACCCCGTCTTTCCCGAAATGATCAAGAGTTTCGAGACCTCAGCCGCCGCCAAAGATTACAACCTGTTTTTGTGCGCCACCAACTACGATACTGGCCGCACCGAAGCCGCGGTGCGCAAAATGATTGAGAACGGCGTACGTGGAGTCGCAATCATGACCTCGTCCGCCACCGAAGCGACGGCTCTCGAGCTCGCGTCGCGTCAAATTGCAGTCGTTGTAGTGGACCTCGAAACCACGCGCAAAGGCATCAGCAGCATTACCATCGACTACTCCGGCGGAATGAGAGAAGCTGCAGACCACCTGACTCAATTAGGGCACAAGAGGGTGGCTTTCGTGGCCGGGCCGGATGAACGCCGCTCGGCACGGCGTTATCGCGAGACCGCGATCAAGATTCTCCACGAGAAGAACCTCGAAGTTCAGCAAATTGTCGAATGTGACCAGACACTCGAAGGTGGCCGGGCTGCTGTCTGGAAGATGTCTTCCGACGGCACGCCACCGACTGCGATTCTTTGCATCAACGACCTCGCTGCGATAGGAGCTATGAGTGCTCTTCGGGAAATGGGTGTAAGAGTGCCCGGCCAGGTTTCAGTGATCGGATGCGAAGACATCTATATGGCACGTTTCGTGAATCCGCCGCTCACTACCGTCAAGCTGGATAGAAAGTGTCTGGGCAAAATGGCCTTCGAAATTCTCGAGAAAATGTCGGTTTCGCGGAGATCCGTTCCAGCAAAAGCGGCCCTGCAAACCCACCTTATCGTTCGCGGTTCGACTGCCGCTCCGCCACCGAATCAACCGAGTTGGGCTGTGACCAATCTTTGAACTTGTCTGCGGCCCAGTCGCAAAGGCATCTCGGCACACCGGCCACCTCGATTCGTCGAATTGTTGACGCTCGCCCGACCCGGCATTTATCCTTCTGTGTTTCAACTCTCTATATGCTCACGGTCTAATCTCGGCTAATGCGCATCCATCCCGTCGATTTGGCGATTGTCGTCGCGTATTTGCTGGGTGTTACTGCGCTGGGCGTCTGGTTTCGAC
>Ga0268266_10003859_pt1 | contig 14621 bp, 11 predicted proteins | sample KBSS13metaG_FD_190356 | JGI IMG/M metagenome (GOLD analysis project Ga0268266, IMG submission 190356) | Switchgrass rhizosphere microbial communities from Kellogg Biological Station, Michigan, USA - KBS S1-3 metaG (SPAdes) (version 2) | ecosystem: Host-associated > Plants > Roots > Rhizosphere...
CGGTCAAGCGCCTGCAGGAGCTCGACGACATGTCGACCGACGGCCGCTACGAGCTTCTCACCAAGAAGGAAGTGATCAAGCTCGAGCGCGAGCGCAAGCACCTGTCGACCAATCTTGCCGGTATCAAGAGCATGAAGCGCCTGCCGGATGCGATCTTCGTCATCGATTCCAACAACGAAGCCATCGCCGTCTCCGAGGCTCGCAAGCTCGGTATCCCGGTCGTCGCCGTTGTGGACACCAACTGCGACCCAACCGTCGTCGACTACGTGATCCCGGGCAATGATGACGCCCTGCGCGCCATCCGCCTGTTCACCACCAAGATCGCTGACTCGGCCTACGAGGGAGTCCAGATGGTCTCTGAGCGCGCCTTCTCCGAGGAGGTCTCTGACGTTCAGCAGGCCGAAATTGCTCCCGAGTTCGTCGGTGAGGAGGGCGAGTTGAACGAGGTTCAGGCCTCGATCTCCGCCGCCGATGCTGACGAGGACGACAATGTCGATCTAGCCGCTGTGCTTGGCGGAAACATCCGCAAAGCCCCGGCCGCAGCCTCCGTCGACGAGCCCGATGCAGCCATCGCCGACGCAGGAGCCTAAGCCCCCAGCACCGCTTTAGCAGTGCCGTAACCGTCATCTGGTTTCATTAGGGGGCGCGGGTTATATCCCGCGCCCCCTTTGTCTGAATCATGCTTTATCTCAAGAAGGGAAACATCCATGTCTGAAACTGCCGTAAAGATCGATGCGAAACTCGTCAAGGAACTCCGCGAGAAGTCCGGCGCCCCGATGGGCGACTGCCTGAAGGCGCTGCAGGAGGCCAAGGGTGAAATGGAAGAGGCGTTCGTCGTCCTCCGCAAGCGCGGCATGGCATCCGCCGCCAAGAAGGCCTCGCGCTCCACAAACGAGGGTTCTGTCGGGACCTATATCCATGCTGGCGGAAAGATCGGCGTCCTCGTCGAGCTGAACTGCGAGTCCGACTTCGTCGCCCGCACCCCTGACTTTCAGGAGCTGCTCCGCGACGTCGCCATGCACATCGCCGCTGCCGATCCACGCTACGTTCGCCGCGAGGACGTCACCCCTGAGGACATCGAGCGCGAGAAGGAAATTTACCGCGCCCAGGCTGCCTCCTCCGGCAAGCCGGCCAACATCATCGAGAAGATGCTCGAGGGCAAGATGAGCAAGTTCTACGAGGAGGTCTGCCTTGTTGACCAGCCCTTCATCAAGGACCAGGCCCAGACCATCGCGCAAATAATCTCTGCTCGCGTAGCGAAGCTCGGCGAGAATATCTCCGTCCGCCGTTTCGCCCGCTTCAAGGTAGGCGATCCAAACTGGACCGTCGCTACCACCGCCCAGATCTCCTCGGAGGAGCCATCGGCATAGGCTGAGCTTCGACTCCGAAGGATCAACGAGCCTGGGCGACAGCTCAGGCTCTTCTTTTTGCTCTGAACGCGATGAGCGCGGACGGAGCGACTCAACCCGGCTTTCATCGGCTACAACCAGCCAGTCAGCCAGAAAGGAACTACGGTAGAACCATGCAGTACATCGACGACATTCCCGTCTGGGGATCGCACGAAGAGAACACGCTGGAGCAGGCTCGCGTCTGCGCCCGGCTGGCAGACTACACCGCCCTGATGGCAGATGGCCACCTCGGTTACGGTGTGCCGATCGGCGGAGTCATCGCCGCGGAGAACCGCATCTCGCCCACCGCCGTTGGCTTCGACATCGCCTGCGGCAACAAGGCCGTGCGTCTCGACATCCCCGGCAGTGAGGTACGCTCCAACATCCACCGCATCATGGATGATGTGTGGAACATGCTCTCCTTCGGAGTCGGTCGCAAAAACGCCGAGCGCAATGACGACTCACCGTTTATCACCGATACGCACGAAGGTTGGAACACCGAGGCAGCCAAGCCCCTGCGTCATAAGGCCAATGCGCAGCTCGGCACCATCGGCAGCGGCAACCACTATGTCGATATCTTCGTCGACGAGCAGGATCGCGTCTGGGTCGGTGTGCACTTTGGCTCGCGTGGACTTGGCCACGGCATCGCAACGTGGTTCCTCAAGGCTGCCGGGGCAAAGGACGGAATGATGGTCGACCCCGTCTTCCTCGATGTCTCCAGCGATCTGGGCGCACAGTACGTAGCGGCCATGCAACTCGGCGGAGTGTATGCCTATGCCGGCCGCGACTGGGTATGCGCGCGAGTGGCCCGTCTGCTTGGAGCAGCCATCGTAGAAGAGGTGCACAACCACCACAACTTCGCGTGGCTCGAGGAGCACGACGGACGTAAGCTGTGGGTCTGCCGCAAGGGCGCGACGCCGGCGTTTCCCGGCCAACGCGGCTTCGTCGGCGGCACGATGGGCGAGCAGTCTGTCATCCTGGAAGGTCTCGACTCTCCCGAGTCCAAGACGGCGCTCTACAGCACCGTTCATGGCGCAGGGCGTGTCTTAGGCCGGAAACAGGCCACTGGGGTCACCGATCGAAAGACCGGCGAGATCAAGCGGGAAGGACTTATCAAGCCCGAGATGATGCGCGAATGGCTTGCGAAATCCAATGTCCTCCTGCGTGGCGGAGGCGTTGACGAGTCACCACACTGCTACAAGCGTCTGCCCGAGGTGCTCGCCGCACACGCCGACACGATTCGTATCCTGCACACGCTCACACCACTTGGTGTAGCTATGGCAGGAGCGAATGAATTTGATCCTTACAAGGATTAACTTGGGGTAAGGATGGGCCACATCCATCCTTACCCTTTTTTTTGGTCCAGTCTCTTCATGCCGCAACATAGAAAGAGTTTCGCCACGCATCCAGTAAAGGTCGTAGAAACCCTTCCCAAGGGACGCATCAGCACAGGCCGACCTTCAAACTCCGCAGGGCAACGAGCCCGGACTTTACTTTTCCCGTCGTACTCTTCTTGTTCATTATGCGAATATTCTCACCATGAGCATCCCGCTCCACATGGCGCGAATGTTTCTGACATGGACGATGTTCATCCCGGCTTTCTCTGTTGCCGCGCAGGATCTGGAACCGCGCGCCTACTCCCCTTCTCCCGTCGGCACCAGTTTCGTCGGAATCGGATTCGGCCGTTCGAGCGGAGATATCGCCTTTGACCCCACCCTTCCCATCACGAACGCAAACGCCACCCTATACTCTCCGGTTTTCGGAGTAGGACACACCTTCGGCGTCTTCGGAAAGCAGGCCTTGTTCACCGCTGCCTTTCCCTACGCCTGGGGTCATGTGTCTGGCGAGGTGGGAGAGCAGCAGGGTCAAGTTTACCGGTCAGGTCTGACAGACATAAAAACCCGCCTCTCGATCAACTTTCGCGGCAGTCCGGCCATGACCGTGGCAGAGTTCGCCCGGCGTCCGCATCGGCGACTCATCCTCGGAACAAGCCTCACCGTAACCTCTCCTGCAGGACAGTATGGCAACACAAAGCTCATCAATCTCGGGACCAATCGATGGTCCTTTAAGCCTGAATTCGGAATCTCCTACCCCGTCAAAAAAGTCGACCTGGATCTCTACGCGGGAATCTGGTTCTTTACCCCGAACCAGAGCTTCTATCCCGGAATGTCCAGTCGCTCGCAGAGTCTGCTGACAGCTTTCCAGGCACACGTTAGTTACACTTTTCGGCCCGGCCTATGGGCAGCCGTCGACGCTACCTGGTACGGCGGAGGAGCCTCTACGATTAACAACGAAACTCCTTCGGAACGGCAGGACAACTCTCGCATCGGAGCAACCCTCTCGGTACCCATCGCAAAAGGTCACTCTTTCAAGGTGAGCTACAGCTCGGGAGTGACCGGAAGCATCGGATCGAAGTTCAACACGGTCGCCGGAGGTTGGCAGTATGTATGGTTTCGGCGCCCCTGAAGTAAGGTAGCCTGCAAGGAATTGCACTGCCTCAAGTTACGACAGAAATCTATCGACAGATCTGTGCCAGCGGATGTATAAACCTGCGCGACGTACCTTTGGCCCATGCGGTGGCTTTTTGCTGTTCTGAGAAATGCCTTGGAGTGAAACATGATCCGCACGTTGCAGAGCAAACCATCCATCCGGCACGGAATGCCAGTGCTGTGGTCCTTTCCAGATGTATCTCTCCCGACCCGTTTTCAGGAAGGCAAACGAGAGTGTCCCGCATGCAAGGGCCACTTCTGTCGCCGCCATTGGTCCTTCCTCCATGCCTCGTGCCAATCCTGCGCCCAACTCAGGCCTCGAGTGCTGGGCGGAGGGGCGACGGCAAGCCTGGTCGCACTGATGTTTTTATTTCGAAATGGAAGGACACGCTGCAATACTTGCGATCAATAACGCCTATATCTTTTTCTGCGGCGGTTGTTGCGAGACTCTACTGAGAGAGAGCGCTTGTAACCTCGGTCTCTAAGCTGCGCACATGCTCTTTCGCAAGAATCCAGCGCCTAGCGGGAATCTCAAGCCAGTAATAACTGGCTACGCTGAGACCGATCGTGCCCACAATATACAGCAGAAACATCGGTGTGCCCAGATGTTCGATCTGACTTCTGAGGATGGAATGGATCGGGTAATGCAGAAGGTAAAGCGCAAAACTCGCCTCTCCCAGAATCACCATCCACTTCGCTGAAAATAACGCCGAGATCATCCGATTCCCGCTTGCGAATGCGAGGATTGCCACCGCAAAGATGGGTGCCAACAAGCCATGCTGCAGCAGAGGCACGTAGCTTGCGATGCTCGTCATTGGAATCGCCAGCAGTCCGGCAAGGCAGCCAAACAACATCCATGGCGCTGCCCACTCCATTCTTTGTGATCTCGTCGGGTTCTCTCCAATCCAGATAAACAACTTTGCCAGAAGAACTCCCAGCATAAAGACGAACAGGTGTGGAAAAGGCTGATAGCTCAGCTCACCCACTCCTCGCAGACGTTCCATCGCCATGACCAGCAGGATTCCCAGCCCGTAGATAAGGACCGAGGCCACGATCGCCAACCGTGTTCGCATTCTCCACAATGCGACTCCGAGAAACGGAAACGAGATATAGAAGAATGCCTCCGTCGAAAGCGACCAGCCGGGAGGATTGAGATTTCTCAGATTGAGCCATGCCTGCACAAGGCCGCCGGTCGCCAGAAATTCCGCTGCCATCTGCCAGGGCAGACGGTGTTGTAGCGTCAGTCCAACATGCAGGAAATGCGGTGTATCCAGCAGCAACGCCGCCAAATAAAGCGGATAGATGCGCGCAAATCGAGCCACAAAAAAGCGCCGTTTATTGACCGGACGGTCCCCCTTCAGGTAAACCACCGCCAGGATAAAACCCGAAAGCATGAAGAAAAAGCTAACGCTGATATATCCCATACCAACGAACTTGTTCACCCAGTCCTGCCACTGGTTCGGCACATCCCACCTTGGAAGGGTGTGATACAGCATCACATAAAGTGCCGCAAAAAAACGGGCCGAAGTCAAAGGCAGGATTTTAGGCTTCGCCTGGGAGGTGGCCATCTTCCTATGATATAGGTGGTTGCTTATCGCTGCGTTACACAGTACGCGCAAAAGCCAAGTTGACTCGCCTGGCTTCTAAAACTCTTCGATGCGCTCTCGATGGGGTAGATGAAGATCTCATCATGTGCGATGCAACCACGATGGGTATTAGACTGAGAATTTTTCGAGCCTTCAGTTCCCGCCAAACAAAGGCAACAAAAGGCAAGCCGTCAGAGCCATAATGATACGTGTCTCATTTTGATCGAGAACCCTACCAAGATAGCTAAGTTGAACTAGGCGAGGCCATGGCAATATCTTTCCGTTTTGATCTTCATTTCATTGGTAAAACTGAACTCATGGCCCCTAAGAGATCTCCGGCTTCCTCTCAACAGATTCGGTGGCCTCATGCTCCTTTGCTGAATCACTTGGGTGTGTTCAAGCTTTTCGCCTCCTGTGTCCTTGCGATGATGGTGCTCTCTTTTTTTGTTCTGTCACGCAATTGGCCGATCGTCGGCGATGCGTCATTGATTCATTACATCTGCTTCCTCATAGATCATGGAATGGCACCTTATCGCGATCTCGGCGATATGAACATGCCCGGAGCTTACATAGTCGAGTGGACGGTAATGCATGTCTTGGGAGGGGGCGACTCCGCGTGGCGTGTCTTCGATTTCATGCTAATGGCAATTGCTACGATCTCGTTTTTGGCCATCACCTCTCCTAAAGATTGTTTCGCAGGATGGTTCGCTGCGGCGATCTTTATTCTTGTGCATGGCCGTGATGGGCTGGGGCAATCCGGTCAGCGTGATTTTTCCATGGCAATCACACTTCTCATTTCTACTGCTTTTCTTTTTCAAGCTGTTCGAAGAAATAATCCATGGCTCTTTTTTCTATTTGGGATTTTTTCCGGCATCGCAGCGACTATAAAACCTACTGTCGTGCCGTTTGGAGGGGTTCTCCTCACGTTGGCTCTGATTGCATTGCGAAGGCACGGTCACGCAATCAGCCGACAAGCATGGATCGCGTCCGCTGGCTTCATTGTCGGCCCCTTCATTGCATTCGTTTTCCTTTGGAAGCAACATGCATTAACGGCGTTCGTTAGAGGATTCTCAGGGATTGTGCCGTATTACGCGAGCTTGGGACATCGCCCGATAGGATTTCTCCTGCTTCATAGCATATCTCCATTGCTGTCACTCGTTATCATCTGGCTTGTCTTACTTCTGTTTGCGCGTCTTCCCTTCCAATGGGAGCGAGTTGCTCTCTTCTGCGGCGCCGGATTTGGCCTTCTTTCCTACGTCGTTCAAGCTCGCGGCTATCCTTATTACCGCTATCCACTTCTGGTTTTTTTGCTCCCACTCATGGCACTGGATTTCGACTCGGCGTTGCGTACGCAGCGAAACAGACTCGTTCAATGTCTAGGGATTCTCGGGTTCGCGGTAGGTTGCCTCGTGATTGCGCCCACTTCGCTGGCGATCATCTCTCGCTACGAGACACACACGGACTTCATCTCTTCACTTGAGCGAGACCTGAACGCATTGGGCGGCCCAAAGCTTTCGACTCATGTTCAATGCATTGATTCCATATCGGGCTGTGGTTCGACGTTGTACAAAATGCGGCTTGTCCAATCCACGGGAGTCCTCTCGGATTTTTTACTCTTCGGCTCCGAAAATACACCAGTTGTGAAGGAGACTCGCGAGAAGTTCATTCGAGATATTACGCATCGGCCTCCAGAAGTGCTCATAGTAAGCAGCTGGCTTCATATCGATGGTCCTGACGAATATCAAAAACTCTCGAGGTGGCCCGGATTTGCAAACTACCTTGCAGCAAACTATTCCCTTCAAACCGAGTGGCGCCCCTCCCGCCCAGATCACTGGTGGAGCCGACAGCAATGGCCAAATGGATACAGGATCTACATATTGAAGCGGACGACTGCGCTAAACCTTTAATCCAGACAGAATCAGACTGGAGTAGCACTGGTAATCAGCGAACCCGTTTACGAAAGCCGGGGTCATGAGAATCGATCATCGAAAAACAGCCGCTAGTCAGACGAATCGATCGCGGGCAGTGAATGATGTTCGTGAACGATGAGCCAATCACCGTTCTTCTTCTGAAAGCCCATCGTCAGTCGAAACTTCAGATCGATAGTCTCACCTCGCTCGATGTATCCGCAGTGTCCTATCGCAGTCGCAAAGGCCACGTCGGATCCTGCTGTGATCTGCATCTGCTCAAAGTCGAATCTTATCGGGCGAGCCTGCGATGGATAGAAGGTGTCCCATGTCGCCATGTAAGCCTCCAGGCCGCGAGACTGAAAGGGCGGAGGTACGTCGAACATCAGGATGTCAGGGTCATGATGTGCGCGGATGCCTGCAAGGTCTTCGTCGCGTACCGCTTTTGCCCATCCCAGAATTAGCGTCCGGATTTCGGCCTGAGCTCTCACAGCAATCAATGGCTCCGGTTTTGCAGACATCAAAGCCTCCATACCTTCGAGGTTGCGCTAACTATAGGCAATTCGCAACCGGTCCCCAAAGGGTTGGTCACGTTTCGCATTTCTAGGCCTCTGCCCGGAATGTCTTTCCCAGTTCGTGTTCTGCCAGGCGAAAGTAATGTCTGAAGTTGTAGATCAACGGTGACCACTTCGCGGCATCGATGTAATTTTCGCCCTGGATGAAGTCTTCTCGGACGTGGACGCGAAGAATCTCAACCTCTGCGGCAACACCGCCGCCAAGCTCATCCAGCTTTCGCCCAGACAGAGAATGCACCTGCCGGACCCTCGCCTCCACCTGGATCGGGCACTCGATGGCTCGCATCGGCTTCACCACCTGGCTGGCAGTCGGAGTCAATGCGGCAGGACCAAACTTGTCCTTCTCGAAGTGAAACTGCTTGGCCTTAATCTCAGGAACCGGATTCTTGCCGGTAAGCGGCGCTAGTTTCTCAACCTGTTGCCACATCTCGGGCGAAGGCAGATTGATCACGCACTCGCCATGACGTGCGAAGTTTTCTGAAGTTTTCGTGTCGTCCAGCAGGCCCAGCACAACTGTCCAGCCAAGCGCCCAGAAGGAAGATATGGGTGCCAAGTTTGTTGTTCCGTCCGCATTCAGCGAACTAATCAACGCGACCGGTGTCCCGAAATACAGAATCTTCGGCTCGATCGTTCTGAAAGTGGTCTCAGCCATAGAATCTCCTCGAAACCTAGGATGCGCGCGTCAAGGCACCGTAATGCCCTGTGCATGGAGAATCTGTGACGAACTGTAGATAACTCACTACAAGCCGACGAATCACTACGAATCGGGTAAGATTTGCCAGAGTATCAATCGTCTCTCAGAGTATTCGACACCAAGGAGTTTCGACGGTCTATGAGAATCACACGGCGCGAATTCAACGCACTGAGCGCAGGCGCGCTTCTCTCGTCTCTTTCATCGGTCGAGAAGGCTGCAGCGGCAACAATGGATCAGAGCAACTCTCCCGCCACTCTCCCGTGGTACAGGACGATCAAGCGCATTGGACAAACAAATTTCAATGAGCACGACGGGGATTCGCAGAATGTGGAGCAGTGGGCAGACTTCTGGGCATCGGCGAAGGTGCAGGCAGTAGCTCTGTCTGTCTCGGGCCCGGTCGCGTTTTATCCGTCGAAGGTTCCGTATTTTCATCACAGCATTTATCTGAAAGGCCGCGACCTCTTTGGCGAGTGCGTGCGTGCCGCAAAGAAGCGAGGAATCTATGTGTATGGCCGCATGAGTCCTGACATTCAATGGACCGATCCGAAGTTGCTGGAGGCAAACCCGCTGTGGTTTCGGAGGAACGAAGATGGAAGCCTACAGCAGCCTGCCCCCGATATCGCCTACACCTGCATCTTCAGCGACCATTATGCCAAGCAACAACCAGCGATCATTCGCGAGCTGAACGCGAACTATGAGATCGACGGCGTCTACATGAACGGCTGGCCAACCATGCAGGCGTGCTACTGCGAGAACTGTCGCAAGATCGGTGATCCCCACTCGCAGCAATATCGCGCGGCATTGATGGACAAGGCTTTTGAGTTGGTTCAGCTTTACAAAGCGACGGTGCTGGAAAAAAGTCCGAACAACTTTTACTCGTGCAATCTCGGCGGCGGCCTGAAGGAGTCCGGGCTGGACCAGTGGCGTCTGACTCGAGAGGCAAGCTGGTACACCGCAGACAATCAATCGCGCTCAGGCGTGGTGGCTCCCGTGTGGCAGGACGCTCAGCAGGTAAAGTTTGCGCGTGCATTGATGGGTGATCGTTCGGTGGCTGCGGTGAGTGCAAGCTACGGTCGCGCTGGCAGAATCTCGTGGCGTCAAACGACAGACACGTCGGCTGAGCCTTCGTTTCGCATGGCACAGACCGCAGCGGCAGGAGGAATCGTCTGGTATCACTGGCTGGGTTTGGAGCAGGGATTTAAGGAAGATCGTCGCTGGCAGGCACCGGGGCGCGACTTTCTCTCGTGGCACGCGAAGAACGATGCCCACTTTCACAATAAGCGATCGCTGGCGAGTGTCGCTGTCATCGTGTCTCCGCGCTCGGTGAATCTGTATAAAGCTCCCTATACAGAGGACCGCACAGATCATCTGGAAGGTGTCTATGCTGCGCTGGTAGAGGCTCGGATTCCGTTTGACTATGTGCACGAACAGGATCTTGATCCAGAGCGCATCTCTTCATACGCAGTGCTGATCCTTCCTAATATGGCGCTTATGTCGGATGCGCAGGCTGCAACAATTCGCCAGTATGTACAGCACGGAGGATCGGTGCTGGCCACGTTTCAGACCGGACTGTTCGATGAGACAGGGAAACCCAGAAAGGATTTTGTTCTGGGAGATATGTTCGGCATCGGCAAAGCAGGCGAACCGACACAGGCAAATGAGAAGGCCCATGAATCGATGGGCGGGATCCATCTGCAATACATCCGCCAGCGCAGCGCCCTCACGGAAGGTTTTGAGGAGACAACATGGATCGCTGGCCCCGTATGGCGTCAGCCAATCGAGCCACACCACGATGCGGCGATGACATTTATCAAACCGTATCCTGTGTATCCACCTGAGGCCGTGTATCAGCGAGAATCGCCGAGTGACATTCCCGCGATGGTATCGCGTGAGGTTGGCGGCTCCAGGCTGGTCTATCTGGCGGGCGATGTGGACAGTTCGTTCTGGCGACTGGATCACATGGATCTTGGCAGACAGATGAGCAACGCGGTGCGCTGGCTGCTGAAGGGAAACAATGCAGTGGATGTGGGAGGCGATGGCCTCATGGAAGTAATTGCGTGGGAGACGCAACGAGGGTTCGCAGTCCATTTGCTTAACTACAATGGCGCAAATGCCTTTCGTGGTCACATGCGAAAACCAGTTGCGCTTCCCTCCCAGTCAGTACGTGTGACCCTCCCTGCGGAGAAGAAGATTCGCCAGGCCTCCTTGCTGCACGCAGGCACTCCCGTTCCATTTCAGCAGGAAGGCAACCGCATATCCCTGACAGTGCCGAAGATCGAGATGTACGAGGTTGTTGCGCTTGAAATCTGATCTGATTTCAAGCTCTAGTGTGTCCTCGGGTTCGTTGTAGGAGGAGGCAGATACACGTAGGTCGGCGAGTTCCTGTTCGCACTCAAAACGCCACCCTCCTCGTGAAGCTCCGTGACCTGCATTACTGTGCGTTGGGCGGAGTGCGGCAGACTGGCGACTCGATCCGGGCCGGCCAGATGGGTGAAATAGTAGAGATAGGCGCGACCGTCGTTCGAGATAACAACATCCGGATGATGACCTACGCCGCGATCAGAAGGTTGCGTACCTGGCTGCTCCAGCAGGTTATCGGCTTGTCGCTCCCAATGAGTCGCGTCCTTTGAAAAATACACGCCGAGACCATGAGTGTAAGTATCCGTTAGCAGCCAGTACTGTCCGTGCCACCAGAAGACCTTTGGCGCTTCGCTTGAGCGGTCGGTGACAGCAACGCCCGTCGGAGTCCAGTTCGATAGATCCTCCCGGCCCGTGCTGTCAGCGAAGTGAATATGACTTCCGTCAGCCTCGTCCTTGTACCAGAGACGCCATTTGCCGTTCGGAAGTTGAAACACGGCGGGATCGATTACCTTCTCGCTGCTCAAGCGGAGCTTCTGTTGAAAGGTCCACCGCTCAAGATCCGGACTGGTCAAGTGAACAATCTCGCGAGGATGGTTCCAGTCGGAGAAGGTCCCCGGCACGATGGTCAAGTACATGTGATACGTGCCTGCTGCTTCGATCACCTCTGGCGCCCACTGCGTGTAACCTTCGGCGCCATAGGAGATATTGGCCACTCCTTTGTACTTCCAACGCGCTCCATCTTTTGAGACTGCAATCCCTATACGCGTCCCGTGCACCCATGAGACATCTTTCCCTTCAGAAGCCATGTCGGCCCTGCGATTGGTGTAGAACATCCACCACTCTTTGCGAGCGCTGTTCCAGATGATCGATGGATCTGCGGCTCCGTCATGGATCGGATCACGAAAGATCGGTTTCACCGCCATCACTCCGCGCTTTGTTGTCTGTGCATGGATCAACGCAGGCAAAACGGAGAGAACAGTTGCCACGGGGATGAGTGCACAAAGCCTGCACAAAGACTTGCTTAATCTCATGAATCTCCTTTTCCGGTAACAGGCTGAGGTTCCGGAAACGTCTCCTGCGCGGCTCCAAACCAGGTCGCCATTACTTCTAGCAATCCACCCGCATCCGGTTCACCTTCGGACGCCCAGACAACAAATCCATCCGGACGAATCAACAACGCCGTCAATCCTAGAGAATCCCTTGCTCGAGCGGAGGTGTACTTCACTCTTCCCTTCCACGCCTCAACTGACGTTGCCATCGCTTCGCTTCCTGTAAAGTCCAATAGCAAAGCCTTGCCGTCATGCAACAGCTCCCCCAGCCGCGTTCCGTCTTCGAATTCGAAGTCCGGAGCGCCGCGTCCGATCACCGGATGATCTCCCGGCAGATCATACTTCTGCCACACTCCCGCAATCTTCAGTCCGAAGTAGGTTGCTCCATCCCGCGTGTCGATCAGATCCCGCACTACCTTCCGAATAGCATGGCCATGCGGCCCCGGACGCATGATCGCGATCTGCGCCCTCGTCCAATCCAGAGCCCACGCTCCAATCGGGTGTCGCTCCGCTGTGTAGGTATCCAGCAGACCATCAGGCGCCCAACCCTGGATCGTCGCCGCCAGCTTCCATCCCAGGTTCATGGCATCGCCGATTCCCAGATTCATCCCCTGCCCACCCAAAGGCGAATGTACATGAGCTGCATCTCCCGCCAGCAGAACACGCCCCTTCCTGTAGGTCGTCGCCTGCCGCGCGTTGTCCGTATATCGTGTGGCAAGGTGCAGCGCCGTCAGAGTCACATCCGTACCTGAGACTCTTCGCAGCCTCTCCTGCATCCCCTCCAACGTGATTGGAGCGTCGCGGTCCACGCCACCATCGAACTCCGTCACTCCAATTCTTCCCGGAGCCGGCCCATGGACATACATACCTCGCTCCGTCAGGTGCCAACCGGGCTTCAGCTTCTCCGGATCGGCGAAATCGACCATCGCGATGTACCCCGTCATCTCCGGATCGGTCCCCACAAATTCGAATCCGGCTCGCTTGCGTACTGTACTGCGTCCTCCATCGCATCCCACCAGCCACACGGTACGAATCTCTTCACTCCCCAACTTCACCGTGACTCCATCCTCATCCTCGGTAAAGTCCAATACCTCCGCTCCCAAGCGCAACACAACTCCCAGCGCCGTCGCGCGTTCCGCGAGCACTCCTTCGAGACTCGCGAGGCTCACAATGCCTCCTGCGACCGAAGGACCAGGCAGCCGGAAGCGGTCGTTCCCAAAATCGATCTTGTTCCCGTCCAACAGAATTCCTGCAAAATGCCCCGCGAACCTCGGTGCCAGAGGAGCGTTCGCCCCGTCACGGGCCCGCATCCCCACGCCAAGCTCCGAGTTCGGATCCATCCACCCGATCGCCGTCTCGCGAACGGCTTCCAGCATGCCGCGCCGATAGAGGGCTTCGACCGAAGGAAGATTGAGTCCTCGACCTCCGATGAAATTCATCTTGAGCAGAGTACGGGTCTCCTCCAGCTTTTCTACAACCAGCACAGAAATACCCGCCAGCCGTAGCTCACATGCAAGAAACAGGCCCACCGGTCCCGCGCGGCGATTACAACTTCATACTTCATTCCACTCTCCATAGAAACCAGCCGGAAGCTATTCCCATTCTCCCAGAACGCTCGCCTTGCAGCTTACGAATCGAGACCGCAAAAGGTTCAAGGGAATTATCCGTAGAATGTCCGTGCATGAAAATCCCCGATTGACTCAATAGTCGGATATCGATATAGTCGGATTCCGATAAAAACCTGGGCCGTGCAACCCCGGCTGAGATAAGGATGGTATGAGATTCATCGAACGTAAGGTTCACTCTTGTGGAATCGCCATCTTCTTTGCGTTTGGCCATACTGCTGGCGCGCAAATGACGACTGCCCAATACGACAATGCACGAACAGGCGCATACCTGAATGAGAAAACGCTGACCCCGCAAAACGTCAATCAGCGACAGTTCGGGAAGCTTTTCACATTGAAAGTGGACGGAGACATCTATGCTCAGCCCCTCTTCCTCGCGAACGTTCCGATTCCTGGAAAAGGCCGGCATGATGTCGTGTTTATTGCAACGGAGCACGACAGCGTCTATGCCTTCGATGCACACGGAAATCCTGCTACGCCGTTATGGCATGTCAGTTTCGTGAAGGATGGTGTTACTACGGTTCCGGCACAGGATGTTTCCTGTCCATTTACGCAGCCGGAGGTGGGAATTACATCGACCCCTGTCATCGATGCAAAATCGGGCACCCTCTATGTGCTGGCTCGCACAAAGAGAACCCGCCTTCCCTCCGACAAGCAGTATCGCCAGGAGCTTCATGCGCTGGCCGTGACCTCTGGCCTGGAAAAATTCGGCGGCCCGGTAGAGATACAGGCTTCGGTACGTGGAAGCGGGGAAGGTAGCGAGAATGGAATCCTGGCATTCGAACCGCTGCGCGAGAATCCCCGAGCCGCTTTACTGCTCTCGAACGGCAGCGTGTATCTAACCTGGGGCTCGTCCTGCGATGTGGGACCTTATCACGGTTGGGTGATGGCCTACGATGCCAACACCTTGAAGCAAAGGGCGGTCTTCAATACCTCACCCGATGCGG